>Ga0210405_10004524_pt1 | contig 13038 bp, 13 predicted proteins | sample IncBWH11MmetaG_FD_155492 | JGI IMG/M metagenome (GOLD analysis project Ga0210405, IMG submission 155492) | Forest soil microbial communities from Barre Woods Harvard Forest LTER site, Petersham, Massachusetts, United States - Inc-BW-H-11-M | ecosystem: Environmental > Terrestrial > Soil >... | reverse complement strand
CGGCGGATGGTGCGACCTTCCAGGATGTGGCCCACTTCTCCGCGGGCGTTGCGCCCGGCGACGGAATCTTTACCACCTGGAGTTATCGCGCTGGAGCGGGACGAGCGGAGGCGTTCCTGCTGAACCCGCAGCCGCTCCCGGCGCGTACCGCTTACGAATGGGGAGTGGTTGCCGAGGTTGTGCCGAGCGGTAAGGCGCTCAGCCGGGTGCGCGAACTCGCCGAGTTGTACCTGAAAGCGCCGGAAGTTACGCGCCGCAACACGCGCATCCACTTTATTCAACCGTTGAAGGAGCGCATTGTGCGTGAAGTCGGCTATGGACTGTCGCTGGAAGGAGCATCGTCTGCTGCTCTCGTGAAATCAATGCAAGCGAAGAGCGAACCCGTCGCTGAGAAAAGAAAATCCGCGATCAAAGAATGAAGTGCGGGCCAAGTGGTAAGGATGTTGCTTTGGTAGCAGTGATTTAGACACAAAAAGGAGAAATCGTATGAGTCAACAAGCACCAACTGGAAATCGCCCCAAGCTCAGTGAAAAGGGACTTCTGACTTCGGACAATTGCGTTGTGGCGCTGATTGATCATCAGCCCCAAATGCTATTCGGGGTCGCAAATTTTGATCGTCAAGGAGTCATCAACAATGTCCTTGCTCTCGCGAAAGCAGCCAGAGTCTTTGATCTTCCCGTGGTGCTCAGCACGGTTGAGAGCAAGAGCTTCAGCGGAAATATGTGGCCTCAACTCCGGGCGGTCTTTCCCGGCCAGGAACCCATCGAACGGTCGTCGATGAATTCCTGGGATGACAAGAACTTCGTCGCAGCGATAGAAAAAACCGGCCGCAAGAAAATCGTGCTGGCCGGGCTGTGGACGGAAACCTGCGTTTCACTTCCGACGGTGCAAGCAATTCACGATGGGTACGAGGTCTATGTCGTGGAGGACTGCTGCGGCGATGTGAGCCAACTCGCTCACGACAACGCGATGAAACGGGTGATCCAAGCAGGAGCGAAGCCCGTCACGGCGCTAATGGTGATGTTGGAGTGGCAACGCGATTGGGCAAACCTCGGGACCTACGACGCGGTGATGGATATTGTGAAGAATCATTTTGGGGCTTACGGCATGGGGGTGGAGTACGCCTACACCATGGTGCACGGAGCCCAGCCCACCAAGTACCCGGAATACAAGGTTCCTCTCGCCGCGGCGGCGCACAAGTAACCAAACGGGGCAGCGGGGCAGGGAGTATCCCTGTCCCTTGCCCTGGTTTTTCAAAAATATTGAATCGGTGAATGGAGGAGGTTTTATGCCGGCAGAAACGATCATTCATAATGCAAAGATTGCGACGAACGGTGTGCCTTCGTTTGTTGAAGCGGTCGCGATCGGGAATGGCAAGATCATCGGCACGGGAAAGAACGATGAGATCCTGCGGCAGCGCGGCCCCGAGACCAAAGTCATCGACGCGAAGGGTCGAACGGTCATCCCCGGGCTCAATGATTCGCACATGCATCCGATTCGCGGGGGCCTAAACTACAACATGGAGTTGCGCTGGGATGGCGTGCCGTCTCTTGCCGATGCACTGCGCATGTTGAAGGAGCAGGCGGCACGTACACCGGCGCCGCAGTGGGTGCGGGTCGTCGGGGGCTGGACAGAATTCCAATTTGCAGAACGCCGCATGCCGACGCTCGACGAAATCAATGAAGCCGCTCCAGACACGCCCGTTTTTGTTCTCCATCTTTACGACCGGGCTTTGCTAAACGGAGCGGCCCTGCGTGCCGTGGGCTACGGCAAGGACTCGCCGGAATTTCCCGCCGGAGAAGTGCAGCGGGATTCGCGCGGAAATCCCACCGGTCTGCTTATCGCAAAACCCAACGCGAATATTCTTTATTCCACACTGGCTAGGGGACCGAAGCTGTCGCGCGAGGACCAGCTCAACTCCTCGCGTCTCTTTTTCCGGGAACTCAACCGCTTTGGCCTTACCAGCGTGATTGACGCCGGCGGCGGCTTCCAGAACTATCCCGACGACTATGGAGTCGTAAACGAACTGCACCGGAACGGGGAGCTTTCGATTCGCCTCGCCTACAACCTCTTTACGCAGAAACCGAAACAGGAATTGTCCGACTTCCAAAATTGGACACAAATGACGAAACCCGGCGCGGGCGACGACTTTTACCGCGTGAACGGCGCGGGTGAGAACCTCGTTTTCACAGCCGCCGATTTCGAGGACTTCCTCCAGCCACGGCCCGACATGCTGCCGGTCATGGAGAGTGAACTGAAAGGGGTTGTCCGGCACCTCGTGGAGAAGCGCTGGCCGTTCCGCATGCACACCACTTATAACGAGACCATCGAGCGGGCGCTGCATGTTTACGAAGAAGTGAACCGGGAGATTCCGTTCGACGGCCTGCATTGGTTTTTCGATCATTGCGAAACGATTTCCGATCGCAATATCGAACGCGTGAAAGCCCTGGGTGGAGGCATCGCCATCCAGAATCGCATGGCATTCCAAGGCGAGTATTTCGTCGAACGGTATGGCGCGCAGCAGGCCAAGCGAACGCCTCCCATCCGGCGCATGCTTGAAATGGGCGTTCCCGTCGGAGCCGGCACGGATGCTACGCGAGTGTCCAGCTACAATCCGTTCCTCTCGCTTTACTGGCTCATTACGGGGAAGACGATCGGAGGTTTGAACCTGTATCCCTCCGAGAATCGCTTCGATCGAGAGCAAGCTTTGAAGCTCTACACGCTCGGGAGCAGTTGGTTCTCGACGGAAAACGGCAAGAAGGGGGCGCTCGCGCCGGGACAATTGGCGGATTTCGCCGTTCTTTCGGCGGACTACTTTTCCATCCCGGAAGAGGAGATCAAGCAACTTGAATCGGTCCTCACAGTCGTTGGCGGGAAGGTCGTTTACGCCGCTGCTGAATTCTCAAAACTCGCACCGCCAGCCCTGCCCGTGAGTCCGGGCTGGTCTCCCGTCAAACAATATGGCGGATATGCCAAGCCTTCGGACCAGGCTCTAGGGGCCTCCCACTCCGCTGTCTGCACCCATCTGCCGAACCACTCCCAACAGGAAAAGAGCTGGCACCTGCCCGTTTTGGGAGACTTGGGGCTATGGGAACTGGGTTGCGATTGTTTCGCGTTCTAATGCCTTAGTCTCCGTCGCCGGATTCAGAAAAGAGGGAAGGAGTGCTGGGCATGAAGGTACTCTTCGTTTCATTTCTCGTGGGCTTGTTTGTCGGCGTTCTGTATGGCGTAATCCGCGTAAAAAGCCCGGCGCCACCCATTGTGGCTCTGCTCGGTCTTCTGGGCATGGTGCTCGGGGAGCAACTCGGTGGTTGGATTCTTGCAAAAAAGATCAGTCTCACACACGCTGCTTCGGTTTGCCTTGTGGGTAAACACTGGGATCAGCCTGCGGGTGCGCAATCGGTTGTGCAGCCGCAGCCTCACGCAGACTGAGAAGAAGCACGCAGCCTAGCAGGAGACTTGCCGGGCCTTTTGCGATACCGGAGTCCGAACAAGAGGAGCACTGCAATGCAAAGAAGCAGAGCGCTTGGGGCGCTGTTTTTCGGAATCGTTGTGCTTGTTGCAGGCGGCGGTCTGTCGAGCTGGCAGCATTCTTTCCCAGTTGCCGCGCAAGCCATTGCGACAACGCCGAACGTAGCTGTCGGACCCCAGTACGACACGACCCATGTCTACGTGGCGCCTCAAGATTTTGACCGCTTTGTCGCAAGCTTAATCGCTACATTTGGGGGCACAACGACTAAGCAGGGCGTCTTCACAGTAACCCCGACACCGAGCAGCACCATGTCGCAGTTGGTTTTGACGCCAGTCGGATCAGTGTCGGTCTTCGGTTTCAAAACGCCGATTCCGTTTCCGTTTGGTTCCGAACGAACGGGTTACCTGGTAACCGATATGGATGTGGCCATCCGCGCGGCTCGCGCGACTGGCGCGGACGTCCTGGTCACTTCCTTCAACGATCCGATTGGACGAGATGCGATCATCCAATGGCCGGGCGGCGTGAACACACAAATCTACTGGCATACGACCTCACCCTCCTACGCGCCGCTCCAGACCGTCCCAGAAAACCGCGTGTATGTGTCCGCCGACCGAGCTGCCGCGTTCATTCAGAGCTTTCTTGCCTTCTCTCATGGCAAAGTTGTCTCCGATGACGCGCATGCCCCCGGCGTCGAGATCGGGCGGCCAAATGACACTTATCGGCGAATCCGGATCGAGTCGAACTTCGGCAAGTTGACAGTGCTCGTAACGGATGGTCATCTTCCGCATCCCTACGGACGCGAGACGACCGGCTATGAAGTCGCGAACCTCGCGGATACCCTCGCTAAGGCCAAAGCAGCCGGGGTAGGGATTCTGGTCGCCCCGTATACGACTGATCAGCGGGACGCAGCCTTCGTGCAATTCCCCGGCGGCTATATCGCCGAAATCCACTCACCCGCAAACAAATAGAGGTGGGTCGTCTCCTAAGAGGCCGCACTGAGGGCAAATTCGTTGTGTCGTGAGTAAAAGACGCGTACGATACGCGAGCCCGAAATCCAAATCGGAAGTTCCGCTAATCGATTCGCGGCGGAAGACAGGTAATCAACGTGAACTTCTCAGAGTGTCTATTGTTCGTCGCTCTCGGAGCGCTCCTGGGCTTCGCGGGCGGATTATTCGCGATCGGTGGCGCGTTGATCGCGATCCCATTGCTAACGGCCGCCTTCGGCTTCACCCAACACAATTCGCAGGGAACGGCGATGGTGATGGCTTTTGCCAGCGCAAGCGTGACCTTGATTATCTACGCACGAAAGAAGCTCTTGCGTGTTCGCGATGGCGTCATCATGACCGCGTGCAGCACTGCTCTGGGGCTCGCGTCCTCCCAAATGGCGCGCTACGTCAACGACCGAACGTTGCAGCACGGCTTCGGGGTGTTCTTGATCGTTCTCGCGGTGCTCGTATGGTTCGGACACCTGGGTGAGGGAGACCGGTCTGCACCGCTCTCGGCTCCGGCGCAAATCGGCATCGGATCTTTGGCCGGCGCGCTCAGCGGGTTGTTCGTGGTTGGCGGCGCGCTGGTGAGCGTGCCACTGCTTGAACGCGCGGCTGGGTACTCGCAGCAGCGGGCTCAGGCTATGGTGCTCCTCATGCTGGTTCCCGCTTCGGCCATCGGCCTCGTGGTCTACTCGTCGGCTGGATACGTGCGGTGGGACGTGGCGATCGCGCTCGCCCTGGGGGCCGTCGCGCTCGCACCGCTTGGCACGCGGGCGGCGCTGGCCATGAAACCGCGGTTGCTGAGGCGCTGCTTCGCCTTGGTGCAGGCCTGCGCGGGATTACTGCTCATCGCGGGCCACTAAAGACGCGGTCTGCATACCCGGTTCGGGCCTGAGCTGAGCCGTCGTTTATCAGGTCGGGCGCTCCAGAGCCTCGATCGACAGCGTCGTATCGTCAAAGAAACGCCGGCGTCCAAGCCTCGAAGTTGCCAGTGATCTTGCACCAGGAAACCTCGTGATAAGCCGCGACACGCCGCGCGGTCTGGGCAAGAAGCACTACAACGGGATTGCGACATCCGGAACGGGGCTTAGCGGAAGCAAGCAGGTGAGGGGTGAGATTGTTGCGAATATTTTCTGTTCTTGCGGTTGCACTTCTGGTTGGGGTTCAACTCGTCTATGCCCAATCGGAGCAGGGTGCCGACTCGCCGAACCAGGATCGCAGTTTCAAGTTGCTGAGTGAGGACGAAGATTGGAGTTTCCTACGCGACCCTACGCTCCGGCGGGACTTCTGGGACCCAATCAAGTACATCCGGTTGCGCAAGGGCTCCGACGATTGGTACCTCACGATCGGAGGCGAGGCCCGAGAGGTCTGGGAGCAGATCGGAAACGACAACTGGGGGCAGCACCCCTTCATGAACGGTTATTTCAATGAACGATACATGGTCCACTTCGATGTCCATTACGGCAAGCACGTTCGTACCTTTGTCGAGTTGAAGAGCGGGTTGAACTCCTATCGGATTGGCGGTCCGCGTCCGATCGACGAAAAGAAACTCGATTTTCAAGCCGGATTTCTCGAAGTTGGCACCTCCGAAGGTACGAACTCCGTCGCTTTCCGTGCTGGGAGGCAGGAACTCGAATACGGCTCCGGGCGATTGATTGATGTGCGGGAAGGTCCGAATGTCCGACTAAGCTTCGATGGTTTCATGGTCAAAAGCAAGATCGACTCCTGGCACATCGACGGATTCGCTGTCCGTCCCGACCTGGACAATCCCGGGTTCTTTGACAACGCACCGAACCATGCAGTTGGCTTTTGGGGTGTGTACGCCACTCGGCCCTTGCCGCGCAAAATCTCTTTAGAGATGTACTACTTGGGTCTGGATCGGAAGCAAGCGACTTTCGAGCGAGGCACGGCTCAGGAAGTGCGCCATACGTTGGGTGCGAGGATTTCGCGCCCCGTCGCAACGGAACGGCCTGGATGGGATTTTGACTACGAAGGCCTCTGGCAGTTCGGCACGTTCGGTTCAGCGAACATCCAAGCGTGGACGGTTGCCTCCGAAGCGGGCTATCGATTCCCCACAGTTCGGCTGAAACCTCGGTTCAGCGTAAAGGCGGACATCTCAAGCGGAGATCATCCAAATTCGAACACTCTGGGCACCTTCAATCCCCTTTTTCCGAAGGGTAACTACTTTGGAGTTCTGGCCACAACGGGTCCCGGTCCGATTAACTTCATTGACGTTCATCCGCACGTCGAAACAGCATTTCCGCATGGCGTGACCGTATCGTTCGACTGGATTATTCAGTGGCGGGAGAGCCTTGATGATGGGGTGTACGCCGTGCCTGGATTTTTGATCAGGGCCGCGGATGGGAGCCGAGCCAGATTCGTCGGGCACAGGCCCGGCACGGAGATTCGCTGGCAAGCAAGTCGTCACCTGTGGTTTCAGGCTGACTACGGAATTTTTTATGCCGGCAAATTCCTCAAGCAGACGCAGCCTGGTCGCAATCTCAACTACTGGGCTTTGTGGGCCGGATACAAGTTTTGAGCCTCGAGAACAAAAAGGAGACCCAATCCCGTGGCACGTCCGGCAGGTTGACGCACACAACCACGATCAGCTTCGCCGTTCACCGTCGACGTTGATTTACGTTCCGGCGCATTCGTGGCTAACACTATGTGGTCCTCTTAACGTCTCACTCCCTAGAAGTCCGCTTCGCGGACATCGTCACGCTTTTCCTCGAACCCCGTTTCTGGCTAGTCTCCGGATTGTCGACAATGCCGGAGCCATCTCGCACCCCGACGATGGTGAACACGCGACTTGTACGGACGTCAGCGAACGTTTCGGCGTAGCGGGGAGTTTGCGAACATGCTGACTCGTGACGTCGCTGGCGCATTCTTTCCGCGCCGGTTCAAAGAGTTGCGAACGATCGACCAGGAGATCACCTCTTACTGCTTCGCAGTTCCCGGATGGCGGAGCCGCTCACATTGACAGCATGTTCGTCTGTCAGTCGGTTTGACATTTTTAACTTTTCTGACTTCTGACACCTGCAGATTCAATATTCCACCGAAAATTCAGTGATTTACACATTCGTAGATTTGGCTTGGGTCTTGCCCTTAGTCCGAGCGTGGGCAGGAGGCGAGGTTGAACGTCGGGCCCATTCGAAAGGTGAAGCGCCATGCCGAATCAGTTTCCGAACGAGATTGGCAAACCGGACGTCACCGATGTTGCCTCTCGTGGTTCAACTGCGGAGCAAGAACTCGTCGCTGCTGCCAAACGTGGAGATGATGGCGCGTTTGAAACCCTCTTCAACCACCACCAGCGCAGGATTTATGTGCTGGCGTTCCGCTACACACGGATTCGGGAAGACGCCGAGGACATTGTCCAGCAAACTTTCCAGAAAGCATTCGTCCACTTGCAGAAGTTCGAAGGGAAATCGTCCCTATCTACTTGGTTGACGAGGATCGCGATCAACCAAGCGCTGATGTTGCTACGTTCGCGCCGAGGGCAGCACGAGGTGCCAATCGATGATTCGAACAGCCACGAAGCAACGCCCGCTCTGGAACTAGCTGATGCAAGTCCCGACCCCGAAGCCAGCTATTTGCAGACAGAGAAAACGCAAATCTTGTCAGCGGCGATGCGGCAGTTGAGACCAGGAATGCGCAAAGCCATTGAGCTACGGGAACTCGGAGAGTTATCGAATCGAGACACCGCTGCACAGATGGGACTCTCGATGGGCACTGTTAAAGCTCGCGTGTTCCACGCGAGAAGAAAATTAGCCAAAGCGCTGAGACACCACATGGGATCACGTCGGATATTCGCAAGCGACATTCTAGCCATCTCGGGCAACGCTAACTGTAGTCCACAAGATCGCATGACGTGCAATGCGTGAGGTGGGAATCACATGTTTTCGACTCTAAGTTTCATCGGTAAGTGGCAACAGTGGTATCGCGTGCTGCGCTACCGCAAGGGATTTGGATCTTATGACTCTATCCGCTTTGGCCTTTGGTTGGCCCGCAGCTGAACACGGGGGTTCATCATGTCTCCGATAGAAGCTCTGAACGGACGCACGGATTTGCGAGCGCATTTGCCCAGCGCACGCGGCAGCGGAAGCTTGCTGGAAGTCGACGCTTGGATACCGAGTGAAATTAAGGCCGTTTCGCCGCTGGTGGACCGCTCCATGCGGCTTGTCGAAGGCTCGCACTGCATCACGGGCGAGGAATCATGAAATCGAAGAGCGCAAGGTTCGTTTTGGTTGCTATCTCTTTCTTGTTTGCGAGCGCGTTATCGGCACGGCAGGTGAAGACCCATTACGATCGCAGTGCCAACTTCGCGCAGTACAAGACCTATTCATGGGAACAGGTTAAGACGAGGGATCCCTTGGATGTCGACCGAATCAAAAGTGCTGTTAATGCTGCCTTGGCCGCGAAGGGTTGGACCCGGGTAGAGTCAGGCGGCGACGTTTCGATCGTGGCCATAGAGGAAGGCTGGCGCTGGAGGGGATTCGGCGCTTTCGGCCCGACGACGGACACGTACGAGGATCGCACATTGATCGTCGACCTGTTCGACACGAAAACGAGAACACTCCTGTGGAGAGGAAGTTCCACCGACACACTCTCCAACAACTCTGACAAGAACATTAAGAATCTGGACAAGGGGGTGGAGAAACTCTTCCAGAAGTTCCCTCCGAGTTCTTCTAAGCAATAGCGTGGGCGCCATCATCGTCGCGCGCTGGCCAGTCGTGGAAGGAATTCTTCGGGGACACGCTCTAAGGAAAACATCATGCTGAAGATCAAGTTCAGTGAAACACCAGCGGAAGAAAGATGGATTCTCCACGGCCGGCTAACGGACCCCTGGGTACATGAGTTCAGAGTGTCCTGGAAGAAGAACCACCGCAGAGATTCTAGACGGGCTTGCATCGTGGACTTGAACGAAGTCACGTTCATCGACAAGTGCGGTGAACGACTGCTGCGCATACTGGCCAGAGCTGGAGCGCAATTCACGGGCAGCGGGATCTACACGAAGCACATTCTCGAGCAGATAACCGCCAGACTCGGCACCAGACGTTCCGTTCCTAAAACGTCAGGTGGGAAAGAAATTTGATTGCCGTCACAACTTTGTCACAGAGCACAGCAGCCACTCACGGCGAAAACCGGGGTGACCTGCTCTTGGAGGAAAGAATGAGTACTGATGGAAGAGTCTGGAGATTGCGAAAGTCAACAGTCGTAGTCCCTGCCCTGCTCGCCGCTTTAAGCGCAGGGTGCGAACACCGTGTAGTTTCCGCCGCGTCACCTCAACCGCCCACAGTCGAAGTAACAAGCGTCGTCCAAAAGGACGTACCGATTGAGGGTGAGTGGGTGGGGACGCTCGAAGGCTACGTCAACGCGCAGATCTCGCCTCAAGTGAGCGGCTACCTGATTCGCCAGGATTATAAGGAAGGGGCCCTCGTGCGAAAGGGCCAGCTTCTTTTCGAAGTCGATCCGCGCCCGTTTCAGGCTGTGCTTGACCAGGCGAAAGGACAACTTGCTCAAGCTGAGGCGCAGATGGCGAACGCCGAGCTCAACGTGAAGCGTGACATTCCCGAAGCGCAAGCTCATGCCATTCCTCAGAGCCAGATGGATACCGACACGCAGGCGCTGCGCGCGTTGAAGGCCTCCGTCGAGGCAGACCAAGCGGCCGTCGAGCAAGCCAGCATAAACCTTGGCTATACCAAAGTCGTTTCTCTGATCGACGGAATCGCCGGCATCAACACTGTGCAGGTGGGCAACCTGGTGGGGCCGTCCACGGCCCTCACCGCCGTCTCGCAGGTCAGCCCGATCAAAGTTTATTTCCCCATCAGTGAACAGGAATACCTCCGGATGGCAGACGGCGGCGGTCCCGGCAGCGTGGACTTTATCACGCACGCTTCACGAATCCCGTTGCAGCTGACCTTGGCCGACGGGAGTGCTTACCCACACCCCGGCAGAATAATCTTCGCGGACCGCCAAGTAAACATGCAGACGGGGACGATTCAGATCGTGGGCGAGTTCCCCAATGCGAGAAATTTGTTGCGACCCGGCCAGTACGCGCGCATTCAGGCGCCAACCGGATTCATCACGGGAGCGCTGCTGGTGCCGCAGGCGGCAGTGAATCAGCAGCAAGGGACGTATCAGGTCACTGTCGTCGGCGCCGACAATCGGGCGCAGTTCCGCACCGTGGAGGTCGGGCCTCGAGTGGGCACGCTCTGGGTGATCACATCCGGGCTGAAACCCGGGGAACGCGTCGTGGTGGCTGGTGCTGAGAAGGCAAGAGAAGGCGAATTGGTGAATCCCATGCCGTACAAAGAAACGGAGGAGCGCTAAGCCATGGCGAATTTTTTCATTCGACGGCCCATTGTCGCGATCGTGATTGCGATCCTTACCGTGATTGTCGGAGTGATCACAATCATCGCGTTGCCGGTAGCGCAGTTCCCAAACATCGCTCCGCCTGAGATCACTTTGCAAGCCAACTATCCGGGTGCGGACGCGCAGACTCTCGAGCAAGCTGTGGCCACACCGATCGAGCAGCAAGTCAGCGGCGTCGACAACATGAGTTACATGTATTCGCTAAACGCCACGGCGAACCAGCAAACGACGTTGTTCGTCGATTTCGATGTCACAACTGACCCCAACATGGATCTGATGCTCACGCAGTCACGCCAGCAACTGGCAAACGGTCAGTTGCCCCCCGAGGTGAACAATTACGGAATCAGCCTCAAGAAATCGGCCACTGCTCCGCTCATGCTGATCTCCCTGTACTCGCCGCATGGCACTCGCGATTCGAACTACCTGGCGAATTACGCCTACATCAACCTCAACGATCCCCTCGGACGCCTGTACGGCGTTGGCCAGACGCGGGTCCTCGGCTCGGGGCAGTATGCCATGAGGCTGTGGGTGAAGCCTGATCAAATGGCCAAGCTTGGCATTACGGTCACGGACATAGCGAACGCGCTTCAGGCGCAGAACAAAGTGAATCCGTCTGGTCAAGTCGGGGGCGAGCCGGCTCAGAGCAACCAGCAGTTCACCTATGCCGTGCTGGCTCAAGGCCGCCTGACTTCGCCGAAGCAGTTCGGCGACGTGATCGTGCGCGAAGCACCCAATGGAGGAACTGTTCGCGTTCGAGATGTAGCTCGAGTCGAACTGGGCACACAGGACTACACCATGATGGCTCGACTGAACGGGAAACCCAGCGCCGTCATTGCCCTCTACCAGTTACCCGGAAGCAATGCCGTTCAAACGGTTGCAGGTGTCCGGAAGCTCATGGCGCAGATGAAGCAACGCTTCCCGCAGGACATCGATTACGCCGTTTCCCTCGACCAGACACTTGCGGTCACAGCAGGGATGAAAGAGATCCTTTGGACCCTCGTGATTGCGATCGTGCTGGTAATTCTTGTGGTCTATCTCTTCCTGCAAGACTGGCGCGCCACTCTGATTCCGATGCTGGCCGTTCCCGTCTCTCTGGTGGGAACCTTCGTGGCCTTTCCACTGTTCGGCTTTTCCATCAACACACTTTCTCTCTTCGGCCTGGTGCTGGCTATCGGTCTGGTGGTCGATGATGCCATCGTGGTTGTTGAAGGCGTGCAGCACCACATCGAGGAAGGACTCAGCCCAAAGGATGCCTCCATAAAGGCGATGGGAGAACTTTCCGGCCCAGTGGTTGGTATTGCCTTGGTTTTAGCCTCGGTGTTTGTGCCGACTGCCTTCATACCGGGAATCACTGGCAGGCTGTATCAACAGTTTGCTATCACGATCGCCATCTCGGTGATGCTTTCTGCCTTTAATGCTCTTACCTTGAGCCCCGCACTTTCGGCACTGCTGCTCAGACCCAAAAAGCAGACTCGCGGACCACTTGGAAAGTTCTTTCGCTGGTTCAACGCTTACTTTGAGCGTTCCACCGATGGCTTTGTCCGTCTATCCGGTGACCTGATTCGCAAGGCTGGCGTAGTAATGGTGTTGCTTGTAGTGGCCGGGCTTGCAGCATGGTTCTCTAGCAAACATCTGCCCACCAGCTTCCTCCCCGACGAAGATCAAGGTTACATCTATATCAGCATGCAGCTTCCGAATTCGGCCTCCATGGAGCGGACGAGTGCAGCTGCAAAACAGGTAGAGGACGTTCTCGCAAAGACGCCAGGAGTCCAATACACCACCAGCGTAGTGGGTTTCAGTTTGCTCAGCCTCGTTCGAACTTCATATAACACGTTTTTCTGGGTAAATCTGAAGCCATGGGATGAGCGAAAAAGCCGGAGCGAAGAATTTCAAGCCATCAAGGCACGCTTGAACCAGGAACTCAGGCAGCTGCCGGAAGGGACGGTGTTCAGTTTCTCACCACCGGCGATTCCCGGCGTCGGTACTGTCGGTGGCGTGAGCTTTGTCCTGGAGGACCGCGCCGGCAAAGACATCAACTTTCTTACGGATAACCTGAACAAGTTCATGGCGGCCGCTCGCAAGCGTCCTGAGCTTGGCATGGTCAGCACCACGTTTATTCCGAGTGTGCCTCAAGAATTCATCAATGTGGATAAGGATAAGGTGTTGAAGCAAGGCGTTAATTTGACGGATGTTTACAACACCATT
>Ga0210405_10004522_pt1 | contig 13040 bp, 10 predicted proteins | sample IncBWH11MmetaG_FD_155492 | JGI IMG/M metagenome (GOLD analysis project Ga0210405, IMG submission 155492) | Forest soil microbial communities from Barre Woods Harvard Forest LTER site, Petersham, Massachusetts, United States - Inc-BW-H-11-M | ecosystem: Environmental > Terrestrial > Soil >... | reverse complement strand
TCATGGTGATAGTCAAAACGGACCAGAACTCGGAAGCAGGGATTCTAACTAAGGAAGGCAAGGAAACGTTTGACGCCATGGGGAAGTTCAACGAGGAGTTGGTAAAGGCCGGCGTGATGCTTGCGGGCGAGGGGCTGCAACCTAGCTCGAAGGGCAAGCGCGTCAGATTTTCGGGAAAGCAGCGCACGGTAACCGACGGGCCCTTCGCCGAAAGCAAGGAACTGATTGCCGGCTTCTGGCTGTGGCAGGTGAAGTCCATGGAAGAGGCGGTGGAATGGCTCAAGCGCGCCCCGTTCGATGGGGGCTCTGAGATCGAGATCCGCCAGGTGTACGAGGTATGTGACTTCCCTGCCAAGGTCCTTTCTCCCGAACACGCGGCGCGCATGCAGGCTATGCGCGACGAGCTGCAAAGGAAAGCAGCAAAGCCGTAGCCGCGACGCGTCGATTTCGCGGAGTGTCATACGACGTACAATAGAGCGGAAATTCAGACCCGCTCATGAGCAACCGGCAATCGAGCGCCGAACTCAATACGAATACAAGGAGAAATCATCATGCGATTCCTAAGTATCTACAAGAGTGTTGAGAGGAATGCTCCTCCCTCGCAAGAGGAGATGGCGAGGATGGGCAAGCTGGTAGAAGAAGGCATGAAAGGCGGCTGGTTGCTGGGCACGGAAGGCTGCCTGCCCAGCGCCCTTGGGGCGCGCGTTCGCAGTTCCGGCGGGAAGGTGACTGTCACCGACGGACCTTTTACCGAAGCCAAAGAAGTAGTCGGCGGCTTCGCAATTCTTCAGGCCAACTCCAAGGAAGAGGCCATCCAATTGGCCAAGAATTTCCTGAAGGAAGTCGGTGACGGTGAATGCGAGCTTCGCCAGCTATTCGGAGAGGGCCAAGATACCTGCGCTGATGTGGCCGCAGGAGCCAAGTCGCAGAGCGCCTAGGTCTTGCAGCGGCGCGCTGCGGGATCGACAAACGGTGTTGTTGGTGTCGATTTTGTGGGCCTGAGTTCGACGTAACAATAGAGCAGGGTTGCACTCCCGGGTCGAAACCGCCCGAGATGCAGCTCTGGAAGAGGAAAACAAAAATACACGGGAGAGGTGTCGCAATGCGATTCATGATGATGGTCAAGTCCGCTGAGAACAAGGGCGCTCCGCCCCAGGGATTCATGGAGGTGATGGCGAAGCTTGGAGAAGAGGCCGTCAAAGACGGGACGATGGTCGTAAGCGGCGGATTAGCTGCAACTGCAGCGAGCACACGCGTCCGGCTCTCGAAAGGCCAGATAGCCGCGATCGACGGGCCTTTCACCGAGGCCAAGGAAGTCGTCGGCGGATTTGCGATTCTTGAGTTCCAGTCAAAAAAAGAGGCGCTCGAGTCGGCGAAACATTTCATGGAGCTACACAAGAAACACTGGCCGGGCTGGGAGGGCGAAACCGAAGTTCGCCAGGTGCTAGGCCCGGAAGACTTCGCTACCCACAAATAGGCGCGCGCGCGTGTAAGGATGGCCGCGAAGAAGTAGCCGCCGCCGGGCTTGCACGAGCGGATTGAAGATGGTGTGATGGGTGGCCATGACGGCTACCAACACGCACAGCGCCATCGATGCGGTCTGGAGAATCGAGTCGGCGAGGATTATCGCCGGACTTGCACGGATCGTACGCGACGTCGGCCTTGCCGAGGAACTCGCGCAAGACGCTCTCGTGGCGGCGTTGCAGCAGTGGCCGGAATCGGGCATTCCGGACAACCCGGGCGCCTGGCTCATGGCCACCGCGAAGCACCGCGCGATCGACGTGTTCCGCCGAAACAAGCGGCTGGAGCGCAAACACGAGGAGCTGGGTCGCGAGCTCCAGGCGCAGCAGGAGATGGCCGTGCCGGATTTCAACGCCGCGCTGGACGATGACATTGGCGACGATTTGCTGCGGCTCGTGTTTGTCTCCTGCCATCCAGTGCTCTCGACGGAAGGACGCGTGGCGCTTACGCTGCGGTTGCTCGGAGGATTGACGACGGAGGAGATTGCGCGCGCTTTCCTTGTTCCGGAGCCGACGGTGGCGCAGCGCATCGTGCGAGCGAAGCGGACGCTCAGCGAGGCGCGCGTTCCGTTTGAGGTGCCACGGGGGCCCGATCTGGCCACGCGCTTGTCGTCGGTGCTGGAGGTGATCTACCTTGTTTTTAACGAAGGTTACTCGGCGACGGCCGGCGAGGACTGGATGCGCCCGGCTCTGTGCGAAGAGGCGCTGCGCCTCGGGCGCATTTTGGCGGAACTGGCTCCGAACGAGCCGGAGGTCCACGGCCTCGTGGCACTGATGGAGATTCAAGCCTCGCGCTCCGGGGCGCGAATTGGCCCGTCAGGAGAGCCTATCCTGCTCTTGGAACAAAACCGCGGGCGCTGGGATCAACTGTTGATCCATCGCGGTCTCGCTGCACTGCGGCACGCCGAAGAACTGGGAGGCGCCCGCGGCCCTTATGCACTCCAAGCGGCGATTGCGGCGTGCCACGCGCGCGCGCATACTGCCGCGGAAACGGATTGGCATCGCATCGCGGCGCTCTACGACGCGCTTGCCCAGATCATGCCCTCGCCCATCGTGGAGCTAAATCGCGCGGTGGCGCTGGCGATGGCCTTCGGTCCGGCGGCGGGTTTCGAAATCATCGACACGCTGACTTCGGAGCCGTCTCTTAAGGCTTACCACCTCTTGCCCAGCGTGCGCGGCGACTTTCTTTTCAAGCTCGGCCGCTTGGCGGAAGCAGAGGCGGAGTTCGCGCGGGCCGCATCGCTCACGCGCAACGCACGCGAGCGCGATTTCCTGCTCGACCGCGCCCGAGCGTGCGCGGAAGGGATGGCACAGACCGGGCAACAATAAAGAAGGCGATACGCCTTACGAGCATGGCACGCCAAATGAGTATCTTTCTCTCGTGGCATGCAGCGGGCATAGTCCGTTTCAGCGCGAGACGGGTTCTGCGACATCTTCCGCTTGCACAGCGGCGCGGCGGTTGAGGAAGCCGCGGGCGGCGAGGAGTTCGGCGTTGAGCAGGGCGGCGCCGGCGGCGCCACGGACTAGGTTGTGAGAGAGCAGCGTTAGTTTTACGTCGAGCAGGGGGCATTCGCGAACGCGGCCGACGACTGCGGCCATGCCGTTGCCGGCGTTGACGTCGCGGCGGGGCTGCGGGCGATTCTCTTCGTCGAGGACGACCACGGGATTTTTCAGCGCGGTGGGCAGGGCGGCCAACTCGGCGCCGACTTCGAAGTGGCGCAGGGCTTCGCGGACTTCGTTGAGCGAGGCGATTTTTTTCAGGCCGACGGAGACGCATTCGAGGTGGCCGTCAACGACGGGGACTCGATTGCAGTGGGCGCTGAGGCCGATGCCGGCTTCGACGAAGCGCGAGCCATCCCATTTGCCGAGGAGCTTTTGCGGCTCGGCTTCCATTTTTTCTTCTTCGCCGCTGATGAAGGGAACGACGTTGGACTGGATGTCCAGGGCCGGGACGCCGGGATAGCCGGCGCCGGAAATGGCTTGCAACGTAACTACGAAGATTTTCTCGAGGCCGAAGGCATCGGCGAGCGGTTTTAATACCAGGACGAGGCCGGCGGTCGAGCAATTCGGATTGGTGACGATGAAGCCGGTGTCGTAGCCGCGATTTTTCTGCTGGCGGGGGATAGCGTCGAGATGGGCGGCGTTTACCTCGGGAATGAGCAGCGGAACGTCGGGATCCATGCGGTGATTCCGCGAGTTGCTGACGACGGGATAGCCGGCGCGGGCGAAATCCTCCTCGGCGAGTCCGGCGACGGAAGAATCGAGCGCGGAGAAAACGAAGTCGCAGTCGAGGGAAGGGTCGAGACCTTTGACCACGAGGCCCCGGGCCGACTCCGGTATGGGCGCCTCCAGATGCCAGCAAACAGCTTCGGCGTAGGTTTTGCCGGAAGAACGTTCGGAGGCGGCCACTTCAGCAAGGTCAAACCACGGATGACTGCCGAGCATTTGAACGAGGCGCTGGCCGACAACTCCCGTAGCGCCGAGGACGCCTGCCTTCCACTTTTTCTCCGGACGTTTAGCCTGCATGTTTGGATCTCCGTTGTTTTGAGATGGGGAAATCATGCCGCACTGCCTTCGCGAGAAGAAATCGAAAGTGCCGGACCGAATTCGTGCGACACCGTTCTGGAATCACGGCGCGAACGAGGCATGCCGATGCGCGTGCCGCGCGCCTGGGGATTGAAGGTGTTGCGGACCCAGACGACCATGTCGGTTTCGGCGGCGAGAGGCAGAACTTTGGCGTGCAGCACTTTCGCACCGCCGGCGGCGAGGGCGCGAGCCTCATCGTAGCTAAGCTCATGCAAGAGGCGCGCTTCGGCGGCTTCGTTGGGATTCGCGGTGAAGATGCCGTCGACGTCGGTCCAGATGACGAGCTCGTCGGCGTCCACGACGTGGGCGATGATGGCGCCGGAAAAATCGGAACTATTGCGGCCGAGCGTGGTGATGCGGCCGTCGGGGGTTGCGCCGACAAAGCCGGTAACGACAGGGACGATGCCGGCTTCGAGAAGTGGAAGGAGAACCTCGCGGCCGCGCTTTTTGGTTTGCTCGAGATGCGGCTGCGCGTCACGGAAGGTGTCGCAGGTCAGGACGAATTCGGAGGACGTCACTGGCACGGCGGGAACCCCTGACTTTTCGAGCGCGGCGGCGAAGAGCCGTGCGCTGAACCGTTCGCCAAAGGAGGCTAAGCGATCAAAGAGGTCAGCGCCAGCGGCGACAGTGCCGTGAACAGGAACTTCGTGAAGCAGGTCGCGTCCGAGAAGTTGCAGCTCGCGGCGCACGCGAAGGTCAGCCTGCTCGGTGAGACGAAGATCGTGGAGCACATCGAGGTGCAGATAGAGGACCAGTTCGGCTTCGCGGCGTGCGTGCGCGAGCTTGGCCTCGGCAAGGGCGCGAGCAATAGAAAGGAGATGATCGGTGACGCCCTTCATGGCAGAGACGACCACCGTAACGCTGGATGCGACAGCTGCGGAGCGAACGAGGCCCGCGGCATGCACCATGCGTTCCGCGCCGAGAAGAGAACTGCCGCCGAACTTGAAGGCGAGGAGGTTGCGGTGTTGCTTGTTCTCCCCGCCGGCGCGATGCGCTTGCTCTCGCAACGCGGCGGGGCTTGCTTCCGCTGCTGATTCTTCCTGAACGTTTCCTGGATGCATGGCCTGCGCTCCTGGTTTGTTGTTGTTTCCGCAGCTGCCGCTGGAGCGTCTCTGGAGGGGGCTTAAAGAAGAAACCCACCGCCAGGTTCGCTTCTGGCGGTGGGTTGGAAACTTTTTGCTAGTTTGCTAGCTGTTTCTCCACGCGCCGGAAGCGGGAATAGTCTTCTTAGTCGTAGTCGAGGTAATCGACATGGACGACTTGGACGTAATTCGCTTGGTGGCGATGGAGATCATTACCGGCTCAGAATAGCACACCCTACTTCACAGTCAAACGCAATTTTTCGAGGATGCCGGATTGGGTGGGCAAAAGGGCAACACCGAGCGCGGCGTGCCGCAAGGGGCGGAATCGACGGGTCTAATGGTGGTCCGATGGAACGCCCTAATCATTGTTTGCGAAGAGAAGGCTGGAGCAGGTGAGGCCGGATTCGGCTTTCTGGAGTTCGGAGATGTCGAGTGGCGCGACGTGGAAGCCGCGAGCGGCGATGCGGTCCCGGGTGCGCGGAAACGATTCGGGGCAAATGACCGTCCCGGCGAGGGCCAGGGCGTTGGCGGCATGCGGCTCGGCGGGATCGACATCAATCCATTCCTGGCCCGCGAACGGCACGGTGTCAAACCAAGCGCGGTTGGCGAGCAGCGTGTTGCGGCCGAGAGACGTGACGGTGGATTTGAGATGCAGGCAGCCTGTTACGGGAACGGCGACGACATCATAGTGGTGCGGCGCAAGGATGGCGGCGAGCTGGCGGATGCCTTCAGCGTTGCTGCGGCTGCTAAGGCCGACGAAGAGTTTTCGATCGAGGCGCAGGACATCGCCGCCTTCAAGAGTGCCGGGAAGCGAAACGTATTCGAGCTTGCGAAACTTGGCGAGTGCTTGGGCGAGCGAGGGCGCTTCGCGGCGGCGCGTTTCCGCGCCTAGCGGCAGGATCACTGCCAGTTCATCGAGAACAATAGCGGGGTCTTCGACGAACATGGAGTCGGGAAGATCGGGTTCGGCGGGAAGAGAAATAACGCGCGCGCCCAATTTGCCGAGCAAGTTTTCGTAAGCGCGGTGTTGCTCCTGGGCGGTGGCCAGATCGATGGGCTGGCGGCCGATGAAGGAAAGTTCGCAGCGGACGATGGCGGGGCTGACGGCGCGGGTGATGGCTGTGAGCATCGCAGTCGTGAAAGTTTACATGAGAACGATGCAATGCCCAGGAAACGTTGAACGAAAGGAAGAGCCAGAATAGACTCTAGGGCGCAAACAGAGGTGCGGGAGGCGGGTGCAATGAATGATTCGATCAGGCGGGCGGCCGCGATTCTGCTGGTGATTCTGGGAGGCGCGGCGGTATGGTGGGCGGGCAGCGGAGCGCCGGCTTCGGCATCAGCGAATGACGCCATGGTGGCGACGATCGCGGCGGCGCGAGAGCGCGCGGCGGCAAACGATCCGCGCTTGAAACTCGCATCGCGCTTCGAACAGGGCGGCTGGATCTACGTGCATCTGGAAGGCGATCCGGGCGCGGTGGGATTTCAGCATGGGTACTTGCTGGGGCCGGAGATTGAAGATGGTTTCGCAGCGGTGAGCGCGGGGATGACGCATTCGACGCAACGCGACTGGGAGTTTTTTCGCAAAGCCGCGCACGAAATGCTTTGGCCGAAGATTGACGCGGAATATCAGCAGGAGTTGCAAGGCATCGTCGAGGGACTGCGCGCGCGCACGGGATCGAAGCTGGATGTCGACGACATCGTAGCGTTCAATGCTTTCGAGGAACTGCCGGATTATTACGTGCCCTGGCTGAACAAACAGCTAAAAGCGGCGAATGCGCCCAACCTGAAGAGCCCCGGGAATTGCAGCGCGTTTGTTGCGACGGGAAGCTGGACCAAAGACGGGCAGATCGTGATGGCCCACAATAATTGGACGAATTACCGGAATGGCGAACGGTGGCGTATCGTGTTCGACATTGCGCCGAAGAATGGTTTCCGCATGTTGATGGACGGATTTCCAGGGGTGATTGCGAGCGACGACGATTTCGGAATCAACAGCGACGGGCTGATGGTGACGGAAACGACGATCACACAATTCGAAGGCTGGGATCCGAACGGCAAGGCGGAATTTGTGCGGGCGCGGAAGGCGCTGCAGTATGCGAGCAACATCGATGGCTACATCGGGCTCATGTTCGAAGGAAACAACGGGGGATACGCGAACGACTGGCTGCTCGGCGACCGCAAGACCGGCGAAATCGCGCAACTGGAACTGGGGTTGAAAGCATACAAGCTGTGGAGAACGAAGGACGGCGTGCTGGCGGGATCGAACTGGGCGCGCGACCCGAAGGTGCTCAAAGTGGATGCGCCGCAGTTTGATCCAACGAATAAAGAGAGTTCCGCGAACGCGCGGCGGGCGCGGTGGGATGAATTACTGAAGGAAAACAAAGGAAAGATCGACGTCGCGCTTGCCGAAAAAATGCTGGGCGACCACGCGGACACGGCGCAGAAGAAAGAAGAACCGAACGAGCGCACGCTGTGCGGGCATGTGGATGGATCGGCGCGCGGCGTGAAAGACTGGGCCTGGCAACCCTATTATCCCGGCGGAGCGGTGCAAGGAAAAGCGACGGATGCCACGATGACAAAAGAGATGCGGATCGTGGCGCGCATGGGGCATCCCTGCGGCGGAGATTTTCTGGCCAAGCCGTTCCTCGCAGCGCATCCCGAGTACGCATGGGAAGAGCCGTATTTGCACGATATGAAAGGGGGCCCGTGGACGGAGTTCCGGTCAGGCCAAACGGCGCAAAAGTAAAGTCAGCCCTAGAGCAACGCGCGCGCCAATGCTTGCGATAAGTAGATCGCCAGGGAGTAAGGGGCCGACGGGGCCGCGCGGGAGATGAAGATGCGAGTAAGTCCCGCGCCGAGGAGCATGCCTGCGAGAATCAGGCCGATCACGCCGAGCACTACCCAAAGATCCGATTTCGAAAACGAAATTGCGCCCGAGCTTCGAGATGAGAGTTGAGCGGCACCAGCGGAAGGGGCGCGCTGGGCGAAGGCCGCGTGCGGGGAGTGGTTGGAGACTTCCGGCCGCACCAGGAGGCAGTAGCCTTTCCGGGGAATGGTTTCGATGTAAAGCGGCTTATCGGAGGAATCGCCAAGAGCCTGGCGGAGTTTGTTGACGGTGGTATTCACATTAGCGTCGTAGTTGACATGGGTATCGGCGGGCCAGAGCCGCAGACGCAATTCTTCGCGGGTAACGACCTCACCCGGCTTTTCGAGAAGCGTCAGAAGAATCTGATAAACCTTGCCCTGAAGCTTGATCCGAGACCCCTCCCGCGTAACTTCCTGGCGCTGCTGGTCAATCCGGAACGGCCCAAAATGGACATAGCGGCCAGACGACAGGAGGATTGGCTCCGAGGCCGCCAGCTCATCGGGTTCTCGCATGGACAGCACTTCCGGTGACATAGACGTCCACCCTTATGGTGTATAGACGCAATAACCAGCCGAGTGTTTTCTATTCATACGGAATATTTCATTAATAGGTTGCATAGAATCTTTAACTCGGACGGTTTAGTACAGAGGGGTCGGATGGAATCGGGGAATGGAAATGTTACAAGCGGAAATCGTGGTGATTTAGAACCGATTTATATGAATTAATGGAACTCATAGCTTGGTATGCTAGCGCGGGCATGGCGTTTTGCGACGAAAGCTTCAAAATTGGCTGATTTCCGCCGCAAGAGAGCAAGAGAATCCGGTTCAATTCCCAGCTTTCCCCGAAAAGTCCAAGTTCAAATACAGTTCTTCCTTCATAGCTTCAACGGGACCCCCGAAAGATTTTCCTTGACACTATGGCGTGCGGCGATATAGCGTATGACGACAGAGGAAGAACTTCTCTAGGGAGCCGAAAACTGTGAGTGCTGCTGAAAGTAATGCCGAGGCGTTTGGTCCACTGACTCCGGCGATGTTTCATGTGTTGCTGGCGCTGGCCGGCGAGGATTTGCATGGTTACGCCATTTTGAAAGAAGTGGAGTTGCGCAGCGGGGGTAAGGTACGGCTGAGCACAGGAACACTATATGGAATCCTGAAGCGCTTGCTGAACGACGGGCTGATCGTGGAGATGCGTTCGAGGCCGTCGAAGTCAAACGACGAGCGGCGGCGTTATTACGGGCTAACGCTGAAAGGACGCCAAGTGGCCAGCGCGGAAGCGGAACGGATGGATGAAATGGTAGCGGCGGCGCGGTCAAGGAACCTGCTGAAGAAAGCGCGGCTGGCGTAACGGGATTACCGGGCCGGATGCAAGGTTCCGGAGAAAACGAGTGGACTAAAAATCGGTGCTGTGGTGGCGCCGACGGAGGACACCATGGCACCGGCTGATTCCAAAGCGACGCGGTTTTATCGAGCACTTCTGCGGCTTTTACCGTTCGATTTCCGGAGCGATTACGGCCCCGAAATGGAAACGGTATTCCACGAACAACACAGGGAAGCGGGGCGGCGCGAGGGGACCACGGGTGTTCTGCGGCTGTGGTGGGACACGATAGTGGGAATTTTCCGGACAGCGCCGGGCGAGCACCTGGCGATGTTCCGGCAGGATGCGGGATTCGCGCTGCGGATGATGCGCAAAAGCCCGGGGTTCACGCTGGCGGCGATCCTCACGCTGGGGCTGGGAATCGGCGCCAATTCGGCGATTTTCAGCGTGGTGAACGCGGTGCTGCTAAAGCCGCTGCCGTACTCGCATGGCGAGCGGTTGGTGGTCTTGCAACATCGGATGGGAATGGTGGACCAGCCATTCTCGGCGCTGGACATCAGCGACTACCGGGGCCAGAACCACTCGTTGGACGGACTCGTCGAATATCACAACATGAATTTCATTTTGCTGGGGCGTAGCGAGCCGGAGCGCGTGGAAACCGGGGTGGTTTCCTGGAATTACTTCGACGTTTTCGGGGTGAAACCACTCTTCGGGCGCAGCTTCCGTCTCGAGGATGAGCAGGCGGGCGCTCCGGCGGTGCTGATGCTCAGCTACGAATATTGGATCAAGAGTTTCGGCGGCGACCCGACGGTGGTGAACAAAACGTTCAAGATGAACGACAAGGTTCATACAGTAATCGGGGTGCTGCCGCCGGTGCCGCAATATCCGGACGAAAACGACGTGTACATGCCAACGACAGCGTGCCCTTTCCGCTCGCGTCCCTCCTTCATCGCCAACCGGTCGTCCCGGATGATGCAAGTATTTGGCCGCATGAAGCCGGGCGTCGGGGTGCGCCAGGCACAGGCAGACTTAAGCAGCATCGCGGCTAATCTGCAGAAGGCCTACCCGAAGGATTATCCGCCTGCGAACGACTACGCGATGAAGACGGTGGCGCTGGAGGAAGCGCTGACGCACAACGCCCGGCCAACGATGCTGGTGCTGCTGGCGGCCGCGGGGTTTGTACTGTTGATCGCGTGCGCGAATGTGGCAAACCTAAACCTCTCGCGCATGGTGCGGCGAGAGCGCGAACTGGCAGTCCGGGCGGCGCTGGGGGCGGGACGGGCGCGCATGTTCCGCCAACTGCTGACGGAGAGTTTCCTGCTGGCGGTGGTCGGCGGCGGCTTGGGCCTGATCTTTTCGTGGGGGGCGCTGAGTTTGCTGGTGAGTTTTGCGGCGCGCTTCACGCCGCGGGCCCGGGAGATTCAGATGGACGGGTGGGTCCTGGGCTTCACTTTCCTGGTGGCCGTGCTGACTAGCGTGCTCTCCGGCACCGTACCGGCGCTAGCCGCGAGGGAATCCGTTGTTGGGAACCTCAAAGAAGGCGGCGCACAATCCACGCTCGGGCGCGGGAAGCACCGGATGAGAAGCCTGCTCATCGTGGGGCAGGTGGCGGTCTCCTTCCTGCTGCTGATTGGCGCGGGGCTGATGTTGCGCAGCTTCATGAAGCTGCAGCTCGTGGACCCCGGGTTCCAGCCGGAAAACGTGTTGACGATGAACATTTCCCTGGACTTCGTGAAGTACAACACCAACGACAAGCAGCGTGCTTTTTTTGAGACGCTGCTGGAGAAAATCCAGGCGCAGAGCGGGGTTAAAACCGCAGCCGCTTCGATGATGATTCCGTTTACTACCGGCATGACGATGACCGGCGATTTCTGGATGGAAGGGGAGACGCCGTCGCCGGGGCAAGCGCTGCCATCAGCCGATTTCAGGATTGTGAGTCCGTCGTACTTCGAAACGCTGCACATTCCGGTTCTGCGAGGGCGAGGATTCCTGCCAACGGACCGGCCAGGCAATCCGGACGTGGCGGTTGTGAACCGGAGCGCGGCGCAACATCTCTGGAGATCGAAGGATCCCGTTGGGACGCGGTTCACCGCTGATGGGGGGAAGTCCTGGACGCAAGTGGTTGGGGTGATCGGGGACATCAAGCATTACGGGCTCGATAAAGACGTGGCGGATGAGATTTATGTGCCAATGGCGCAGAACCCCATGGGGAGCTCCAGCCTGGTGATTAAGACAGCAGTGGAACCAATGAGCATCGCCGGCGGGGTGATCGAACTGTTGCACGGCATCGATCCCAATCAACCGGCGGCGCGGGTGAGATCGCTCGAGCAGGTGCGCGCGGAATCCGTGGCGGCGCCGCGGCTGACGACGAACTTGCTGGGATTGTTTGCGCTGCTGGCGCTGGCGATTGCGGCCACGGGCATCGGCGGAGTGATGGCGTTGACGGTCGGGCAACGGCGGCATGAGATCGGAGTGCGCATGGCCATTGGGGCGCGTCCGGCGGAGATTTTGCGGATGATCCTGGGGCAAGGCCTCGGTCTCGCGCTGGTTGGCGTGGCCCTTGGTTTGGTTGGCGCGCTTTGGCTTACGCAGGTCTTGCAGCAACTGCTTTTTGAAGTGACACCGACGGATCCGGTGACCTATGCCGGCGTTGCGGCAGTGCTTGGATTGGCCGCGCTTGTAGCTTGCTACATTCCGGCGCGGCGTGCGGCGCGGGTGGACCCGATTGTCGCGTTGCGGGTGGAGTAGCGACCCAGGACAGACAATCCTGAGTGTGCTTTCGATTGAAAAGAAAACGGAGAGGACAGGCAGGAATGCCTGTCCTACTTTTGTTGGCCGCACGGGGTGAGTCTGGTAAACTATAGCTTGCTGCACCGCACCTAAGGATGTGGGACCGCTGAGCGGTCAACCTACAAAAGGTACATTCGTCAAGGCTGCTGGTTGTTTCAGCAGCCATTTTTGTCTTTAGAGGACTTGATTCCCGGCTGGGCCGGGGTCAGGAAGCGTAGAAAATATGAGTGAAAATATTCGGAACATCGCGATTATCGCGCACGTGGACCACGGGAAGACCACGCTGGTGGACGCGATGCTGAGGCAAAGCGGGATTTTCCGCGCCAACGAGGCCCTCGTTGAGCGCGTGATGGACTCGAACGATTTGGAGCGCGAACGCGGCATCACGATTCTGGCAAAGAATACGGCGCTCTTCTTTCACGACACGAAGATCAATATCGTGGACACGCCGGGGCACAGCGACTTCGGAGGCGAAGTGGAGCGGGCGCTGCGGATGGTGGATGGCGTGGTGGTGCTCGTTGACGCGAGCGAAGGACCGCTGCCGCAGACGCGCTACGTTTTGCAAAAGGCGCTGGCGGCGAAGCTGCCTCCGGTGATCGTGCTGAACAAGATTGACCGCACAGACGCTCGCGCCAAGGAAGTGCTGGACGAAATCTACGATCTGTTTATTGACCTGGACGCGACGGAAGACCAGCTCGACTTTCCGGTCATTTACACGAATGCGCGGGACGGAGTGGCGCACCGGACGCCGGACGACGGTTCGAAGGATTTGCTGCCGCTTTTCGAGGCCATCGTAAAGCACATTCCAGCTCCTCCGGGCGATCCCGATGGCGTTTTGCAAATTCAGGTGATGAACCTCGATTACAGCGACTTTCTGGGACG
>Ga0210405_10004520_pt1 | contig 13047 bp, 15 predicted proteins | sample IncBWH11MmetaG_FD_155492 | JGI IMG/M metagenome (GOLD analysis project Ga0210405, IMG submission 155492) | Forest soil microbial communities from Barre Woods Harvard Forest LTER site, Petersham, Massachusetts, United States - Inc-BW-H-11-M | ecosystem: Environmental > Terrestrial > Soil >... | reverse complement strand
CGCCGGAGCAGGAGACGGCGATGAAGGGCTGGCGCGTTTCCATGGCGAGTTCGATGCCGCGCGTGACCTTCTCACCGACGACCGCGCCCATGGACCCGCCGATGAAGCCAAACTCCATGGCGCAGAGAACGACGGGGCGGCCGTTGAGCTGGCCTTCGGCGGTGATGACCGCGTCGTTCATGCCGAGTTTTTTCTTGGCTTCTTTCAGCCGCGTGGCGTAGGGCTTGGTGTCCACGAATTTGAGCGGGTCGGTGGAGGTCATGCCGGCATCGTGCTCGGTCCAGCGGCCGTCGAGGAGCATTTCGAGGCGCTGCTTGGCGTTCATCTTGAAATGGAACTGGCACTTGGGGCAGACGAAAAGATTCGCTTCGAGGTCCTTGCGGAACACGATGGTGTTGCAGGACTCGCACTTGACCCACAGGCCTTCGGTGCGCACGCGGCGCTCTTCGGGCGGGGTAGCTTGCTCGATCGGTTTTTTTTCGCGCTTGAACCAGGCCATGGAAGAAAGTTTTCGGTTCTCAGTTGTCAGTTAAGAGAAAAAACCTGTCGGTTGCCGCGCTGCTTTCTTGCGTCCTGCAACCTTGATTGCCACTCGCTACGTTGGGGCTACTAATAATCGATCCCCCGTTGAGCCAGTATACCCTTGGTGTAGGGGTGTTTCACCTCGCGCATCTCGGTGACGAGGTCGGCGAGCTCGACGAGTTTGGGATGGGCGTTGCGGCCGGTGCAGATGACGTGGACGCGCTCGGGGCGGTTTTTGAGCGCGTCGACGACTTCGTCGGCGTCGAGCATTTTGTAGCTGATGGTGTAGTTGATTTCGTCGAGGACGACGAGGTCGTATTTTCCGCCGTAAATGGCGTCGCGGCCGGCTTGCCAGCATTCGTGGGCCAGCTTGATGTCTTCGGGGTCGGTCTCGGCGCCGCCGATTTTGACGAAGCCGCGGCCCATGGGGCGGATTTCGAATTTGTCGTCGCCCAGCATTTTGGCGGCATCGAGTTCGCCGTAGTGCCAGGAGCCTTTAATGAATTGGACCATCAGCACGCGTAAGCCCTGGCCGACGGCGCGAAACGCCGTGCCGAGGGCGCAGGTGGTTTTGCCCTTGCCGGGGCCGGTGTAGACGATGAGCAGTCCTTTTTCTTCGAGCATGATAGTTGGCCTCTATGAACGAGGCGCGGCGAAAAGAGTAGAGTTTGAGGAGTCGCTTGGAAAAGGTCAAGTTTTTGCGCTAGACGTAGTAGATCAGATTCCGGTTGTTAAATTGGAGGCTCAAGATGAACGGTCAACAAAAGAAAGGGCAGGATTCTGGAGCGCGAGATCAAGAGATCCGTGCGGCACTGGATCGGCATTGGGCGGCGTCCGATGCCAACGATTTTGAAACGGAGCACCTCATCTATCACGAGGACGCGGTGCTGGAATACCCGCAGTCAGGCGAGCGAACCCGCAGTCGACGCAACATACAGAACCAACGCGCCAGTCAGCCGAACAAAAAGCGGTTTTCTATCCGGCGAATCATTGGTGGCGGTGATCTTTGGGTCACCGAATTCATCTTGACCTATGACGGCAAGCCGTCCTACACCGTGAGCATCATGGAGTTCAGGGACGACAAGGTTGCGGGGGAAACACAGTACTTTGCGGATCCATTCGTGGCTCCCGCATCGCGCGCTCAATGGGTCGAACGGATGGACACATAGTCTCGAGGCGCGAGAATTCGCTAAGGACCGCGCCATTTGCGGTTTGCATCAAAATTGTCGAGAACAGGGATTAACGCCAGAGGCCCGCTGAGTCCTGAGTAACGCGGAGACCGGACAAGTGCAGATCCGCAATTCCACTTGTACGCTAAGGCGACTAACCGGGAGTTAGGCGTGGTCGCCGACAACGATTCTGACAGACCTCGCGGCGAGTCGTCAGTGCAAGAGCGAACGAAGAACTACGAAAAGCATGAACATTCCGAAGCACAACACGTACAAACCAGGAAGACGATAGGAGAGATAGTTGCCATAGTCCCATTTGCCTGAATACCGTGGAAATCCAATTTGCTTGCCCCACCAGTGGCCAAATTCTACGAATTTTTGTGGCGCGAAAAGCATAATCCCACCAACACAGACGAACAGAAGACCGACAGTGATCATTGCAATGTAGAACAGCATTTCCTGCAGGTTTATCACTTTCAGCTTGGCCTTACAACTTACACAGTAAGTGCAAGACATAGCCGTCAGGAGGAGCCACAGCGGATATAAACTCGCTCCCTGATTCTCACTGGCTGATTAACGCGCTTACCGGAGAAGTCGAACTGCATGATGTGGGGTATCGTTGCAGCACATCCTCCGATGGGGAGACAAGAGATGGATTGGAAACGGTTGGTCCAGTTTGCGCTGCTGGGTAGCAGTGATTTGGAACAATATGCCATCCTGCTGGTACGCGTTTCGATCGGGCTGTTCTTCGCCATCTCCGGGGCAAACAAATTGTTTGTCGCTGGCGGCACGAAACCTGTTTACGACACGCTCGTCAAGGCCAAAGTCCCCTTTCCCCAACTGACGGCTTATTTCGTGGCGGGGGTTGAGTTCGTTTGCGGATCCTTGGTGGCCCTGGGGTTTCTTTCGAGCCTGGCCTGCGTGGCTTTATTGATCGATATGACTGTCGCCACCCTGACCAGCTCGCTTTCCACCCTACCTAAAGGACTTTCGCCTCTCAACTGGTTCGACGATTTACTCTACCTTCCGGAAGTCCTGTACGTGCTCTTCTTTTTCTGGCTGATCTGCGCTGGTCCGGGAAAGTTCAGTGTCGATTACTGGCTCGCCGGCAAGTTACTGAGGTGATCGATCGACGAAGCAACCTGTTGCTAGACAAGAGCCTGATGGTCATTACCAGAATTTTTCAACCGCAGGACTGGCGCTAAGTCCTGGCGGTAATCGGAAACTGATCCACTCCCCGCCAGACAAACCGCAAGTGCGCGATGCGAGCAGCGCGACTACGCGAGCTGGAGGCGTTTGACGAGTTCTTCGGCAATCGAGGCGATGCGCTCCTGGGTGGACTGGGGAAGAGCGGTTCCATGCTTGGCGTGAGGGTCGCGGAGGACGATCCAGATGCCTGGGCGATACGTCTCGTCGCCGCCGGGACAGATGGCGCCGGTGAGTTGCGTGAGATCGAGAGGCAATGGCGCCGAATGCGTGAAATCGAGATTGGCGTGCTCGGGAGAATTCGCCTGGAAGGGTGGATGGGCGAGGAGGTCCATGAGGACGCCGCGGGCGTCATCCACGAGATCGCGGAAACCCTGGGAGACGAGGACGGCGTCGACGTCGCGGGGCGTGGGGTGCTCGAGTTGGAGAAGGTCGTAATCGGGGAGCGGATTTTCGAGAGGGATTTCGATGGTGGCGGAGGGCTGATTAGCGTCCGCGGAAATGTGGATGGACATGTTTACAGTTTTACACCACGCGCACTATTTCGGGTAGGGGCTGCCCGAGAGGATGGCAAAGGCGCGATAGAGCTGCTCGGCGAGCATCACGCGGGCGAGTTCGTGGGAGAAGGTCATGGCGCTGAGAGAGAGTTTTTGTTGGGCGCGCTGGCGGAGATTGTCCGGGAAGCCGTCGGCGTCGCCGCAGAGGAAGATGAGTTCGCGAGTACCGCGGTCGCGGAGTTCGCCGAGCCATTTGGCGAGGGCGCTCGAATCGAAAGTTTTTCCGCCCGCGTCGAGAAGGACCGCGGTGGCGGCGCGATCAGCGTCGAGTTTCTTTATGGCGGCTTCGGCGTCGCGGACTTCGGTGATTTCGATGGGGCAAGAGCGTGCAATGCGTTTTACGTAGTCGTCGAGGATGGCGCGCAGTTCGGGGCGGCGGGTTTTTCCGAGCATGAGGAGGCGGATGCGCATGGAAGTTTTCAGTGGTCAGTTTTCAGTTGTCAGTGAGAGAAGATAAATGTTGTTGAGAGTTTGAATGCGCATGGGCTGTTTTCGCTGGCAAGTGAAGAGCGGCCCGCCTCCCTTCGAACCTCAGGGCAAGCAGAAGGCGGGCCGTACATCGGCTAGTCATTTCAAACCATATTTCTTGCGCTTTTCGAGGAGGGTCTTGCGGCTGATGCCGAGAGCTTCGGCAGAGCGGCTGATCTGGTAGTGGGTGGCTTCGAGGGTAGCGGTGATGACTTCGCGCTCGATTTGTTCGAGCGTGCGGAGGCCGGCGATGGAGCTTACGGCGCCGGGGGCGGCGGCGCGGACGCTTTCTGGAAAATTTTCGGGTTCGAGAAGATCCTTGCTAGTGGGAACCGCGGAGCCATCCGCTTCTTGGGCGGCCGCAGAATTATCAATTTCCGGTGTGGCTGCTTTGCGGCTGCCGCGAGAAAAAACGACGGCGTGTTCGAGCGCATTGCGGAGTTCACGGACATTGCCGGGCCACGCGTAGGCGCCGAGCATGCGTTGTGCCGATTCGCTCAAATGCGCGTTGGGACGGCCGTGGACGGAGCGAAGCGTCACCAGAAGATGAGCGGCCAGCGGAAGAATGTCCGCGCGGCGTTCGCGGAGCGGAGAAACCGTGAGCATGAGCACATTCAGCCGAAAAAAAAGATCCTCACGGAAGGTGCCAGCCTTCACAGCAGCGGGGAGATCCACATTGGTGAGGGCAATGAGGCGCGCTTCGATGTGCAGAGTCTCATTGCCGCCAAGGCGTTCGAACGTGCGTTCCTGCAAGATGCGCAGAAGCTTTCCCTGCGCGCCGGGGGAAAGCGCCGCGACTTCATCGAGAACAATGGTGCCGTTGCCGCCGAGTTCAAAGCGCCCGAGTTTGCGCTCGACGGCGCCGGTAAACGCGCCGCGCTCGTGTCCGAAAAGCTCGCTTTCGACGAGCTGCGGCGGAAGGCTGGCGCAATCAATTTTCAGGTAAGGCGCATCGCGGCGCGGACCGAGTTCATGAACCAACCGCGCGAGATGGTCCTTGCCGGTGCCGCTTTCGCCGGTGATGAGCAAAGTCGCGGGAGCGACGGCAACTTTTTCGGCGAGTTCGAAGAGGCGGAACGATGCGGGATCCGCGGCGACCCACGGCAATCGTTCCGAGTTCATGGTTATGAGCGGCCACCGAGCGGACGACCGGAAATCGCTTCGTCGGAGAATGGTTCATGGCCGAAGGGCGAATCGGACGTCTGCCGGCTGGAGGATGCGCCTTCAGGCTCGTCGGGGATTTCGAGTTTCGGAGCGGAGCGCCACAGACGCTCGAGATCGTAGTAGCGGCGTGCCTGATCGCCAAAGACGTGAACGACGAAGCCGCCGAAGTCGAGCAAGGCCCATTCGGCAGAACGACGACCTTCGCGATGCTCGGGTGAGCGGCCCATATTTTTGTGAAGCCGTTCTTCGACTTCGGTGCAGATCGCCTGCACTTGCGGCGTGCTGTAGCCCGTGCAGATGACGAAAAAATCCGTGAAGGCGCCGACGCCGCTGAGGTCGAGAACGGTAATGCCGGCTGCTTTCTTGGATTGTGCGGCCTCGACGGCGAGGCGCACGCCCTGTGGCAAAGATTCGAATTTCACCGGTATAGTCCCTGTTTGAGAATGTATTCTTCGACGCGCGCGGAAACAAGTCCATGAATGGCCTGGCCGCGGTTGCTGCGCCGGCGAATTTCGGTGGCGGACACCTCGCTCGAAACGTTTTCGAGAAGATAGACGGTGGTGCGTTGCAGGTGCGCGACGACTTGCGAAGGATGCCCGTTTTCCGCTTCCTTCTTCGCATCCGGCCGCGCCATCAGGTGCGGCGGAATGACGAGTTTAAGCGCTTCCGAGCGTATACCCGGGCGGTTGGCGATGATGAAATCGCACAAGCCAAGGAGCGTTTCGTATTCCTTCCACGTGGGGATATCGAGAAAGGCGTCCGCGCCAATCATGAAATAAATGCGGTCGCCGTGTCCGTGGTAGACGTGGCGGAAGTAGCGCACGGTATCGACAGAATAGTGGAGCTGCGTGCCGCTGAAGTCTTCGCCGGCTTCGGCAAGCGAGGGGACGAAGTGTGGGTGCTCAGTGCAGGCCAGCGAGACCATGGCAAAACGATGCGGGAAAGGAGCCAGGTGTTGCTTTAGTTTGTGCGGCGGGCGGCTGGCCGGAATGAAATGCAGTTCGTCGAAATTGAAACGGCGGTCGGCGGCGCGCGCGACGGAGAGGTGGCCGTTATGAACGGGGTCGAAAGAACCGCCAAAGAGCGCGATGCGTCGTGGATGATGTTTTGCGGCGGTGCGGTGCGCTTGCGCGGTGGTCAATGCGTCTCCGAAGAAAGTTGTTAGTCGTTAGTTCTTAGTTTTCAGTAAGACAGAAAAACATCTTATTCCGATGCTTCTTTTGCAGCCGCCGCAAATAGCTGCTTTCAAGGATTCGAATTGCCGATGTTCCGAAACCCAGAGCGGCTTTGAAATGAACCTTGCCTGATGTTCTCATGAATCTTTGACAGGTGTGGACAACGAATCGCGCCCTGCTGCGCTTTGGTTAATTTCCGTTGGGGGGTGCGGCAAATCCAGAGAAGGGTCGTGGGCCGCGCGCGGAATCTTGTCCAAAGCATCGGCGATGGAGCGGACGAGATCCTTCACGCCGTCGCCGGCAACGGCGGAAATGGCGTGGAATTCGAGGCCGCGTTGTTTGCAGAAATCACGAAGCGCTTCGAGCCGCGTGCGGTCCGTGGTGGCGTCGAGCTTGGTGGCCACAACGATCATCGGCTTTTCCGTCAGGGACTCGCTGAAGGCGGCAAGCTCGCCGTTGATGATTTCGAAGGAGTGGACCGGGTCGTCGGCGTTCGAATCGCTGGTGTCAATCAGATGAACGAGAAGGCGCGTGCGTTCGACGTGGCGAAGGAAACGAATGCCCAGGCCGGCGCCCAAGTGCGCACCCTCGATGAGGCCGGGAAGATCGGCGACGACAAACGTGCGGCCGAGCTCCGTGCCGTGCCCGCCGGTGCCCCCATCGGCGTTGACGACCCCGAGATTGGGCTGCAACGTTGTGAAGGGATAATTGGCAATTTTCGGGCGCGCCGCGGAGATCACGGAAATCAAAGTGGATTTGCCGGCATTGGGAAAGCCCACGAGTCCTACGTCGGCGAGGAGCTTAAGCTCCAGGCGGAGATGGCGTTCCTCACCGGGGAAGCCGTCTTCGTGTTCGCGCGGGGCCTGATGCCAGGGCTTCGCAAAGTGCTGATTGCCGCGACCGCCGCGTCCGCCGTGCGCGATGAGAACACGCTGGCCGGGCGTCGCGAGGTCAGCAATGGTTTCCCCAGATTGCTCATCAAAAGCCAGCGTGCCAACGGGAACTTGAAGGATCATGTCTTCGCCGGAGTGGCCCGTGCAGTTGGAGCCTTCGCCGTGGCGGCCGCGGTCGGCCTTGAATTCCCGATTGTAGCGATAGCGCAGCAGCGTGTTGTCGTTCGGATTGGCTTCGAGATAAATGCTGCCGCCGTTGCCGCCGTCTCCGCCGGAAGGCCCGCCGCGCGGCACGTATTTTTCGCGGCGGAAGGCGATACAACCGTTGCCGCCGTTGCCGGCCTTCACAGATATTTTGGCTTCATCAACAAACACGAAAGACTCCAATCGAGTGAAGCACTAGGCGGTCACCCGTGAAAACGATAACATAAGCCAACTGCCGAAACGCGAAATGGCGGAACGGAGGCCGCCCACCGATGCTCCGCGTGCTCAGATTATTCGTCCGACTGCTTCTCATCCTCGTGGCCGTGGTGGCCGCCTCATTCTACCTGCTGTACTTCCGGCGCACGTCGCTCCCGGCTGCGGTTCCACATGCGCGCGTCGTCCCGGTGATTTCCACGATCCCCGGCGTCGCTGCCTGCTGGGTCGAAACTGGGAAAACGTTCAGCAGCTTTTCCTTTGGGTCGACCGCCGGGAGCATCCTGGTGAGGCATCCCGCGGGCGACCTGCTGATTGACACCGGAAACTCCAGCCACTTCAACGAAGAAGTAAGCGCGTATCCGTTCTGGGTGCGGCTGATACTCAAATCCCTCGCGGGAGAATTGAATCCAAGCGTTCCGCTGCCGGAACTGCTGCGGCGCATCGGCGAAGATCCCGCCAAAGTGCGCTGGGCGATCCTTTCGCACGTACACCTGGACCATGCGGGCGGGCTGATGGACTTGCCGCGGATACCAGTTTTGCTGACGCGCGAAGAGCTGCAGTTTGCGAACGATCCTAAAGTACAGGCCAAGGGCTTCACGATGGCTGCGCACGCCAAGGCGTTTCCGCCCGTTTCGGCGCCCACCCTCCAATTTGATGCGACGCCGTATGAAACATTCGACGAGAGCGCCGACCTCTACAAGGACGGCTCGGTGGTCGTCGTGCCTCTCCGCGGACATACGCCCGGCAGCGTGGGCGTCTTCGTGAACCTCTCGCCGGCGCGGCGGATGTTTTACGTCGGCGATGCCGTTGATGACGAACGCGGGTTCGAACAGCGCGTCGGCAAATCGCTGATCCTGCAAGACAGCGACAATGACCGGGCGCTCGCGGACCAGGTCGTCGGGCGGCTCAGCGAACTGCACGAGAAAGTGCCGGGGCTGGCCATGATCCCCGCGCACGGCCGCAGCGCTTACAAAAAATTCTTCCCTGGCGGACCGTTGAGCTGCGTCTCGGCCCAGTAGGCTCAAAGAAAAGAAAAACGCGGTCCAGCGGGGCCGGACCGCGGAGGCGCATCACATAAGAGCAGATCCAGGGCGCACAGGCTAGAAGTCCGTGCAACGAAATGCGGTTAGTTTGCGGCGGACTTGGCTTGCTCGGCGGGCTGCACGGTGATGAAGCGGCCGTGACGGCCACGATCGAGAAACTTCACGTAGCCGGTAACGAGCGCGAAGAGCGTGTCGTCCTTGCCCTGACCAACGTTTTCGCCGGCTTGGTGTTTCGTGCCGCGCTGGCGCACCAAAATCGTTCCCGCGTTGACGAGCTGCCCGCCGAAGCGCTTGACGCCCAGCCTTTGTCCGTGTGAATCGCGGCCGTTGGTAGAGGAGCCGCCGCCCTTCTTATGTGCCATGACGTAATCCTTTTCTCGAAGCCATCAAAGTTTGAAGATTTGTGGCCGGAAAGAGTTAGAGCTTGATATCGCCGACTTCCACGGCGGTGTAATTCTGCCGGTGGCCGCGAGAAATCTTGTACTGGTTGCCCTTTTTGAACTTGAGCACGGTGATCTTTTTGGCGCGGCCCTGCGCGACGATCTTGCCGCTGACGCTGGCTTTGCCGGCGTCGGCGCCCAACAAGACCTTTTTGTCGTCGGTGTGGACGGCCAGGACGGAGCCAAAGTTGACCTTTTCCCCGACTTCCCCGGCAACGCGCTCGATGCGAATGGTGTCGCCCGGTGCGACACGATACTGCTTTCCCCCGGTCTGAATAACGGCGTACATCGATCCTCCAAGAGCTAAACGCAAACCCCAATTATAGTAGGTCCGGTCCTGGATCGTCAACGCAGGAAATAGGGAGTTCGTCGGCAGTTTGAAGACTCAGCCCTTCCGGTTCAGCGCGAAGAGCGGCAAACCGGCAAAACGCAACTTTTTTGCCGCCTTGGAGTTAAACTACATAGGTGCCTTGGGCAAAACCAAGACATCTAATGCGCACGGGTCCTGATCTAATTTGAAGGATCATTCGGGATCCGGCGAGGACAAGAAAATGCGTTACCTAAAATATTTTGCTTTACTGGCAATTTGCATGTTTCCGGCAGCAATGCCGTCGCATGCGCAAGTTGCGGTAGGCGTTGGAGTTGGCCCGGTTTACGTGGGTCCCGGCGCGGCATGCGCCTACGGTTATTATGGCTATTACCCGTATGCTTGCGCGCCTTACGGCTACTACGGCCCTGATTGGTTCCTCGGTGGCGTATTCATTGGTGCCGGCCCGTGGTTCCATGGCTACTACGGCGGCCGCGGTTATTATGGACGTGGAGGCTACTATGGGCGGGGTGGCTACTATGGACGTGGTGGATACTACGGACGGCCCGGCTACGGTGGACGCGGACCCGTGGCGACCCCCTATCATGGTTCCACGAGTGGCGGCGGTGGCTTCCACGGCGGTGGAAGTGGCGGTTTCCATGGCGGTGGTGGCGGGGGTGGTTTCCATGGCGGCGGTGGTGGCCACGGTGGTGGACATCGCTGATTGCCCCGAATTCTGAAACTGAAAGTAAGAACGGCTGGCAGCATCTCCTGCCAGCCGTTTTCATTTTCACTGGCCGTTCTTATTTTCAGAGGTCTTGAGTCTCGTATTCCCGTGTCGTACTGTACGGTCCGTGAAAGCTGTCGCGAAAACGAGAACGCGTTCGGGTTGCCATTTTTTTCCTTTGCAGAGGCGGAGCTAGGTGCCCACGCTGGAGTTGCTCCATTCACCTCATGCGGCAGGCGTCAGCCCCGTCACCATTTATTACCGGGAATTTGGGAGTGGGAGTCCACTCGTCATTCTGCATGGCGGCTGGGGTTACGATCTTTATCCCTTCGACCGGCAGATCGCCGCTCTTGAACGCAAGTTTCGCATCCTGATTCCTGACCGCTCCGGCTACGGACAATCCTCTCCATTCGCGGGCGAGATGGCGCTCGATTTTCACCGGCGCGCCGCGGCCGAGACCATCGCGTTTCTGGACGCGCTGGGCATCGAGAAAGCTCATCTATGGGGCCACAGTGATGGCTCCGTGATTGCCGCGAGGATGGGGCTTGTCGCGCCCGAGCGTTGCGCGAGCCTGATCTTGGAAGCTTTCCATTACTTGCGAAGAAAGCCGGGTTCAAGAACCTTCTTCGAGAGATTTTCCGCGCGCCCTGAGGAGTTGGGTGAAGAGACACGCAAGGTTTTAGCGGAGGACCACGGAGAAGGCAAGTGGCAAACCGTTTTGCGACGCAACTGCGGGGTGTGGTTTCGAATCGCCGACAGCGTCCGGCGGCCGGATGAGGATCTTTATGACGGCCGGCTGGGCGAGCTCATTGTCCCAACGCTCTTTCTTCACGGCAGCCTGGATCCCCGCACGGAACCCGGCGAAATGGAAATGGTGCGGCAAGCCGTCCCGCAAGCCACCATGCGATTCGTGAGCAACGGCAAGCACAGCCCGCACAGCGAAACCGACGCCTGGCGGGAATGCAACGAGAACGCGGAGCAGTTTCTGCGAAACCAGCGTTGAGCCTTCCACATGGATTTCTGGAGCGATCAGAAATCGAAACGGTAGCCGAGAATCATTTTGGCGATCAAATGATCGGTGGAGCGGGTAAGGCCCACACCAAGACCAAAGTTGACTTCCCATTTGGGAGAATGTTCAGGTCAACGGCGGGAAAGATCTGGTGCTGCCGCGGGAAGGTTGGCAGGAAGTCCGTGGCTGGACCCACCGAGCCGCAATACCCGATGCCGCCTGTAATTTTCTTTGTGAAGTCGTAACTGAATTTCACGCTCGGGGAAGAAACGAAACCCTGGCTCACGCTCAAGCCGTGTAGCGCAGATAGGAAGCATGCAAATTTTCCCCAGATTCCGGATGTGTAATGGATTGATTACGCGCCTTTCATGTGCTAGAAACATGCCGTATTCGATGATGCCATGCACTAATTTGGGCAACGAGATTGTGCTGAGGAAGACAGCCTCTCAATCGAGCAGAGAAACCCCTCTGTGGCGGCTTTCGCTTCTGTCAGTTGGTGCCCTTGTTGCTGACATTTTGATTCCCTAAGGAGGTTCCTCTATGCGGAGGACAACGGGTGGGGTTTTTGTCGTGGGGTTGTTTTTTGCGCTGATTGTGTGTCTTGCAGTTACACCACCGGTGAGCGCGCAGTCCACAACGGACGGAGCGATCGGCGGCACAGTGACGGATCAGTCCGGCGCGGTGGTACCGAGTGCTAGTGTGAGCACGGAGAATCTCGGCACTGGCAGCAAGTCGAGCAGCACGACAGACGAAAGCGGACATTTTCAGGTCATCCATCTTCAGCCGGGATTTTACTCGCTGGAGATCACTTCCCAGGGTTTCGCCGCATTCAAAGCGACCAGGGTCACAGTAGAGGTCGGGCGGACGACAAACATTGACGCCAGGCTGGACGTGAAGACAGCCTCGGAGACGGTTGTGGCGACGGCCGAAGCACCCGTGATTGTCGCGGACCGCGCGGACTTCTCGACGAATATCAACCAGACGACGATTGAGAATCTGCCCATCGATGGAAGACGGTGGTCGTTCTACGCGCTGAGCACACCCGGGGCGGTGCCGGACGGCGGGTTTGGCCTGGTGAGTTTTCGCGGGATTTCGGGACTGCTGAATAACAATACCGTGGATGGAGCGGATAACAATCAGGCGTTTTTCAGCGAGGAGCGGGGACGGACACGCATCAGTTATTCCAGCAGCGAAGCATCGATTCAGGAATTCCAGATCAACACTTCCAATTACTCGGCGGAGTATGGACGCGCCGCGGGCGGGGTGGTAAACGCAGTCACGAAGAGCGGGACGAATCAGATTCACGGCCAGGCCTTCTGGTTTCTGCGAAGCAGCGATTGGGGCGCCATCAATCCTTTCCAGACACACCTCGTCAACGGTGTGCCCACGCCTTTCCTCCCGGAAGACAAGCGCGATCAGTTCGGCGGCGGGATCGGAGGAGCAATCATCAAGGACAAGCTCTTTTGGTTCTTCAGTGCGGACCAGCAGATGCACCCGTTCCCCGCCGTGGCCAATTCAGGTACACCCGGCGCGATATTTGCCCCGCTGAGCGCCGCGGAAACAGCGACGCTGACGAGCCGTGGCGTTTTGCCGGCGAATGCCACCGTCGTCGCGAATGCCCTGACGCTGCTTACGAACCTAACGGGGACCGTTCCGCGCCGAGGCGACCAGTTGATTCTTTTGCCGAAGATCGATTGGAACATCAATTCAAAGAATCATGCATCGTTCACGTATAACCGGCTTCGTTGGAATTCTCCCGAAGGAATCCAGACCGCACCAGTCGTCAACCGAGGAATTGAGAGTTTTGGCGATGACTTTGTGAAAGACGACTGGGGGGTGGCCAAGCTCATTACCACGGTGAGTTCCACGATGACCAACGAACTGCGCTACCAATATGGGCGAGATTTTGAGTATGAGTTCGGGCAGAGTGGAATCTCTGGCGAACCG
>Ga0210405_10004519_pt1 | contig 13050 bp, 7 predicted proteins | sample IncBWH11MmetaG_FD_155492 | JGI IMG/M metagenome (GOLD analysis project Ga0210405, IMG submission 155492) | Forest soil microbial communities from Barre Woods Harvard Forest LTER site, Petersham, Massachusetts, United States - Inc-BW-H-11-M | ecosystem: Environmental > Terrestrial > Soil >... | reverse complement strand
GGCAGCTCAGGCTCGGGCAAATCTTCGGTGCTGAACTTGATCGCCGGCCTGGATCGTCCTACCTCGGGCAGCGTGGTGGTTCACGATCGCGATCTCGCCAAACTCTCGCGCGACGAACTGGCCGGTTATCGTCTCCGTAACGTCGGAATGGTCTTCCAATCGTTCAACCTGATCGCGAGCATGACGCTTGCGGAAAACGTTGAACTGCCCATGCGCTTTGCCGAGGTCGATCGCGGAAAACGCGACAGTCTGGCGCGTGAAGCGCTCACGCGGGTTGGCCTGCAGGCGCGCATGAATCATCGGCCCAGCGAACTTTCCGGCGGAGAGCAACAACGGGCCGCGCTGGCTCGCGCGCTCATCAATCGTCCTCAGCTCTTGCTGGCCGATGAGCCCACAGGCAATCTCGATAGCCGAACCGGCACCGAAATCATGAATATGGTCCGCGAGTTCAATCAGCAATTGGGTATGACAGTCGTCATGGTGACGCACGAGCGGGCTCTGGCTGAGCGTTACGCACAGCGCCTCATTTTTCTTGCGGATGGCAAGTTAGTTGGCGATGAAGCGAATTCGGCTGCGGCCTCCGCAGCGAGAATAGAGCCATCGGAGGCAGTGCGGCCATGAAGCTTCCCGATCTTACGGAACTCGCCGTGCGCAACTTGCGCGAATCCCTTTTGCGGAATTCGCTGACCACCGTTGGCATTTCCGTGGGCGTGGCATCGCTGGTCGCGATGCTTTCGCTGGGCATCGGCCTGCAACAGCTTGCGTCCCGCCGTTTAATGAAGTCCGGTTTGTTCGATACCGTGGTCGTTACATCGCGCCGTGACCTGCGCAACTTCGGCCACGAAGAAGAACGCAGCGGGCCGGCCCCGGGCGAGAGCCGCATCCTCGACGAATCCACGCGCCAGGAAATTGAGCATCTTCCGAACGTGCTTGAGGCGTACCCCGATATACGCTTTATTACCGAGCTGCGTTACGAAGACAAACCGCACCTTACGATGGTTTCTGCGCTGCCCGAATCGGCGAAATCCAATGACGCGTTCGAGCAAATGCAGGGACGTTTTTTCTCTTCCGATATGGCGGCTGAAGTTGTGATTCAGAAAGCATTCGCCGAAGAACTGCTCGGGAAGACACAAAAGTCTGGGCTCGACGAAACCAACGTCGCATTGCTGGCTCCTCCATTGCTGGGCAAAGAGTTGGTAATGCGCTACGCACAGCGGGAAGCGTCACCGGCCACATCTTCGAGCGCTGCGAAGGGTGCGGCGAAAGACACCTCGGTAGCTTCAGGTGACGAGAATCTTGCGAGTGCAGCTTACTCCGTCGTCTCGCGAGAACAGAAGCTGAAAATTGTCGGTGTCGCCGACCTCGACCCCGAAAGCATGCGCGGTCCAACCCGGGCGCGAGTATTTCTCCCGCTCAAACTAACGGAAAGTCTGCATGTAATGCAGCCCACCGACCTGCGCGAGATCTCTCGCGCTGCCACCGACAAACCGGCCTATTCTTCGATCAGCGTGCGCGTGAAGAATCCCTCGCAGATACGCTCGATCGAAGATGCAATCAAGAAGATGGGTTTCAATACATTTTCCATCCTCGATGCGACCCGGAGCCTGCAGCAATTTTTCGCCGTGCTGGATTTATTTCTCGGCATCTTCGGCAGCCTCGCGCTCGCCGTCGCCTCGATCGGAATCGTGAATACTCTGGTGATGGCGATTCTCGAGCGCCGCCGCGAGATCGGCATCATGAAGGCGATTGGCGCCAGCGATGGCGATGTGGAGAAGCTCTTCTTCGCAGAGGCCGGCGCAATGGGAATCCTCGGAGGCATCGTCGGAGTCGCGCTGGGCTGGGCGATCGGCCAAGCTATCAACCTGGGGACGAACATTTATCTCAAGCGGCAGGCATTGCCGCCGGAGCATTTTTGGGCGGTGCCGTGGTGGCTGGTAGGCGCCGCCATTGTATTTGCCTTCATCGTGAGCCTTCTATCGGGCCTTTATCCCGCGGGCCGTGCGGCACGGCTCGATCCGGTGCAGGCGTTACGCTACGAGTAAACTCGATTCATGCTTCGTCGGCCTACGGATCGTCGGCTCCGGATTATTTTCTTTTTCGCACTCGTTGCGATTGCATTGTCTGTGTCACTTCCTGCCCGCGCTCAAAGCCGCATCGACTGCAATGCTCTGAATAGCCGCATCCTGAAACACGAGGTCCACTATTGCGTCTACCTTCCCGCGAGCTACGATGCGGATGCGGCGAAACATCCTGCGCAACGCTATCCAGTTCTTTACTTTTTGCACGGCCTCGGCGACAACGAACAAACACTCTTCAACAGCGGCGGATTGACTCTTCTCGACGATCTTTACAAGCAGCACAAAATCGGAGAGTTCCTCATTGTTGCCCCCGAGGGCGGACGAACGTTCTACGTAAACTCCGTCGACGGTTCAGTGCGCTACAGCGATTTCTTCCTGCGGGAGTTCATTCCTCACATCGAAAATAAATATCGCATCAGCAGCGGCCGGAAAAATCGTGCGATCAGCGGCATCTCCATGGGCGGCTACGGTGCGCTGCGCTTGGCTTTTGCCCATCCCGAAATGTTTTCCGCAGTCAGCGCTCAGAGCGCCGCTCTGATCACAGAGTCTCCGCAGGAACTCGACACTGCTGCCAAATCCGGAGCGCCGCTTGGGAAGTTGCTGGCCACGGTCTTTGGAAATCCAATCGATGTGCCGCACTGGAAGGAAAACAGTCCGTTTGTCCTCGCCCAGAAAAACGCTGCAGCCATTCGAAAGCTTGCCATCTATTTCAACTGCGGCCAGGATGATAACTATGGCTTTGAAAAAGGCGCAGCCGCGCTCGACGAGCAGCTAAAAAAGGAGAGTGTGAAGCACGAATATCAGTCGTACCCCGGCGATCACAGCGTGGCATATTTTCTCTCCCACTTCGCCGAGGTGATGGAGTTTCATTCCAAGGAGTTTGGTCTCATCGAATGAGCATTCCCCGATGGCCTGGCCGCAGCCTTCGTTCTTGGCGGCTAATGTAAACTAGTAACGGACTGCACGAATCAGCACGATCTTCGCCGGAGAGGTGGCCGAGTGGTTGATGGCTCCGGTCTTGAAAACCGGCATACCTGAAAAGGTATCGGGGGTTCGAATCCCTCCCTCTCCGCCACGCAGTCTGAACCGCAGAGGATTTTCGCTCGATCTGCGCCGAAATACGCGAATAATGCCCGTATTTTGCGATTACTGACTGGCAAACCGGACTTCAGAGAACGGACTGCTTAGCTGAGAACGGGGTCACTGTCCCGGCTTTTCTCCGCAGGGCACATACGCAGTCCGGTTTCAATAAGGGCCTTAGGCGAATGCAATGCGATCTTAAGTCCCGGATTCGCTGTTCAGTTCTTGCCGGAAATTCCGCTCGACTCTCAGAACAAACTCTGGATAAGTACGCCACGCCAAAAGTTCCTTGCAATCGCGTTGTCAATCGTGTCTCAGGAGTCGGGATTCCCGTACTGTTGAATCTGATTTAGATCAGCAGTTATAGCGGTGTTGAGAGCAGAAATCGGGCACTCACTACTGACATCTCGTCTGTGATCTTGCTGTCGGTCGGGTCGGTAAAATTGAACTGATACGAAATCCTGTCCTTTGGATCTTTTAGGTGGCATTAAGGGCGGAAGTGCGGCAGGTGGAGAAGCGATCGAACGCTCAAAATTGCATATCGCAAGATGCCGATTCGGACCGAACGGCCCCCTCGTCGAAAAATTGACAAAATCTCTCTTGGAGAATCCGCCGAGACGGAGTATGTTGACCGGCATTGCAGTTTGTTTCAAAATCGAGGCTGCATGTGCTCGCAAGCTTGGGGAGCCATTTAGATTCGGGGAGCAATGATCCGATAAAGTGATCGGATAAGTTGTTCCGGGAACCGTCTTGTAGTAGATACATGATGCCTCGGAGTCCATGAGGAAGCCAGCCATGAAGTTGCTTTTTCGCCTCCCGACCCTGGCACTGGTTTGTGTAGTCACCTGTTGCGACTTCTCGGCAATCGCGGGCCCAACCGATCCAGCCTCAGAACCCCATGGAGTTGTGGCCTTGTCTTCGGATGAATCTGCTTCATCGTCCTCCGAATTTCCGATTCCGGGTCCGTTACGCTCATTTCTGCGGATGGCGGGAATTAGCCGGCAGATCTCACCCGACGACGTTCTCCCATTGTTGGCCTGGAACGTGTCCACACTCGGCTATCAAGGCTCCAATCATCCGACGGAATACTTGATACTGCTTACTCGCTATGTAACACAGGCGAGGGAGTTGGCAAATTTAGTGGGCAGCGACGGAGTTATTCGAGTCGATTGCAGCAATGCGACGCCGCTTCTGCACATCCTCGGCTACCGCATGGTATCGAGCTGTGGACGGCCTGACAACTCACTACTGACGGCCAATGCCGAACGAGCTTTCCTTACGATCGATTCAGGGTTCCCTCTCACGGACCTTGAGCAGGCGCTGCAGGGAGGCAAGCCTTTCGAGTACTCGTTCACTTCTACCAGTGTGCCGGTGCTTTTCGGGGAGCGTGAGTGGATCGGCATTGGCAACAAGAGGAATCGCAGGGAAGACAGCAAGGAGCTGTTGGAGGCGATTTTGAGCGATCATTCGCTCGCCCGCCTGTATTGGGCAATGTCCAAGATGGATCTGGAAACCAGGTTTTTCCTTCACCGCACTCTTGGAATTCGAAAGCTGTTTCAGTACGGCGCCGAGCTTGATTTCTACGGTAGCCACATTTCCATCCGCCGCGGGCGTGTCCTCGTTCCGGGCGGAGTGGAAGCAGAGTCAGCGTGGGAAGATTTGGCAGGCGCGAGCCCGGGATCCCCCACCGAGTTCATTTCCCAATTGCTTTCGAAAGACAGGGGATGGTTGGCCGCCTACTATGACGTGCTTTCCAGCGTGAGTCGCGGACAACAGGAATATTTCGTTAAAGCACATCGGCTGCAGCGGTTTTATGCTGCAATGCGCCCTCCAACTCCATCCACGAGTGCGACAACCGGCGTATTCAGACCAGCGCCGTGGTTATTGCTTTTGGCGAGTCAAGTTCGGTGGGATCCAAAGGGAAACCCATTGGTTCCCGGGAATATCGAGGTGTGGCGAGAAGCCCTTGCGCGCTGGAAAAACTCCTCTCGCCGCATGCGAGAACTGGACAAGCACTCTCTCAGAAATCCCGATGACTTATTGGAATATCTGTTTGCTATCTCTCGCGAGAGTACCGACTATGGGCCTCTGCAGGCTTACCTGGCTTTAAGCGCACTCGACAGCAGGCGATCCTCCGGCCAGGAATTGAAGCCCGAAACCGTGCGTTTGATGTGCCTCAAGTTCGCTGGTTTCAGCGACCCATACAGGATCTTCACTGAATTTCCGCAGTTGAGCGATACCTCTATCGTGCTCTTCCTGGAGATTGCCGAACGTTCGGAGAAGATTCCTGAACCAGCGCGGGGCGACGCTCTCGGTCTCATTCAAGCGAATGTAGGAATCTGGCAAATTCTGGCACGCCAGGGTCAGATTCCAACGCTCCAGCTGGATGAAACCTGGCGAAGAGTGCTCAAACCGTTTGCCGAAGTTCGATCGGAAGGTCAAGTATATGATGCGGGACGACTCTCCCTAGCGCAGTGGTTCCACGCGGTCGCCGAGAGCCCGTCTATATCGCAAGATGAAATTGTTGAACTGCTGGCCGGTCCTCCGCAGAGCACAGCCGAGGGCAAAAAGATTCATCGCGAATTGGCTGACAAGATTCGATCTGTCCTGGATGGTCAGCGCTTAGTCTCTCTCGACACGCTGATCCCGTTGGGCGACGCATTAAAACAAAAGGCTGATGGCGCTAAACCAGAGGAGTATCTGGTCCACATGGCGGGCGAACTCCACGAGTTCCAGATGCCTCAGCCGATCTTTACATCCAGTGAAAGAACGCAATGGGCGCCCACTTTCTATAGCACCCATCACACCGATTTGGAGATGCGAAGCAACGTGAGAGCGGCGCTTCTCTCCACTAAATCTTCGCACGGACAACTCGAACAAGTCCGCAGTCAGCTTACTCCATTTCTGAGAGATATTCTTGTAGGTTTAAATTATGCCTACTACGAACCGCCGGGAGCGCAAACGCTCCACAATAATCCGCTTTTTGTTCGTTCTCACGATTTCTCCGGCGAAACAGTGGAGGGTATAAAAGGGCTCTGGCAGACGCCGCAACTGTTTGGCGCGGGCTATTCTGCCGGCGGTGGCGCTCATTTTGTAGGCTCTCTTGCCGACCTTCCCTATGCGCTAGCCGAACTCGAGCAGGACTTCATCGCTCCAAGAAACGTGCAAGCTCTCATATGGCAAGAATTCGTGCCCAGTCTTTTGACCAGCGCGGTTCTGCCCCGCTGGTGGAACATCAGTCCAGCTGAACTGCACGCAGTCACACTCTATCAGCGGACCGGCGAAGAACTCCTAACCGCGGCTGGAAAAGACGAGAAACTGCGAACCAACGTGATGGCCATTCTGTCTGACCGTGTCCTTCCACGGAGGTCGGAGCAGATCGAGCAGGGCCTGCGTGCGGGACAGGCATCAGCGATTCTTACGTACATGACCCCGGCCGACACCTTTTACTTGACCGTGGAATTCGAACGCAGGTATCCGAAAGAAACCGACTCTTGGGGAGTAGCCGGTCAAGAGTTGCAAAGTCTCCGCCGTCAGCATCCGCAAGAAGTGAACTGGAACCGGCTATCGCAGGATTTTGGCATACCGCACCCTGCAATGAGCCATACCTATGCTCGCGAGTTGCTCAACGTCCCTCCATTGCCTGCATTCTCAGGTTTTGCCAGCCGCCTGCTGGCCGAAACGTGGGATTCTTCGAACCTTTATTGGGCTCGCTTGGCGGATGAAATGGGTTATCCCTCGGTCGCACTGAATCGGTTGGTTCCCGAGTTGACCCGGCAAATGATCGAAAAAATCTTCGCTACCGACTTGGAGGATTGGCCGGCAGTTCTTCGCGCTTTGCGCGAAACAGGCGAAGATTTTCGGAAGCGAAAAATCGATTCATCGACCGGCATAACTGACCCTGCGCGGCAGTAACGGAGGCCAGAGAACATGTCCTACAAATCGTTCCTCTCATTTTTTGTTCTTCTCGGATTATTCTCCGTGGATGCAAACAGAATTGAAGGGCAGGATGGCTCGGCCCTGCGGGTTGTCGTCAACATGGTGCAACTAAATGTTGCCGTCACCGACAAAAACGGAAATTACATCACAGGACTTCGTCCCGGGGACTTTGCAATTACGGAAGATGGAATCACCGAAAAGCTTGCGGCCTTTGCCCAGGGAGATGCACCGGCACGCAGTCTACTGGAATCGCCGAACGGTCAGATCGAAAACGCCTCGGATCACAGCACGGATCGCGCGGCTGACCAGCCTCAACCGTTTTCGTCATTGGTTGCCGGTTCGGATGTTTTTATTTTGTTCGATACCAGCAACTACATGTATCGCGACTTTGTGTTCGCTGAGGACTCGATCTCTCAATTTGTTCGCTCTCTCGAAACCGCCGACAAGATCGCCTTCTATTCCTATAGCAGGGACCTCTCACGAGCTGTACCCCTAACCTCCGACCGTGTGGAGGTTTTGCGCGGGGTTCGTTCCACAGTGGCTGGAGATTCTGCGGCTCTTTACAACGCTCTCCTGCTGACGGTAAGAGATGCTGCGCAGTACACCGGCAGAAGAATGATCGTCGTGTTCTCTAATGGTCCCGATAACTCCAGCGTAGTGCCGCCCGAGGACGTTGCTGAACTCGCTCAGTCCGTGGGAGTTTCTGTCTATATGATCAGCACTCAGGAAGCGAAGTTGGAGCCGATTTCTACCGCCGTCTTTGAGCGCATGACTGCGGCCACGGGAGGCAAAGCTTATTTTGCCAAGAGCTGGAAAGATGAGAAGAGCGCGTTCGCTTCCATCCGGGACGATCTCGCGCATTTGTATTCGCTCGCCTATTATCCCAAGGCAAATCCGAACACCGCCTGGCGTGCGATCACAGTAAAGCTTGTAGGTGATAAAGCGGACAAATACAAAGTACGCACTCGCAACGGATACCGTTTGCAGACCACCAGGTTTTCTTCTAGTGTTAGGGCTGCAGGCACCAAGCCCTAGTGAACGGGGAGCAGGACACATGGAGACATGCATTCCCAGACGAAGGCACATCTGGGCAGGGCCTTCGCTGCGTTTCTTTGTCGTATTCGCTTTTGTGCGAGGCTGACCTCCAGCACGCGCGGATCATGGCCCGGAGAACAATCTCCAACTAGAGGCCGGATACATTTGCGCAGACTGTACTTCGTCCAAGAATCTCCTTGCAGTCGGGCGGCAGACCATACATTCTAGGAAGTTGGCTTTCTCCGACGACGCCAACAAATCTGACAAACTAACGATGTCTCCAATTTCTTAACCAAGAGGTAGAAGTCAGGAAGCATGAGTAAGAATCTCTGAAAATTCCCATTTATTTGCCTTTTTGGAGCACTCCCTGCGGATAGATTTTCGCTTTTGGACTGCGCGGTAAGCACGCAGTCACTCGCGAATCCCATCACCTGCCAAGGTAGCTCGCAACGCGACCATTTTTGCCACAGAATCGCCTGGCGTTCGCCGCTTAGGTGCGAATAGATGGCGAATCGAAACCGGACCGATTGCAAAGCCCTGATGTCGGTTTTTCGTGTGAATTCTCTGATAGGTTTGTGCTATCTGCAACTTACGGACATGTCGAGGCTTAGCCTGCTAAAACCGTACTGAGGGTTCGAATCTCTTTTCCTTCGCCATACAGTCTGAACTGCAGAAAAAATCGGCTCTTCTACATCCGAAATACGCGACAATTGCCCGTATTTCGCGATTATGCCTGGACAAACCGGACTGCAGAGAACGGACTTCTCGCCGGCGAAAGGCACACCGTCCCACCTTTTCTCCGGAAGGCACATACACAGTCCGGTTTCAAGGAAGGCATAAGGCGAACGCAACGCGATCATAGGCTGAATGCTAAGCGAACCGGACTTGACTTACCTCGAGGTTTCTCGAATCCCACTGCGCCGATAACAGGACAACAAGCGTTTTTTAATACCGATCTGGGTGAAACTTCTTTCGTGGCGGGAAGTGAGCTTGTGTCGAGTATTCTGATGGCTTTTCTCTAGAAGAGGTCATGACAGGGTTCGTTTTCAGCCGAAATCAAAAGATGAAGCCACGTTATACCATGGGGAGTGGACCTTCCAGTAAATCCGCCGATCCTGCCGATGCTCGCGAAACGAGTGGATGAATTGCCCGCGGATGGCGATTGGATTTTCGAGCCGAAGTGGGATGGTTTTCGCGCGCTGGTGTTTCGCGATGGAGATGAGGTTTTCATCCAAAGCCGCGACGAAAAACCGCTCAATCGTTACTTTCCTGAGTTGCTGGAACCACTGCGCGCAGCGCTGCCCGCACGTTGTGTGCTCGATGGAGAGATGGTCATCGTCAAAAATGATGGGCTTGATTTCGATGCGCTGCAATTACGTTTGCATCCCGCTGCGTCGCGCGTAAAGCTTTTATCCGGGCAGATTCCCGCGTCATTTGTATTCTTCGATTTGCTTTGCCTTGGAGATCGCGATCTCTGTGGCGAGGCGTTTCAAGAGCGGCGAGGCGAACTGGAATCGCTGCTTGCTTCGGCTTCAGCGCCGATTCATCTCACACCTGCAACCAGCGATCGGAGTATTGCCGCCGATTGGTTTCGCCGTTTTGAAGGCGCGGGCTTGGACGGTGTGATGGCCAAAGATCCTGCAGGAGCTTACGAGCCGAACAAGCGAGCGATGCTTAAAGTGAAACACGAGCGCGACTGCGATTGCGTGGTAGCTGGATTCCGCTGGCATAAGAAGGGCGAGCGCACGATGATCGGCTCGCTGCTGCTCGGTTTGTTCAACGATGCCGGCGCACTGCAACACGTTGGAGTTTGTGCGAGTTTCAGCACGGCAAAACGAAAAGAGCTGGTGGAATTTCTCGCACCTTATCGAAAAGATGCGATGGTGAACCATCCGTGGAAGGCTTGGGCGGAGTACGCGACCGAGGATGATGAAGGCGTCAAACGAATGCCCGGCGGACAGAGCCGCTGGAGCCAAGGTAAAGATCTGGCGTGGGAGCCGTTGCGGCCTGAATTAATTATAGAAGTTGCTTACGATCACATGCAGGGAGATCGCTTCCGACACACGGCGCAATTCCGCAGATGGCGAACGGACAAGAAGCCCAGCGATTGTACCTATGCCCAGCTTGAAGTTGTTCCTCCGCAAGAGCTGGCGGCGATCTTTCCACGGGGAAGATGAGTCTTACTTGTTTGCCTTTTTCTTTTTCCAACGCTCTCGCCACTCGCGCGTTGGGTCATCATCCGGATCTGGTGTTTCCTGCGGCGGCCGTTGTTCTTCAGGCACATGACGCAGGTTGATGCGGACACGGGTCCATGTGGACGATCTCCCGCGCATCGAGTCGACCAGCACATCGTCCACGGCAAGCAGACTTGCGATATCTGTATGTTTGGCCTTCCATCGCTCAAGACCCGCCAGCGCGTCCGCCTTATCAGGCGAATTCGCGACCGTAATCAGCGGCATCTTCACGCGCGGCTTCTTGATCGCTGTCTTCTTCGCGGCGGACTTCGCGCGTGAAGGCATCACGCGCGCACCCTCGCCTTCCATCTTGCGGAAGTGCGGAGGCCATGGCGCGTCGGCGATACCGGCAGCTTCGTCTTTATCGGCCAGCTCCAGCAATTTTTCCAGCGAGCCAGGGAATCCATCCATCTCGGCACGCGGATTGCCGATTTTCGCGAAGCGCTCAGGAACCGTGAAGATGGTAAAGTCGGCCGGATCGCAATCGGGTACTTCTTCCCAATCAAGAGGAGTCGAAACGCGAGCATCCGGGAGCGGGCGCACCGAATAGGCGGAGCATGTCGTGCGATCCTTCGCGTTCTGGTTGTAGTCAAGAAAGACGCCATGGCGCTCTTCCTTCCACCATTTCGAACTGGCCAGTGCTGGGGCGCGGCGCTCGACCGCTCGCGATAGGGCAACAGCCGCACGGCGAACCTGCGTAAACGTCCAACGTGGTTCGATACGTACATTAACGTGAATGCCGCGCGAGCCGCTGGTTTTCGGCCAGCCTCGAAGGCCGACTTCATGGAGAAAGCCCTGAACTTCAAGTGCAACGCGGCGAACATCATCCCACCTAACGCCGGGAATCGGATCCAGATCGATACGTAATTCATCCGGATGATCGAGGTCGCCGGAGCGCACCGGATGCGGGTGTAGTTCGATGCAGCCAAGGTTCACGATCCAAGCAAGTCCGGACGTGTCATCGACCACGATTTCTTCGGCAGTTCGACCGGAAGGGAACGACAACGTGACCGTACGCAACCAGGATGGCCGCTTCTCTGGCGCGCGCTTTTGATAAAATGCCTCCGCCTCGGCGCCATTGACAAAACGTTTTAGGACGATTGGTCGATCTTGAATCCCCGCCAGCGCACCTGGAGCGACGGAGAGATAATACTGAACAAGTTCGAGCTTGGTGACTTTTATTTGCGAAGAAAAGTATAACTTCTCAGGGTTGGTGATCTGGACTTCCTGCCCGTCGATTGACAGAATTTTGCTGGCCGATTCCTTTGCCACAAGACAAGGCTACCATCGATAATCGTTATCTTAGGCAACATAAATCTCTGACCATGAATCAGTCATCATTCAGCCCCACCATCGACGAATATCTTCGCAAGCGCCTGATGCCGGTCGAAGGTGCGATTCCGCAGCTGGCGGGCATCGATATGTATGGCAACTCCATTCCCGCGGGCACGGTTGGCGGCGACCTATTCGAGTACATCAACTTTCAGCAGCGCTATGACATCGACGGCCGCATCGCCCGGGCGCTCAAACTTGCGAAGCTCTATCTCGATCCTTTGCCGGCTGGGCAATCGGCGCGCAATATGGTGGATGACCATGTCCGCTGGCTGGAAAACCGGCTGAACCACGAGCCATCAACGCCACTCGAATACAGAAAAGCGAAGAGCTCCGAGCAGTTGCGCATCGCGGAAGATCTTCCGGAGTTGAAGACTACGGCCGGCGTTCTGTTGGTGGATGCGCAGGGACACGGCCTCATCTCGGCCAAAATTGCTTCGACCGTCCACGACACCTTTCATGCATTCATGCTGGCGGAGCTGGATTGCTATGGAAAAACTACGCCAGGATTTTTTGAAAAAATCAATCTGCGGCTGGCGCAATCGGTCACCGCGCGCAACGCGCTCGGACGCAATCCCAAAGACAGTGCCCGCGAAATCGCTACGATGCTCTATGGCGAAATGCGGTCCGAAGGACTTTTCCGTTTCGTAAATTTTGGCCATCCTCCGCCGCTGGTTTTCTCAAACGAGTTCGGCAAGTTTATGGAGATCGGCCAGGCGCGAATGGTGCAGTTTCCGCCGCTAGGGCTGGAAATTCCCGAAGATCATCCGGACCGGAACAAATATTTCTCGATCAGCCTGCGAAAACGGCAGGTGAACTCCTCCGATGTGGCGGAAATCACGCTGATGAGCCCCGGCGACATACTCTTCCTCTATACCGACGGAGTCTACGATGGCTCCGACGACGAGGAACGATCCCAGCTCGAGCGCGTGATGCGCAACCATAAAGACCACCCTGCCCGCGAAATTTGTAACGCGTTGCTGGATTATGCCGTCAAGCGCGATGAGCACTTAGAGCAAATCGGTGAAGACGATGTCATTGACGACAAGACCGTATTCATCATCAAGCGGAGGTAGCGAAGCACCGCGATCTTTTGTTACAAGAATCGAGTGAGACTTTGAACGCGAGGAGGATCAAAATATGGCATGAAGGAAACTCGGAGAGGGACGATTTCTAAAATTCCCCATTTATTTGGCCCCTTCTTGGACACTCCCTGCGGATAGATTTTTTCGCTTTCGGACTGCGCGGTAGGCACGCAGTCCTGCGAACCCAATCAGACCGCCTGGAACCCTCACGACGTGACCATTTTTGCCACAGAATCGCCTTGCATTCGCCGTTCACGTACGAATAGA
>Ga0210405_10004518_pt1 | contig 13051 bp, 9 predicted proteins | sample IncBWH11MmetaG_FD_155492 | JGI IMG/M metagenome (GOLD analysis project Ga0210405, IMG submission 155492) | Forest soil microbial communities from Barre Woods Harvard Forest LTER site, Petersham, Massachusetts, United States - Inc-BW-H-11-M | ecosystem: Environmental > Terrestrial > Soil >... | reverse complement strand
AGCTCGGTATTTACGATCTCGAATCCAACTTCATTCACCCGCGCCCGTCGCAACAGCACGTGCGCTTTTATCTTCGAGCGCAGGCCGACCGAAATTTCCAGATCAGCCTCGCTGCCAATGCGTAGAGTGTCTTCTTTCGTGCCCTTGCCGCCGCCGAGGCTCAGCTCGCGGATCAGAATCTTTGATTTTCCCCAGGAACTGCCAATCGTCGCGCCAATCGCGCGGGGCAGCACCATACGCTCGTACCGCCTCTGCCGCACCCACGGACACGCAGGAGCCGTATCCAGCGGGGCAATCGCCAGTTCTCCGGCTTCGATGCCGCTATCGGCTAAAACCTGGCCGCTGTAACGGGGATCGGTCTTCGACAACGACTGAGCCGCCGCAATCCGCAGCTCCTTATGGTGAATCCACCCAAATCTTTTCTTCGCCTCAACAATCTCCCGCAGCAGCGCAAGAGCCTCATTATCCCGCAGGCGTCCCAGCGACTCGATGGCTTTCACTTGCACCAGAGGCGAGCGCGAAGCCGCTTCGCCCGGTCGCGCCATGGCAACGAGCGGCGGTGCGGCGGTTATGTCGCCACTCATTCCGATTTCATCGATGGCTTCCGGTAGCACCACGGAATCGAGTACTTCAGCTAGTTCCAACAGCGTACGGCCGCGATCTGGCGCAGCACCATAGGCGATCTGCCGAACCACAATATCGTGATAAAAGCGATTCCACTCTGGCAGGCGCACCGGTAAGAGCTCGAGCAGAGTTCCTACGTCCAGGCGGCTTAGCAGCCCTACTACCGCGGAAGCCTGTCGCGGCTGGCCCATCCGCAGAATCTCCCGCAACTGTGCGAGGGCAGGCGATCCCATTTCCTTGACCAGATCGATCATGCGATCGCATTCGTCCCGGCGCATGCAGCGGAAGAATCGGTCGGCCAGATGTTCAGCGCCTGATTGACACGTGCGCCGCAAAACCACCAGCAAATCCGCCGGTACCGGCTCACTACGCAAGGCCTCTTCAATAAACTCCGGAATTCGGTTCTCGACGCCCACTCGCGGTCGCAGGTCGTTTACCAGCACAGGACGTTGCTGCATCAGCATTTCCATTCCGGCGCATACTTCGTTCACCGCTCCGTAATTCCTAGCTTCGCTGGCCTCCTGGCTCAGGCGCACGAAAGCCGCGCTCAGCAAGCTCTGCAGTTCGGCGTCTTTCTCATTGCACAACTGCTCGGTCACTCTGCGGATGGCGTTCCCCATCGCCTCGCCGCCCAATCGCGAGTAAAGATCAGCTACCTGGCTCAATCCAATCGCTGTCTTGCGGCGAGCCTCTCCTTCTTTCGTGCTGAGGCAACTGGAATAGTTATTCAGGATTTCGGCTGAGGTTTGCTTGTCGTCGCGATCCAACAGTACTTCCACGAACTGCCGCAGGTTGCGCGGCGGCACGCAGGGAGCTTCGTTCGAGAGCAAAACCGTCTTCTTCCCGGACTCTGGCACTTCGGCCCAGAACATCCGGTCCAGCATGTCGGCGTGCGACTCCACCAGAATGCCGGCCTTGTTCATCTTGTCTTCTTGCAACTTCAGAATCTGGCGCAACGAGTCCATTTGCCGGCTCATGTGCTCCATCATCTGATGCACCGCATTGACTTTGACTTCGCCTTTGGAATAACGCTCCAGGGCAAAGCGGATCGCCATATGCTCGGCTGCCTTCATTAACAACGGCGTATCTTCCTGCTGTTCCGTCGTGACCTTGGCTGCGAGGCTGCCTAGCAATTGCTGGAGATTCAGCCGCGTGTTGGGGTCGACCTCCGCGAGATCCTTCTGCAAATCCTCCGGACGACTATTCGGATCGTCCTTCACCTGCCCGAATCGAGTCAAAAGCCGGATCGCCTGAACTACTTCTGCCTCCTGCAGCGGCACAACGCCACCTTCCCACGCTGGTGCAGTACCCGCTCCTGCTCCTGCGGCTCCGGTTCCTACTCCCGCTCCAGATCCCGCCTCGGTGGCGGGTCCTGCAACCCAGTGCCCGGCAACATTTGGGACACTTCCGAAAGGCACCGTCGTTCCACCGGGTTGTCCTTGGCCAACTGCACTGGCCCCTTCCGCGGCCGCAATCAGTTGCAGCAGCTTCTGCGGATCGTTCAGCCATTGCTTAAACTCGGGTCCCAGAGTTTGCGCAGCAATTTGCGCGGCCACGCTGATATCGCCAGTCAGAGGATCGGCGGCCACAAACTTTACTTCATTGATCTTGATCGTGCTTTTACCGCTTCCGCCGGCGAGCGCTTCTTTGATCTGCTTCGCTACGTCCTGCGCTTTCGAACCGGCTACCGTGAAAGCTCGCACGAGGCGGGTGAAGTCATCGATGGTAACGTCTTTGGAGAAGTGCAGGCTGGCCAGCCCGGCCGTGGTTAATAGCTGCCCGAAGCTGCGTTCCGTTTGCCCCGACTCCAGAGGAACTCCATCCAGCAATAACTTGTTGTCGGAGACTCCCAGCAGAAAGCCGCCCTCGCCAGCGGATGGAAGTCCCTGCTGCAATTCCTTCCATGCGATCTCGAACTGCGCTTCGGTGCGCTTGTGTTCGGGTCCGTACATCCGTGCGTACTTGATCAGGATGTTCAGGCTGTGTACGAAAGCCCGCGCCGATGCCGCTCGGTTGGCGTGAAATGTGGTTGCGTCCGTGATAGATCGCTCCTGAGACCGCAGCTCTGCAACAAAAGGGTAAATCCTACAGGTAAGGGTCCGCACATTACGGAGGTAATGGAACCCTCGCGAATGCTGCTTGGACTATCGGGAACCAGTGAGCAGAGGATGAATGCGACGGGTGGTATCGGTCAAATCTGCTCGTAGATCCCCCGCTGCGCGCTTGAAATGCCGGTCCCGGCAGGCTTTTTACCGCGCATGCTTCCCGGGACTTGGCATTTATCGCCAATAGCGACGAGAATGGTAATGGAGAACAATTTACCGATCCGGAACCCTTGTGCCTTCTGCTATCAGCCGTCCAGCTCGTGCTGTGAAGACCACCGGCCTCCGCTACTGGATGTTGGAGGTTCTGGAGCAGTGTGAGCGTGTCTCTGTCGATTTCGGGCCCGATCCGGTGCATGACCTGCGTGTCTCCTTACGCCGCTGCCGTTCCCTGGCCGATGGCCTGATGGCCCTCGATCCCGCTGCTGACTGGAAGGCGATGAAGAAGGCCGGCAAACGCCTGTTTCAGAGGCTCGGCGCGTTGCGCGATGTCCACGTCATGATGGAATGGGTCGAGAGGGTGAACCCTGAAGAAGCCCGCCTGTACGCGAGCGACTTGCCAGCATTGCCGCAATCAGAACAGACAAACGAGCTTGGCTGTGACGATCGTTGGGCGCTGCCGGGAAATTCGGCCGCTCGCACGCTTCTCGAAATCCTCCATCGCCGCGAACAGGACGAACACCATGAAGCCCAAGCCGCACTCGAAGAGTTCGACCGCAAACAGTGGCGTTCCTGGAGCAAATCGCTTCCCGCGCGGGCTGCGCGCTTTCGGCCGGGCAGCGCACTGTTCAAACATCTGGCCCTCGAGCGCTGGACGGAAGCTCGCGAGCTTCACAATCGCGCCCTTCGCAATCGCGCCCTTCGCAATCGCTCGCAAACTGCGTTTCACAGCTTGCGCATCGGGATCAAACGCTTCCGCTACATCGTGGAAAATTTTCTCCCCGTTGAGCACAAAGCCTGGAGCAACGACCTCAAGAGACTGCAGGACCTTTTAGGCGAAGTCCATGACCTCGATGTTCTTTGGTCGACTGCGGTCTCCTGCCGCGTTTTTCCTGATCCCATCTCGCGCAACGCCTGGCGCAAACGAATTCTGGCCGAGCGTACCGCGCGCATCGACGGCTACCGCGCCCGAATGGTTGGCCTTGAAGCTCTCTGGAACGTCTGGCGCGCAGCTCTTCCGCAAGGCAAACAGATTCAAGCGCTCGCCACTCGCCGCCTGAAGCTGTGGGCGAACGGCCTTGATCCTGACTTTGCTCACTCCGAGCGGGTTGCGGGCTTGGCTCTGCAGCTCTACGACGGTCTGCTTTCTTCTGGATGGCAGCCTTCAGTTGACGGCGTCTCAGCGCGTTCCAGCTTGCTTGCCGCGGCTCTTCTCCACGATGTCGGCAAGTCAAAAGGCCAGAAGGGCCATCACAAGACATCGTTCGATCTCATAAAAGCGCACGGCAAACCCCTCGGTTGGAAGTCCGCAGATTTGCAACGCGCTGCCATCGTCGCCCGTTTTCATCGCGGAGCGCTGCCCACGCGCACGCACAAAGCCTTGTGCGATCTTCTTCCCGACGAGCAGAAAGGGACGATACAGTTAGCCGCGATTCTACGACTGGCCAACGCTCTTGATGCCGCGCACGACGGCCACATCCGGCGCATTCAAATTGCAAACGGTGGACCGACTGCCAAGTCGAATCGCCAGCAACATAGCAACGGCTTTGCCCGTGGACCACTGAGTGGCGCCAACAACCAAGCCTTGGTTATTGCCGCCGAAGGTTATTCTGCTCTGGTCCCTTCCGCCCAAACCATTGCCGCCGAACGCCATTTGCTAGAGACCGTGCTCCATAGGCCAGTACTGATTAAGCCCTTAAAGCAGACGCCTCGCGTGTAATTCCTCGGGAGCGGATCATCGCCGCGAATCATCGCGTAGGTGACCGCTGATCAATGCCGGCGGCGGCTTGTTTTTTTCCGGAACATGCGCGAATCATATTGAAGTGGTTCAACCTCGCGCACGATCATCCTCTTGTAGTCCGGATGCGCAATGTCAATCAGACAATTGTTCTCGCTGGGAGCGAGAACCGAAGGCACCCACAGTAAACAATGCTCTTTTCTTTTGGCGAATTCGTCACCGAAGAGGGCAAGCTCGGGAGGCGCTGCTGAGTCGCGCCAGTTGGCCGTGAGCCGGGCGACCTCGACCGTCTCATTTTTTGTGTCATCAGGGAAATCAGCAACGGCTAAAAGCAGGTCATCCGGAGGGTCGCCTTGATCGAGGTGGACAAAATATTCGAGCATCGCCAGAGATTGGTGTTCCGACGCATAACTGAGATGGATCCCTGGACTCGACCATCGGCCGCCGAAGAGGTAGGCTCCCTCACCATCGAATGGAGTCTGAGCGTAAGCCTTGCGCAGCACTCGATAAATTCGACTCAACTAACTCCGCCGTAGGCGATGCGGCCCAAAATATTTTCGACCTGGCGCGCGCCCAATTCCGTGTCGATGGCGGCGACGGGTGCGATGCCGCCGAGAGCACGGTTCGGTTGCTTCAGCCACCGCCTCGCGCGCTCCTGATCGCCAAGGTATTCATTGGCGATCGCCACCAGACGAGCCAGCCGGTAAAGGCGGTCTGATTCGTAACGGGCCAGCTTTCCGCTGCGACGGCGGCGTTGCAGGCTGCGAGCAGAAAGGTCCAGCGATGCGGCAAGTTCCTTCAAAGTCAGTCCGGATGCCTGCATGAGTTCCTCTACTACGCCTGGAGGAAAGCCGTCTCGAATCGCGTCTCGCATCTCGCGATCGCTGGAAAGTGCACGGCCAAAAGCTCTCCGGCCTCCTAATTCTGCGACTACAGCTCGAAGTTCGTTTACCATTATGTCGCCTATTATAGCGACAAATAGCGCTGAGATCAATTGCAGTTTAGGGCCATAGAAATGACCGCACGAGGTAGCCTCGGAGTCACTACCGCTCGTCAATTCTTCCGCATATAAACGTGATTGCTTCGCCGAACCGTTAAGCCCTGCGCGTTTTCACCGACTGGGAGAACCGCAGACAGAGCCAGAAATCGGATATTTATGACCCATGCCCAACTCGTCGCGAAAGCTGTTTACTGGCTGCGCCGCTACCGCTGCGGCGTGGTTCTCTCCGAACAGGCCTGCGCCAGCGGCGAGATGCCCGACGCCATCGGCTGGAAGAGCGCCTGCCATTCGGTGCTGGTCGAGTGCAAGGTCACGCGCTCGGATTTTCTAGCCGACCGCACAAAGCCCTTCCGTCTCAAGCCCGACCAGGGAGTCGGATGCGAACGCTTCTACCTGGTCCCAGCCGGACTCCTCCGCCGCGAAGAGCTACCAGCAGGCTGGGGGCTGCTCGAACTCCGCCACAATAAAATCGAAATTACCCAACCCTCCGCCAAGAATCTCCGCACGGCCACAGGTTTCAGGTACGAAATGAATCTGCTTCTAGCCAGCCTCCGCCGCGTTGAAGTCCGCGTCGAACCGCAAAGCATCACCGACTTCCTCAAGTGGAAAAACCGCATGGCCGAATACAACCGCGGCACCCTCCCGGAAGGCCTGGTCTCAGCGCAAGAAGAACTCAATGTATTCCTGGAACCAGACTAGAACCACCCTGTGGTCCTAGTGGCCTCTGTGGTTAAGGTCTTGAGTTTGAAAGGGCTGTATGGCGACCGTCGCCGAGGGCGAGGAGGGCGTTTCAACTTGCTTGCGCAACTGAGACAGACATGGAGGTCTTCTACAACCTTTCTACAACTCTCTCCGGCCCTCCATAGCTTTGAGCATAGTGATCTCGTCGGTATACTCAATGTCGCTGCCGACGGGAATGCCCATGGCGATGCGCGTAACTTTCACGCCGGCGCGCTTGAGTTGATGCGAAAGGTAAGTCGCCGTGGCTTCGCCCTCAACCGTGGGATTCGTCGCGACAATCACTTCATCTACGTTGCCCGCATCCACCCGCGTGATCAGGTTGGCGATGCGCAGTTGATCTGGCCCTATGCCGTGCAGGGGTGAGATCGATCCATGGAGGACATGGTAGACGCCGTTGAAGTGCTTGGTCTTTTCGATGGAGGAGATGTTGGTTGGCTCCTCGACCACGCAAACCAGTCGCTGGTTGCGGGTTGCGCTGGTGCAATAGACGCAAGGGTCGACGTCGGTGATGTTGTTGCACACCGAGCACAACCGTAGGCTGGCCTTCACGTCGCGCACCGCCGCAGCCAGCGCCTCAGCGTCGTCGTCGCTCGAACGCAGAATGTGGAAAGCCAGCCGCTGCGCGCTTTTCGTGCCGACACCAGGCAGCTTCTTCAACTCGTCAATCAGCCGCGACATCGGCTCAGCAAATTTAGACATAGAAAAAAGTGATTGTGTGATCGGGTCATTTAGCGATTGAAAATCAAGTCAAGATTAAACGCATACGCGCACACTTCGCGACATTAAATCGCTCAATCACCCGATGACTCAATCGCTCAATGCTACAGTCCCATCCCGCTCATCATGCCGCCAAGTGAAGACTGCATGGCACCATCCACCTTGCGGGCGGCTTCATTCACGGCAGCGAGAACCAGGTCCTGGAGCATCTCTACGTCGCCCGACTTCACGGCTTCGGGATCGATGTGCAGGCTTAGCAACTGTTTCCGGCCGTCCATCTTCGCGGTGACCGTCCCTCCACCCGCAGAGGCCTCAACCACGGTCTCCTGCATTTTTTTCTGCAGTACCTCGTACTGCGACTTAGCTTTCGACATCAGCTCTTGCAAATTAAATCCGCCCATAAGACCTCGGCTTGCGGTTTTCCTACCGCTTCTCCTTATAGTCAATCACCGTGCGAATCTCGGCGCCAAACTTTTCTTGCAGCCGTCTGACAACCGCATCCTGCTCGGCGCGGCCTCTGCCGCCAATCTTGGCTCCCGCTCCGTTCGCTCCAGCCGTTACGCCGCCATTACGCTTTCCCTCGGTCGGCGCTACGGTTGCGTTGGGAACAATCTTCAGCTTCACCGCGCGCCCGAGAATGCCGCTGGCCGAAGCAATCGCGAGCCGCCGCGCATCGGGACCCAGAGACATATCGACGACGGTCTGCGACTCCGCTACCTTAATCACCACTTCGCTTCCCTCAACTGACCATTCGCCTGCCTCAAGCATGGAGACAAGAATTCTTTGATTGCCGTCTGTCAGTGCCTGTAACACGGCGTTCTGCAGCTTATCGATAGGAGCGATCGAACCCGTCGTCGCTGATTGTGCCGGCACAATTTGTGGAGCAGGCTCGGCCTGCAGTTCGAGCGGCGACTCGGGCTGCGAACTGATGTGAAGTTCGGCAGCGCTCTCGCTGAGATTTGCAGGTGCGGTAGCTCCCATGACGACTCGCGCGGGCGGGTTTCCACTGGACAGGGACCGTGGGCCGCCGCCGAGAATCGGATCAGCGGAAGAATCCTGCCTGGGAGTGCCCTTGCGAGCTGAATCAGCCGCGAATGGTGAAACCTGATTACGTGCGGGCGCAGCACTCGAAACGGAAGGGACGATTGAAGGGCGCGAGGGAGTCCGTGGGGCCGCTGCCCCAGCCCCTGAAACTTGCGAAGAAACGGCCACGTCGCTCAGCAATTGCTCAATTGGCAGAAGGCGCTGCGCATGTGCCATCTTAAGCAGGCCAAGTTCCAGATGGAATCGCTGTTCTTGTTTGTAACCCAGTTCGCCGTGAGTGCGCAGCATGATCTGCAAATGTCGTGTGAGATCTTCTTCGCCGAACAGAGAAGCCACGCGTTCCACGCGCTCCCGCTCTTCGCTCGAAATCTGCAGCAGGGAAGAATCTTTGCCGGCGATTTTGGCGACCGTGGCGTTGCGCAGAAAGCGAACCATCTGGCGCGCGAAGTGTGTGGGGCTGTGGCCTTCACTGATGAGGTGGTCGACCTGGCGCAACACTTCGTCGCTCGCGCCACGAGCGATCGCCAGCATCACTTCTTCGAGAATGTGTGCGGGAGCCGCACCGACTAAATTTCGCACTGAATCAGCAGTGAGCCTTCCGCTGGAAGAAGCGATGGCCTGATCCAGAATCGAGAGCGCATCGCGCATCGATCCATCGCCAGCCTCGGCTAACAGCGCGAGAGCGTCGTCATCCGCTTCGATATTTTCGCGGCCCACCAGATCGCGCAGCTGTCCGACGATGTCGTCAAACTTCACGGCGCGGAAACTGAAGTGCTGGCAGCGCGAGCGGATCGTCTGCGGAATATCTTCGGGCTGCGTGGTCGCCAGCATGAAGACAATATGATCGGGCGGCTCTTCCAGCGTCTTTAATAACGCGTTGAAAGCGGCGTCAGTAATCTGGTGAGCTTCGTCGAGAATGTAAATCTTGAACCGGTCGCGAGCGGGACGATAGCGTGCAGCCTCGCGCAGTTCACGGATTTCGTCGATGCCGCGATTGGTGGCAGCGTCGATCTCAATGACATCGACAGCGTTCCCGGCGCGAATCTCGGTGCAGGATTCGCAGACTCCGCACGGTTCAGCCACCGGCTTGTCGGACGAGCGGCAGTTCAAAGCTGCGGCCAGAATGCGCGCCACGGTAGTTTTTCCAATGCCGCGATGGCCGCTGAAAATGTAACCGTGCGCTGTTCGCCCTTGCTCAAGAGCATTCTGCAGGGTGCGGGTAACATGCTCCTGGCCGATGACCTCGGAGAATTTTTGGGGACGATATTTACGCGCCAGGACGGTGTAACTCATGGACGGAACAGTCGATTATACGTGATAGGGCAGGGCTGCGCCGCAGGATAGATGGCTGGGATCGGGGTCAGGTGTCAGCTTGTCGCCACGAACAAAGAACTGTCGAGCTTCGCTCGACCGGACAGCCGAGGGCGGCTGTCCCCACATAACCATTCAGTCCGTAATTTGGATGAGAGGCGGAGCACTCTTATCGCTCCGCCCTGTTTCCCGTTAGGGGTTAAACGTCGCAGTGACAAATTGTTGCCCAGTGCCGACAGTTACGGAACAGCTGGTCGGAGTGGTGACAGTGCATGCTCCAGTCCAGCCGGTGAAAGTCGAACCGGTATTCGGCGTCTCGGTAAGCGTGACAGCGGTTGTGGTGGCAAATACACCCGTGCATTCGGTTGTGCACTGAAACACGCCAGAAGAGGGTGAACTCGATACTTGTCCGCCGCCGGTTATCGTAACCGTGACCTCTGGCGGCTCGTTCCAAGTGGTGGCCGGTGTTTGATCACAACGTTCGGTCGTGTTCTGTGCGAGGAACGTGGGCGCCGTGGCCCAGGGCTTGCCTGTGAAGTCGAAGAACTCGTCCATGGAGTAGTCAGTCGTGGTGCCTGGCATGTAATAGGCATCACGTTTGGTGAGTGGAGAGAGGCCAAAGCGGGCTTCTACCATCGCCAGCACTGCGGTAGTATCGCGCACCGTGTGAGAGACGAAGTTTTGCTTGGAGTAGGGAGAAATTACGACTAAGGGAACGCGATAGCCGGTCCATCCAAAGGTGCAAGTGCCCTGCCCGAGAACCTGACCGGGGTTCGTGCATATGTCGCCGGAGCCGCCGTTTTGGCCGGCGACCAGGTCAATTGGGTTATTGTCGTCGCCGGGAGGCGGTACTGGCTGCGGCGAGACGTGATCATAAAGACCGCCGGCCTCATCGTAGGTAAAAATCATGGCCGAATCGGTCCAAGTGGGGCTTTGCAAGAAGGGCTGGATGATCTTTTGTTGCACGTATTGGGCGCCGAGTTGGACATTCACCGGGGAAATGTCGGCATCGGAAGGATGCTCATCCAGGCCCGCACTGGAAGCGGGCTCGATATAGGCGAATTGCGGGAAGGTTAAATCATCCTGCAGGTCGATTGAGAACTGTGAGATTGGCGCGAAGTGCTGCCACAGGGTGGGGTTCGCGGTGGTGTTCTGTATCTGAGTCTCGTAGTCGAACTGGTTCATGTACGAAGACCCGGCAAGACACAGATCCTGCGCCTCTCCCGCCGGTTCGGTATCGCAGTTTTCGGTGACGAGTGTTGTGGGATTTGTGTAGGTAACGTTCGTAGGGTCTACGTAAATCTTCCAAGTAATGCCGGCGTCCTCAAGAGCCTCGAAAATCGTTTTGGCTGTGAACGAGTGATTGTCATAGGTTTTATTGCCCCCGCCGGGTGGATACGCGTATCCCTGCGATGTCGCAGCGTAAATGTAAGCGCGATTAATCTGCGTGCGGTCCATGACAGGAGAGAACCATCGGTCGGAGATGCCGAAGTCCGTGGCCAGGGCGTAGTAGAAATTCAGGTCTGAATCTTCGAAATAGCCCATGGCTCGGACGCCATTCACATCCATAAAAGCGTTCGATCGCGCGTCGTAGGCAGCGGTAAAGGCGAAGCCGTTCAGTGGAGGATTCGGATTTCCGTTCGCATCCACCTCCGCGGGCTGATCGGCGGGATTGGTGTAATCCCAATCGTTATGAGCTTCGTTCCAGAAGGGGCTTTGATTTTCTTCACAGACAGTGCCAATACCCTTGGGCAACACGAGTGTATGGAAGGAAAACGATGTAATTTGATTGGATGTGTCCGGAGAGCAACTAGCGACGTCGTTCGCGAGATTGCAGCCGGGAATGGAGGGCGGAGGACCGTACAGCGGAGTATTGGGTCCGCTGGTTGGGTTGAACTGCGGCAGTCCGTCGAAGGACTTGTCTGCAATGCCCTGGTTCGCCCAGTACTGGCGCATGTAGCCGAAGTAGTGATCGAGCGAGCGGTTTTCATCCGCGAAGAGAATGATGTGGTTCAGTGCGCCGAATGGACCGTTAGGCGCGAAGGCTGCCGTCACAGAGGTAGCGGCGGTCACCGTAATCGTGCAGGTGGTTGCGGTGCCGGTGCAGGTTCCGCCGGACCATCCGTTGAAGATGTTGTTCGTCGCCGGAGTGGCGGTGAGCACGACTTGCGTATTCTGCGCGAAGCTCGCAGAACAACCCGTGTTCGAGCCGGAGGTGCAGGAGATTCCGCCGGGTTTGCTGGTCACTGTGCCGGTGCCCGTTCCAGCAGTGGTCACGGTAATACTGAACGTTGGGCCGATAACGGCGGTGAATGTTGCGGAGACACTAGTGGCTGCGCTGACCGTGACCTGGCAGGTAAGAGTCATGCCGGAGCAAGCGCCGCCCCATCCGCCGAAGGTGTAATTAGCCGCCGGCGCTGCCGTCAACGTGACCTTGGTATTCTGCGCGAAACTGGCCGAACACGTCATGGGACAAGTAACTCCTGGTGGTTTTATGGTAATGGTCCCCGCATTTGCGGGCGGCGAGGACACAGACAGTTGATAGGTGGGGGTTGGTGGTGGAGTAGTCGTGGTCGTCGTGCTCGTTCCCGAACTTCCGCAACCCGCCAGACTCAGCGTGGAAGCGACCAACAATATCGACCAGAACCTGTATCCAGAATCCATGGCACAGAAGCTCCTGAAACACAGGTTTGATGAAGAGTAAGGAGAAAGCGGTTGTGTCCATTTTCGAACCGCGCGGTGCCGAGTACAGCCCCGAGGCTAGGAATATAGGGTGTTACAGGTATGCCCTCTCGAAACGAAACGTGCCTCTCGCGTGCGAGGGCTTGCTAAGGAGAGCGCGCAAGGGATAGGCTAGTGCGTCCTGTACAAGCTGCGCTGGAGAGATTTCGTGTTGGATCTCGGCTCGGGCAATAGCGGTGATTGTTCTAGCGGAAAAAAAGGAGCGTGCTTATGCAATTGAAGCTGGCAACAACTGCCAAGGATGGAATTCTCGTGGTAGCTTGCAGTGGACGAATCGTGTTCGGCGAGGAGTCTACTTTGTTGCGGGAGAAACTCAAGACGGCCCTATCGGAGAACAACCGCATCCTGCTTGATCTTGGCGAGGTGAACTACATCGATTCTGGTGGACTCGGAACGCTCGTAGCCCTGCGCACCAGCGCGCTTAACGCGGGAGGCACGATCAAGCTGGCAAACTTGACCAAGCGAGTAGGTGACTTGCTGCAGGTCACGAAGCTGCTCACCGTTTTTGATGTTTATAATTCCGAGGCGGAAGCCCTCGAATCCTTCCGTAAGGTGGCATAGCTCCGCACGCGACTCGGGGGTGCGCTGCTGGAGTCGACAGCCGCAGTGTATGGCCCTCCTGCGTTGCTGGACTTTCTCGAATGCTTCCTCGCATCGTTCTTCTTCTCTGCCTGCTGCTGAGTGCCAGCGGCCTCGTCTCTCCGCCGGTCGCGCTGGCGATGGGACTGGTGTTCGGTTTGATTTTTCCGCATCCCTACGGGGGAGAAGCGAAGAAATTTTCCAAGTTTCTGCTGCAGGCATCCGTGGTGGGACTTGGCTTCGGGATGAATCTGCACGAGGTGGTGAGGGCGGGACGAAGCGGCTTCCTTTATA
>Ga0210405_10004516_pt1 | contig 13052 bp, 9 predicted proteins | sample IncBWH11MmetaG_FD_155492 | JGI IMG/M metagenome (GOLD analysis project Ga0210405, IMG submission 155492) | Forest soil microbial communities from Barre Woods Harvard Forest LTER site, Petersham, Massachusetts, United States - Inc-BW-H-11-M | ecosystem: Environmental > Terrestrial > Soil >... | reverse complement strand
TGCACGCGAGGGCGACGCTGACGTTTCTGGGCGACAAGCCCGGTTTGCATATGAGCGATGGCTGCGACGCCGCCGGCGCCGTTCACGTCGAGACGCTGGGAATCGAACCGGGACCGTCGAGCGGCCGCTTGAACGGGCCGGAACAGTTCGCCGCCATCGCCAAACCGCGGCAGCGCAATTCGCACAAGGGCCAGTACGGCAGCGTGGCCGTGATCGGCGGCGAGACCGGGATGATCGGCGCCGCCCTGCTGGCGGGCCGGGCGGCGCTGCGGCTGGGCGCCGGTCGGGTCTATGTTTGCTGCCTGGGCGATCCGGATCTCCGGGTCGATCCGCTCTGCCCGGAGCTGATGATCCGCTCGCTGGAGCGGCTGCCGCCGGTTCAAGTGGCGGTGGTCGGCCCCGGAATGGGAACCTCGGAGGCCGCGCGCCGGGCGCTGCGGCAGTCGCTGGCACTGGAAATCCCGCTGGTGCTGGACGCCGACGCGCTCAACCTGATCGCCGTCGACGATCGCCTGCGACAGGCGCTGCTCGCCCGCGGCGCCCCCAGCGTGTTGACGCCCCACCCGGTGGAGGCGGCGCGGCTGCTGGCGGGTGTGCCGGCGATCCATGTGAACGCGGACCGCATCGCGGCGGCCACGCTGCTCGCCCAGCAGACGCATTCGGCCATCGTGCTGAAGGGGGCCGGCAGCGTGATCGTCGATCGACCGGGAGAGCGCGAAGCCTACTGGATCAATCCGAGCGGCGGCCCGGCGCTCGCCTCGGCCGGCACCGGAGACGTGCTGGCCGGAATGATCGGGGCCCTGATCGCACAGGGCTTCGGGGTTCTGACCGGCACGCTGGGCGCGGTCTGGTTGCACGGCCGGGCGGCCCAGGCGCACGGCGCCGATGCCGGCTTGCTCGCCTCGGAAGTGCCGCAACTGGCCGCGCGCGAGCTGGCGCGGCTCAGAGGTGGGCAGCCAGACCGCTAGCCGGCTCGGCCACGATGCGCCCGGCGTGCAGTTCCACGCGGCGCGCACAGCGCAACGCGACATCCGGGTCGTGCGTGACCACGATCAACGTGGATCCGGATTCGCGATTCAATTCGAACATCAGGTCGATCACGGTGGTGCCGGTGGCCGAGTCCAGGCTGCCGGTGGGCTCATCGGCGAACAGGACGGCCGGTTGCGTGACAAAGGCGCGCGCCAGTGCGACGCGCTGCTGTTCGCCCCCCGACAGGGTGCGGGCCTCGTGGCCGCTCCGTCCGGCCAGTCCCACCCGGTCGAGCAGATGCAGCGCTCTGGCGCGTCCCTGGGACCCTGCCGGGGTTGCGGCGATTTCCAGCGGCAGCATCACGTTTTCCAGCGCGGTCAGGTGATCGAGCAGCTGGAACGACTGGAACACGAAACCGACCCGGCTCGCGCGCAGCTGAGCCCGGCCGTCCTCGTCCAGCGCCGTCAGATCCTGTCCGAACAGGCGCACGGTGCCGCTGGTGGGCACGTCCAGCCCCGCCAGCAGACCGAGCAGCGTTGATTTGCCCGAACCCGATGCGCCGCGAATCGCCAGCGTCTGGCCGGCCGCAACGGTCAGGTTGATATGATCCAGAATCGTCAAGCTGCCCGTCGGATCCGGGACGATCTTGGACAGATCCGACGCCTCCACGGCGAAGGCAGACGGAAACTGCGCTTGTTTGCCGCTCTCCGATCGCGGATTCACCTGTGCCTGTGCGCGCTGTCTGTGCTCATTGCGGTGGGCTCGGCAGCCGGACAGGCGGCCTCACCGACCCGCACCGTCCTCGTGGTCGGCGACAGCCTGTCGGCCGAATTCGGGCTGCCTCGCGATACCGGCTGGGTCAGCCGCCTGTCGGAGCGTCTCGCGAGGCAGGAGCGGCAGTATAGCGTCGTCAACGCGAGTATCAGCGGCGACACCACCAGCGGCGGACGGGCCCGGCTGCCCCGGCTGCTGCAGACGGTCGAGCCCGACATCGTCGTGATCGAGCTGGGCGGCAACGACGGTCTGCGCGGACTGGACCTGGAGCAGATGCGGGACAATCTGCAGGCGATGATCGAGGCCTGTCGCGCGGCGCACGCGCGGGTGCTGCTGGTCGGAGTGCGCATTCCGCCCAATTACGGGCGCGATTACTCGGAGCGCTTCTTCCAGACATTCGCTTCGCTGGCCGCTCGCAACCGGGTCGAGCTCGTCCCGTTCCTGATGGACGGATTCGCCGACCGCCTGGAACTGTTCCAGGCCGACCGGATTCACCCCAACCAGCAGGCCCAGGAACGGATGCTGGACAACGTCTTGACCCGGTTGCTGCCGATGCTGCGACGGCCGGCCGCGTAAAGCGTGCACCTGAAGACGATCGCCTGTGATGCGGCGCTGGCGCAGCTGGCGCGGTTCGATACGATCGTCGACGTGCGCAGCGAGTCGGAGTTCGCGATCGATCACCTTCCGGGCGCCGTCAATTGTCCGGTGCTGAGCGACGCCGAGCGCTCCGAGATCGGAACGATCTACCAGCATGTCTCGCCGTTCGATGCGCGCCGCGCGGGCGCCGCGCTGGTAGCCGCCAACATCGCCCGCCACCTGCGCGGCTGCTTTCCCGACCGGCCGCGCACCTGGTCGCCGCTGGTGTACTGCTGGCGGGGCGGCGAGCGCAGCGCGTCGTTCGCGCACGTGATGGCGCGCGTCGGCTGGCAGGTCCAGCAACTGCAGGGCGGCTATCGCGCGTTCCGTCGCATCGTGGTCGAGGCGCTCGAGACGCTGCCGCCGCGGTTCAGCTACCGCGTGCTGTGCGGCGCCACCGGAAGCGGCAAGAGCCGCCTGCTGGGCCACCTGGACCGGGCGGGAGCGCAGGTGCTCGACCTCGAATCGCTGGCTGACCATCGCGGTTCCGTGCTCGGCGGTCTGCCCGACTGCTGCCAGCCGAGTCAGAAGCAGTTCGAGACGCGCCTGTGGTGGGCGCTCAGGCGCCTCGATGCGGCGCGCGCCGTGTTCGTCGAGTCGGAAAGTCGCCGCATCGGAGCCTGCCAGCTGCCCACTGCGCTGCTCGATGCGATGCGACGGTCCGACTGCGTCCACCTGGATCTGCCGGTGCCGCAGCGCATCCGCCTGCTGCGCGACGAGTACCGCCACTACGAGGGCAGTCCGCAGCAATTGTGCCGCCATCTCGACGGCCTGACGCCTGTGCATGGGCAAGCCACCGTACAGCGCTGGAAGGCGCTGGTCGCCGACGGTCAGTGGGATGCCCTGGTGGCCTGTCTGCTGCAGGAGCACTACGACCCCGTGTACCTGCGTTCGATCCAGAGCAACTATCGGCAGGCCGGCCAGGCTCAGCGCGTCGTTCTCGACAGCGCCGACCGCGCCGATTTCGAGCGGGCAGCGCGCGAACTGGCGCACAGCGCCGTTTGAGTTACTGCTGTTCTTCCTTGGGGGGCGCCACCGGTTCGCTGCGGACCACCTTGGCGCCCAGGCGCTGTCGCACACCCTGCACGAAGCTTTGCTCGTCGGCCGCGGACAGCTGCCGCAACCACTGTTGCGAGGCACCCGCGATCGCATCGGGCGCGGGCGCCTCGGCCGCCCGGGTCGACAGCACGTGCATCACCAGGTAGCCCCCGTCGGGCGCCTCGACGCCCACATAGGCGGGCAGGTGATCCGGCGCCGCCTGCATGATCGAGTTGAGGGCTACCGCGGGCATTTGCTGGGGATCGTCGCGACCGACCCAGCGTGGCGGGTCGAACCCCTCGTCGCCGGGCGCCTTGAGCAGCTCAGCCAGCCGGGCCTGCCCGGCCTTGCGCGCCATCTCGGCGGCCGCGGTTCGTTGCAGCGCGCTCTTGATCTGCCCCTGCACCACCTCCAGCGGAATCGCCGCTGCCGCGTGGTGGTCCAGCACGCGCGCCGACGCGAGCGTATTGGCGCCGATCTCGATCGCCTTGGTGTTGCGCTTCTTCTGCAGCGAGTCGGGAGCAAAAACGGCCTCGATCAGCGCGGGGGTGAACACGCCCGAGGCGTCGGCCTGCTGCTGCGGCGCGCCTTTGCGCGTCAACCCGTCGACCTGGTGCAACTCCAGCTTGAACTTCTCGGCGGCAGCCTTCAGTCCATCGGCCTGCTCGTAGACGAAATTGCTGAACTGTTCGGCGACCTCGGAAAACCGCTTCTCGGCCGCCTGCTGCCGCAGCTCCGACTCGATCTGGTCCTTCACGTCCTCAAAGGGCTTGGTGCGGGCCGGCTCGATCCCGGTGACCCGGATGATGTGAAAGCCGAAGTCCGACTCCACCAGAGCGCTGGTCTCGCCCTCCTTCATCGTGAAGACCGCATCCTCGAAGGGCTTGACCATCATGCCGCGCCCGAACCATCCCAGGTCGCCGCCCTTCTGCGCCGATCCGGGATCTTTCGAGTATTCCTTGGCGAGGCCCGCGAAACCAGCCGGGTTCGAACGCTCCTTGGCGAGCACCGTTTCGGCCAGCTTCTTCGCCTGGGCCTTGTCCGGCGCCGAACCGCCCGGTCCGGCCGTGATCAGGATGTGACTGGCGCGCCGGCGCTCGACCGCGCCCCACCGCTTCAAGTTGTTGTCGTAGAAGGCGCGCACATCCTGCTGCGAGACCGTCATCTGGGCCGCCAGGTCCGAGGCGCGCAAGACGACATATTCGGCGCGCACCGTCTCGGGCGTCATGTAGCGCGCCTTGTTCCTGTCGTAATCGGCTTTGATCGCGGCCTCGGCGATCTCGGTCCTGGCCAGGTAGTCCTCGGGCTTGAATGCCTGCTGGCGCACCTCGCGCTTTTCGTGCTGAAGCTGCCACAGCCGATCGGATACCGATTTCGGCAGCACGGCCGAATCGGACACCGCCTCGGCCATTGCGCGCTCGACCAGGTCTTGGCGCATTTCGGCTTCGAACGAGAGCTCGGTTTTTCCATTCGCCGCCAGCAGCGCCTTGTACGTGTTGTAGTCGAAACGGCCGCCCTGCTGGAAGGCGGGCGTGGCTTCGATCACCTGCTGCAGCTTGCGGTTGCTGACCTGCACGTGCGCGCGGTGCGCCTCGACCTTCAGGGCGCGCTCCGACAGCAGCGAATCGAGCGTGGCCGCCCGCGCCTGGGGCGTGTCGAACAGCCGCGCGTCGAAGTTGGCCCCGAGCATGCGGGCCATCCGCTCCAGCCGCTCCCGGAACGCCAGTTCCACGTCCTGCTGGCTGATGCGCTCGGAACCGACCCTGGCGACCGAGGTGTCGCTGGAGAAGAACTGGTTGTAGCTGTACACGCCCGTGAAGATGAACGGAACCCCGAACAGCAGCGTGATGGCGATGGCGAAGATGCGGTGCCGGGATCTGATCGAGTCGAACATTGGTCTGGGCGCGGAAGCTATCGAAGAGGATCGGTCGAGGAAGAAAAAAGGCGAACTGCGGTTCGCCTTCGCATCGTTTGTGTTTGGCGGAGTGGACGGGACTCGAACCCGCGACCCCCGGCGTGACAGGCCGGTATTCTAACCAACTGAACTACCACTCCGCGCCGGCAGCCTGTTGAAAAGCTACAGCCTTTTACCGCCGTTGAACGTGGTGGGTGCTGAGAGGTTCGAACTCCCGACCTACGCCTTGTAAGGGCGCCGCTCTACCAGCTGAGCTAAGCACCCCCGCGCGCCTGCATGCAAGGGCACCGCAGCGCATCAGTTTACTGCATCCTTCAGCGCTTTTCCAGCCCGGAACTTCGGAACCCTCGCAGCTTTGATCTTGATCGGCTGATTGGTGCGCGGATTGCGGCCCAGGCGCGCGGCGCGCTTTCCGACCATGAAGGTTCCGAAACCAACCAGCGTGACAGAGTTGCCCTTTTTCAAGGACGTACGAATGCCGCCGACGATCGCTTCGAGCGCGCGCCCGGCCGCTGCTTTCGAGATATCGGCCTGCCGGGCGATATGCTCGATCAGTTCGGTCTTGTTCACTGCCACCCCCTCCCTGTCCGCCTCGACGGCCTTTTCGTTTGAACTTCGCGGCTATTCAACCGCGCCGCTTACGCAGTGTCAAGCGGGCATTGAACACGCCGGATCGCGACGAGCGCGCGCTGCGCGGCGCATCAGCGCCGGCGCAGTGCGCAGGACATCGATATCAATGCTTGACGAACTCGCCCGGCCCGGCTTCCGGCTTGACCGCTTCGGCCGGCGCGGGCTTGGGGGTGGCGGTCGTGACCGCCTCTTCGTCTGAAAGCGGGATCGGCTGGCGCGTCAGTGCCACTTCCAGCACCTGGTCGATCCACTTCACGGGGACGATTTCGATGCGGTTCTTCACGTTATCGGGGATCTCGGCCAGGTCCTTGACGTTCTCCTCGGGAATCAGAACCGTCTTGATGCCGCCGCGCAACGCCGCCAGCAGCTTTTCCTTCAGGCCGCCGATCGCCAGCACCTCGCCCCGCAGCGTGATCTCGCCGGTCATCGCCACGTTGGGACGCACCGGAATGCCGCTAAGCGTCGAGACCATCGAGGTCGTGATCGCGGTGCCGGCGCTCGGGCCGTCTTTGGGCGTGGCCCCTTCCGGCAGGTGGACGTGCAGGTCGCTCTTTTCGAAGATCTCGTCCTTGATCCCCAGGCGCCGGGCCCGTGCGCGCACCACCGTGCGCGCGGCCTCGACCGATTCCTTCATCACGTCGCCCAGCGATCCGGTGCGGATGATGTTGCCCTTGCCCGGCATGGTGGCACTCTCGATCGTCAGAAGTTCGCCGCCGACCTCGGTCCAGGCGAGTCCCGTGACCTGGCCGATCTGCGCCTCTTTTTCGGCCACGCCGAAGTTGTAGCGGCGCACCCCCAGGAACTTGTTCAGGTTGCCCGGCAGCACACGCACTTTGCCGCCGCTTTCCTTGATCAGCGCATTCTTGACAACCTTGCGGCAGATCTTGGAGATCTCGCGCTCGAGCGAGCGCACCCCGGCCTCGCGCGAGTAGTAGCGGATGATGTCCCGGATCGCCGAGGCAGTGACCTCCAGCTCCTGCTTGAACACGCCGTTGTTCTTCATCTGCTTGGGCAGCAGATACCGCATCGCGATATTGACCTTCTCGTCTTCCGTGTAGCCGGACAGGCGAATCACCTCCATCCGGTCCAGCAGCGGCGGCGGGATGTTCATGGTGTTGGCGGTGGCGACGAACATCACGTCCGACAGGTCGTAGTCGACCTCGACGTAGTGATCGACGAACGTGTGGTTCTGCTCCGGATCGAGCACTTCGAGCAGCGCCGAGGACGGATCGCCCCGGAAGTCCATCCCCATCTTGTCGACTTCGTCGAGCAGGAACAACGGGTTGCGAACGCCGATCTTGCTCAGGTTCTGCAGGATCTTGCCCGGCATCGACCCGATGTACGTGCGCCGGTGGCCCCGGATCTCGGCCTCGTCACGCACGCCGCCCAGGGCCATCCGCACGAACTTCCGATTGGTCGCGCGCGAAATCGACTGTCCCAGTGAGGTCTTGCCCACGCCCGGCGCGCCCACCAGGCACAGGATCGGGGCCTTGAGCCGGTCGACGCGTTGCTGCACCGCCAGGTACTCGACGATGCGTTCCTTGACCTTTTCCAGCCCGTAGTGATCCTCGTCCAGCACGCGCTGCGCGTTGCCCAGATCGTTGTTGATCTTGCTCTTCTTCTTCCACGGAAGATTGACCAGGGTGTCGATGTAATTGCGAACCACGGTCGCCTCGGCCGACATCGGCGACATCAGCTTGAGCTTCTTCAGTTCCGATTCGGCCTTCTGGCGCGCCTGCTTGGGCATGCGGGCCGCCTTGATCTTCTTGTCGAGCTCGTCCAGGTCGGCGCCCTCTTCGCCCTCGCCGAGCTCCTTCTGGATCGCCTTGACCTGTTCGTTCAGGTAGTACTCGCGCTGGCTCTTCTCCATCTGACGCTTCACGCGGCCGCGGATGCGCTTTTCGACCTGCAGGATGTCGATTTCGGTTTCCAGCTGCCCCAGCAGGTGCTCAAGCCGCTCGTTCAGTCCCGACATTTCCAGGATGCGCTGCTTCTGCTCCAGTTTCAGGGGCAGGTGCGCGGCGATCGTGTCGGCCAGGCGCCCGACTTCGTCGATTCCCGCAATCGAGGTCAGGATCTCGGCCGGAATCTTCTTGTTCAGCTTCACGTACTGGTCGAACTGCGCCACGATCGCGCGGCGCAGCGCCTCCAGTTCGGCATTGCCGCCGGCTTCCGGCGCCATCGGCGTCAGGTCACAGGCGAAGTGCGTGCCAAGGTCCTCGATCCGATGAATGGTCGCACGCTGCGCCCCCTCGACCAGCACCTTCACGGTGCCGTCGGGCAGCTTCAGCATCTGCAGGATGTTGGCCACGCACCCGATCGCATAGATGTCGTCGGCCGACGGCTCATCCTTGGCGGCGTTCTTCTGCGCCACCAGCATGATGCTCTTGCCGGCCTCCATCGCCGCCTCGAGCGCCTTGATCGACTTGGGCCTGCCGACGAACAACGGAATCACCATGTGGGGAAACACGACCACATCGCGCAACGGCAAAAGCGGCAGCACCGTGGGTTCCAAAGGCAGCAGGGTGGTGGACATGTGGGCGATCCTGACGGCTCAATGCCGTGGAAATGGGGACAATCCGGGCCGTTTCAAGCCAAACCCGGCCAGCCACCCAGGGCAATTCGACTCTAACACGTCGTCGGGCCCGCAATGGCCCGAGCAGCCGGTTCACTTATGCGCATTCTGTGGGGGCAACCCTACTAACGCCGCCCCGCGGGCGGTTGAAACCGTAGCGCACAGTTGCAGCCGGTAAGACCTGTCCCCCGCGCGTGCAGCGGGCTCTTATGCGCGCATCAGCGAGGCGCGCCGGCGACTTTGGGCTGGTCGGAGTAGATCAGGATCGGGCGGCCTTCGCCGATCGAATTCTCGTCGATGACCACTTTAATTACATTATTCATGCTGGGCAGGTCGTACATCACGTCGAGCAGCACGCTCTCCACGATCGAGCGCAGGCCGCGCGCGCCGGTGCGGCGTTTCAGCGCTCGCCGCGCGATCGCGTCCAGCGCTTCGGGGCGCACCTCCAACTCGACCCCCTCCATCGACAGCAGGCGCCGGAACTGCTTGATCAGCGCGTTCTTCGGTTCCACCAGGATCTTCACCAGCGCCTCTTCGCTGAGCTCGTCCAGCGTGGCCACCACCGGCAGCCGGCCGACCAACTCCGGGATCAGGCCGAATTTGATCAGGTCCTCGGGCTGCACGTCCTGCAGCAGGTCGCCCACCGAATGATCTCCGGAGATGGCGATTTCCGCGGCGAAGCCGATGCCGCTGCGCTGCGAGCGGTTGCGGATGATCTTCTCGAGGCCATCGAAGGCCCCGCCGCAGACGAACAGGATGTTGGTCGTGTCGATCTGCACGAAGTCCTGGTTGGGGTGCTTGCGCCCGCCCTGCGGCGGCACGCTCGCGATCGTGCCCTCGATCAGCTTCAACAGCGCCTGCTGCACGCCCTCGCCGGACACGTCGCGCGTGATCGAGGGGTTGTCGCTCTTGCGCGAAATCTTGTCGATCTCGTCGATGTAGACGATTCCGCGCTGGGCCTTCTCGACCTCGTAGCTGCAGTTCTGCAGCAGCTTCTGGATGATGTTTTCGACGTCTTCGCCAACGTAGCCGGCTTCGGTGAGCGTGGTGGCGTCGGCGATCACGAAGGGCACGTTCAGCAGCCGCGCCAGCGTCTGCGCCAGCAGCGTCTTGCCCGATCCGGTCGGACCGATCAGCAGGATGTTGCTCTTGCCCAGCTCGACGTCGTCCTTGGTCGCCAGGTGCTTCAGGCGCTTGTAGTGGTTGTAGACCGCCACCGAAAGGATGCGCTTGGCCTTCTCCTGCCCGATCACGTACTGGTCCAGGATCGAGCAGATCTCCTTCGGTGCGGGAAGGTCCGAGCGGGGCCCGTTACCGGCCGGCTCTCCGGAGGCCTCGTCCCGGATGATGTCGTTGCACAGGTCGATGCACTCGTCGCAGATGAAAACCGACGGGCCGGCGATCAGCTTCTTGACCTCGTGCTGGCTCTTTCCGCAAAAGGAACAGTACAGAAGCTTTTCGCTCGATCCCTTCCGGTCCGTCATCGTGCGTCCGCTCCCTCCGTCGAAGAAAGGCGCTCAGAGCCTGCGCGACCGGCCGCGGGTCACACGCCCTCGCCGCCGCGCTTGACGAAGATCTTGTCGATCAGGCCGTAGCTTACTGCATCGTTGGCCGACATGAAGTTGTCGCGGTCGGTGTCGCGCGCGATGCGCTCGACCGGCTGCCCGGTGCGGTCCGACAGGATCTTGTTGATGCGCTCCCGCAGGTACAGGATCTCGCGCGCCTGGATCTCGATGTCGGAGGCCTGGCCTTGCGAGCCGCCCGACGGCTGGTGGATCAGGATGCGCGAGTTCGGCAGCGCGTAGCGCTTGCCCTTGCTGCCGCCCGCCAGCAGGAACGCCCCCATGCTGGCTGCCATGCCGACGCAGATCGTCGAAACGTCGGGCTTGATGAACTGCATCGTGTCGTAAATGGCCATGCCGGCGTACACCGAACCGCCCGGCGAATTGATGTACAGGGCGATTTCCTTGTCCGGATTTTCCGACTCCAGGAACAGCAATTGGGCAACGACCAGATTGGCGGTCAGTTCGTTGATCGGCCCGACGATGAAGACGACGCGGTCCCTCAACAGTCGCGAGTAGATGTCGTAGGCGCGCTCGCCCCGGCCGCTCTGCTCGATCACGATCGGCACCATGCCCAGTCCTCTCGGCTCCAGCGGCCCGGTGCCGGCCGTCCCGCTGATCGCCGCAGCCACGCGCTGATTCACTTGCGACCTCCCATCAGTTCGTCGAACGGCACAGCCACTTCCTTGACCCGGGCCCGTGCCAACGCCCAGGAAACCACATTGTCCTCGGTCAAACCCGCCTCGATTTCGGCCAGTCGTTCACGACTGCCAAGGTACCACTGAATGACTTCCGACGGGTTCTCGTAATTCTGGGCGATCGACTCCACGGCCTTGCGGATCTGATCCTGGCGCGGCTGAAGACCGTGGCGCGCCATCAGTTCCCCGACCAGCAGACCGAGCCGCACGCGCTGCCGCGCCGCCGGCTCCAATTCCGCATGGACGTGCGCGCCCTCCGCATGGGCGTGCGCGCCCTCCCCCGAGCCGGGGTGAGCGCTCTTGGACAGGCGCTGCAGTTCCTCGTCGACCAGCGACTGGGGTACCTCGAAACGCGCCGCCTGCAGCAGCGCGGCGAACACGTAATCGCGCGTGCGCACGCGCAGGCGGCTGGCCACCTCGCGCTCCAGGTTGGCCCTGATGTCGGCCCGCATCCGCGCCAGGTCGCCGTCCGCGATTCCGAGCGCGCGCGCGAAGTCCGCGTCAACGGGCGGCAATTCGATCTGCTCGACGCGCTTGAGCGTCACCGAAAACTGCGCGGTGCGGCCGGCCGCGCTGCGGGCTGGATAATCGGCCGGGAAAGCCAGTTCGAACTGCGTCTGCCGCCCCGCGCGCAGGCCGCGCACGGCCTGCTCGAAGGCCGGCAGCATGCGGCCTTCGCCCAGGTTGAACGAGAAGTCCTTGGCCTCGCCACCTTCGAAGTCCTGCCCGTCGATCGTTCCGCGAAAATCGACGCTGACCCGGTCGCCGTCGACCGCTTCGCGATCCACGCTGGACCGCCCCGCCCGCTGGCGCCGAACGATCTCGACGGTCTGGTCGACGTCGGACTCCGAGACGTTGCAGGTGTAGCGATGAAGCTCGACCTGCGAGATATCGCCCGGATCGATTTCCGGATAGACCTCGAAGGTTGCGCTAAAGCCGATCTGCCCGGTGTCCGCGACCGGCAGCGGCTCCAGCCGCGGCGCGCCTGCCACCCGCAGCTTGCTCGCATCCAGCGCCGACGACAGCGCGCTGCCGAGCTTTTCGCGCATCACCTCGGCCTGCACTTGGGAACCGTACGCCGCCGCCACCAGCTTGATCGGCACCTTGCCGCGGCGAAATCCAGGCATACTGGTCTGGCGGGCAAGCCGCGCCAGCCGCTGCGATACTTCCGCTGCTATGTCGCTCGCCGCGACGGTCAGATCGACCCGCCGCTGCAGTCCGCCAAGGTCCTGAATATCGGTGTGCATCTGCAAAGCGCGATCGGGTCGTTGGTCATGCCGCGCGCGGAGCGCTGATTTGCGCCGTCCGTGGTGCGAAGGGGGGGACTCGAACCCCCACGCCGGTGAAGGCGCCAGGACCTAAACCTGGTGCGTCTACCAATTTCGCCACCTTCGCTCCGGCATCCATCACCCTCGCCCGGCATCCCGATTCTAATCGAACGCAATGAGCCCGGACCAATACTGTCGGCAAAAGCTCGCCTCGATCGGCTCCAGCGCCCACTACAGCCTGCTGTTCCTGCCCACCGAGCGCCGGCGCGCGGCCACCGCGCTGTACGCGCTGCGGCGCGAGCTGGATGAGGCGGCCGAGCAGGCGTCCGACCCGGCGCTGGCGCGGGCCACGCTGGGCTGGTGGGCGCAGGAAATCGGGCGCCTGTTCGAGGGCGCGCCCCAGCATCCGGCCACGCGTGCGCTGGCGCCCCACGTGACCGTGTACGGGCTGTCGCCTGAGCCGTTAGAGCGCTTGTTGCAAGCCCGCGTTCAATTGCTCGAGCCGGTCCCGTTCGCCGATTTCGACGCGCTGGCGCAACACTGCTATCTTCTGACCGGCCCTTTCGCCGAAATGGCGGCCGGCGTGTTCGGACCCTCCGAGCCGGCCACACGGGCTCACGCGCGCGAACTGGACTTGGCGGTGCAGATCATCCGGATGATGCGCGACGCCGGCCGCTACGCGCGCAAGGGGCGCATCGTCCTGCCGGCGCAGGAACTGCACGAATTCGACGTGACACCGGACGACCTGTACTGCGCCCGCTACGTGAAGGGGTTCGCGCCGCTGCTCGCGCGGCAGGCGGCCCGAGCGCGCGCCGCCCTACGGTCGGCCGCCGCGCAGCTGCCGGCGCCACAGCGGCGCGCGCAGGCGCCCGGCATCATCCTGGGAGCGCTGTACGAGGCGCTGCTCGGCGAGCTGGAACGCAGCGACTTTCGCGTGCTGCACCAGCGCATCGCGCTCACGCCCCTGCGGAAAATGCTGATCGCGTG
>Ga0210405_10004515_pt1 | contig 13053 bp, 12 predicted proteins | sample IncBWH11MmetaG_FD_155492 | JGI IMG/M metagenome (GOLD analysis project Ga0210405, IMG submission 155492) | Forest soil microbial communities from Barre Woods Harvard Forest LTER site, Petersham, Massachusetts, United States - Inc-BW-H-11-M | ecosystem: Environmental > Terrestrial > Soil >... | reverse complement strand
AGCAGGTCGCAGCAGAGGTTAGCTGGCTCTTTTTCGAGGCTGGGAGATTCCGCGAGGACGAGCCGCTGGAGCGTCGAAAGCATCTCCGGCAAACGAGGTTTGAGACGGCGCAAGAATTCTTTCGGGTAATTGGTGTCCGGCATGGCCGGGACATGCTAACAACGACGGACAGCGGGAGCAAACGCCGCAAGCCCAAAATGCGAGCATCGGACGGGTCTCTCGCCTCTGCATTTCGCGGGGCCTGCGGTAGACGGGCAGGAGTGCGGACCATTGAGGCGCAGCAGTCTAGGATATGACTGCGGTGGGGGCCCCCCGGGGGTTTTGCATAAGTGTTCATTCTAAAGACACTTAAAGTCATTTGTTTTTATACACTTTTGCAAGTGTTGATTCTAAATAACTTGCTTGCACTAATCTGCACTAAAATTGTGCAAAGTAAACTTTAGTCTTTGTAAGTGTTGCATACAAAGGCCTTTAGGCTGGTGGAAGTCTTCAGAAACAGAAAACGCCAGCAAGAAGCCTGGCGCTATGGACAAAGCACAATGATATACAGGAACGACTATACGTTAGGAGTAATGGCCTGTCAAGGGGAAAAAGAGGCAAAACAGCCAGAATTCATGAGGTCTGGCGTCTTGGCCCGAATTCTGTGCGCCAGAGTACTTCAAATTAGGACGGAAGGCAGTGGGTCGGTTTCCGTTTGAGCCCGAAGCGTTAATCGGGAGTTGGCCTGAGTTTGACCGCCCGACCTCTGGTTCTGGAAGCAATGAGTCTGCTTTCGGATCATTCGTTTAGCTTGGGGGATATCGACGAGTAATGACGTTCGAGCACATTCGCAGCGAGTACTAAACGCTGTGCCCTCGCCGCCTCGGTACGCCATTCGCCACGTTTTGATTCAACCATGACTGTCTTCCCAGGAGAGTTTGCCAACGGGCAGTTCTCGGTCATTTCACTGAGTCTGAAATAGGTGATTCACCTGATTGAAATGCTTTGGCAGCCGGTTAAGTTGCAAAGATGAGGACTGGGCCGCCTCCGTGAACGGGGTCCTCCCCTTTATCACCACAACCGCCGAACTGCCCTGACACGGAGGCGGACCGAACTCATATTAGTGGAGGTTCATGTGAATCGACGGAACGTCCAACACCAGCATTTACAAGACGAAGATCCTGGCTGCGGAAATAGATGCCATGGCGCACATGGCGGCATAGGGGGGTTATGAACAATCAAGTCCTGAAATATGTCACGCAGACAAGGGCTTCCTTCCTGCTTGGCATACCGGAGGCGGAGCTCAGCCGTATCTCGAAGGAATCGGGATTTGGCCACGTAGAACGCGCCGAAAACGAGGAAGAGACGTACTTCACCTACGAGGAATTACAGCGGATTTGCCTACTCGCGGCGCGTCAGATCGAGGCAGTCCACTAGATCACTGTCCGGGGCACTTTGGCATTTGAAGTAGAACTTCACTTTTCCGGTTGCCGCGTCATGTGGATTACTTCCGGGCAGGGACCAGCGGGGCGCTATATGTGGTGCCAGAAAACAAACGACTTATGCGCATCCTTTATCGCAGCGGAGCGGGAATCGCCTTGACGGCTTATGAGAGACTTCAGTAAACGCATTCCAGAGCTTGACGGCATTCGAGGTATGGCCATTCTCATAGTCCTCGTTTACCATTTTTCGATTACCGGCAACCAAGTCATCCTGCCCCACAAACTTGCGGGGCTGGTGTCCTTCGGATGGTCCGGCGTAGATTTGTTCTTTATTCTCTCTGGCTTCTTGATCGGCGGAATATTACTCGATGCGAGAGACTCCGCTAACTATTTCAAAGTGTTTTATGTTCGGCGCTTCTACCGGATTCTCCCGGCGTATGGCGCACTTTGCGTGTCGAGTGTGGCTGTCTCCTACGCACATCTGAGCACCCACGCTTGGTTGTTTGCGGGGAAGGTTCCGTGGTACGCCTATTTGACTTTCGGACAGAATTTCTGGATGGCGAAGGCGAATGCCGCGAATGTTATGGTTGTAACGTGGTCTCTAGCTGTTGAGGAACAACTTTATTTAACTCTGCCCCTTGTCATCAGAGCTGTCAGCCGCAAATCATTGCCGTACGTGCTCGGCATTGGAGTACTCCTCGCTCCGCTCATTCGCGTCGCACTCTGGCTTGCTCTTGATCCTGCGCACAGAACAAATACAACATACGTACTGGCTCCCTGCCGGATGGACGCGCTTCTCTTAGGCGTGTTGGCGGCATGCGCAGTAAGGAGCGGCATTTGCTGGGATTGGCTCGTCGCACACAAAGGAGTCGTCCGCACGGCCTCAGTAGTATTGGGAGTCGGCATTTTGGAGATGATCCACAAGAAAATGGGCATTGGTTCATTTGGGCTTGTGTCGTTTGGCTACACCTGGGTCGCATTGTTCTATCTCTCCCTTTTACTGCTTGCTGTGACGCAGCACGGTTTTGTCGGTCGCCTATGCAGATTCCGTCCGCTCACCGAACTCGGCATACTGGCCTACGGTTTGTATCTTTTTCATCTCCTCGTGATCGGGCTCGTCTATGGTCTAGCTGGTAAGGCGTCTCCGCAATTCACTGGCCTCTCGACAATCGGACTCACATTGCTTTCTGGGCTTTTGGTCTTCGCGCTTACCCGCGTTTCTTGGCGCTACTTCGAGAAGCCATTGATTAACAGGGGCCATCGCTACCAATATCATTACGGGCGTGTCTTCGCCCCTGTTGTGGTGCCGGTGACAGCAAAGTTGTGCGAATTTCCACTAGCACCAGGTTCCAGCGATACTCCGGTTGAAAGGCAGATTGAGAACCACGCTGTAAATCGTCAAAGGGCTGGTGCAAATGCTGGCTGAAGGGTTTTGTCCCTCTGTGCCGTAGTGCCTACCTGGTGCGGGTTCCGATTTGCTTGTCGAATTCTTCGCGACTGATCTTCATTTCCTCTTCCGCGATGGCGCGGATAATTCCGCTCGTGAACGCGCTCCATTTTTCTTTGAGCTTTTCTACGGACTGCTTCCGGTAGCCGTAACCCTGTCACTTTCTCATAGTTTCGTCTCCGTTCCTTGGTCATTGTTGAGCACCCATTCGTCTTCTCTCGGAGAATGATCGGGCTCGACTAGCTCCTCCATTGGGAAACCGCATGGCATCCGTCCCATGGCTACGCCGAACGAAACTGCGGCGGGGTTAATGTACGAGATGAAGCGTCGGACGGAGAAGCATCCACTCTTTGGGGTCAACGATCGCCATGAGCTTCTTACCTTCTTCCAAGGAGAGTATCGTGAACTGGAAAGGCTCGTCAGGCGCTTCCGAGTCCGCAGGACTGAAGACAGTTACAATTCCTAGGCGTCCTTTATGGCAGCGAAATGCGAATGCAACAATGGCGTCTGCAGACGCGATCCATTGCCGAAAGCACAGAACGTCACGCCAGCGGCAGTCGCGCATGTACCGGAGAAGTTGGGCCAAGTGCCCCACGCCATCGGCCTTTTCATCCATGGGCACGGTGGCGAGCTTGAAATAGGTGTGATCTCGAAAACCGCCATCGCAAATTGGGCAGCCATCGAGAATGCGACGGAGTTCCCGGGCGACGACATATTCCGGAGACCAGTCTGCATCTAGCGCTATTCCAGACACCTGCTTATCTTGGTTTCGTTCCACAAGATCCCGGAGGAAATCGCGGCCGCCGCGATCATTGTCGGCAATCAAAACTTTCATGCTCGTAGGACCTCCAATAATGAAAATAACTTAACAAACAAGCGCGACCTCACAATAGGGTGAATCATGGAATTTTGGGCAAGGAATATTCTTAATTCCCTGTCAGGGAGAGTCTCTCTTGGCGGAGCTGGCGAGCATTTAGATTGCGTTGGCGGCCCACATGAGTTTGGTGGCTGGCCCGAAGTCTGCTTCTGGGAAAGGGATACCAAGGTCCACTTGGCTGTGTAGTCGGTTTACCGGACAACTGAAATTGTCCCAAAACCACTTTTCCGGTAAGCGCGTTAACCAGGCACTACTCCTCCTCCGTAATAATCCGCCTACGGATTCGGGGCTTCACCCTATCCCGAATCCCGGAGGTCTACACCCTTTACTTACAGAAGGAGGCACAACCGACGATGAACCTAACTCAGGTGTTCCGAACAAAAGCATAGATCGAATCCTTGAACTCTCGGCCGATGCAGCACGTACGAAGACGGTGGACGGTTAGAGATTCTGCGAAGTTTCACAATCTAACGGGAGCGGTAACACCTTACGGAGAAAGCGCTCGGGATTCTTAGGGCACGCAACACCGTGAAGAATTCCGCGCAATAGTCGGTCAGCATGACGTGCCCGGCTGCGTTGCGGAGGTTTAGTTGAGGAAAAGGCTGATCCAACATGTGGCGCAAAAATTGTCCCGTCCGTCGGCAACCGTTTGCAAAGAAACATCCCACAGAGACGGCGCCTTGCCCGTGCGGCAAGTACGTCTGGAAGGGCTAGGCAGCTATGTATAAGAATTTCTTTGGCCTGCACGAAAATCCTTTCAATGTTAATCCGGACCCTCGATTCCTGTACTTAACTCTACAGACTCAAAAAGCGCTGGATGAACTGACCTATGGAATTCAGAACCGCAAGGGCCTTATTCTGCTCACCGGTGAGGTCGGAACGGGTAAGACAACGCTGATCAACTGCCTTCTCGATTGGCTCCGTCATCGGAAAACACCGACGGCGTTTATCTTTAATTCCCCCCTGAACACCAACCATTTGTTTGAATTCATACTCACCGATTTTGGTATCCCCATAGATATTCAGTTAAAGAGCAACATGCTCATGCGGCTCAACACATGGTTGATCGAATGCTTTCGCGCAGGCAAGAGCCCTGTGCTGATCGTCGACGAAGCGCAAGGCTTGTCGTCCAAGTTGTTGGAGGAAATCCGACTCCTGCTCAATTTGGAGACTCCCTCCGAAAAACTGCTGCAAATCGTACTGGCCGGCCAGCCGGAGCTTGAAGATAAGCTCAAGCGGCCTGAACTTCGGCAACTCCGGCAGCGGATTACGCTCCGATGCAGTACTAGGCCACTCGCTCTTGAGGAGTCCCGCGGTTATATCACAGAGCGGCTGCGTATCAGCGGTGCCATGGGAGACCCGATCTTTGCTTCCGACGCGATGGACGCCGTGCACTTTTATTCGCAAGGGATTCCCCGCGTGATAAATCTTCTCTGCGAACACGCGCTCATCAATGCTTATGCTGAGCATTTCCGTCCGGTGCCAGCGAGGATGGTCGAAGAAGCCGCACACGAATTCTTCTTGGACGAAGGCAGGCGGTTTGCGAAAGAAGAAGCAAATTTGCAGGCGCCATCTCGCGCCACATCGCTCTCTGAATTAACGACATGTGATGCTTTCGAGGAGTCAGCACTCACCGCGAGGAGCAGTCCTGTTACAACAGCTCGGCACCCTGAAGCGATTTCGGGTTCGATGGCGAATTCAAATGCCGCCGCCTTCTTGAAAGATTTGATGCTTGCGTCGGCTGGGCCGGAGGTAAAATCGAAAGAGAGCGCGCTGTGTTTGGACTCGATCCCGCGCGTTTCTGGCTCTGCTATTCCATTCAATACAGAAAAGAAACAGAATCAGCGGACAAATTTAGCTAGCGCTCCGCTTCATTTGATCCGTTCAAGAACTGAGGACGAATCGTCATCAGCGGCAAAGCGTGGCCCAATTTCCGACGGGCAAAGCCGCACACTCCGCAGCTCTCGTCGACCAGTGATTCACGCACCGTTTCTTTCATGGAAATTATGGAGCCCCCATTGGCTGATTGGTTTCTTGCCCACCATTTCTTTGGCAGAATGGTCGCACGTGTCCTTCGCAGCTCTTCGAAGAATCAGACAATCGACTTTTCTGGTCCAGGCATTGCTGCGGCGTTGGAAGTGTGAGTTTAAACGCGATTGGATGGCCTTGATTAACGCCATGCGTTGGTAGAGACGAAAAAAAATCCTTTCTCCACCGACTACGGCAGCCCGCTCGTTCAAACAGCAGATGACAAGTAAAGTTGCCCTTGTATCCCACCAGCCGCCACGAAGAACGAAGCACTGAGAAACACCGAGGTTCCGAGTTTCACCGAATCTTGCAGAGTATCCGCAAGAAGGCAGGAGCCGGCATCGACACCAAGACCGGCGACATCAGAACCGCCGACATTTCACGCGTCTCGTTCAGGCTGCACCAGAAGCAGGGGTAGTTCCTGATGGAGATCGCACGCAAGTAGAACTGACTACATGTGGTGCGGCACCTTCTTAGCGTTTGCACTTGCTGGCGGAGCTGCATGCCGGTGCGGAGCCCTGAGGGTTGTGCCCTGGACATTCGTGGAGGGCGCGGTCGCCGCGAACGTCGGGAGGTTGTGTGCGCGCACCTGAGTCGCCGCCTCAAAGCCTGACGCCAGCTTGATCAGTGTGGGCTCGCTGAACGCCGTCCCAAAGAAGCTGATCCCGAGCGGAACACCGTATTGCGTGCAGTTCATCGGCTGGGTAGGTGACGCGCAGAGCTTAGGAAAGGCCGCCGGCACCTGTACAATTGGGTATCCTGGTCCCGCCGCCAAGCCCGAGGTTCCGAAGATGAAGTGGTCACCATAGAGCAGGTCGGTGGCCCAGGCCGGGTTGTCCGTGGCCGTCACCACCGCGTCGAGGTTGAACTTGCTCAGTGCCTCGTCCATGCTGACGCCAGCTGCCTGATCGAGGTCCAGCGCCTGGCTGTATGTGAGGCCGCCGAAGTCGATGCCCAGCCCGAGCGGATCCCCCGACTGCGGGTCGTTCTCGCCAGGAGCCAGCGTCGCCGCCTCCAGGAAGATGTCCTGATTGAAGAACGGCATCTCCGTGTCCGCATGGGCATTGTTGAAGTCGATGGCGGTCTGCAGCGTCCCTTGCGCCACAGGCACGCCGACACGAGTGGCGAAGTACTTCTGCACATCGCGCCTGAAGTCGAAGAGCAGTACCAGGAGCTCACCATTGGCAGGCGTGAACGAGAAGCCCGCCGCGTCCAGGTCGATGACGGTCGCGCCTGCGTTCTCAAGGGCCTGCACGGCTTCCTCGAACGCGTCCAACACAGGTCGCGGTGTCGTCACATTCGTAAAACCGCTCAATCCCGCCCGGGTTACGCCGAGCCTAGCGCCCTGCAGCCCGTTTGGGTTCACGAACTTAGTGTAGTCGGTGGGTATGTTGTTCGGGCGCGTGAACCGGTTGCGCCATCCGAGGGGAACGTCGCCGGTGGCTGGATCGCGGCCGTCGAAAGTGCGGCTCTGGATCACGCCGAGAGCCGCCGCCGCATCGGCCACGGTGCGGCCGTGCACTCCCACCGTATCCTGGATGTGGGTGATGGGCACCACGCCCGCGCGGCTGGTAAGGCCCACCGTCGGCTTGATGCCGACGACCCCGTTGGCATTAGCAGGGCAGACCACGCTGCCGTCCGTCTCCGTTCCCAGTGACACCGCTGTGAAATTCGCGGACACCGCAGCGCCCGAGCCGGAGCTCGATCCGCAGGGATTGCGATCGATGCCGTATGGGTTGTGTGTCTGCCCGCCGCGGCCTGACCAACCGCTTATCGATTCAAAGGAACGGAAGTTCGCCCACTCCGACAGGTTGGTCTTGCCCAGGATCACGGCGCCGCCAGCGCGCAGGTTCGCTGCCACGGTGGAATCCCGCAACGCGGGCATGCCTACGAGCGTGAACGATCCCGCGCTGGTCTGCATCTTGTCGCCCGTATCGATGTTGTCTTTGAGCAGGACGGGGATGCCGTGCAACGGCCCGAGCACGATGCCACGCCTGCGAAGCGCGTCCGCATTCCGCGCCATGACCAGCGCGTCTGGGTTGAGCTCAATCACTGCGTTGACCCCGGGGCCGTTCTGGTCCAGTGCCAGGATGCGGGCGATGTATTCTTTGGTTAGTTCCTCTGCGGTGAGTCTGCCGGAGGCCATCTCCGCCTGAAGCTGGGCCACGGTAGCCTCATTGTGTTGCGTGGGAATCGCGTTCTGCGCCGCGCTCTGTGCTGCCCCCGAAGTCGGCAGCAACAGCGCTGCAAGAAGGAGATTGCGTATCGCTGGAGTGGTCATCTTTCCCTCCTGAGAGCCTCGGCCGCGTAATGCCGACGAAATCAGGGTGCAGCCGATGGGCTCGTTGAGGTGGTCAAAATAATCTCCCGGCCGCGCGCAGTCAACAGGGATTACATTTGTCAAGCACCGCCCAGTTTCCCGGTCATTTTCTCGACCCGCGCACTCAAGTTTGCTGCCCATTTGGCGATTGTGCCCGAGTCACGACCTAATCGGAAGTTATCCCAAGTCAGATGGCCGTTGTGGGAAGTCGCGACCTCTCAGTCCACGTGCCTGTGTAGTTGGGTAACCGGACATTGAGATCTGGGCCGATTTCACTTCTCCGTCACGGCGTTAACCGGGACTTGGCGACTCAGTTGAATCAGAATCGGTGATGGCTGAATGGGATATACATTGTCGTAAAATGGACAGGAGACGCGAAGCTTGGGCGCGTTGCCCAATATGGTCGATGGGGGCCTATGTCACTTGAAAAAAGGCAGGTTTTCCCGAACCTGTTTCGATACGCGTGTGATTCCTGTCCGTTCGACTGGCCTAGAACCCCGGTGAAAGAAAGTGATTTGCCGCCTCCCCCACCCCACTCATGTCCAAATGAGAACCGGCCTGACCTGAAGCCAGTCCTCGAAGAACAAGAAAAGAGAACTAGCGAGAGCACGAGACCCAAGCCTGTGGCCGTGTGCACGCGCTGCGGCGCTATTTCCTACGATGCAAACCTCATTAACGGTCAGTGTGCCCAGACGGTCGCAGGGAAGAGATGTGTCGGAGTCAATGGAAGCGCTCTCAACGCTGACGATTGGAAACAATGTACTGCGTGTGCCGGCACAGGGAGCACAGGAACGACTTGTTGCGGTCATTGCGACGGCGCAGGCTGGTTGTACGCCCGCAACAGGGGAAGGCGCTAGTCCGCGTCTGGGGGTGTTAGCCCATACCAGACGAGTCCCGCCCCATTATCTGAATTTTCTAATTACCGCTGTTTATCAGGCATGTACGACACAGAGCCCGCAGGCATACCCAAATCCGGAACGGGGATCACGATTCGTCCTCAATTCCTTGTTGACGGGGAACCTTGGACTGGGGATAATTTCGCCTAAGTTCTACGGCAGGTCCAATGTCTTGCTGGCCAAGAAAGGCACTTTAAGGCCAATGCGGTTTCTAAAAAGATTCGGCATCCTCTTGGTGTTCACGCTCACCTTGGGCTTATTCTGCAGCGAGTTCGCCGAATTGCTCACCCTGGAGGACGACACTACAAACGATTTTGTCACCTCCACTCCTGCGCAGAATATTGAAAATGTGCAAACGGTCCGCGAGGAGGCAAGTCCCCGGCGAAGCACGGCCCTGAGAGTCACCTACCCAAGCATTTCCGTCATTTGTTTTACCCAACCTGCACCTCCTTCCGGACTGGATCTCCTTCGATTGCTCTCCATTCAGCGGACATAATCACTCCTCACATTTAGCGCCATTCGCCTGAAAAGGTCGGGGCTGTGCATGCCTTGGGGACTGTCACATGAGCACTTCTCCAACGCAGTGACGCCAATGCCACCGAGTTCGGACTCCTTCGGCCCAGCCGTGCTTCACCTCGAATTGGCCGAGTAACAAAAATCGTTTAGAAGGTTTGAGTTCCGTCAGAAATAGGAATTGCCGTAGGTAAGTGACTCTGTTTGGCGTTTGTTTTTGCTGAATGAATCCTAGGGCTGCAATTCTCACAAGGCCTGGGGCAAAGCTAACAAGACTCCACCAGACCTCTGAGCGGCAGCAGAAATCATTCTGGAAAAGGAGATTAATCATGAAGACCCTTAGCAAGAATTTCGCACGAGGTATGAATCTCAAGAAACAAACATTAGTCCTCGCGGTGGCGGTGATTACAGCTTTGACCATCACAGTTTCTATCGTTTCCAGTCACAACATTCCAGGTAAACCGTCGCCGGCGTTGTCAGGCGAACACGAAAGGACAATCATAGGCGTGTGGCAAATGGCACTAACGACGGTTAACTGTCAAACGGGCGACGTAGTCCGCACTATTCCAGGGCTATGGACTTTTCACGAAGGCGGGACAATGTCGGAATATGCCAGTGCTCCCGGTCTGAGTCCGGCTCTGCGTGGCTCCGGCCACGGAGTTTGGCAGCGCGAACCCGGCTGGCAAGATTACTCGCTCACTTTCATCTTCTACCGCTATGACGCAAGCGGCGTTTTCACCGGATCACAGAGAGCTAAGATTGCCTTGAAACTTGGAGCAAACGGCGATGAGTTTACAGCGACGTCAGCAATCGAGGGTCTCGATGCCAACGGCAACGTAATCTTCACCGCCTGTGGCACGCCCACCGGTACGCGGTTCGGTGGGTGAGAAGGGGCAAATCGAAAACTGAATCCGTTAAGCGAAAACCTGCTACCGTCAGCCTCTTCGCTACCAGTGCATGATAAGTCGCCTAACCGGACGAGTCCCGTATCATTACTACACTTGTCCGGTCTCGGCGTTTACCAGGCGCTGGAGGGCTAGCCGGGCAAGGGATTGTTCGGCCCCTAGACCTGGGTGTGCGCCACTGGGTCAATTGGAGTGTGTGCTTTGGAGTGTACTGTACACCGATTTCGGGTAATTTGTGCGATATCTTCGTTCTTGATGTATTCGGCACCAGGGAGCCCCACTCATGAAAAAGAAGCCACCGCTCACGTTTGAGCAGGCAACGCTAAAGGCCGCGTCGTATGACGGACACAAGAAAAAGCTGTGTCGCCTACTTGAGAGAGCCAGTAACAAATCAGAGCGACACTACGAGTCTCTCCTCGCCTCATGGGAGAGCTTTCAAATATTCTTTCGCATGATCCGTGCATGGATGTCCGGCAAGTGATCTGTTTTGTGGCGAGGAGGAATCTCACAGCGATCAGTAACTTTCGGAAATGGGAAGTGGGAAATTCTGTTAAGCAAACCCTGCTCCATCCCACGCAGTTCCTCAATTCTCGCAGCTAGAAAGTCTTGATAGACCTGGGCAGCTTTCCGGTTGATCCTAGTGCCACACACTCGTCCGGTTACGGCTGCCAGCTCAACCGGTCGACGCAACACTTTCTAATAGCCTGATCCAACAGCACTTCCCCGAGAGAACCGATCTGTCGGGCTGTACTCCATCAGAACCTAGCCAGGGCAGTGTCCCTTTGACTCAACACCTGTAAGCGATTTTAGCCTTTGAGACTCCAGCAGTTAGACTTTGAGCTTAGTGTTGCGTCGACCCATTGAGACCGCCGCGTTAATCAGGTGCCAGGCAAATTAGCTGGACTGTCCAAACGCCTCGCTGGTCCATTACGCTCCACGCAAGATACGGCTGCGAAACCCTAAGGGGCGAAGCGAGCCTGGGAAATCTGGACAGCGGGCAGCATCCATGTGTTTTTTCGCGATCATTTTGCGTTTGAGGTGATGAACGGGGCCTGGATAAGAGCCGTGGTCGCTTTTATTTGCACAAAGAAAGTTTTCGATTCTCCTTGACTCTCGCCCTCACAAAGAACAGTATGAGTTCGAGGTTTCGCCGTTTGGGGCGAGACTCCCGCTTCTCAGTCCATTTGCAGTTTCTTTAAAGGACAAGCTCCGCATCGAGCGCCAACAGGGCAGAACCTATCAGGTTCTTTTTTATTCCTCGCGCGGGGCCCTACCTCCTGTTCGACGTGCAGGTTTACACACCCAGACGCCAGCGGTTACAAGCCAGATTGCTCAAGCCCAACTCGCTACATGCGAGTAGGAAGTCCGTGTTCTTAAAAAAGGAGATTCACCATGTCTGAACAAAACAAAACTAACGTCCGTCGTTTGTTCGAAGAAGTTTGGAACAAAGGCCAGGTGCAGGTAACAGACGAACTCATCGCGCCTACGTACACTCACCACGACAGTTCGTCGCCTGATCTTGGGCGCGGCCCCGAGGCTGAGAAAAAGAGAGTCACTCTTTACCGCAACGCCTTCCCCGACATTCGTTTCACAGTCGAGGATCTCCTTGCCGAAGGCGAAACCGTAGTGGCCCGTTGGTCTTGCCGCGGTACCCATAAGGGCGAACTCAACGGCATTGCACCCACAAACAAGCAATTCAACATCACCGGCGTAAGCATTGCCCGCTTTACGAACGGCAAAATGTTCGAGGGCTACGTGAACTCGGACGTTTTGGGCCTCATGCAGCAACTCGGCGTCGTCCCCGAGCTCGGCCGAGCCAAAGCCGTCGCTGCCTCCGCCTCCGCAAGGTAGCCGTCCAGGCTTGGTCGAATAATCGGAAGGCCCGATCGTACATCGGGCCTTCTGTTTTACTTCCGCATTCCATCAGTGAGACTCCCCTCCGGACGTTTAGCTCAAATATCAACTGACAGCGCTATTCAAGATTTGTTGCCGCGTACTCCGAAGTTAGTACCAGCCCGGAGTTGCGTAGCCCGGTGGGCTTGGGTTCGCATATAATGGGAAGTTTGCCGGGGAAGAGTGGAGCGCTGCAGTAAGGATCTGTGGCGCGATGGGGAGCGCGGATGCTACTTGACGTGGTGGAGATTCAGAAAATATTGCCGCATCGCTATCCATTTTTGATGGTGGATGCGATTCTGGAAATGGAGCGGTTGAAGTACATCGTCGGCCTCAAGAATGTAAGCATTAACGAATCGCATTTCCAGGGGCACTTTCCGGGTAAGCCCATCATGCCCGGCGTGTTGATCATCGAAGCGATGGCGCAGACGGGCGGGCTGCTACTCTTGCTCGAGGTTCCGGACCGCGAAAGCAAATTACTGTATTTCGTGGCAGTGGATGGAGCACGATTCCGGCGGCCGGTAGTGCCTGGCGACCAGTTGAGGCTGGAGGTCAAAGTTATTTCGTGGCGAGGGGACTTCTGCAAGCTCGAAGGCAAAGCCACAGTGAACGGACAATTGGCCGCGGAAGCGACGCTGATGTGCAAGATGGTGGACCGCGAGTTTGGCGCGAAGGCGGAAGAACCCGCGAAATGAGCAGGCCGGAGATTCATCCGCAGGCGGTCGTGGCTGCGAGCGCGAAGCTTACACCGGG
>Ga0210405_10004513_pt1 | contig 13058 bp, 11 predicted proteins | sample IncBWH11MmetaG_FD_155492 | JGI IMG/M metagenome (GOLD analysis project Ga0210405, IMG submission 155492) | Forest soil microbial communities from Barre Woods Harvard Forest LTER site, Petersham, Massachusetts, United States - Inc-BW-H-11-M | ecosystem: Environmental > Terrestrial > Soil >... | reverse complement strand
CGCGCAGATCATCGCGCAGCCGCAACCGCAATTTGGCGTCGAGATTCGACAAGGGCTCGTCGAGCAACAGCAATTGCGGGCGGTAGACGATGCTGCGCGCCAGCGCCACGCGCTGCATCTGGCCGCCCGACAGCGCGACCACGGCGCGGTCGGCATATTCGGATAGCCCGACCAGTTCGAGCACCTCGTCGACTTTGCGGTTGGCCTCGGCTCGGCCGACGTTGCGGTGCTTGAGCGGATAAACCACGTTCTGCCGCACCGTCATGTGCGGCCACACCGCATAGGACTGGAACACCATGCCGAGATCGCGCGAACGCGGCGGCACCAGGATGCCGCGCTGTGGCGACGACACCACCCTGCCGGCAATGCTGATGTCGCCGGACGTCGGATGTTCGAGCCCCGCGACGCAGCGCAAGGTCGTGGTCTTGCCGCAGCCGGACGGCCCCAGAAGCACGACGATCTCGCCCGCCGGCACGGCAAAGCTCACGCCGTCGATCGCCGGCCGGCCGATTGCAAACTGCTTGCGCAGGTCGGTGACTTCGAGCGTCGCCGTCATGATGCCACCGGTTGTTTGCGCCCACCGGTCACTGGCGATAACCGTAGATCTTGTCCCAATCGGCGACCCAATCGCCGTGCAGCTTCACATACTGATCGAAATTCGGGTACCAGACCTTGACGATCTTGGGATCGAAGCCTTCGGGATAAACCGGCGCCACCTTCAAGGAGGTGAGATTGCCCTGCTCCTTGATCATGAAGGTCTGCCCCTCCTTTGACAGGCACCAGTTGAGATAGAGCTTTGCGGCATTGGGATGGGCCGCGGTCTTCGGAACCCCTGTTGCGTAAGGATTGGCCGGCACGCCCTCGGGCGGAAAAACCATCTTTATCGGCGCGCCCTCCTTCTGCTTGGGATAAACCGCGTTATAGAGCAGCGGACCCAGCCCGATTTCGCCGCGTACCAGCGCATCCGACATCGGCGCGCCCGACGGATAGAGAATCGGATGGGTAGCGGCCTGCTTCGACCAGTAGTCTTCGCCGAGCACCTGGCGCTCGAACATGACGCGGGTCCAGGTGGTGCCGCCGGATTGGGCGAACACCTGTCCGATCAACTTGTCATATTGCGGCTTGGTCAGGTCCATCCAGGTCTTGGGCGGATCCTTCACCAGTTCGGTATTGTAGGCGATCGACCAGACCGGCGTGATGCGCGGCCAGAATTTTGGTGAGACCAGCGCTGCGGGATCATAGTCGGCAGCGTTCGGCGGCGCGTAATCCTGAAACAGGTCGGCCAGCGGCAGCATCAGCGCGCGGTCGGAATGATCGACAATGTCCGCGATCAGCTTGCCGGCAGCAGCCTCGGTCCTGACGCGGGTGATGAGCTGGCCACCCGGCGCGCGGACCATCTCGACCTTGATCTCCGGAAAGCGCTTGTTGAATTCCTTGATGACGTCCTGCTCGACCTCGGCGTAGTTCGCGGTGTAGAGCACCATCTTGCCCTCGGCCTTTGCCGCCGCGATCAATTCGGGCGAGCCGAAATTCTCCTCCGCCTGCGAAGGCGTGCAGCCGAGCGTAAGGCCAAGACCGACGGCGGCGACGCCTGCGAGTGCGACGAACTTTCCGTGCATGAGCAATCCTCCCAATTTCATCATTATCGTATCCGGTTTATCTTATCCGTTGCACGATGTTGCCCTGGGCGGCACTGCGCGCCAGCCAGTTGGCACCACCGATCAAAACCCCGAGCAACAAGGTCTGCACCAGGCTGAATGCCGCGGTTTTCCCGATATTGCCGCCTTCGTAATAATCCAGCAGCAGCACCGACATCACCATGGTGTTGCTGGTGTAGAGAAACAGCGACGAACCGAGTTCGCGGATCGACAGCACGAACAACAGCGTCATGGACGCGATCACGCCCGGCCGCGCCAAAGGCAATACGATGGTGCCGATGGTGCCGAGCATGCCCTTGCCGCAAACCCAGGCCGCTTCCTCAAGCTCGCGGTGGATTTGCAGGAACGAAGTCGACAGCGCCTTCACGGTGTCCGGCATGAAGCGCGCGATGAACGCCAGCGCCAAAATCCAGATCGTGCCGTAGAGCCCGGCGGGAATGCCGATCCACGCCCACAGATAGGCGACGCCGATCACGAGGCCGGGAATCGCGACCGGCACGGTCGAGATCAGGTCGATCGCGCGACGGCTCGGCAATCGGGTGCGATGAATGGTGTAGCCGATCGCGAATGCCAGCGTACCGCCGACGATCGCGGTGATGATGCCGACCTCGACCGCGTTGTAGATCGACCTCATGGTGAGCGGATTGTCGAAGATGCTGTTGAAGTGCAGCAGCGAATATTGCCGCGGGTCGAACAGGCTGGCGGCATCGCGGATGAACATGAATTTGCGGAATGCCGCCACGATCAACGCCAGCATCGGCAGCACCACGACCACGAGCATATAGACGATGGCGAGAGCGAAGGTAAACCAGCGCCATCCCCCGAGATCGAGGCCGCGGGGCCGGAACGCCTTGCCGGCCACCGTCGTGTAGCTGCGGCCGCTCAGCACCCTCTGCTGCAGGAACACCAAGAAGCCCGTGACCACCATCAGGATGATCGCGACCGCTGCCGCCGTGTTGTAGAGCGGCGGCGACCAGTTGGTGAGCTTGAAGATGTAAGTGGTCAGCACGTTGATGTTAGCGGGCGCGCCCAACACCGCCGGCACGCCGTAGATGCCGAGCATGACGATAAAGGACAACAGCATGCCGGAGACGATCGCCGGCATGATCAGCGGAAACGTCACCGTGAACAGCGTCGAGAACGCGCTCGCCCCGGAAATTTCCGCGGCCTCTTCCAGGCTCGGGTCCATGTTGCGCAGCGCCGACGAAGTGAACATGTAGACATAGGGCGCGTAATAGATGCCGAACACGAACACCAGCCCCGCCAGCGAATAGAAATCGACACGCAAATCGAGGCCGGCCCATTTGAACAGCGTGTTGAGCAGGCCGGTCTTGGGTGAGCCCAGGATCGACCACGCCACGCCCGCGACAAGCGGCGGCGCGAACAGGGGCAGGATGCTGGCGGCGGCGATAAAGCCCTTGAACGGCGTGTTGGTGCGGACCACGATCCAGGAAAACAACAATCCGATCGCGACCGCGATCAAGGTGCCGCCCGCACAAGCGATCAGCGTGTTGAACAGCGCTTCCGCAACGTTCGGATTTTTCAGTACGACAAGAAAATTCGCAATCGAGAGATGGCTGAGACTTAGGCCTTCGACCACCGGGTTGGTGTCGGTCAGCGCCCCCAATAGCAGGGTGAGGACGGGATAGATGACGAGAAAGCCCAGGATCGCCAGCAGCGCCGCGACCCACAAATAGGCGGCCACCTGCCCACCAGAACCCCCGCCGGCGCCACGCGTGACCTCGATGCGCCCGCTTGCCTGTACGCTCAATGCGTCTTCCCCTCGCCCGCCTGTCTTGTCTTCTTATTGTTTGATGGTTCGGCCGGTTCGGCCGCCGTCGACGGCAAACCTAGGGGATCGTGTGCGGGTGCGAAAGGTAGCAGAAAGTCGCGCGGGCAGGAGTAAGGCTCACGCGACGCAACACCGATACAACCATAATGTTCCTCGTTGCAAATGCAGATTTTCTTGATTTGAACGGTCCCATTTCCGGGTTCTAGATTTCCGTGAAGCCCAATTGGTGGATTGGGCCAATCAAGGGGATCGCGATGGCAAACCTCATCATCAACGGAAAAACGATCAATGTCGACGTCGAAGACGATACGCCGCTTTTATGGGCGATCCGGGAAAACGTCGGACTAACCGGGACAAAATACGGTTGCGGCATTGCACAATGCGGCGCCTGCACCGTCCATGTCGATGGCGTCGCGGTGCGCTCCTGTAGCGTGCCGGTCAGCGATGCCGCGGGCAAGCAAATCACCACGATCGAAGGTCTCGCCTCTGGCGGCGCCTTGCACAAGGTGCAGCAGGCCTGGATCGAAAACGATGTGCCGCAATGCGGCTATTGCCAAAGCGGCATGATCATGGCGGTGGCGGCGCTGCTCAAGGAGAAGCCAAAGCCGACTGATCAGGACATCGACGAGGCCGTCACCAACATTTGCCGCTGCGGCACCTTCCAGCAGGTGCGCGCGGCGATCCATGCTGTCGCCAACGTTTGAGGAGGCAACAATGAATCTTTACGTCAAGCCTCAACTCAATCGCCGCGCCTTCGTGATCGGCACCGCCGCGGTCGGCACCGGCCTCGCGCTCGGCCTCGACCTGCCCTTCGGCGGCCCGAGCGTGGTGCGCGCTGCCGACGGCTCGCCCGAAATCAACTGCTGGGTCGTGATCCAGCCCGACGACACCGTCGCGATCCGTATCGCGCGCTCGGAAATGGGCCAGGGCACGCTTACCGGCCTCGCCCAGCTGGTCGCCGAAGAACTCGATTGCGACTGGTCGAAAGTCACCACTGAATTTCCGACGCCAGGCCAGAACGTGGCGCGCAAGCGGGTGTGGGGCGATTTCTCGACCGGCGGCAGCCGCGGCATTCGCTCCTCACAGGACTATGTGCGCAAATGGGGTGCCGCCGCGCGCATGATGCTGGTCGAGGCGGCGGCGAACGAATGGAAGGTGCCAGCCAGTGAATGCACCGCCGCCAACAGCGTAATCACGCATAAGCCTACGGGAAGAACCACGAGCTTCGGCAAGGTGGCTGAAGCAGCCGCCAAGCTCGAACCGCCGGCCGACGTCAAGCTGAAAGACCCGAAGGACTGGAAGATCGCGGGCCAGGCCCTGAAGCGGCTCGACACCCCCGACAAGACCACGGGCGCGACGGTCTACGGCATCGACGTCAAGCTGCCGGGCATGCTCAACGCCGCGATCTCGGACTGCCCGGTCACCGGCGGCAAGCTGAAAAGCTTTGACGAAGCCAAGATCGCCGACATGAAGGGCGTGAAGAAGGTGGTGCGGGTCGGCGATACCGCCGTTGCCGTCATCGCCGACACCTGGTGGCACGCCAAAACCGCGCTCGATGCGCTGCCGATCGTCTGGGACGAAGGCGAGAACGCCAAGGTGACGTCGGCCTCGATCGCAAAATGGCTCGAGGAGGGCCTTGATTCCGGGCCGGCCTTTGTCGGCAATGAAAATGGCGACGCCAAAGCAGCGCTCGGTAGCGCCGTCAAGAAAGTCGAGGCAGTCTACAGCTATCCCTACCAGGCCCACGCCACCATGGAGCCGTTGAACGCGACCGCGCTCTACACCGCGGACAAATGCGAGGTCTGGTGCGGCACGCAAAATGGCGAGGCCGCTTTCGCAGCCGTATTGGAAGCCTCCGGCCTACCGGCGGACAAATGCGATGTGCACAAACAGCTCCTCGGCACCGGCTTCGGCCGTCGCGGCCAGACCGACTATGTGCGGCAAGCCGTCGTGATCGCCAAGCAGATGCCGGGCACGCCGATCAAGCTGATCTGGTCGCGCGAAGAGGACATGACGCACGACCGCTATCATCCGATCACGCAATGCAAGATGGTTGGCGGCTTCGATGCCGACAACAATCTGACCGCGCTGCACATGCGGATATCCGGGCAGTCGATCCAGTTCACCCTTCGGCCCGAAGGCCTGGTCAACGGCAAGGATCCCTCCACCTTCTCCGGTCTCAACCCGAACGGAGAGGCTGCGTTCGGATATTCCGTGCCCAACCTGTTGATCGAGCATTCGATGCGCAACCCGCACATCATGCCGGGTTTCTGGCGCGGCGTTAACGTCAATCACAACGCGATCTATGTCGAATGCTTCATGGATGAACTGGCGCAGGCCGCCGGACAAGACCCGCTCGAATTCCGGCGCAAGCTGATGGCCAAGCATCCAAAGAACCTTGCCGTGCTCAATGCCGTTGCCGAGAAGATCGGCTGGGGCACGCCGGCGCCGCAAGGCGTCTATCGCGGCCTCGCACACCTGCACGCCTATGCGAGCTATGTCGCGGGCGCGGCTGAAATCTCGGTCAGCGACGGCAACAAGATCAAGGTGCTGCGCATCGTCGCGGCCACCGATCCCGGCTATGCGGTCAATCCGGCGCAGATCGAACGTCAGATCGCGGGCTCCTTCGTCTACGGCCTGACCGGGCTGTTCTACGGCGGCTGCACCGTCAAGGACGGCCGCATCGAGCAAACCAATTTCGACAGCTACAATTCGATGCGGATTGCCGAGATGCCGAAGGTGGAATCGATCATCATGCCGAGCGGCGGCTTCTGGGGCGGTGTTGGGGAGCCGACCATCGGCGTTGCGGCGCCGGCGGTGCTCAACGCCTATTTCGCGGCGACGGGAAAACGCATCCGCTCGATCCCCTTGCGGGATCACAATATCAGCTTTGCCTGACACGGCATGCGGCGGCCTCAACAAGGCCGCCGCACCATTTTCGGATCGTGTTGATGAAAGCGTTGCATCGCCTGACGCGGCGAAACGTCGTTGGCGGCATCGCGGCGTCCGCAACAGCCCTCACCTTCCCGCACGTCGCCCGTGCGCAGTCGGCGGCACGCGTCGCCGTGATCGGCGGCGGCTTTGGCGGCGCGACGTGCGCACGAGCGCTGAAGCGGATCGATCCGAAGCTCGACGTGACGCTGATCGAGCCTAATCGTACCTTCATCGCCTGCCCCTTCAGCAATGAGGTGATCGCGGGCCTGCGCGATCTTGCGGCCCAGCAATTCGGCTATGACAAGATTGCCGGCGAAGGCGTGCGCATCGCAGCCCAGATGGCCACGAAAATCGATCCCTCGGCGCGAACCGTGACGTTCGCCGACGGCGCTTCGCTCGGCTACGACCGGCTGGTGCTGTCGCCCGGCATTGATCTGCGCTTTGACGCCCTGCCCGGCTATGACGAGGCCGCGTCCGCCAAAATGCCCCACGCCTGGAAGGCCGGCGAACAAACCACGCTGTTGCGGAGCCAACTTGAGGCGATGGACGATGGCGGCGTTGTCGCGCTCGCGGTCCCCGCCAATCCCTCGCGCTGCCCGCCGGCGCCTTACGAACGCGCCAGCCTGATCGCGCATTATTTGACGACGAAGAAGCCGCGCTCCAAGGTGCTGATCCTCGATGCCAAGGATGGATTTCCGCAGCAGCGGCTATTCGAACGCGCCTGGCAGGAACTCTATCCCGGCATGATCGAGCGGATCTCGCTGTCGCAAGGCGGCCGGGTCACCGCGGTCGATCCCGCGACCAACACCCTTGTCACCGACTTCGGCGATCACGCCGCGCAGGTGGCGAATGTGATACCGCCGCAGAAGGCCGGCCGCATCGCCGATCTCGCCGGTGCGACCGACAATACCGGCTGGTGCCCGATCGATCCCGTGACGTTTGCCTCAAAACTCGTGCCCGACATTCACGTCATCGGCGACGCCTGCCTCGGCGGCGGCATTCCGAAATCGGCCGCGGCTGCGAACGCCCAGGGAAAAGCCTGTGCGGCTGCGATCGCAAACCTGATTTCGGGCAAGCCGCCGGAAACGCCCAGGCTGACCGGCGTCTGCTACAACATCGTCGCGCCGGGTTACGCGTTCTCGCTCGCCGGCTTCTACACGCCCAAGGACAGCATCTTTGCGGAGGTCGAAGGCGGCGGCACCAGCCCCGTCGACGCGCCGCGCGACGTGCGCGCCCGCGAAACGGAAGATGCGCGACAATGGTTCACGACGATTACGGCGGATAGCTTTGGCTAGTTGCGCGATCCATATGGCCGGTGGCTGGTTGATGGCGGCGATTGCAGCGCTGCCCTGTGGCGCGCGCGCCCAAGAGCTCAAACCTTATGTTGTGGTCGGCGACGGCATTCCACAATCGCTGACGGGCGCGCCGGGCGATGCGTCGCGCGGACGCGCGCTGGTGCTCGAACGCAGCAGCACTTGCATCCTTTGCCATTCCGGGCCGTTCCCGGAAACCAGGTTCCAGGGCGATCTCGCGCCGAGCCTCGAGGGCACCGGGAACCGCTGGTCGGCAAGCCAGGTACGACTACGACTGGTCGATGCATCGCGGTTCAATCCCGCGACCATCATGCCGTCTTTCTATCGCGTCGACGGACTTGATCGCGTCGGCCGAGCATGGCGCGACAAGCCGATCTTAACAGCGGAACAGATCGAAGATGTCGTGGCTTATCTGGCAAACCTGCGCGACTAGGAAAGCAAAGCCGTGATGCAAGAAGACAAGACCACACGCCGCCGATTCCTAAGCCTCGCCGGCTGCGCCGCGGTCGCCGGCACAATCCCGATCGTGACACTGCGGCCCGCGGAGGCAACGCCGGCGATGCTTGCCTCGGCCATTCGCAACGTCGTCGGCTCGGCCGAGGTCAGAACCGGCAAGGTCAAGCTCGACATTCCGCCGCTGGTCGAAAACGGCAACACCGTGCCGATGACGGTGAGCCTCGCAAGCCCGATGACGGGCGAAGATCATGTCAAGAGCATCCATATCTTTAACGAGAAGAACCCGCAGCCCAATATCGGCAATTTCTATCTCGGCCCGCGAGCCGGCCGCGTGCAGGTATCGACCCGCATCCGGCTTGCTGACAGCCAGAAGGTCGTCGCGATCGCGCATCTGTCCGATGGTTCGTTCTGGTCGGCGACGGTCGAAATCGTGGTGACGCTGGCCGCCTGCACCGAGGAGGCGAGCTGATGGCCTCCGCATTGATCAACGTCCCGGCCAAGGCGAAACGCGGCCAGATCATCGAGATCAGAACGCTGATGTCGCACATCATGGAAACCGGATTTCGCCACACCGCGGGCGGCGAGCTGGTGCCTCGCGACATCATCACGAGCTTCGTCTGCCGCTACAATGGCGACGAGATTTTCCGCGCCGATCTGTTTCCGGCGATCGCCGCAAATCCGTTCATCTCGTTTTTCACAGTAGCGACCGAGAGCGGCAAATTCGATTTCGAATGGATCGGCGACAACGGGTTTTCCGAATCCGCATCCGCGCCCATCACCGTCGAATGAGGGCAAGCCCGGCGATATCGGTCGCGGTGCTGCTGGTGATGGCCGCTCCGCTGCGCGCGGCCGAAATCCCGCAGGAACAGCGCCGCTCGGGTTTCAGCTTCATGGCGAGCGAAACCCAGGCCATGCAACATGACGACACCACCAATCCCGGCATGCTGTGGGTGCTCGATGGCGAGAAATTATGGAACGGCAAGGCTGGCGCCGCCAGCAAGGCCTGTGCCGATTGCCACAACGACGCGCGCGTCAGCATGAAGGGCGTGGCGGCGCGCTATCCTGCGTTCGACAAGCGGCTCGGCCGGCCCGTCGATCTGGAACAGCGCATCAATCTCTGCCGCGCCGAGCACCAGCAGGCGACGCCGCTCGCCTATGAGAGCCATGATCTGCTGGCGCTGACCGCGTTCGTCGCGCAGCAATCGCGCGGTGTCGAGATTTCGGCAGGCAGCGACCGCGAGCTCGAACCGTTTGTCGCGAAGGGACACGAATTGTTCATGCAGCGGCAAGGCCAGCTCAATCTCGCCTGCGCGAATTGCCACGACGACAATTTTGACAAGCATCTGGCGGGCTCGGCGATCACGCAAGCCCACCCGACCGGCTATCCGGAGTACCGGCTGGAATGGCAATCGCTCGGCTCGCTCCAGCGGCGCTTGCGCAGTTGCATCTTTGGCATCAGGGCGCAGCCCTACGACTACGGCGCGCCGGAGATGGTCGAGCTCGAGCTTTATCTGATGTCGCGCGCGCGCGGCATGCCGATGGAGACGCCGGCGGTGCGGCCATGAATCAATGCGGCACAGCCAACGACGCCAGTCTGGAAACATCCGCGCTCTTGTCGAGCGCCCCGATCGCATCGATCAGCGGCGCCGCGTCGTAGCCGCGATCCCAGCCGGCGGCGGCCACCTTCAGCTTCGTCTCAAGATTCACGTCGCTCAACGGATTGACATCGCTGCCCCGTGCCGCGGCCTGCGACAGTTTGTGGACCACGCCGTCGGCGGTGGTGATGTCGACCGCGGCTGCGATCGTGGAGAAGGCGTTGTCGCGCAAAATTTGGACCTTGCCGCGCAACGCCAGCACGGCCGGATCGCGCACGCAGGCATCAGTGAACTGGTCGAGGCCGGCCTTGCCGGTCGCAAGTGCGGCTGCGACCGCGTGCTGCACGCTCACCTGCGATTCTCGCCCGGTCGACACATCGGGACGATCGGTGCGCATACTCAGCAAAGGATTGCCACGCACCAGGACGCGCGTGACTTCGGCGTTCGGATGGTCGCGCCGAAAGTCCAGCACGCAATCCAGCACCGGATGGATCACGAAGCCGCACGGATATGGCTTGTAGGACGTCGCCATGATCTCCCAGCTTTCGCCGAGGCCGTTGGTGACAACCGGCAAATCGGCGGTCTCGTTCAAGGCATGGTAAAAACCCTGGACGCCCGTCAGCGGCTCGCCCGGCCCGTCAAAGCCTTGCTTCGCCAGCAGTGCCGACCACAGGCCGTTGCGCGCGGCGCCGCCGACGCTGAGGCTTTTTGCCGGCGTGCCCAAACATTCGCAGAGGCCGGACGATTGGGTGGCGGCGGCACCCAGCGCCCAGACCATCTGCCCCTCGTCGAGCGCCACGAGCTTGCCGCTGCCGGCCGCCGCGCCGAACACGCCGCAGGTCGAGGTGATGTGCCAGCCTCGGCCGTAATGGCTCGGCGAGATCGCTAGACCAATGCGGGCCTGCACCTCGTTGCCGAGGATGAGGGCGAGCAACAGGTCGCGCCCACTCACTCGTTGCAACTCGGCGAGCGCCAGCAAGGCCGGCGCCACCGGCGCGGTCGGATGGATCACGGTGCGAAGATGGGTGTCGCAGAAGTCGTGGACGTTGGCGCCGGCGGCGTTGAGGAAGGCCGCGGAGAGCGCGTCGATGCACTCGCGGCGTCCGATCAATGTCGCTTGCTTGCCACCTGAAAATTCCGCAAGCGAGCGCAGCGCCATTTCGACCGGCGAGGTGCGGCAGCCCGCGAGCGCCACCGCAAAGAAATTCATCAGAGAGCGCTTGGCCTGATGCGCGACCTCCGACGGAATGTCTTCCCACCGGGTCGCGACAACGAAGCGTGCAAGGCTCTCGGTAACGCCCGGCTTGTCCAACATGCCTGCCCTCTCGCAAAAACCGCCGGGAGCATCGGCTGGTCAGCGCCAAAGCACAACAGCGCCGCGGGTGGACTGGATATGAAATTGTGCACTATGCTGGCGCCGATCAGTGAAAGACCCGCCGCCAGATGCGGGTCGGCAGATATGACCCGGGAGGCTTGTGCGGTGCGAACAAGTTCGAGGCGCGTTGCGCTGGCCTTTGCGTTGATCATTACGGCCGCAGCGGGCGGCGCGCGGGCCGACGAATATCCTTCGCATCCGATCCGGCTGATTGTGCCCTATGCCGCCGGCGGCGCCGCCGATTCGGTCGCGCGCATCGTTGCCAAACACGTCGGCGAGGCCGTCGGGCAACCCATCGTGGTCGAGAATCGCGGCGGCGCCGGCGCGATCATCGGCACCGATCTCGTCAACAAATCCGACCCCGACGGCTACACGCTGCTGCTCGGCCAATCCGGGCCGATCTCGATCAACCCGGCGGTCTACAAGAAGCTGCCCTACGATCCGCTGAAGGATTTCGCGCCGGTTACCCTGACCACATCCTTTCCCTACATCATGGTGGTCAATCCGAAGCTTGGCGTGAAAACCGTGCAGGAATTCGTCGCGCTCGCGAAAAGCAAACCGGGCGAATTGAACTACGGCACCACGGGTATCGGCGGCGCCAATCATCTGGTCGCCGAGCTGTTCGACAGCAAGGCCGGGATCAAGATGACGCACATTCCCTATCGCGGCACGGCGCTTGCGGTGGCCGATCTGCTCGCGGGCCAGGTGCAGGTGGTGTTCGCCGATCCGGTATCGGCGCTGACCCACGTCAATGCCGGCACTTTGGTGGCGCTGGCGGTGACCAGCAAGGACCGCTCACCGGTCGCGCCCGATGTGCCGACGATTTCCGAAAGCGGCTATCCCGGCATCGACGCAGTCGGCTGGCATGGCATTTTGGCGCCGGCCCGTACGCCGGCTGCGATCGTCGAGCGGCTCAACACCGAGATCGTGAAGGCGTTGAAGGCTCCGGAAACCACAAAGCTACTGGAGGGGCAGGCGATGACAGTCGTCGGCAATAGCCCGGACGCCTTCGCCAGTTTCATCAGGCAAGATATCGCGGTCTGGAAGGAAGTGGCCGATCAGGCAAACGTGGAAGTGAGATAGGTTTTTGCCTATCCCACTTCCACCGTCACGGTTTCTGTACTTCTGTGCCTGCCTATTCGGCGGGTGCCGCCAACGGCATGTCCGCATGCGGGACGTAGTGCTCGCTCGTTCCGAACTTACCGAGCGCAAACAATCCAGCCGCCATCACGGCATAGGCGATTGCCACGGGAGGCGTGACGCCAAGACCCACCGCCTCGCCATGCATAAAGCCGAAAAAGGTCAGCACCGCGCCGGCGCACGCAAAGGCGGAAGCCTTGACGAAATCGCGCTCGATCACGAAGACGCCGACGGCACCTAGTATCAGACCGGCCAGGATCGAGCCGCCGCCCATCACTTCGAGCCCACGGTAGAGCACGCCCTGCTGCGGCAGCGAGGCAATGGCTGCGCTCTTGACCGCCCCCACCTTGTCGGCAGCGAGACCGCCGACCGCTTGCGCCGCGGTCATCGTTGCTCCGAGCATGGTGTCGATCTGTAGCTTGGCCCAGGCGGCGAGATGCGGCGTCAACGCCAGCACGATCGCAGGCGCATGCTTAAGCGGCGTGGTCTGGAACGCCTGCGCGCCGATCAGCATGCCGATATAGAGCAGGATCGGCGAGATCGCGACCACCGGCACCAGCGCCAGCAGCACCGAGATGATGCCGAGCCACGACAGCAGGATGACCATGATCCCGGTCGCCGCCGAATAGCCGATCCGTCCGCCCATCGCCTTCCATCCGGGATGGCCGATATAGACCGCGTTGATGAAGGGATTGCCCATCAGGCAGCCGATCAGACTGACGACGCCGTCGGCGGTCAGCACCCGCGTGGTCGGATAGGCATCGCCCGCGGCCTCGGCGCTTTCGACGTTGTCCA
>Ga0210405_10004511_pt1 | contig 13059 bp, 10 predicted proteins | sample IncBWH11MmetaG_FD_155492 | JGI IMG/M metagenome (GOLD analysis project Ga0210405, IMG submission 155492) | Forest soil microbial communities from Barre Woods Harvard Forest LTER site, Petersham, Massachusetts, United States - Inc-BW-H-11-M | ecosystem: Environmental > Terrestrial > Soil >... | reverse complement strand
CGTCCTGCATTCATGATTCCTGGCGCTCTCGGCTTCTTATGGTTGATCGGTTGGCGCTGGTTGTATTTCCCGCCGGAGGCGCATCCGCGGATCAGTCACACGGAGCTGCAGATGATCGTCTCGGACAAGGTTGAATCTGACGCGCGGCCACACAGCCAGACGCGAACTCGCTGGCGCGATTTATTGAAGCTTCCGCAGACGTGGGGAGCAATCATCGCCAGAACGTTCACTGATCCGGTGTGGTTCTTTGTGACCGATTGGTTTCCAATCTATTTGGTCGCGAAAGGGATTGAGCTCAGAAGTGGCCTCATCGCGGTGTGGATACCTTTCATCGCCGCTGATCTCGGGAATTTCTTCGGCGGCGGCATGTCTGGATACCTGATCAAGAGCGGCTGCGCGTTGGGCTGGGCGCGAAAAGCTCTGGTGGTTTTCGGAGGAGTCGGAATCACGCTGCTGATTCCGACCATTTTCACCACCAATCTGTACGTAATCACTTTGCTGTTTGCAATCGCGACTTTCTGTTATGCATCTTTCAGTACCATCGCGAACGTGTTACCGTCTGACCTTTACCACAGCGATTCGGTCGCATCGGTCAGCGGGCTGGGCGGCACCGGAGCAGGTATTGGAACCATCGTTGCATTCAAATTGATTGGATATTTCTCCGACGCACGCCGAGCCACTGCCACGCACGCATTCGATCCGATTGTTATCGTGGCTGGCTTGGTTCCATTTCTGGGGATGGTTCTGGTGTTGCTGCTGGTCCGCAACACCCAGGCCACGGAGGACGGGTTAGTGCGGCGAATTTGAAGTCGGAATATGCGCAAATAACGCTAAGCGCTTCTTGAGGGATTTATGGGTTACAAAGGACTGGAACTGAACGGCAAGGTGGCCGTTGTGATCGGAGGAAGTTCTGGCATCGGTCAAACTCTCGCGCGGGGTTTGGCTGAAGCGGGGGCTGACGTTGTGCCCAGTGCCCGTCGCGTCGAGCAGGTGAAGACCGCGGCGGACGAGATTGAATCCCTCGGCCGCAAATCCTTGCGCGTGACTTGCGACGTGACTGACCGAGGATCTTTGGAGCAATTGCTGAAGGCCACAGTCGAGGCGTTCGGCAAAGTGGATATCCTGGTCAACTGCGCCGGGTTTAACCAACGCACCCCCACGCTGAAACTTTCCGAAGCCGACTGGAACCGGCTTCTGGATACCAATCTCACGGGTACTCTGCGAAGCTGCCAGATTTTCGGGAGCCACATGATCGAACGCGGTTATGGACGGATCATTAATATTGCGTCCATGGGCTCATTCCTGGCGCTGTATGAAGTGGCAGCGTACTGCGCCAGCAAAGCGGGCGTGGCGTCACTGACGAAGTCGTTGGCCATCGAGTGGGCGCGCCATGGAGTCTGCGTGAACGCCATCGCGCCTGGATACTTCCGCACGCCGCTGACCGAAAAACTTGTCATGGGCACGCCCCGCGGCCAGGAGATTCTGTTGCGCACTCCGATGAAGCGATACGGCGAACTCGAGGAACTGGTTGGGGCGGCCGTCTTTCTTGCTTCCGATGCGGCCAGCTTTGTAACTGGCACTCTGTTGGTGGTCGATGGCGGCTACCTTGCGAGCGGAGTGAACCAGTAAACGTCTCGCGTTTCGCCGGGGCTAATGCCTCTCATGGAGCGACTCGCGCGCTGTGAGGACGGCGCCAACCAACTCGCGAGCGGCTTGCTCGATCTTCGCGAGATTCCCCTCTCGCAGTGCTGCCGCGTTGACTAGTTCCGCGCCGACGCCGAGAGCAAAGGCTCCAGCGGCAATAAACTCGGCAGCGTTTGCAGCATTTACTCCTCCTGTAGGAATCAGGGCGGCGTCGGGGAAAGGGCCTCTTAGGGATCTCAGATATTTGGGACCGCCAACGTTTCCGCAAGGAAAAATCTTAATCAGCTTGGCACCGTTTTGCTGGGCGTTCATCAGTTCAGTCGGCGTCAGCGCTCCGGGGATCGCCAGCTTTCCGCAGGCCTGTGCCGCCGCGAGCACCGGGAAGGACAATCCCGGACTCACGATGAATTCTGCGCCTGCGGCAATGCACTGCTCGGCTTGGTGCGCAGTGGTGACGGTGCCAGCCCCAAGTAGAACGTCCTTTCCATATTGACGCGCAACCTGGCGAATGACCGTGATGGCGTCGGGAACGGTCATCGTTATTTCGACAATTGGAATGCCACCGGCGCAGATCGCCTCCACGGCTCGGGTTGCTTCATCGACGGCCGCTGCCCGCACCACCGGTACGATCCCAATTTCTCCGATCCTGCGAATCACGTCATCGATGGTCATATGGTTATTGGCTCTTCCCGAACTTCAGCGTTCAATCCGAGCCGTCTGCGTTTTCATCACCTGCAAAACCTCGGCCAGGCTTGCCATGGAAGTATCGCCTGGCGTCGTCATTGCAAGCGCACCATGGGCTGCCCCGCATTCGACAGCCCACTGCGGATCTTTGCCTGATAAGAATCCATAAGCCAAGCCAGAAACAAAAGAATCACCGCCGCCTACGCGATCGAGAATTTCCAGATTTTCCCGCGTCGGCGCCTTGTAGAAATAGCCGTCGTGATAGCAGATAGCACCCCAGTCGTTCAGAGTCGCGGTCTTTGCATTTCGCAGAGTAGTCGCAACGACTGCAAGATTGGGGAATTGACCAACTACTTTTTCGATCATCCGTTCAAAGTTTGCCGGATCGAGGTTGGAGTGTTGCGTATCCAGATCAGCGACCGGGAAGCCAAGCGCTGCTGTGAAATCCTCTTCATTCCCAATCATCACGTCGACGAGCGGGGCCAGACTGCGATTAATCTGTTGAGCTTTCTCTTTTCCCCCGATCGCCTTCCACAGCGACGGACGATAGTTGAGGTCGTAGGAAACAATCGTGCCGGCCCGCCTCGCCGCTTCCATGGCTTCGTGCGCGACCAGCGGTGTGGTCTCGGAGAGGGCGCAAAAAATTCCGCCAGTATGAAACCAGCGCGCTCCATCCTGCGAGAAAGCTTTGTCCCAATCGATGTCTCCGGGTTTCATTTGCGAGATCGCTGTATGCCCGCGATCCGAACAACCGAGTGCAGCGCGAACGCCAAACCCGCGCTCGGTAAAATTCAGGCCGTTGCGGACGCTTCTGCCAACTCCGTCATAAGGCACCCAACGCAGGTATTTCTGGCTCACGCCTCCTTGCAACATGAGGTCTTCGACAAGACGACCAACCGGGTTGTCTGCGAGTGCCGTCACAATCGCCGTGTCCATACCAAAACAACGTCTGAGTCCACGGGCAACGTTGTATTCGCCCCCGCCTTCCCACACGCGAAACTGACGGGCTGTCGAAATGCGATCATCTCCGGGATCGAGTCGGAGCATGACTTCCCCGAGGCTCACCAGGTCCCACCTGCACTCGTCTTTCGATCTGATCTTTAACTTCGCCATATTCGATTTCGCCTTGGTTTCACCGGCTCACAGAACGGCGTACCGCCCAATCTGGTTAGAGATCTTAGCCGGGCAACAGCGTGATACTTTCGCCGTCACTCGACGGCATCTTCTCCTAAAATCCCACGGTGGCGACTAAGCCGAGTGCTGGCGGAAAATACGCGACAGTTGCTCGGCAACAATCTGGTCTTCGCCGGGCTGCAACATGAACGAGTTCATCGCCAGTCCCGGTTTCTCTTCCCCGGGCGACATCACAATCGAAGGCTTTGAGTTCCGCAAAAGTTGTGAAACCTGCTGCGGCGTCAAAGAAATTCTTGAGTCCCAGACAATCTGCATGTGCGGAACGTGATTAGCGATCGCGGGAGTAAAGAACTTCGTGCTCACGCCGGGAATCCTGGTGATTTCCCGAGAAACCAATTCCAGGCGGTCTTGCCATTCTTTGTCTAAAGCGTCGTAGTCCTCTTTAAGATGGAGTTCGAGCGCCTTGATCATTCCGATGATTTCTTCTTTCCCGACTTTCTGACCGCGTCCTAGCGTGTCTTCGTATGGACTGTTGTTCAGCAACGCATAATGAATGAGGTCTTGACGGCCGATCAGCAAACCAGCGCACTGCGGACCGCGAATCGCCTTGCCACCGCTGAATGACACGAGGTCATAGCCCATGTTGCTGTAATCCCAAAGATGGGAAATCGGCGGCGTGTCGGCGGCCGCATCGTTGAAGCACGGAATCTTGTATTCCTTGGCGAGCTTCACCCATTCGTCGACCTTGATCTGCCCGACATCGTTCGCGAAATTGGTGAAGTGCATCATGGCCGTGCGGTCGTTCACAGCGGCGCGCAACTGATCTCGAGTTTCGATCTCGATCAGCTTCGCGCCCGTGCCTCGGAGTTGGTGATCGAACGGATTACGATGCGATTTCTGGATGATGACTTCGGACTTCATCCCGGTAAGGTCGGGGAGTTGCTTGATCAAGCTCTCGTTATCGCCGGTTAGAATGCCTGCCAACCCGGACTGAATTGCAGCCGCCGCGCCCGAGGTCACTAGCGCGCCGTATCCCTCCGGCAACTTGAGCATCTGCGCGATTCGCTTCCCCGCTGCTTCTTCCAACCCGGGGATGCTGACGAAATGCCGCGAAGCCTGGGCCATAATCACTTCGACTTCCGGACGGATCAGCGAGCCGCCGAGCGTCGTCATGGTTCCTTCGGCGTTGATGACGGTCGTCACTCCCAATTCTTCATAAGGATTGCCGGACGCGCCGAAGCCGGTCAGGCCACTAGCTTTTTTGTCAGGCCCATTCCCGGCGAACGTTCTTCGTGGCAGTGCGAATGAACTGGCAATGGCTCCCAAACCACTTAGAAAACCTCGGCGATTCCACTTTGAGTTGAGGCGCATGATGTGCTCCTTAAAGTTGCGAACAACTGCGGCGATGCATTTTCCCAGCTCTTGTGTTCCTGTTTACGTCATACACACTACGGCAAAGTGAAACTGAAAACGTCACTGCCAGCGGCAATGGCTGCGTACTGCTTACCTGCGATGGCGTAGGTCATCGGCGATGCACTCATGTTCTGCCCAGTGTTGAAGTGCCACAATGGCTTGCCAGTTTGTGCGTCTACGGCCTCAAAGGAATCGGCGTCATCGCCAAAAAAGACCAGGCCCCCAGCTGTTGTCATGGTTCCACCCGAAGAGCGCGCTCGACCCACTTGTGGATACTTCCAGGCAAAGGCGCCCGTATCCAGGTTGTACGCCACCAGAATCTTCTGCGAGTTTTCCCCGGCGATGTGCTTTACCCCGCTGGAATAGTACATCTCACCTTCTTTGAAGCGTTGCGGCTGAGCTTTCGAAAAGTAGGTCTCGCATTGCTCCAAGGCCATGAAATACACGGAATGGGTGGACTCGCTATAAGACGGGGCGAACCAGTTAGTCGCGCCGGCGTATCCCGGACACACCCGCGCTCCGTTCGGAGTCGGCATAACCTCGGTGCGGATAGGCCTGCCTTCCGCATCGATTCCCTTCGCCCAGTTAAGCTTTTCGACGAATGGCGTTGCGGAAAGAAACTTTCCGTCGGTGCGATCGAGCACGTACACATAGCCATTGCGATTCGCCTGCACCAGCAACTTGCGTGCTTTGCCTTTGTAAGCCGCGTCGATCAAGATCGGCGTTTCCACGCCATCGTAATCGAACAGATCATGCGGGGTGAACTGGAAATACCATTTCAGTTTCCCGGTATCAGCGTCCAGGGCGAGCACGCAGTCTGTGTAGAGGTCATCTCCCGGACGCACACTGCCTTCAAAATCGGGCGCGGGATTGCTCGTGCCCCAAAAGATGGTGCCGAGTTCAGGATCATAGGTTCCAGGCATCCACGTGGTGCCGCCGCCGTGCAGGTACGAAGTACCCGGCCAACTCTTCGAACCGAACTCGCCGGGAGCCGGGATCGTCCAGAATCGCCAGGCCAGTTTCCCTGTTATGGCATCGTAAGCAGCCACGAAACCCCGAACACCGTCATCGCCGCCCGAGGTTCCAACCAGCACTTTGTCTTTGACCACCAGCGGCGCACTCGTAGCGCCGTAGTTCTTGTTCCAGTCCGCATAAGCCACATCCCAGATGACATTGCCCGAGCGCGCATCCAGGCAGACGAGATGGGCATTATCCGTTTCCATGTAGACCCGGCTTCTCCACACGCCAACGCCACGGTTGATGTGGCTGGATGCATCGTCGATCAGCCCTCCGGTGACGGGTCGCGAATGGTGCCAGAGCACGCGCCCGGTACTTGCGTCGAGAGCAAAGGCGTCATTCGCTGCGGTCACGAACATAACTCCGTTCACGACTACGGGAGTAACCTCAAGCCGGCTCGTGTTGTGCGCGTGAAATACCCATGCGGCCTTCAACTGACTGACGTTGGTCGAATTGATCTCGGCAAGGCTGCTATAACGGCGCCCGGAGTAGTCTCCGTTATACGAAATCCAGTTTGACGCGGGCGGCTGAACCAGCAGGTCCTCAGCGCGCACATCGACAGCCGTAGAAATAGGGGACGATGAATTCTGGTTCGCGAGTGCGATCACACAAGTCAACATCACGCAGATGTTCAGCGCCGTCCGCATCGTTACGAAGTCTTCTCCGGTTTCGTAATTTTAGCTTCGCCAAGACTGCCACGATCGACTCCCTGTTGATCATTCAGGTGAACCGAGACTCGATCTGCTGGTTCGGCCACGCTGATGGTCTGATTGAGTTCGACCGGGTTGGACGGATCGACAGCTTGCAAGTCCACAACTGCAATCTCAGCGCCCCGAGGGTCGAGCACATGCGCTCTCAGCATCCCCGGAAAAAACACTGCGAATACCCCAGAAACCTGGAGACCCTTCGGTTTTAAAGAAGCCACTAACGGCTGACATACTACCCCAGCCGAAGTAACGGATTTAGGCTCTCCCTCAGCACGAGCGGGAAACCAGTTCGTGTCCATCGCGTACGAAACGCCCGGATCCAGTTTGATCATCGGGCTGTTGATCTCCGCCTCCATGTAGTAAGGAGCGTCTTGCCAGTTCGTGGAGCGCAGAGTGGGCTTGCCGTCTTTATTCAACTCCAGGGCAGCGCCATTCTTGTAGAAGATTACGGACGCCTTTCCTGGATACTCCGCGGTTGGGGAATATCGAAATTTCTCGATCATCGCGTATTTGGTAACGTTGTCGACCACCGCAATCCAGCCTGCATCTGAATCCAGCCACACCTCATTTTCGAGATAAAGCCAGTGCAACTTGAAAAGATGATCGACTACTTCAAACGAGGGATCGTCAGCCAGGCCGGCAACCACGCGATAGCCATCGACGAAAGCGCTTTGCGGGTTGATCGGGGCGAATGCCCAGAAATCGCGGTTGTATTTGGCTGGATCGCGGGCATCGGCAGTGTCGTACTGGGTCACGGATTGCATCGACCAGCGAATTGGCCGACTGGTCGCATTCTTCATGGCCGCATGAAACAAAATCTCCGGAGATTCGTTGCCAATGCTAATCTGGCGCGAATATTGCAAACCTGTTGTCGGATCGGCGGGACCCTCGAGACGCACCGCGCAGGTTTGATCCTGCGACACGATGCTGAATTTGTATTCGCCGTCATCGAGCACATCCGAGACAGGCCCAGCCCAATGCTGGTCGTCGCCATGACCTTCCGGTAGCGGCCAGAGTTTGTCGCCTCCGTAGTTAATCCATTGGCCCGTTTTCGCGGCTTCGCTTGGCGGAAAATACTTGCCCTTGTATTTGGGATTCACGAAAAGGTAGTCGTGACCGTTGAAGGTCACTTGCATGAGCCTGCCGCCGAGTTGCGGCACGATTGTCAGCCGGACCCAATCGTTGCCAAGCTCTTCCGCCTTCCATCCATCAAAGATTGCAGACTGCACTCGACAAGGCGCGTGTGCAGCTGTCGAACCAGACTCGGCGAAACTTGGCGTTACAAGCAATCCGATGCTCATGAGCGCAATCCGAACAACGATTCGGGGTACGAGCATCGAGTCAAGAAGCTCGGTTCGCAACGCGTGCCTCCGCAATTTCGCCTTTCCGCGCCGGCAACTGGTTCGGCGGTTTGCCGTTTTTCGGATATCCCAACCCCATTGAAATTCGGAGCCCAGCTTCTTGCACTAAAGGCGCGAGCTGCCGCAACCTGCTTACCGGCATTCGCACCATGGGTGCAGTGAGGCTCAGGCTCGCGGACACGCTGCAGGTATGATCCCAGATCGGCGCGGCGACGCAACGAATGTGGAGTTCGTGCTCCTCCATATCGCAGGCGTATCCATTCTTCTGGACCCGGTACAACTCTGTCTGCAGCTCTTGCAGGCTTCCAACGGTATTCGGAGTCAGCCGCTTGAGTTCAAGTTGGCGAAGCACCTTCTCCTGCTCGTTTTTCGGCATATAGGCCAACATGACCTTGCCGACGGCCGTGCAGTACAAAGGAACACCTGCCCCGATCCGCGAGTAAATGCGCAGTTGTTCGGGCGAATCGAGTTTCTCGACATAAACCGCGGATAGCCCATGCCGCACCGTCAGGTGGATGGTTTCACGCGTCTGATGATTCAGTTCCTGAAGGTATGGCAGACTGAGCCGGCGAATATCGAGTTGGCCAAGTGCGGCCTGCCCGATCGTGAAGCACGCAATTCCCAGGTGGTAAACCCCGTCTCCACCACAGTTCAAAAATCCCGTGCTGTGCAGGTTCACCAGGAAGCGGTGTACGGTGCTGACAGGAAGGCGGGAAAGGCTCGCAACTTGCTTCGCAGTGAGTCCGCGTGGCGATTCGCTGAAGAGATGGAGAAGGTGCAAGCCCCGTTGTAACGCCGTAATGTTGTAGCTTCGTCCTGGGGCGTCAGCCATGTTTTCTTCCACGAAACGAAAATGAAAGTCCGAATTATCTGATGAAAATCGATTTTCCGCAATAGTGCGGACTGCCTCAGAGCCTGCCGGACTTCTTCACCGCCTCCTCGATGGATTTCATTTTCTCAATCTCCGGATACATCGAGTGCTCTTTGAAGTCCAGTTGCTGGGCAAGCTTCAACACTTCCGGTGCTTTGCTCGCCGGAACCACCACGACCCCGTCACTGTCGGCCGCAACGATGTCTCCCGGATTGACCGTGACCCCATCGCAAGTGATCGGAATTTGCCCGCCCGCAAAACGGTAGTGTCCTACCGAGGTCGAGGGAACGATGCCTGTGGCAAACACCGGGAATCCTATTTTCCGCAAATAAGCCACGTCGCGTACACCACCGTCGATCACGGCCCCTGCATAGCCGCGCGCTGCCATGGCTGTCCCCATCAACCCGCCCATGCCTGCAATGTCGGCGCCGTCTTCGACTGCCATGACATAAACGGAATCGGTAGAGCCTTGATCAATGGCCGCCAGCATTCCGTCCAGGGCGGACGGGTCCTTATTGCCTTCGTCCTTCTTGAGTTGGACGGTTCGCGCGTAGCCAGCGAACTTTGCGGTGAAGATCGGCTGCATGCGATGGCCCATATACATCCGTTTGCCCGTGAGTTGTTCAAGAGCATCTGAGACCGAAGCCACTTCGACCCGCCGAAAATCAGCGATCAGCGCACTTTCGGACGCTGACGGAGTTGACTGCGCGCGCAGAAGCCGCCCCCGGCTGGCGAGCGCACAGAGAATGCACATCGCAATCAAAACTCCTGCCTGCTTGCGCGATTTTGCAAAGCGAGTGAGTTTGTCCATCAAGGCCTCCCTGTTGTATATATGTGCGCGGACTCTAACATTGTTTTTCGTCTCATGGAAGAGCCAATGCAGAACCATTCCATTTAAGTCGAGAGAAAAACCAATGACAATACACAAGACTATTTCGCGCCTTTCCATCTTTGCTCTGGCGATCGGACTGATGAGTTTGTCGGGACAACCGGGTTACGCTCAGGAACACCACACAGTGAATTTATCGAATGTGAGGGGTTTACCCTACAGTGATGGAATCGTCGCCGGGAACACTCTCTACATCGCTGGTCAGGAAGGGGCTGACGACTATGACAAGTCGGTCGCAGGAGGCATTGCCGCCGAGACCAAAGCAGCACTGGAGAACGTTCAGAGAGTGATTAAAGCTGCTGGCTTCGATTTGAAGGACATCGTTTCCGTGACCGTCTATCTGGCGGACATTCACGAATTTGGCGACATGAACCAGGTTTACAAGAACTTCCTGCCCGATCCGAAACCGGCGCGGGCGACTATCCAGGCAGCAGCCCTGGTCAACAACGCCCGCATCGAAATCTCCGCCATCGCGGTGAGGCAAAAGTGAGCGTGGCGTTAGCAGGATCAGAGGTGATTACTTGTGGGCCTCCACTTTTTGGAATCCTGGAGTTCCCGCTTGTAAAACGTTTTAATTCGTGCAAGAAGTTATTGACTTCCCACCACAATTGAGATAAACCGTCCTGTCAGACAGCAAAAATGCTTTCACAACTTCAAGAACCATTTTCACCAGATGAGAGAGGTCAGGTCTGGCAATGCATTCGTCTGGCAGGAGGTCGGGGCATGCGTAATCGTCAGCACGCTAACGTGTCACTGTGTCTGTTCTTATTTCTGGCAATCGGACTCACCTGGGCCAGCATCGCCGGCGGCATTTCCGGACTCGTCACCGACTCGAGCGGTGCTGTGATTCCTGGCGCCACCGTTGTAGCAACGGATACGCAGACCGGAGTCAAGACCACAGTCACCACCGATGCCAAGGGTTTTTACAGTCTTCCCGCTCTCCCAGTCGGCACCTATGACTTGCAGATAAGTCAGATTGGATTCAAGACTTATACCGAGAGTGGGCTGGTGATCAATGCCAACTCCGCTCTCCGGGTCGACGCAACTCTTTCGGTAGGTACCATCAACGAGAAGATCGAGGTCAGAACTGACGCCGTCCACGTGGAGGCGGAAAGCACCCAGATGGGCGAAGTAATCACGGGGAAGACCATGACCGCAGTTCCCCTGAACGGCAGAGCTTACACCGACCTGCTGGCGCTTCAGCCAGGCGTTTCTCCCTACAACGCAACTGACACCGGAACTGGGGGCATGGGTGACCGCCCAGTCGACGGCGGCCTGAATGCCGGCAACCAGTCGGTCAACGGGCAGCGCGAGGCGGCCAACGGCTTCATGGTCAACGGTTCCAATGTTGAGGAAGGCAAGAACAATGGAGCCGCAATTATCCCCAACCTGGATTCCATCGCGGAATTTCGCATTATCACCAACAACTTCGATGCCGAATACGGGAACTACAGCGGTGGCCAGATCAACGTGGTCACGAAGTCTGGCACCAACTCTTTCCACGGCAGCGGCTTTGAATTCCTGCGCAACACCGCGCTGGATGCAAAGAACTACTATTCGTTGCCAACGGATAAAACACCGGTGTTTCGGCAAAACCAGTTCGGAGGGACGTTCGGCGGGCCCATCAGGAAAGACAAGACTTTCTTCTTCGTCGACTACCAGGGCACTCGACGGACCCAGGCTCCAACAGTGAACACGCAGATGCCGTCGGTGGCGAATTTCGGCGGGAATTTCCTGGACTCAGCCAGTTCTCTAACGGGTGTCGTCAACGGGCCAGCTTTTGCCAGCCTGCTCTCCAACCGACTGGGCTATACAGTCACCGACCAAGAACCGTATTACACGCCGGGTTGCACCAGTGCGAATTGCGCATTTCCAGGCGCGGTCATCCCCCAGAACGCGTGGTCACCCGTTGCAGTGAACGTGCTGAAACTCGGACTTATACCGCAACCGAACGCGCCTAACAACTTCTTCGAGAGCTCCCAGTACGCGCAAACTCTAAACGACAATAAGGGTGGCATTCGTGTCGACCAGAACACGCGATTCGGTACGCTGTTTGCGTACTACTTTTTGGATAACTACACTTTAAGCGATCCAGCTCCCAATTCTGGGGTCGGCAACGCGGTTCCGGCTTCTACCTTCGCCTACAGCGCCACCACCACCGGCCGCGCCCAATTGATCAACCTGGGTGACACCAAGAACATCGGAGCTTATGCGGTCAACGAATTCCGCTTCAGTTACGTGCGCAACGTTCTCAAGCTTGCCACCCCACAAGGTGGCGTCGGAGCGAATTACGGCCTGGCGAATCTGGGCTTCGTCACACCGTGGAATGCCACCACCGGAGGAATCAGTCCGATCCAGCCATCCTTGGAAGGCGTGCCCCCTTTCGTTTTCAATAATTTCCTCGTGGGAGTTCCTGAAGTCACCACCCGGCAATACAACAATTCATTTCAATGGCTGGACAATTTTTCCAAGGTAATTGGAAGACACTCGCTGAAATTTGGCGGGCAATTCCATTACGACCAGATTAACGAACGAAATTTCGCGGCAGAAAATGGTCAATACCAATTTACGGGCAATGAAACCGGTGTCGACTTTGCCGACTTTCTCATCGGCGCTCCCAATAGCTTGACGCAAGCCAGCCAGCAAATCCTGGACTCCCGCTCTAAGTACTACGGATTATTTGTGGAGGACAGCTGGCGCGCCACCCCCAACCTGGTCTTAAACTATGGCCTGCGATGGGAAGCCAGCATGCCGTGGTATGACACGCAAAACAAAATCGAGACGATTATTCCGGGCAAGCAGTCGGTAAAGTTCCCCGGCGCGCCTCAAGGCTACGTGGTTGCGGGCGATCCTGGTGTTCCTCGAACCCTGGCGCCCACTCAGTGGCACAACTTTTCGCCTCGCCTCGGTTTCGCCTATTCCCCGGACACAAAAACCAGTATTCGAGCGGGCTTCGGTCTGTATTACACCTCGGTCGAAGATCTCTCCCAATTCCTCGAAGTCGGCGATCCACCTTACGGACTCTACTACGGCAGCGCCGCGCCGCCGCTGCTCGAAGCTCCTTACCTAACCCGTTCCAGCGGCGCCAGCGTAGGACAGCGCTTTCCGTTTCCCTATCCTCCAACCAACGTTTCGCCGTCGAACCCTGATAGCACTTTCCCCTGGGCGCAAGTCGAGCCTCTCTCCTACGACTTCTCTTTCGATAACCGGAACAAGCTGCCTTATTCCGAGGACTACGAGCTCTCCATCCAGCGCCAGTTTGGGTCGAACACTGTGCTTACTGCCAGCTATGTGGGAAACGAGGGCCACCGGTTGGTTACATCCATCGAGGCTAACCCC
>Ga0210405_10004510_pt1 | contig 13059 bp, 7 predicted proteins | sample IncBWH11MmetaG_FD_155492 | JGI IMG/M metagenome (GOLD analysis project Ga0210405, IMG submission 155492) | Forest soil microbial communities from Barre Woods Harvard Forest LTER site, Petersham, Massachusetts, United States - Inc-BW-H-11-M | ecosystem: Environmental > Terrestrial > Soil >... | reverse complement strand
GCACTCTCCGATGGTAGTGTGCCGCGAAACCACGCGTCGACCGTATGGCCGGAGGTCGGGAGTTTCGTGTGTAGTTCCGCGGCGAAATACCAGGATCATCGCTGGGGTTATATTCCCATCAAGACCGGGGATTGAGCGCATGGCGACGCTCCCCAAGACGGTATATTATATTTACCCTAATAGCCTCAAAGGCTGTCTGGTTCCCCTGCGACCGACGCATGTCTAGAAGAATCTAAGGTTTCTGGGCCGTATCCGAAATCGGGCTGAAATCCGTCAATATAGTACGCACGCTACGGACACTTGCGCGACCGTCCGAGCTTAAAATCTTGACGAGGGGTCGACTTGCCGACAGATCAGAATGAACACCAGGTCATTGGGCCCGAAGATCAACTGCCCGCTTCCCCGGCGCACCAGCACAAAGGAGTGAGGGCCATCGTATGGATTGTATTGCTTTTGATCTTCGGGGCTGGATTCTTTTGGGTTTTACGCCATCACGATGACACCACAAAGGCGGCGAAATCCCCCAAGGGAGGTGGGGGAGTGGCGACGGTGACGACGACAACCGCCCAAAAGGGTGATATCGGGGTGTACCTGGACTCGATCGGGACGGTCACGCCGGTGTACACCGCGTCGATTACGAGCCAGGTGAATGGAATCGTCACGGCGGTTCACTACACGGAAGGACAAATTGTTCGCAAGGGCGACGCATTGATCGATATAGATGCAAGGCCGTACCAGGCGACACTCCTGCAGGCGCAGGGCACGCTTGAGCGTGACGAAAACATTCTGGGGCAAGCGAAGATGGATCTGGAGCGCTATAAGGAAGCCTGGAATCGCAACGCCATACCGAAACAAACGTTGGACGATCAGGAAAAGATCGTGCTGCAGAATCAGGGCACGGTAAAGATCGATCAGGGCACAGTGCAGTTTGATCAGATTCAAGTTGAGTGGTGCCGCATCATCGCTCCCATTACCGGCAGAGTCGGTCTGCGACTGGTCGATCCGGGCAACGTCGTGCAGTCGTCGGGGACGCTGACGTTGGCCGTGATCACCCAATTGCAGCCGATCACCGTAATTTTTACGATTCCCGAGGACAATCTTGGGCCGGTGCAAGAGCGTATTCACAAAGGCGCAAGACTCGCTGTGGATGCGTATGACCGCGCCGCGCAAAAGAAAGTAGCGACGGGAATGCTGTTGACGCTCGACAACCAGATCGACACAACCACCGGCACCGTGAAGGCCCGTGGCTCGTTCGAGAATAAAGACTTGACGCTTTTTCCCAACGAATTTGTGAATGTCCGATTGCTGGTGGATACCCTCCACGGCGCCACTTTGATCCCGGCATCCGCCATTCAACATAACGGTCAAACCGCTTTTGTTTACGTGTTGCAGGACAACACGGCGCACATGCGTGTGGTCAAGTCCGGGGTTACAGATAGCGGGCTGACGCAGGTAATGGGCATCAACCCGGGAGATGTGCTGGCGAACAGCAGCTTCGATAAGCTGCAGGACAACGCCAAGGTTGTGGTTGCCGGAGCGCCGCCACCGGGACGCAGTTCATCCGGAAACAACCCGTCTGGAAATACCGCTGGGAGTTCGGCTCCTTGAGTCCATCGCGTCCCTTTATTTTGAGACCGGTCGCGACGGCGCTGCTGATGGCAGCGATCCTGCTCGTGGGTATCGTCTGCTATACCCAATTGCCGGTTTCTGCGTTGCCGCAGGTCGACTATCCCACCATTCAAGTACTGACCTTCTATCCGGGAGCAAGCCCGTTTGTCGTGGCAACGACGGTGACCGCGCCTTTGGAGCGGCAGTTCGGCCAGCTTCAGGGTTTGAGTCAGATGACTTCGAGCAGTTCAGGCGGGTGTTCTGTCGTCGTGCTGCAGTTCAACCTGAGTCTGAATATTGATATCGCCGAAGAAGAGGTCCAGTCGGCTATCAACGCTTCACAGAGCTTTTTGCCGGCCAACCTGCCTGCGCCGCCCATCTATAGCAAGACAAATCCAGCCGATGCCCCGGTGCTGACGTTGGCGATTACGTCGAGTTCTATTCCTTTGGCTCAAGTCGAAGACCTGGTGGACACGCGATTAGCTCCTAAGATTTCGCAGTTGAGCGGCGTAGGCCTCGTTACGATCAGCGGCGGTCAAAAGCCCGCGGTTCGCATTCAGGCTAACCCTGCGGCGCTCTCTTCCTATGGCATTAATCTGGAAGATCTTCGCACTGCCGTTACGCAAGCCAGCGTCAACGCCGCCAAAGGAAACTTTGACGGCGCCCGCCAGGATTTCCAAATCGATGCCAACGATCAACTCGTCACCAGCAAGGACTACAGGAACGTTGTGGTTGCCTACCGTAACGGCGCGCCGGTCATGCTTACCGACGTGGCAAAAATCATCGACGGCGTAGAGAACACCAATCAGGCCGCCTGGATGAACAAGACCCCCGCAGTGATTCTGAACGTCCAGCGCCAGCCAGGCGGAAACACGATCAGTGTTGTGAAGCGCATCAAAGCCCTGCTACCGCAGCTGGAAGCCAACCTTCCCAAGGGGATCGACGTTGCCACGCTGACCGACCTAACGACACCCATCCAAGCCTCCGTAGACGACGTCGAATTCGAATTGATGCTGACCATCGCGCTCGTCGTCATGGTCATGTTCCTGTTCCTGCGCAGTTTCTACGCAACGATCATTCCCAGCGTAGCCGTGCCGCTGTCGCTGGTGGGCACCTTTGCCGCCATGTACGCACTAGGCTACAGCCTGGATAACCTCTCGCTCATGGCCCTCACCATCTCGACCGGTTTCGTAGTGGACGACGCTATCGTAATGGTCGAAAACATTTCGCGGTATATCGAAGAAGGCGAGCCGCCCATGCAGGCGGCACTGAAGGGCGCGGAGCAGATCGGATTCACGATTCTATCGCTGACGGTCTCGCTGATCGCGGTGCTCATCCCGTTGTTGTTCATGGGCGACGTGGTAGGGCGCCTGTTCCGAGAGTTCGCGGTAACGTTGGCCGTAACCATTGTTGTTTCCGCGGTGGTATCCCTGACGCTCACGCCGATGATGGCGTCGCGCATCCTGAAGCCCCACTCGAACCAAAAACAAGGCCGCGTGTTCCAAGCCTCAGAGCGCGCGTTCGACAGCATGATCGCATTCTACGGCCGCACCCTGAAGTTCGTTCTGCGCTTCCAGACCATTACGCTTTTCGTCGCTCTCGGCACGCTGCTGCTCACCATCTTTCTCTACGTCATCATTCCCAAGGGCTTCTTTCCCATCCAGGACACCGGGATTATCCAAGGCATCTCGCAAGCTTCGCCGACCATCGGACCCAAAGCCATGGGGGAAAAGCAGCAAGAGCTGGCGAATGTCATTCTCGACGATCCCGCCGTCGACAGCCTGTCCTCGTTCATCGGCGCTGATGGCACCAACATCACCACCAATAGCGGGAGAATGTCCATCAATCTCAAGCCGCTCGAGCAGCGCAAGATAAACGCTTCCGACGTCATCCGGCGTCTTCAGACCAAACTGCAAGACGTGCAAGGCATCCAGCTTTTCATGCAGCCCGTCCAAAATATTACCGTCGATGATCGCGTCAGCCGCACGCAATATCAGTTCACGCTGGAAGACCCGGATCCCAATGAACTGAGCGATTGGACAGGCCGCTTCGTAACTCAACTGAAACAGTTGCCGGAACTCGAAGATGTTGCGACCGACGAACAACCAGGCGGATTGGCCGTTTCGCTGCTTTTTGATCGTCCGACGGCATCGCGGCTGGGAATCGCGCCTACGACCATTGACAACACGCTCTACGACGCCTTCGGACAGCGGCAGATCAACACGATGTACACGCAGTTAAATCAGTATCACGTCATTTTGGAGGCCGAACCACAATTCCAACTGGATCCCGACAAGCTGAATAAACTGTATATTCAAGCGAACTCGGCGGCAGGCACGACCGGCGCGCCTGCGTCCACAACGGGTAACGGTTCGACTTCCGCAGGCTCCAATGCGCTGACCACTTCTCCTCTCTTCACTCCCTCCGCGAACTCGCTGGCTCCGCCCGTCAATGCGCTCACGTCGAGCACCTCGAACACAAGCTCCAGTAAGGGGGCCAACTCGGCGGGTACGACGAGTTCCGTAAGGAGCAATGCCGTGCCGCTCGGCACATTTTCGCATTTTGAAACCAGGACAGAGCAGCTTTCCATCAATCATCAAGGGCAGTTTCCGGCGATCACGGTGTCCTTCAACCTCGCTCCCAACGCGGCGCTCGGAGGCGCGATTTCGTCCATCTCCAGAGTGCAAAAAGATATGAACATGCCCGCCAGTTTGCAGGCGGATTTTCAGGGCACGGCGGCATCCTTCCGAAACTCACTCTCTAACATGCCCTTGCTCATTCTTGCCGCGCTGGTCACGGTCTACATCGTGCTTGGCGTGTTGTATGAGAGCTTCATTCATCCGATCACGATTCTTTCCACGCTGCCTTCCGCTGGTGTCGGGGCGTTTCTTGCACTGATTCTCTTCGGGCAGGATCTGAGTGTCGTTGCCATCATCGGCCTCGTGCTGCTCATCGGGATCGTCAAAAAGAACGGCATCATGATGGTGGACTTTGCGCTGGATGCGGAACGCAACCGGGGGAAAAATTCAACAGACGCGATTTACGAAGCCTGCCTGCTGAGGTTCCGGCCCATTATGATGACTACGATGGCCGCACTGCTGGGCGGTCTGCCGCTTGCGTTCGGTACCGGTTTTGGTTCCGAACTGCGGCGCCCACTGGGTATCGCGATGGTCGGCGGTCTTTTGGTGAGCCAGGTGCTCACCCTCTATACCACTCCTGTCATTTACATATTTTTCGATAACCTTGCGCATCGATTCTCAAGACGTTCAAGAGCACCGCAAACCGGCGCGGAGCCGCAACCAGCGGGCCTGTCATGAACGTATCCGAGCCCTTCATCCATCGTCCGGTCGCGACCACGTTGCTGACGATTGCCATCGCTATTGCGGGCGCGATCGCTTTCGAAGTCCTGCCGGTTTCGCCACTTCCGCAGGTTGACTTTCCGACCATCTCGGTCGCCGCGAGTCTGCCCGGAGCCAGCGCCGAGATCATGGCCTCTTCCGTCGCCACTCCTCTGGAACGCCAGTTTGGCCACATCGCGGGAGTCACGGAGATGACCTCGACCAGTAGTTTGGGGACGTCTTCAGTGACCATTCAATTCGACCTTAGCCGGAACATTGACGGAGCTGCGCGCGACGTCGAGGCGGCTATCAATGCTGCGCGCACCTATCTGCCAGCCAACCTCCCCGCGAATCCCACCTATCGCAAGGTCAATCCTGCCGACTCACCCATCATGATCATTGGCCTGACGTCCGACAAATACGGTCCAGACAAGCTCTACGACGAGGCCTCCACCATTGTTCAGCAGAAATTGTCGCAAATTCAAGGCGTCGGCCAGGTGAGCGCAGGCGGTGGCGCTTTGCCATCCGTGCGCGTGGAGGTCAACCCAACAAAACTCGCCAGCTACGGCCTCACGATGACCGACGTCCAGTCCGTGCTGCGTCTTCAGAACTCCGATCTCGCCAAAGGACAGATTACCGATGGCAACATCACCGCCGACATCCTCGCGAACGACCAGATTTCCCACGCGGAAGACTACAAGCCCGTCATCGTCGGCTATAACAATGGCGCGGCCATTCACCTCTCGGACGTCGCCGACGTAGTCGACTCCGTACAAAATGTTCGGACCGCCGGATATCTCAATGGCAAGCGCGCCATCGTGCTCATCGTTTTCCGACAACCCGGCGCCAATATCATTGACACGGTCGACCGCATTAGTAGTGAATTGCCTTCCATCAAGGCATCGATTCCCCAAGGCATCGACACCACCATCGTCCTGGACCGCACCACCACCATTCGCGCTTCCGTAAATGACGTCGAGCGGACCCTGATGATCTCGATCTGTCTCGTGATCGTCGTAGTCTTCATCTTTTTGCGAAATGGCCGCGCAACTCTGGTACCCGCTGTGGCCGTCCCCGTTTCTCTCATCGGCACGTTCGCGGTGATGTATCTCTGCGGCTACAGCCTGGACAATCTGTCGCTCATGGCCCTGACCATCTCAACCGGTTTCGTTGTGGACGACGCCATCGTGGTCATGGAAAACATCACGCGGCATTTGGAAGCGGGCATGGAGCCGTTCGCCGCCGCTCTCAAGGGCGCAAAGGAGATTGGATTCACCGTCCTATCCATCAGCATTTCGCTGATCGCGGTCTTCATTCCGTTGTTGCTGATGGGTGGAATCGTCGGACGGCTCTTTCGCGAGTTTGCGATCACGCTCTCCACAGCGATTCTCGTCTCGATGGTCATTTCGCTCACCACCACACCGATGATGTGCGCCTATCTGCTGCGAAACGAACATGCGGCGAAACACGGCCGCATCTATATGGCATCGGAGCGAGTTTTCGAACGGATCCTGTCTTTATACCGGCATAGCCTCCACTGGGTTTTGCAAAATGCCGGGCTCACCCTCACGGTTCTCGCGCTCACCATCGCGCTCAACGTCGCGTTGGTCCTCAAGATCCCCAAGGGTTTCTTTCCTCAACAAGATACGGGTTCCCTCGCCGGAGCTATACAAGGCCCTCAAGATGCCTCCTTCGCTGTCATCAACGACTCCATCAAACAGCTGCAGGCGGTCATTAATAAAGATCCCGCGGTTCAGAATGTGATTGGTTTCACTGGAGGCAACGGCGCCACCAACACCGGAAATATCTTTATTACGTTGAAGCCGCTGAACGAGCGAAAAATCGGGGCTGCCGAGATCATCAACCGCTTGCGCCCGCAAATAAACCGTTTGCCTGTGGCTTCGGCTTACTTTCAAGCCGCGCAAGACATTCGCATCGGCGGACGCTCCAGCGCCGCTCTCTATCAATACACCATTCAGACCGACAATATTCCCGATCTCGTCACTTGGGGACCCAAGGTTTTCGCGGAGATGAAAAAAATTCCGGGCTTGCAGGACGTAAATTCCGACCAGCAAAATGGCGGCTTGGACATTTTGTTGAACTACGACCGCGTGACCGCTGCGAAACTTGGGCAGACCGCGACGTCCCTGGATGGCGGCATCTACAGCGCCTTTGGCCAGTCCGAAGTCTCGATCATTTATACCCAATTGAATCAGTACTACGTTGTTTTAGAAGTCGATCCCCAATATTCACAAACCCCGGAGGGCCTGAAGAACATATATTTTCATCCGACCGGAAGCAGCAGCGTTACCGCCACGGGCAACACGCCGCTTTTCACTATGGCTACACCTCAAAGCAACACGATAGCGCTCGCGATCAACCACACTGGCTTGTTTCCCTCGGTCACCGTCTCCTTCAATCTCGCACCCGGCGTCTCCCTGAGCGAGGCCACCCTGCGCATCGACCAGATGAAGCAGCGTCTGGGCGTGCCCACCTCGGTCCGTGGCTTTTTTGCCGGAACTCTGCAGGCCTACCAGCAATCGCTCAGCACCGAACCTATCCTGGTTTTGACCGCGCTTCTTGCTGTGTACATCGTTCTTGGCATCCTCTACGAGAGCCTCGTGCATCCGCTGACGATTATCTCGACGCTACCCTCCGCCAGCGTCGGTGCCATGCTCGCTCTAATGCTCTTCAAGCAGGATCTGAACGTCATTTCCATTATCGGAATCGTCTTGCTGATTGGCATAGTAAAGAAGAACGCCATTATGATGATCGATTTTGCCCTGCAAGTAGAGCGCGAAGGCGGCAAAAGCACCGAAGACTCCATCTTCGAAGCCTGCATGTTGCGCTTCCGCCCGATTCTCATGACCACGATGGCCGCGTTGTTCGGCGCGCTGCCACTGGCGTTTGGAACCGGCACAGGTTCAGAACTGCGACGGCCTCTGGGGATTACCATTGTTGGTGGACTTATCATGAGCCAGCTTCTGACGCTCTACACCACCCCGGTCGTCTATCTCACGCTCGATCGTATTCGGCTTCGCTTTCTTGGAAAAGAGCGCGACACATTTAACCCAGCGGACACTCCAGCAACTGCCGAAGGGTAGTTAGGAGGGGACAAACGATGAAGACAGTTGGACTCAAAACTATACTGGCCACCGCAGTCACAGCTTTCGCGATTGCGGGCTGCACCGTCGGGCCAAAGTACCGTCAACCGGCGGCCACGGTTCAGCCGCCCGCATCCACCTACAAAGAGTCCCCTACACAATTCCCCAATTCCGGCGAATGGAAGGTTGCGGATCCCCAGGACGCCATGCTTCGTGGCAAGTGGTGGGAGATTTACAACGATCCGGAACTGAATGCGCTGGAAGACCAACTGAACGTCAACAATCAGAACATCAAGCAATCTTTTGAAAATTTCATGGAAGCGCGAACCCTCGTTGCGCAGGCTCGTTCGCAACTCTATCCTACCATCGGGGCAACCCCTTCCTACCAGCGGTCTCGTGGCTCGGCGAATCTCACAGGTTCGACGGGCGCCACCGGTTCCACATCAGGTGGTAAGCAGACCCAGCTTTTCGTTCTTCCCGGCGCGGTCTCATGGGAGCCGGATCTTTGGGGCAAAGTCCGCAACACCATCCATCAGGCGCAATACAACGCGCAGCTGAGTGCCGCCGACCTTGAGAACGTACGCCTCACCGAACAGGCGAGCCTAGCCACTTTCTTGTTCGAACTCCGCGGCCAGGATGCCCTGCAGAAAGTCTTCGACGAGACCGTCGAAGCCGACCAGAAGTCCGTAGATCTGACGCGCGCGCGCTACGAAACCGGTGTGGACGATCAGATCTCCCTGGTACAAGCCGAAAACGCGTTGCAGAGCGCCCAGGCCGCCGGCACCAATCTGGGCATCGCCCGCGCGCAGTTCGAACACGCCATCGCGGTACTCATCGGAACTACTCCCTCCACGTTGTCGATTCCCGTCAAGCCCCTGAACGCGATCCCGCCCGCGGTCCCGCTGGGCGTGCCTTCGCAGCTTCTCGAGCGCCGCCCGGACATCGCGGCTTCCGAGCGCAACATGGCCGCAGCCAATGCCCAAATCGGGATCGCGGTCGCGGCCTACTATCCGACTCTCACTCTGAGTGCCGATGGAGGATTCGAGACCTCGGTTTTTAAGAAGCTTCTTTCGTTCTCGAGCCGCTTTTGGTCCGTCGGGCCTTCGGTCTCTGAGACACTGTATGACGCCGGCCTCCGCCGCGCCACGGTGCAGCAGTTCACTGCGGTCTACAACGCGGACGTTGCCAGCTACCGCGAGACCGTCCTGACCGCGTTCCAACAAGTGGAAGATTCTCTGGCCACCGAGCGAATCTTGTCCACACAGATCAGGCAACAGTTGGAAGCCGAACAGTCAGCGGAACGTTTCTTAGAGCTGGCCAAAGCACGTTACTATACCGGCGTCGATCAATACCTTAACGTGCTTGTGGCGCAAACCACTCTGCTCACAGAACAGCAACAACTGGCTACTCTCCGCACCCAAGCGATGACCGCCTCGGTACAGTTAATCGAAGCTCTCGGCGGCGGATGGGACCTCTCGCAACTTCCCACTCCCGCGCAAGTCTCCGAAAGGGTCTCGCAGTCTAAAGTTGATTCTCAGAAATAGTCTCCGTGCCCCATACCGTGAAGGCGGCCACCTCGCTCAGCATCAGTTCGTTCGCAACCAATCAAAAGGTAAATCGCACCCCACGCCGCCTGCGCCCAGCACCAATCGGATTTCGTAAGGATCGAGGGTTGTGCCCTCGACGAAGTCAGCTACCCAGCTTGATCGCCGCACCTGACGGTCCGAGTGGCTGTCGTCCACTTTCTCGCGGCGCTGACACGACCCTCTTCTCCTGAGCGGCAACCGTTTCGGAGAGGCCCAGCCGGCCATTCGGCTCGGTTGCAGGAGGCAGTGTCGAAAGCCAGTTCTCGTCCAACGAAAAATTCTCTGTTCCGCACAGGATCACAGAACGCTCAATGACGTTCTGGAGTTCGCGAATGTTGCCTGGCCAGGACTGTGACTGAAGGAGGTCCAGGGTCTCTTGGTTCACCCGGAGGCCGCTCTTCCCCACCTTTTTCGCGTAGAGATCGATGAAGTATTCAGCCAATAAGGGAATGTCTTTTCTGCGCTTGCGTAGAGGGGGCATCTCGATCGGGAAAACGTTGAGGCGATAAAACAGGTCGCTACGAAACGTACCTGCCTCAATAGCTGCCTGCAAGTCACGGTTGGTGGCAGCAATCACACGAGCATCCGTTCGGATGGATCCAGTTCCGCCCACACGTTCAAATTCGTGCTCCTGCAGAACCCGCAACAAAGCGACTTGGGTCGCGGCACGAAGTTCTCCGATTTCATCGAGGAAGAGCGTGCCTCCTTGGGCCAATTCAAAGCGGCCCACGCGCCGCTGAACTGCTCCCGTAAAGGCGCCCTTCTCGTGGCCAAACAGTTCTGAAGCGAGCAAGTCCGGGGGTATCGCAGAGCAGTTCACGCCCACAAAAGCACGGGTGGAGCGCTGAGACCGCTTGTGGATGGCCCGAGCGATGAGTTCCTTCCCCGTGCCGGTTTCCCCCAAGATTAGCACTGTCGATTCCGACGCGGCCACTTGCTCGACTTGATGCAGCACAGACTGTAATGCGGCGCTCATTCCGATGATTCCTTCAAGCCCTTGCTGCGCCACGCTTCGGCACGGTTGCCGCGGAGTGTGATAATTAGCGATGGCGATACCCTGACGGATCGCATTCAATAGATCTTCATCGTTAAACGGCTTGGTCAAGAACTCCAGCGCGCCTGCTTTCATCGCTCGCACTGTCGTCGGTATGTCGCCGTGGCCGGTGAGGAAAATGATCGGGATCTGAGCGTCCGCTTTCGCAAGCTCTTGTTGCAGGTCGAGTCCGCTCAACCCGGGAAGGTGCATATCCAACACCAAACAGCTCGGTACCTTAGCTCGAGGGCTGGCCAAGAACTCCTGCGCCGATCCAAACGTTTCCGCCCTCAATCCTGCGGACCGAATCAGACTTCCCACCGCTTCGCGCACGGACACATCATCATCCACGACATAGACGGGAGAACTCGATAAGCTCATGGGACTTCCTCCACTATTGCAAGTTTGGCCAGGAAACCTGTGTTCCTTTTCATCCGGCCTAAAAACCCATGTTTCTGCGTTAACTTTTCCTCCATTTCGAAATCTCGATTCACTTTCGTTTGATGCTATTTCTTCAGAGCCGCCTGGACCGCGTTAAGCAGCGCCTCCTCACTGAACGGCTTCAGCAAATAGTCGACGGCGCCGGCTATAAGAGCGCGCCGGCGCAATTCCTCGTCTCCGTGTGCGGTGATGAAAATAACTGGAATCTCGTACTGACTAGCCTCCAGGCGCCGCTGCAGCTCGAACCCGTCCATGCCCGGCATGCGCACATCGAGGATCAGGCAGCCTGTATTGCGCGGATCACCTGAATTCAAGAACTCTTCAGCCGATGAGAACACCTTCACGCCAAATCCGACTGACCTCATCAACCCGCCAAGGGACTGACGGATAGACTCATCGTCATCCACAACCGAAATCACTGGGAGACTACCCATTGGACCAAGTTAGCAGCGCACAAGGAAATGTCTATTGAACCTTGGTATAGGTACAAATGGCCGGCGCGACTCTTGCTTCTGGGCGGTTATTTTGAGCTCAGGACCGCTTCGCTCAAATTCGGTAAAGCCTTATCGTTTAACAACTTGGGAGTAGCTACTGCCTCTGTGAGAACGAGGGGGCGAAGTTCTCTTGTCTCCACGCCCGCAAACGAACGTCTTCGGAAATTAGGACTCGCTCGCTATCAATCGACGCTCCAGACTCTGTTAGTGGTGCTCGGCAAGCGTGAACTCGAACGTGGCGCCCGGACCCTTATTCGCCGCGGCCCTCAACCGTCCACCGTGATTCTCAACAATGGAGCGGCTAATCGATAGCCCCATGCCCATGCCTTCGCGTTTGGTCGTGTAGAAGGCATCAAAGATCTGGTCCATATTCGCTGAATCAAGCCCCATGCCTGAGTCTTGTACGGCAACACATACTTGGCCTTCGTCACCTTTTTGCGTTCGAATCACCAGCTCCCGTGGTCGATCCTCAACACGTCTCATGGCTTCGATTCCGTTCATCATTAAGTTAAGCAGTACTTGTTGCAGCTGCACGCGATCACCCAGCACACGCGGTAGGTCGTCTGCCAATTCCGTCCGAAGCGCCACCCGGTTTCTTCGTACTTCCGCCTGGACCAGAGCGACGACCTCTTGAATGATTCCGTTTACGTCCAAAGACTCCTTCTCCGTGCTGGTTTGCTTCGAAAGGCCTCGAATCCGAGAGATAATGTCACCCGCCCGTCTCCCATCTCTGACAATCCGGTCCACGGCAGTTTGCGCCTCATCCAGGTCCGGCTCGGCTCGGCGCAGCCAGCGGAGACACGCGTTGCCGTTCGCGACTATGGCGGCCAGGGGCTGATTGACTTCATGCGCAATCGAGGCCGCGAGCTCTCCCATCGTGGTCAGTCGAGCCATATGAGCCAGTTGGGCCTGCGCGTGCTGAAACCTTTCCTCGGACCGCTTGCGCTCGGTAATGTCACGGCAGACCGTGGCCAAAGCAAGACGCCGCCCACCCCCTTCATCGGTGATAAAGAAAATGTGCTGCCACATGGATATGGATGCACCCGTCTTGAAATGTCTAAAGAGCGTCTCTCCCTCCCACCGGCCATCCCCGAAGACGACCGGTAGAACCTCGTTCTCGAATCTTTCCAGATCCTGCTCCGCTATGTATTCGAGAATCTTGGTCTCACGTACTTGTTCGTTCCCTGTTAACCCCACAACGGTTTGCCCAGCTGGATTGATAAAGAGAACATCGCCCTCAAGCGAAGCCATCCCGATAAAGTCCGTGCTGTTTTCGATCAGCGATGCGAACTTCCGCAACCCATCTTCGGCGAGCTTGCGATCGTGAATATCTGTATTCGTCGCGTACCACTTGAGAATATCTCCAAGCTTGTCGCGCAGCGGAGTGGCGCGAAACAAAAACCAGCGATATTCCCCGTCAAAGCGTCGCATGCGTGCTTCGTGCTCCACTGGTTC
>Ga0210405_10004509_pt1 | contig 13059 bp, 7 predicted proteins | sample IncBWH11MmetaG_FD_155492 | JGI IMG/M metagenome (GOLD analysis project Ga0210405, IMG submission 155492) | Forest soil microbial communities from Barre Woods Harvard Forest LTER site, Petersham, Massachusetts, United States - Inc-BW-H-11-M | ecosystem: Environmental > Terrestrial > Soil >... | reverse complement strand
TGATTTTTGCTTGACGTTTGCAACAGTGGAGTAAGCAGCTAAGAGTCCGATAAGTACGACCAAAGCGACACATTGTTTCCACGTACCCCATGTCAACACCGGACAAGCGCACGAGAATCCCAGGTTTAAAGCGTAAAGCCTGAAGGGCTGAGGGCACGTTAGCCACAATCTTGACAAAACTGCCAGTTCCAAAAGATCCTTCCCCAGTCCAAATGTGCTGGGCTATAAACACCCCTTCGTCCTCGTCACATTCCTTGAAAAAGTACTCATCAGGCAGATTCAGTTTCCACTTTATGAGCTGTTGCCGATTATATTCATCTATTGGCAGGCGGGAATGGCCATTGTCTAGCCCAATCCTTTCGTAGGTGATCATGCGAACGATGACAACCTACTCCCCTACTCCAAAAGGGGCGCCCTCTTATAATGCGATTACACCATTGAGACCGAATCGGGTTTTGGAGTGTCGCCTAATTTCGGCAGCCTGACACAATGTAGACCGGTTTCCCGCCCGGATTGGTATTAGACCTTTATGAAAATCCGTTTCCGCCAGAGAAACCAAAGGAGAATCCAGCAAAACAGCACGGCAGCCAAGGAATAGATCAATGAAGCGTTGGCGACACTTAGGCCGAAGGACACCAGACGAAGCTGCGCGGCCTCATGCCAACTGATTATGGCTTCATTGTGGCCTTTCACTGTGAAACTGTATCCAGGGCCGTACACGAGGGAGTCGGCAACAAATCCTGCAATTGCATTCATGCCGAGGACGAGGATTGGCATCGTCCAGGGACCGCGCCATTGCTTGATCTCCAGCACCCAATAGAGAAAAGCGAGAAAAACCAGGGCAAAGCCACCGGTAAACAGCGCGAACGAACTCGTCCAGAGATTCTTGTTGATTGGAAACCAGAAATTCCATATCAGACCACTCGCCAAGCCGAGAACTCCGATAAGGAACATGCGAATAGCCTTGGTGCCGGAGTTCTTGTCGCAGAGCAGCAAGTGTCCGGTCAACACTCCCATTAATGTAGTGGCAATTGCCGGAATTGTGCTGAGGACCCCTTCCGGGTCACGGGTGACGTTGTACAGATGTCCGGCGAATAGCTTGCGGTCCAGCCAGGCAACAAGGTTGCGATCTGAATCCATGAACGGAATGTCCCGTCCGGGCACACCGAAACCAGGCACCGGGACGAAGCGCATCATCATCCAATACCCAATCAGACAGGCGCCAAGCGCAATCCATTGTCCACGACGATTTGACCACAGCACAAAAATCGCAGACACCAGGTAGCAGAGCGCAATGCGCTGGGTTACACCTTCAAATCGAAAGGTGTGCAGATCCAAACCAATAATGGGAGAAGCATTAACCAGCAGCCCAATCGCGATAAGGATGAGGCTACGCTTGAAGACATGGGACAGGATCTGCCGGCGTGACTCACCGCGTCGAAGGCGTGACGAAAAGGACAGCACCATGGAAACGCCAACTAAGAACAAGAAGGATGGAAAAATGAAATCGGCAGGTGTCCAGCCGTTCCACTCAGCATGTTTGATGGGCCAGTAGGCTCCTTCGTCGCTGCCCGGGTTGTCGACCAGAATCATGCCCGCAACAGCCAGGCCACGGAAGACGTCCAGGCACACGAGACGTGCAGACAATGGGTTGTTGGCATCAATGGCGACTGGCTGCTCAGCCGCAATGAGCGGTGGTGGGGTGGCCATAGTTGACGACAAATATATTCCCGTTTCGTCTCAATCGTCACTTGGCTGGTTATTTCTGAGTCGTCGACAAGACTGAACTATGCAGTTGTTGAGGGTGCCCCATCACACGAACTACGCCCGGGGCTGTCCTTTGGGTTCAATGCATTATGAGAGAGCGGCCGTGTGGAATGCAGGAACTAGGACCGAGGGAAGCGATAGGAAAATCGACTAAAGAATGACACTTTACCTTGAGGGAAAGACTCGGTTGAGCGCGAATGATCTTTCCCTCAAGGAGGCAACTGAATGAGTCGCGACATCAAGTATATCGGCATGGACGTGCACAAGGAAGCGACCGTGATCGCCGTGCTCAACGGCAGCGGCAAGCTGGTGATGGAGTCCATTGTCGAAACCAAGGCCAGCAGCATTCTGCAGTTTATCCACGGTCTGCGGGGTGAACTGCATGTCACCTGGGAAGAAGGGACCTGGGCGGCTTGGCTCTACGATCTGCTGCAGCCCCAGGTGGCGCGAGTGCTGGTCTGCGATCCGCGGCGCAATGCCTTATTAAAGGAAGGCAACAAGAGCGACAAGGTAGACGCCCGCAAGCTGGCCGACTTGTTGCGCACGGGCATGCTGCGCCCGGTTTATCACGGAGAACACGGACTGCGGACGCTGCGCGAGTTGGGGCGCAGTTACCAGACCCTCAGCCAAGACCTGAACCGGGTGATGAATCGGATCAAAGCTCTGTATCGTGGCTGGAGCATCCCTTGTGCAGGTACCCAGGTCTATGCTGCGCGCTATCGGGAACAGTGGCTACAGAAGATCGAACATGCCGGCGTGCGTCGGCGTGCCGAGCTGCTCTATCAGCAGTTGGACGGATTGCAGATGTTACGACGCACCCTTCGTCCCGAGTTATTGGCGGAGAGCCGCAAACATGCCGTGGATGATGTAGATGCCCAGCAGCCACTGCGCCCACCAGGAAATCCGGGTGGGATTCATCCAGATGGCAAATAGTGAGGAAATTGCAAGGGTAAGTCGAGCGGTGGCCAACCATCGCTCAATGCGGCGAATTTCGACTGGCCCCATCGGAGCCTGAAGTTTCTGCAAGAACCGTTTCTGATGTACTGGAGACAGCAAGTGAGTACACCGCTCAATAACGAGCTTCAACTCATACTATGGGAGACGAAACGTGTAGGCAAGAGTCCTCCCAGCATCGAACCCTGCGGGCTAAGAAAGCGGTGCGTTCGCGTTTGTCATAAAAGAGAACTTAACCCACGACCTTCCCCGTCTACTTGAACTGGCAGCATCGGAAAAGGGAAGGATGCTGAGAAACCAGCTTCATTCCAATGTCCGTAGCAAGTTAAAATGTCCGCTTTTTGTAGCACGTGAGTTGTCCGGTTTTACAACTTAGCCGGCCGTCGCCGGGGGTGTGGGAAAGTGGGAATCCCGTGCGGTTTGCGGGATTTCCAAGCGGGGTGGGAAAGTCGTCTTTATGACTTTTCCGGCCCGCGTCTTTTCCACAGCCCTTTTTGCCGGCGTGGTCGCCTTCGCCAGAGCCTCGCCGCGCGCGTTGTAACGTCCCCGCACATGCGGTCCGTGCGTAAGGCTCAGCGTTCCGTCCAGATGCTGATGCGCCACCACCTGGCAACCCGCCAGCGCACCCGCTCGATCTGTAACGACAGGTTCTGAAAGCTCACCATGTTGTCGCGGTTCACGCTGCGTTCGAACTGAAGAGAAAAAATCCGCTCCAGATCGCGGCTCCGGCAGGGCACAAAAGCGTGGCCGCGTTGCGCGGGCGCCACTTGGAAACGCTGGTTGAATTCGGCCAGGTAACGTTCGCGCAAGAACTGATTCGCCCCTTTCCAGCGTCCCGATCTGCTGCAGCCTCAGTTCCTGCGGCAACCGTCCTTGCCAGGTGCCAAAGTTGCGCTCGCTGCGTCCGCGCGCTTCCGGCGAGTAGGCTGGAATCATCTGCACTCCCAACTCGTGCAGTGCCCGTCCTACCTGGGTGCGGCGATGGTAGTCCACCTTGCCGCCCACCTTCGGCGTCAGCCAGAAATGGCTGCCCCGGTCGCTGTACAAGGCGCAGAACACGCCCTTGCGCTCGATCACTTCCTTCAGAGCCGCCATCACCGTCGCTGTGGATTCCTCTTCCACCAGCTGCGCGTAATAGATCTCGCTGGTGGCGTCGTCCAGAATCACGATCAGGTCGTACCAGCGTTCGTCCTGAAACCACTGGTGGCGGCTGCCGTCGATGTGCAACAGCATCCCCGGTAAGGGCCGCAGCGCGCGCCGTTTGCGATGCACCCCGCGCTTGTGCCCCCGCGCCACCAAGCCCGCTCCCTGCAACGCCTGTTTCACCCACGTATAACTTAACTCGATCCCGTGCTCGGCTTCGAGCTTCTCGCGGAAATGCTGCACGTTCAGATCGAAATACTGTTCCCGGTAGAGCGCGAACACCTTCTCCACCGTCGCCAGCGGCACCCGCCGGCTCGACGGCCTACCACGCCGCCGGTCAAACAATCCGTTGTACCCCTCTGCCTGGTAGCGCTCCCGCCAGCGCCGCATATGCCGGTCGCTGATGCCCAGAATCTCGGCCGCCTGCCACCAGGTAATCTTCTTCGCCATCGCTTGCAACATCACGTCCTGCACTTTCATCGCCCGCTCCATCGCGGCCTTCGGGTAAGCATCCATGCTTCGCATGGTCTCTCACCCTCGCCGCCCGAAAAGCGGACATCTCATCTGCTATCTCAACCGGACATATCATGTGCTACCGACAACCAGCTTCATTCCAATTGACAAACACCTCGCACTGGGCCAGACTTTCCGCTGCTCGGCGAAGTAACGTATTTCCCAATGCGGCTGGACCGAGCCCGGCTCCTTCGCTGTCCACCTTAGGACCCAACCTTTCGCAAGCAAGGAGTGTTTCCATGAAAAGTTCCTTTTTTGTTCGCATGCTTCTGTTGTCTCTGGCTATAGCGAGCGTGTTGCCTAGCCAGGCCCAGGTCGCTCCGAGCCAAAAGGCTCGTAACGCGGGTCCAGATGTCATCTCGCGCGTGACAAAGGTAAAAGGGCTGAAACTCGCTGTGACTTCTCAACAAGCTCCCTCCGATGGGTTCTGCCGCGTAGCTTTTGGCACCCCGTGTTACAGCCCACAGCAGATTCGAAATGCATATGGCTTGACGTCGATCTTAAACGCTGGATACACAGGTACCGGCCAGACAATCATCATCATTGATTCGTTTGGCAGTCCTACGATCGCGCAAGACCTGCAGACCTTTGATGCAGGCTATGGCTTGCCTGATCCGCCGGCCTTTACAGTGCTGACTCCTCTGGGCACTGTTCCATTCGACCCGACCAACGGCGACCAAGTCGGTTGGGCGGCCGAAACCACCCTGGATATTGAGTGGGCGCACGCGATGGCACCGGGCGCTAATATCGTGCTGCTGACCAGCCCCGTTTCGGAAACCGAAGGAGTGCAAGGCATGCCCGAGTTTCTCGCGCTCGAGAAATATGCTTTGGATCACAAGCTGGGCAAAATCATCTCGCAAAGCTGGGGAGCGACCGAGAATACGTTGTTCACCCCAGCCGGACAGCAAGTTTTTGTGAATTTTGAAGATTTTTACCAGCGAGCAGCTGAGGAACACGTTACGGTGTTTGCTTCGTCTGGGGACTTCGGAAGTTCCAATCCCGATATCAACGGCAACATTTATCCTTTTCCAACGGTAATCTACCCCGCATCGTCACCACAAGTCACCGCGGTTGGTGGCACCAGCCTGTACGCGGACACTTCTGGTAAATATCTTTATGAGATCGCCTGGTTTGCCGGTGGCGGGGGGGTGAGCCAACAGTTCGCGCAGCCGGGTTACCAGAGTTCATTGTCGGCTCCAGTTCAGCAAATACTGAATGGACATCGTGGCATACCCGATGTCGCTTACAATGCTGATGGCAGCACTTCGATTTTGATCTATCTCAGTTTTCTTGGACCAAGTGCCGCAGGTTACTATGCGATCGGCGGAACCAGTGAGGGTTCGCCACAGTGGGCCGGCATCATCGCCGATGCCAATCAATTAGCTGGCCACCCGGTAGGGTTCTTGAATCCCAAACTCTATTCGTTAGGTAGGTCTGAGCTTTTCCACGACATTGTCTTTGGCGCAAACGCTCTAAATGGAGTGCCCGGTTATGTTGCAACCCGCGGCTGGGATCTCACAACTGGTTGGGGGACTCCCAATGCGAGTAGGTTGGTTCGGGAACTAGCCGACTCCGAATAGCGTACCGAACGCAGCTGTTGCATCGTCGCGCACAATCTCGGAAATCTGGTTGCCTCTGATGGGAGCTACCAACACGTGCTTCCTTGCTCGGTTCCCAAGCAGGGGCACCCCATTCACGCGCGCCCGCAAGTTCATTTTCTTGCCATCTCATTTTATGTCTTGAGCACCCTCAAGTTCTTGAAGCCTCATTGACTTCGGACGAGACTATAGCCACCTCGCCAGTGATGCAGGTCACACACCATCGTGAGATGAAGAGCACGCGCCCAAGCAGCCGTCATCGTCCAGGTACGATGGCGCCTTTCTACTGCCTTTCATGGCAGTTTCCCACACGGGTACTGCATCGCTAGTACGGCTATCACACGGTTTTGTGACCGCTTGGCACAGTGGTGACACGATTGTGCATTCTACCAGTCACCCGACGTAGGCGTTGGACAAACTCAAGAATCGTGGCCGCCTTCGTCTCCAGCAGGCATTCCATGAGTAGCTTGCCGTTTTCATCCATCACCGCAACCGAGATGGTGGCTTGATGTACGTCCATGCCGATATACTTTTCTTGACTCATAAGGCGCTCCTTTCGCTACACTCCCGCAGATTATGCTGATCCTGACTGGTTCTTCTGGGCGATTGAAGAGAATGTGTTCAAGGGGCCATTGAGGCGCGAGGCGGAAAGAATCGATGTGAGAGCTCGCGCTATTCGCATACCCAACAACAGCGCTGGCAAACTAGAAGCAGAGTACGTTTTGCATCCTCCTACTCGAAAGTTCGGGAACATGGAAATCGTTCGGGCCAGCCGACCGCTGCATCAGGGCTCAAGTCCGGCATTCCGAAAGGATGTGATTGATTTGAGCGTGCCGCACAACATCGCACCCCACGACAAACTAGGTTGCAGGACTCTGGTCTCATCCGTGAAGTATGTACTTTTTGGTCGCACCTCCACTCGTATGACCAAGGAGCGATGCGAGGCGTTTTTCGATAACCCCGCAAATTTCGCGGTATGAGAAACGCGCCAGGACGCGACAGTTATCGCGTAATCGGTTCATCGATCGGATCGGTATACAGAGCAAAGAGAACGGAGTGCTATATTGGACGGTCGGCCACTTAACGGACTGCAATGTTCGGGCAGCGTCAAGAGCGTTGATTATAGCCTTAGTGTCTTCATGAAGCGGTTTCACGCAGGGAGGAAGAATCTGCGTGCTGTTCGCATGGCCAAGCAACTGTGCGATCGCTTGAAGAAGGGTGCTCGGAAGCGAAATCATCCTTAAAGAATCTGAGACAGAACCATTCGGCGGCTGTTTAAGTCGTGATGTACGACATCGCTGCCCACAAGTCTCGACACGTCGTGAATGCGACGGTGGCTGACCTCTCGCACTGGGTGGGACTAGACCACCGAGTGGTGAGATCGTGTCTTAAGGATTTGGAGAGGAACCATGATTCTACTGGCGAAGGGTTCAATCAGCCGCAGTAGCCGAAGAACGCCACGATGGGGAGTGGCCCATGCAAACTTGGATCTGCGCAAAACATTACAATTCGTGTTCTAAGCAGTCTTCTTCTGTTCTTTTCGCCACTTGGCCCACCGAGCTTTCTGAGCCGCTCGAATTCTTGCAATCGCGGCAGCGGACATTTTCGGTCGTTTCCTGGAGGAAATCGATACGACCTTCTGACGCTTTGCCTTGGCCCAGCGCGCACGTTGTGCCGCTGCGATTCGCCCCCGACCGGCAGCTGATATTTTCCTATCGCGACGCCCGGCATTGTTTGAAAGAGCATTAATTGCATCGCCAATCTGATCGAGTTGAGAAGAAAGGCGTCGTTGCTCTTGTTCCAAGTATCGGAGTACCGAGCTAAAGTTGTTCATGGTCGTGAATTCTACTACACCTGCAGCATTCCTACTGCCTATAAGTCACTGACGATGGTTTTTAATACTCGGACAAAAGCTGTCTGTGCTAATGTATGCGCACATTTTCCTGGTCAGCGAGACCAAGGAGCCGCGCTGCTTTGACCTCAACAACCCGCATATCTGCAAATTTCTGCACCCATATCTGGAAGCGACGCCAAGCGGTGCCATTTTGGAATTTATTGATTTGTTTGTTGGGCTTGCTTTTAGCCCTTGGTTGTGGCGGAGGACCGGGAAACTCTGGCGGTAATCAGCAGCCGCCAGCCCCGCCCTCGAATCCTATACCCGCCATTGTGTCTCTGAGTCCGAGTTCTATCACTGCCGGGAGTGGGGCCTTTGCTTTGACCGTAACTGGTCAGAATTTTGTGTCCACAACAAGCGTTCAATGGAATGGAAGCGCGCTCGCAACCACTTTCGTATCCGGCACCGAATTGCAAGCGCAAGTCCCGGCGGCATCGGTAGCTAATCCAGGGATGGCTGCAGTCAGTGTAAGCAATCCTGCCCCAGGAGGAGGGAATTCAGGCCCAGCGGAATTTTCGATTAGTCCCATTGCAAATCCGATCCCCTCGCTTTCTTCACTCAGCCCGTCGGGGATAAGTGCTGGAAGTTCTAGTTTCATTTTGACTGTGAACGGATCAAACTTTCTTCCTTCGTCAACGATTCAGTGGAATGGCGTGCCGGTCCCGACTAGCTATCTATCCCAGAACCAGCTGGAGACCCAGGTTCAAGCGACGAGCGTTTCCACTTCTGGGTTTGCAGAAATAACGGTCACGAATCCGAGCCCTGGTGGCGGTATCTCTGCCGCTGCGGCTTTTTCAATTGCCTATTCGCCAATGGTTGTGAATCAAAAGGTAAATGATTTGGTCTGGGATTTAACCCATCAGCTCATTTATCTGTCGGTACCGAGTTTAGGCGCTTCGAATGGAAACACCCTCATCGCTCTAAACCCTCTCACCGGCAATATTATGGCTTCTCAATTCGCTGGCAGTGAACCGGATAGGCTAGCAATCTCCAGTGATGATCAGTTTCTTTACGTTGGCATCGATGGGGCTTCCGCGGTTCAACGCTTCACATTGCCGAGTCTGTTGCCAGATATCAAGTACTCTCTCGGCGCAGACTCACTTGCTGGCCCACAATACGCCGTTGATCTTGGAGTAGCACCAGGTCTTGCCCACACAACAGCGGTATCACGTGGGGTTTCCAATATCAGCCTGTACGCATATGGAGGAATGGCAATTTACGATGATGCTACACTCAGGCCGACAACGGCACCGGGGCATGGACCTTTGTTCGACTCCTTGCAATGGGGGTCTGACACAGCTATTTACTCAAATGACAGCGAGGTTTCGAGCTTCGATATTTATAAATTAACCGTAAGCGCCGCAGGTGTCGTACTCAGCAAAGATTATCCGAACGACTTTTCAGGCTTCAACGTTTTGATCCATTACGATGCGGGGACAAATCTTATCTATACGGATGACGGCTTCGCGATCAACCCCGCGAACGGTCTGCACGTCGGAGCTTTTCAGGCGTCTGGTCTCATGGTTCCAGATTCGTCTCTCAACAGCGCCTTCTTTCTTGGACAGACAGCGTCGCAAGCCGGTACTCAAAACTTTGCGATCGAAGCATTCAACCTGACGACATTCGCTCCCTATGCCGAAATTGTTATCCCTGGTGTTCAAGGGAATCCTCGGCATCTCATTCGCTGGGGTGTGAACGGATTAGCATTTAACGACGACGCTGGCTTTGTTTATGTTCTTAATGCCCCGTTTGGAGCCGCCAAACCTGCGCGTACCCTATCCCCTGGTAACCGCCTCAGTCCCGTGAGGCAAACTAGAGTGGCGGCTAAAGGGATCCGAGCGGCTAGGGCTATAGCAAACGCACGATCATTGAATTCCCGACTTGGTACAGCACACGTGTCCAGCTCTGCTGTCACCAATCCGGCCCCTTCGATTACGTCCTTAAGCCCCAACGCAGTGTCGGCAGGAGTCAATGGGCTCACTTTGACAGTTACGGGGAGCAATTTTGTATCGCTGTCGACAATTGAATGGAATGGGAGCCCTCGGCCTACCGAATTTGTCTCGAGTACCGAGCTGCAAGCTCAAATTGGTGCATCAGATGTAGCAATTCCAGCTTCTGTTTCGATTGGTGTCGTGACCCCGGGCCCTGGTGGCGGAACATCGAGTGTTCTGCCCTTTACCGTTGTCGCAACGGAAAACCCAGTCCCGGCAATTGTCTCGCTCTACCCAGATGCCGTTGCTGCGGGCAGCAGCGGCTTCACGTTGGACGTCAACGGCCTTGCTTATTTCAACCCATCGAGTGTCGTTGAGTGGGATGGTAGTCCAAGGGCAAGTACCTTATACAGTTCCGGCCAGTTGCAGGTACAGATCTCTTCTTCCGACGTAGCTTCACCTAGATATGCTCTTGTCACGGTTACTAATCCAAGCCCTGGTGGCGGAACTTCAGGCGCACCGTTTCAAGTCTTATATCAGCCGACCATTCTCAATCAACTAACGAATGAGATGATTTGGGACCCAGTAAACCAAGTCATTTACATTTCTGTCCCGGGTTCAGCTGTCACGCATGCAAATCAAGTTTGCATTCTCAATCCCTTAACGGCGGCGATCGTAAGCTGCCAATCTGCTGGAAGCGAACCGGATGTGCTTGCTCTTTCCGACGATAGCCAGTATCTGTACGTTGGAGAGGATGGCACAGGTTCCGTACAGCGCTTTATCCTACCGATGTTGACTCCTGATATTAGCTATTCGCTCGGGAACTACGGTAGCGGAACCCCGTTTTACGCACTAGACCTCCAAGTGGCGCCCGGCTCTCCCCGCACTACCGCTGTTTCCAAGGGCGCACCAGTGGAGCCTGCCGCTCAAGGCGGAATTACGATTTTCGACGACGCTACGCCGAGGCCGATTAGTGCACCGGGGGATTTCCAACTCTACGGGTCAATTCAATGGAGCCCTGATAGAACGGCGATATTTGCAGCCAATAACGAAAGCACTGGTTTTGACTTTTACACTCTAGCCGTGAGTGCGTCTGGCGTGGTATTGAATCGGGACTACCCGGCCGTGTTTTGGAACCCGGGGCGCATCCATTACGATCGCACGACAAAGCTGGTGTATTCCGACGATGGTTTCCATGCCATTGATCCGAGTACTGGTCTCCCGAATGGAATTTTTGAGGTTGGCGGAGGTTGGCCTATGGCTCCTGATTCCACACTCAACAGGGTATTCATTCTGGCTAGGTACGTTTGGCAAGGGAACGCTGACTACACGATCAACGTTTTTGATATGACGCATTACACGTTCATTGATCAGATTCCATTTTCGACTACCCCGAACGGGATAGGCAGAATAGGCCGTTTCATTCGCTGGGGAACGAATGGACTGGCTTTAAACGATACGCAAGGGAACATCTATTTAATATCTGGAACGTTTGTTAGCGGCAAGTAGCAGTTCTTGTTTTCGACGTTCGAAAACCAAATAAACTGCGAAACTGAATGTCTGACGAAGAGTGTACGTTTGTCTGGTGTGCTTTCGTTTCCATGTCTAATAATCGTTAACAGGACTGAAGGCTCACCTTGCTTAGCTATCCAGGTCGCAATGCTACACAGGCTACGAAAGCGGGACGATTTTGTTTCTAAAGAGTTCGTGTCGGCTATCCACCGATCAATAAAAACTCAAATTCGACTAAATGTTTTCGACTGTTTTGACAGGCATATCGGAGTGCGGAGGGCTGTTTTCTGGAGTGTGGAGGTTGTCTGCCTGTGGACACCCCACTGCTGTTGCACAGATGGTAAGGCGGATCAGCATTTCTGCCGCCTGACTCATCGAAGGGGTGTTGGCCAAATCTAGATCGTATGCAAGGTCGAGTAGAGTGCGGAGTCCCTCAAAGTCACGGCAAGCAGCACGTCTTCGCAGCGCAACGTTAAGCAAAAATCCGGATAGCGCGTCTGCTTCCGGTTCTGTGAGATGGTCAAACTCGCGCTGCCAGTGCGGGGATTGACCATCAGCGTCGAGCAACCTCATAACTTGGCTTGCGGTGCCTGGTTTTGCCCCGTCCAATGGAATTGTTCCGGGCGGCGCGCATCCTGGGCGGAGTGCTGCCGCACAGACGAGTCCCATCACATAGGCGGTATGGTAAGCGGTTGCGAGCAAATATTTGGTCCGCTCAATTCCTTCGAGCGCCTTGATCTCGCTGATCTGCGTGCTCGGAGTAGGCAAGAAGGCGGCCTGGTCTTCAACATGTGCGAGGACACGAAACGCAAACGCTGCCGTCGTGCTCCATGTCTTGCCGGTAAGTGGCCAGCTTAGCAGAACCTCGCCGGCCAGATCGTAGTCCTCATCGTCCAGACAACGAGCAAGCAAAACGTCAGCCTCTCCAAGGATGACATCGCGACGTCGAGGCAATCGAGCAGGACGTAGGTTAAAGTCCGTGACGTACATCAGCGCGTGTGTGAAGGCGTAGATATCGTCGCGGGTGGCGCCTAACAAATCCATGGGGCAGCTCAGGATGGACAGGCGAGCAATGGATCGGCTGGTTGGCCGACGAATTACTTTAGGGTCGAGCCAGGCCTTCGCGATCCATTCCTGCTCTAAAACCCGGTAAGGAACACGCTCGCGCCCAGCACGGGCCTGAGATTCGAGACTCACACGGAGTAGTTCATCGAATACCGAATCGGGGTATCCGATTCGGGTGAGACAAATGTGCGGCAAAGCATAATCCCATAGGACGGTCGGCTCAAGGCAAAGTCCTAGCATCACGCGTTTGCTACGCGCATTAGGAACAAGCTGCTCAGCAATGCACCTGATCCGCTCTCCTACCTGTGGATGATCGATCAGTGACGAAGCTGAAACGAGCAGTACCGCGGTCTCAGATACAATTTTCTCGGGTCGGATATTTTTGGCCGGGTTCTTCCGATTGGTGTATCCCTCACTTGCAAGGTGTTCGATAGCAAGTCTTGCGATATCGAGGGCATGGCAAAGGCGCTCGATGAGGTCACATTCGTTCCACTTGCCGTGCTCATTCTTTGGTTGAAGTGATTTCATAACGCCGTGCCATGCGCTCGAATGGTTTGCCAGTGAACTTAGCTTCTGCCGGATCTCAGTTCGCCGGCGTTTGCGGCGAGCTCGCCGAGGTTTTCGACGGGTACGCCTGGGTTGAAGACTCGATAGATGTGAATGAAGATGCGGTTGGTACCGC
>Ga0210405_10004508_pt1 | contig 13060 bp, 9 predicted proteins | sample IncBWH11MmetaG_FD_155492 | JGI IMG/M metagenome (GOLD analysis project Ga0210405, IMG submission 155492) | Forest soil microbial communities from Barre Woods Harvard Forest LTER site, Petersham, Massachusetts, United States - Inc-BW-H-11-M | ecosystem: Environmental > Terrestrial > Soil >... | reverse complement strand
GGGCGAAACGAAAACCGGCGCAACGTCCATGCGTATCGATGCGGGCATGGATACCGGCGAAATCTTGCTGCAAAAAGAGATGGAAATCGGGGCTGCGGAAACCGCTCCAGAGCTGGCCGCTCGCATGTCCGAGCTCGGCGCCCCGCTTATGGCAGAAACACTTCGCGGCTTGGCCGCCGGCACGATCCTCCCGCGGCCGCAAGCTCACGAGCTTGCTTCAAGCGCTCCTATGCTCAAAAAGGCGGACGGCCGCATCGACTGGTCCCGCCCGGCGCAAGAAATTTTCCATCGAATCCGCGGCTTCGCGCCCTGGCCCGGCGCCTACACGTCTTTCCGGGGCCAGACCTGCCACATTTGGGGCGAGCCGGCGTCTAATGATTTGGGCGAACAGGGCGCCCCCCAGGTTACTGGGACCGTTCCCGGATCGTTGGTCGTTCGGAAGAGTGGGCAGAAAAATGAAGCGCTGGTACGGTGCGGCGGCACAACCTATTTACGGCTGCTCGGCGTCAAACTGGAAGGGCGCAAACTTGTCTCAGCGGCTGAGTTTGTCCATGGCGCCCACTTGCTTACCAGCGAACACTTCGGCGAAAGCTAGTTTGCGCGCCGCCTAACGCTCAGGCATACTCAAAAATTGACCTGCTCGTGCAATACCTATCTGCCTGGGTCTTCGGCAGAATCGGCGTTGGAAACACCAGCATCGGGAGCTCACATCTCATGAACAGTTTCAAATCATCCCTAACGCGCGAGCACTTCAAAATCCGCGCGAAGCAATTCTTGCGTTTTGCCGCTTGTTGGGCTCTCGCCGGGCAACTTGCCACACTACCCCTAGCCTCCGCGGCCAACGATGCTACTTCGTCTGCGGCCGTCGATAAAGCCGCGGCGAAAACCGTGAGCGACCCGGTTATGAAAGTGATGCAGACGGAACTCGCGCGCGCGTCCATGGAACTCGGGAAAACGGACTCTGCGCCCTACTACATGAGCTACACCGTCTATGACCAGAATCTCGTGGTCCTGGTCGGCGCTTATGGCAGCCTGCTCACAAACGCGTCTTTGCAGCGCCGGCAGGCTGATGTAGTCATGCGCGTGGGCGCACCCGGTCTCGACAATACACACGGCCAGAGCCGCTCCACGGGAATGACCTCAGGGACGCTCCCGGTCGGTGACGACCAGGACGCCATCGCCCGTGTGCTGTGGGAATTGACCGACCGCGAGTATAAGCGCGCCGCTCCCGCATTTCTAAATGTGCGAACCAACACCGCCGTGCGCGCGGAAGAAGAAGACAAGTCGCCCGATTTCTCGAAAGAGACACCCGAAACGCACTTGGGCAACGTCATGCCCCCGCCCGCCTTCGATCGCTCGGCCTGGGGAAGCGAAGTCAGCCGCTTGTCGGGAGCTTTCCGCAAGTATCCCGATGTTTATTTTGCGACGGTCGTTTTGCAAGTAACGGATTCCAACTCCCGCATGGTCTCGAGCGAAGGAAGCGCCATCGAATCTCCGAGCAACAGCACGCGCCTTATCATGGAAGCGCAAACGCGAGCCGATGATGGCATGGAACTGCTCCGCGTCGAGACTTTCCAGGCTCCTTCGGCCAGCGGCCTTCCCAGCGAAGCGGATCTCACCGCTAAGATCGCCAAGATGGCGGACGACTTAAGGGCTCTCAAGAATGCTCCGGTCGCCGAGCCGTACGACGGTCCTGCTCTGCTGAGTGGCCGCGCGGCGGCTGTGTTTTTCCATGAAGTGCTGGGCCACCGTCTTGAAGGCCACCGGCAGCGCGATGAAGAAGAAGGGCAGACCTTTACAAAGAAAGTCGGGCAGGAAGTTCTGCCGAAATTTTTGAGCGTGACTGACGATCCCACCGTGCACGAACTTGCGGGCATGAAGCTGGCGGGTTCCTATGCCTTCGATGACGAAGGTGTTCCTGCGCGGCGCGTCGAAGTGATTCAAAACGGAGTGCTGAGAAATTTTCTGATGTCGCGCATGCCGATCAAGGACTTTGCCGAATCCAACGGCCACGGCCGCAATCAACCGGGCTTGATGCCCACAGGGCGCCAGGGCAACTTGATAGTCACTTCCACGCAAAGCGTTCCGGAAGCTGAGATGCGGCAAAAGCTGATCGACGAAGTTAAAAAGCAGAACAAGCCCTACGGGTTGTATTTCGACGACATTCAGGGAGGCTTCACGCTTACCACACGTTCTCTGCCGCAAGCGTTTCAGGTTCTTCCGGTGATTGTCTACAAAGTTTATGCAGACGGCCGGCCCGATGAACTGGTGCGCGGCGTGGACATTGTCGGAACGCCGCTCGCGGCGCTTACGCGCATCCTGTTGACGGGCGACCAGCAGCACGTGTTCAACGGCGTTTGCGGCGCGGAAAGTGGGCAAGTGCCGGTTTCCGCCGTTGCGCCGGCCATGCTTTTTTCGGAGATGGAAGTCCAAAAGCGCCAGCACTCTCACGATCGGCCGCCTATCTTGCCCGCGCCCGGTTTTGAAAACAGTCCCGGTACAAAAACCGCAGCAAATGATGACCAAGCCAAGCCGGCGGTGAAGCCATGAGAATTCTTAGCCTACTGACGAAAACCCTTCTAACTGCTTCGTTGCTCTTTGGCGTTGCACAACTCCGCGCTTCCACGCACGACTCGGCTTCGAAGAACGCACTGGGAAAATCCGGGCTGTTGGACGCCCTTTTGCCGGAAGCGGCCGTGTCGGACAGTCCGGCGCCGCACCCTGCCGCCGGGGGCGATGCCCTGCTGGAAGCGCTTCTTACCGAACTGGACCGTTCCAAAGCGCAACTGAAGATCGAACAGGTCCAGGCACCTTATTACATTGAATACCGCGTGAACGACGTCGACGACTATGACGCCGAAGCGGCCTTCGGAGCGCTTCGCGAAAGCCAGCGCGTTCGCCTGCGGATTCTGCGCGTGGTCGTGCGTGTCGGCGATTACAAGCAGGACAGCTATTTTGGCCAGGGCATGGGCGAAACCAATATTTTGCCGCTCGATAATGATCCCATCGCCCTTCGCCACCAGATCTGGCTGACCACCGACGAAGCTTACAAGGCCGCTGGCCAGGCGCTTGCGGACAAACAGGCGGAAATGAAGCGCTTTAGCGCGGACCCCAACCCGGTCGACGACTTTTCCAAAGAGCCCGTCGTTAATGTGCTAGAGCCCATCGTTTCTCTTAAGGTCGATGAAGCCGCTTGGGGCAAGACTCTCGAGGAGATTACCAATCTTTATCGCCAGTATCCGGAGATTCAATCGGTCAGCGCCTCGGCGCGCTTTTCCGCAATCAACGAATACTTTGTGGATTCCGAAGGCACAGTTACGCGAAATGGCAAGACCACTTACAACCTGCAATTGAATAGCTCTTCGCAGGCCGAGGACGGCATGCGTGTGAGCCGCAATCCCTACTGGATGGTTGGCCGGCCGGAAGAACTTCCAGCGCGAGAGAAATTGCTTAGCGACGTGAAACAAGCACTGGAAACGGTGATTGCGCTTCGCAAGGCGCCGATCGTCGAGGAAGAATATCGCGGCCCTGTTCTTTTCGCTCCGGATGCGGCGAATGACGTAATCGCCTCGCTGGTGGGTTCAAACGTCGTGGGGCGCAAGCCCCAGCCCGGCAAACCCAACCGTACTGTCGGCGCGTTCGCTACCAGCTACAAAACCCGGGTGCTGCCCAGCTTTCTCACGCTGATCGACGATCCGACGTTAAAGGATTTTCAAGGGCACAGCCTGGTCGGCAGCTATGAAATCGATAACGAAGGCGTGAAGGCAAAAACCGTCAACGTCATCGAAAACGGAATGCTCAACAATTATTTGCTGGGCCGCCAGCCGGTGCGCGACTTCCCTGCTTCGAATGGCCACGGGCGCGCCGCTCCGGGGTCCTTCCCTTCCGCGAGTCTCGGCGTGCTGCTGCTAAAGAGCGCCGAAGCGCAATCGCCGGACGAACTCAAGAAAAAAATACTTCAGATGGTCACCGAGCAGGGCAAGCCCTACGCGTATCGCGTCGACACGCTCGGCCCAGGCAATTCTCCGCGGCTCTTGTATCGCGTCTATGCGGATGGCCATGAGGAATTGGTCCGCGGCGCTGTCTTTAGCGAGCTCGATGTCCGGGCACTGAGGAGCAATCTAATCGCTGTTGGCAACGACCCGCTCGTGAGCAACCGCAGCGGCGGCGTGCCTACAACTATCATTAGCCCCTCGCTGCTCTTTGACGAACTCCAAGTGAAACGTGCCGACACCAGCAAAGACAAGTTGCCGGAGTATCCGGCGCCGCCACTCAAGAAGTGAAGCTAGAGAGCAAAAAAGGTTTCCATCACTGCGTTTGCGGTCTTACACTTACATCAGTTCTTTGAAACCTGAGATCGGCGAACTTTTATGACTCTCAGAGAGCGGCTCGAATGGGTAAGCCGGATGGCGCTGCTGGTGTTCATCCTGGCAGCGGCAGCTTTTCTGAGCGCCATCACCGCGATGCGCATCGCGATTCACGGCCGCGAAGTGAACATGCCCAATCTGGTCGGCAAAAACGTTTCGGAAGCCAACGGACTACTGCACTCTCGCGGCCTTGTGCTTCGCGTCGCCGACCGCGTCTACAGCGAGCTTCCTATTAATATAGTGGTCCGGCAAAGCCCGCCGCCGGGCATGCTCATGAAGGTTTCGCAACAAGCGCACGTGGTTCTCAGCCTCGGCCAGCGGCAATTGCAAATTCCCCTGCTCGAAGGGAACTCCCTTCGTGCCTCGCGCATCGAGCTGCTCCGCGCCGGGTTGCAAGTCGGCGAAGTTTCCGGCATCACCACTCCAGACGAGCCCGCGGACACCGTCATGATTCAGACACCGCGTCCGGGTGCCGGCGCTGCCACTCCCCGCGTCGACGTGCTTGTCTCCTCTGGCCCTCGTGATACCGCTTACGTCATGCCGCATCTCGTCGGCCTGAACGAAGTTGATGCGCAGCACCGCTTGGATGTTGCGGGCCTCCGGCGCAAAGTCAATTACGTGTCAGCCCCGCAGTGGCCGCACGGCGCCGTCATCGATCAGACTCCGCTGTCCGGCCAGCGTATTCCAGGCTCCATCACTATCCAACTCACCGTCGCTAACTAAGCTGACTAGCTTTTCGGCTGGCGCAATTCTTGGCCCCGGCATTAAGGGGACGCTCTATGGCGCCGCGCGCTCAAACGTTACGCGGAACGCGTAGGCGTACTTTCCTGGAGCTTGCGCTGGAAGCTGAACCCGCAACCCGTCAGGTTGTTGCTGGAATGTCAGCTTTGCGTTGGAATCAAGCAACGCAATCGACGCAATTTTCTGCCCGTTCAATGCGCTGCTTCCGAGGGAATGGATCACTGTTTCGCTGCCGGAAGGCCAACCCAGTTCCATCGCGTAAATTGTGTTCCCTTTGGTCGTGAAGCGAAAATCTTCCGCCGTGTAACCCGCGGTGTCCGTATCGTGGAACGAACCCGCCGCAACCTTTGTTGGCCCTTCGCCGTAGATCTTCCACGGACGCGTCCCGTAAATCGCTTCTCCATTTACCTTCAGCCATGAGCCCACATCGCGCAACACGGCCTGCACTTCTTCCGGGATTGTGCCGTCAGACCGGGGGCCAATGTTCAAAAGCAAATTTCCATTTTTGCTCACGATATCGATCAGTTGCTGGACGACGAACTGCGGCGTCTTAAAAGTGTCATCCTTGATGTAGCCCCATGACTTGTTGCTTACCGAAGTGTCGGTCTGCCAGTACAGCGGACGGATCTCGCCCAACTGCCCGCGCTCCAAATCCAGGACGGCGCTGTGTTCCTGAATCGCGTAGTCCTTGTAGTTGATGACTCCGACGTGGTCTGCGTACTTCAGCGAAGTGTTGTAGTAAAACGCCGCGAAGCGCGTAAGGTCTGCCCGCACCGAAGCCTGCCCGATCCACCAATCGAAATACATAATGTCCGGGTGGTACTTCTCCACGATCTCCGAGGAGCGAGCTAGCCAATCCGCCGTCCACGCGGGCGAGACGAAAGTAAAATCATTCGCCAGAGGTGTGCCCTGCTTGGCTTCCAACCAGTTATGCGCGGGCCCGTAAAACGCCGCGTACTTCGGATCATTGATGTCGGACGAGATGCTTCGTCCGACGCCCAGAAAGAAATTATGTTCCACGCGGTGTGACGAGGCACCAAAATGCAGCCCCTCGGCCCTGACGGCCTTTGCCAATTCTCCAATCACATCGCGGTGCGGCCCCATTTTCGCAGCGGTCCAATCGCTCAAACCGCTGTCGTACATCGCGAAGCCATCATGATGCTCGGCCACCGGCACCACGTACTTGGCGCCCGCCTCTTTGAAGAGCCGCGCCCACGCCGCTGGCTCGAAGTGCTCCGCCGTAAACATCGGCACAAAATCCTTGTACCCGAATTTATCGACGGGGCCATAGGTAGCGATGTGATGCTTGTATTCGCCCGATTCCGGCCGGTACATATTGCGCGGGTACCATTCGTTGCCAAACGCCGGGACCGAATACACTCCCCAATGTATGAAGATTCCGAATTTCGCATCCTTATACCACTCGGGCACCTCGTACTTCTGAAGCGATTCCCAATCCGGACGGAACGGGCCTTCGTGGCCCTGGCGATCCACATCTTTCAAGAGGGCCGCGCGCGGCTCATCGTATTTTGCGTTGCCGCGCTGCCAGGCTTGATCGATCTCTCTTGGATCTTGAGCCGCCGTCGGAGCGCTGGAAGGAGCCGCCGCTTGGGCGTCCACCGGCGAGGGGGCAGCAGCGAAAACTGCGCACGAGCACAGCACAGCAATGACGGAACGCATCCCGTATGCTGCCTTTAGCGAGACCATATACCTCCGTCCTTTCACGAACGGGTCGATCCGACTTTTGACCTCTCAAAAACTTCCCGCACGCAGGCGAACTACTTACTTAGAATTTTAATCGCCGTCAATGCATAAATCTGTTCACGAAGCCGCTTGACGTGGTTCAATCCCTGTGGCCGGAGCATTTGGCCGCTTTTTTGGGGGACAAAAATGGAAAACATGATTGCCAAACTGCTAGACGACTTTGATCACGGCCGGATGACGCGCCGCCAACTCATCAAGAGCCTTGCCGTCGTCGCAGCCGTGGCTGCGGATGCAAAAACCGCTTCAGCAGAAAGCTCGAAAGGGTTCAAGACGGTTGCCGTCAACCACATCTCCTACCAGGTGAACGACTACACGAGGACGCGAGACTTCTATGCGGATTTGCTGGGAATGAAAGTCGCCGGAGATACCGGGACCCAGTGCAACCTGATCCTCGGCGATACAAATACGTTTGTGATCCCCAGGAACGCCCCTCAAGGGAGCACGCCGCCGCGCATCGACCACATTGCCTACACCATCGAGCACTGGGACAAGGATGCTGTGAAGGCCGAATTGGAGCGTCGCGGCCTCGACCCGCGGCCCGATACAGACAACAGTTTTCACATAAAAGATCCGAACGGCTTCGATCTGCAAATCAGCGGAAAGGACATGAAGCCTGCTTAGGCAAAATGCTTTCGACTCTTATCGCGTGCCGAGAGCTTTGCGCAACGACGGATGAACCTCTAGTCCCTCGGCGTAGCTGATAAATCCTTGCTTCCGGAACCGATTCATGAACTCATTAATTCTCGAACGTGTGGTCCCCACCATTTCCGCCAGAACTGTGTCAGTTACGTGGGGAATCTCAACGCCCGTCCGGCCGTTCTTACCCAAGTGGGCAAGCCGCAAAAGCACGTGCGCGAGCCGCTGTTCGGCAGAGGAGGTAAGCAGATCTGCCACATGATCCCTGTAGCTCTTGATGTTGGACAGTAGATGGGCCAGCAGAGAACGAGAGATCTTATTCCCTCCGCGGATCATTTGGAGCATCTTCTCTTTCTTGATGATGCGTATGGAGCTAGCCGTCAAGGCGATGGCCGTGCACATGCGCAGGGGGTAGCCTGCGAGGCAAAGCTCGCCGAAAAAATCACCCACTCCCAAGATTGCGGTAACAGCCGACGGCCGCTTGTTCCTTCGGGTCGAGAGGCGCACCCCTCCTTTTTGAATATAGAAAAGCGTTTCGGCGGGTTCACCTTGCGTATAGATGTTTTGTTTCTGACGATAGCGCGAGACCTCGCCACCCAGGGCGGCTCCGGAAGAGAAGTCCCGAAGGAGGGAAGCCTCCTTTTGCGTGCGTTTCAAATGCTCCTCCACTCCTGGGCGGGCAATTTATGATTGAACAGCTAAACCCTGTTGGGGCTTTAGTTTAGGCAACAAAAAAACTGCTGTCTGTTCAAAAGGGCACAAGTGGATGCACAGAAACGCCCTCATTGAGCGGATGGCGTGATTTGAGTGCGAAACGAACCAATTAACATGATGTTTCAGGGCTCCAGATCTCAGTCCGGTTGGTCTGCTCGGTGAACGAGGCTAACTAAACCGTCCGAGCTTCGACTGCTGCTGTTGACTTCGCCCGTCGATGCGTCAGAATGAAAGTCCCTTCGGAAGGTTCCCCTGGAAGCCGGCTGACCTCTTAAGTCAACAGCCAAGCGCAAGAGTTGTGCGGTGCACTGTTGAGGTGCGTTTCGCTTTGCCTTGGCAGCAGCGGAGAGGAAACCATGAAAACCAACGGAGGAGCAGGCAGGGCTAGAGAAGTGCTCCTGATCGAAGACAGCCCCGGCGATGTACGGCTAACGCAGGAAGCCTTTCGCGATGTGAATCAGCTCGTATATCTGCACGTGGTCAATGATGGCGTGGAGGCCATGGCTTTTCTGAAGCAGGAGGGAAAATTAACGCACGCCCCTCGCCCCGATCTGATCTTGCTGGATCTCAACCTTCCTAAAATGGACGGCCGCCAAGTTTTGGCGCAGATCAAAGAAGACGACAACCTGAAAACGATCCCTACGGTGATCCTCACCACTTCCGAGGATCAGATGGATATTTTGAAAAGCTATCAGCTTCTGGCGAACTGCTACCTCACCAAGCCGGTAGAGTTGGACCAATTCGAGAGCCTGGTGAAGAGCATCAATGAATTCTGGCTGACCAAGGTGAAGCTGCCGCAGCAGGCGCCAAACTGAATCGTCAGTTAAACCGGCCAGATACGCAAACGAAAATAGCTAAGCTGGGGAAGTTCCCAGGCCGTGGTTGCACGATCGACGATTGAGGAGCGAGGAGTCCATGTCTACAGAAGTTCTCTTGGTGGAAGACAGTCCCGGCGACGTCCGCCTGACGCGAGAAGCCTTCCGCGACGCGAATGAGTCCATCCATTTACACGTGGCGGCGGACGGCGTCGAGGCCATGGCCTTTCTGAGGCGCGAAGGCGTTCACGCCAACGCTGCGCGCCCGGATCTTATCCTGCTCGACCTCAATCTCCCGAAAATGGACGGCCGCCAGGTGCTCGCCCTCATCAAGGCGGATCCTAAATTGAAAACGATTCCCACAGTCGTCTTGACCACTTCCGAGCTCGAAGCGGATGTCGCAACTAGCTATCAGCTGCAGGTGAACTGCTATCTCAGCAAGCCCGCGCAGTGGGATGCCTTCGCGACGCTCGTCAAGAGCGTGATCGATTTCTGGCTGACCAAGGTTAAGTTGCCGCAGCAGCGGACTGCCGATGATCCGTCCGGCGTTTGATGCGCACTTTTGCTGGAAAAGTGGAATCACTCTCAAGATTGCTCCGGTTCTCATAAACTCATGGGCGCAGATAGGCCAGATTGTCGAATCGCAGCGCTTGCCCGTTGGTGATGTCGAAGGACACGTGCGAGCTTGCGTCGCGCCAATCGGTCCTTAAACGGCGAAGCTCTTTGGGTTTGATGGTAAAAGACACTTCACGGTTTTCTGGCGAACGAACAGTGACCGTGGCATCGCTGTCTCCATCGTTGTAGATGTCCACACCGGCAAAAATCCGCGGCGCGTAGAAATGAAATTCCGCGTGCGGCGCTTTTGGATCGGTTAGTGCAAGCGTGAAAGTCCCGAACTTTCCGTAGGGCGTGCCAATCTGCCATTCACCTTTGCCCCAATCGATGAGGCCAGAAGGATACTGGCCCACCAAAGGCGTTCCTGCGGGAAGATGAGGATCGTCGAAAGTGATGTAGGACGGCGGGACACGATCGCTCTTGCCCTGAATGTCCACGTCTCTGGAACTTGTGTGGTGGATGGAAAGCACGCGGGTTGTGTCATCGAAAGTGTATCCCTCTTGATCGAGGCCCTTGCGCCGGCTGATGGTTTTTCCACCAACTGTTACGAAGTCAGGAACAAAATCGACGCGCAATACGTCTGTGGAATCAGCATCGAAAGTTGAATAAGTGACTGAGCCGGCGCCATAGGCGATTTTTGTAACGGCGGAGAGCGAGCCCAACAAGTGCGATTCATCCGCAGGAGCCCACTCAGGAACTGCCCAAAATGCATCCATAATCCTCCGCGGCCCATCGGCAAATTGATCCGTGAACCACCATTGATTGCTGAAAGGGGCGTGGGCGGCTCCGGGAAGCCCTTGAAAATAAGTGACCCAATTGTAGGTGCGGTAGGCCGCTTCCTTGTACGCAACGTCTCCAGTTTTCGCGTAGTAGAACGCCTCAACCGCGGCCAGCCTCGCGCTATGGCTATCGCAGCACTGATTCGGAAGGTTGCAACAGAATTCTTTGCCGTTTCCCTGCTCCGTTGTGACTAGCGCGCCGTGAACGATGTATTTCGGCCACTTGGGCGTGGTCTTCACCCACTCGATCAGCTTTCGCGAATGCTCGCGCCAGTCCGGATCCTTTTCGGGATGCAGAAGCACGTAACGAGCAAATTCCAGCGGAATCACCTGGTTCATGTTTCCCATACTGGCCTGCACATCCTCGAAATAGCCGACCCACACGTTATTCTGCATCGGATATTTCATCAGCCAGGTCCATGCGCCTTCGCGAATCTTTTTGTAAGAATCGGTGTCGCCCTGATTGAGCCGGATCAACTCGTCCAGGAGCATGATCGGTTCTACGACATTCGCTGAATAAGGAAACATTCCCTTTCCGCCCACGAGGCTGCCATCGCGCGCGTAACACCGGTAAGGCCACGGCGAATGGAGTTCGTCGCCAGGTTTGAAATTCTTTACAAGCGCTTCCGCGCAGCGAATCGCCGCGCGCAAGTATTTCGTGTTTCCGGTCATCTCATAGAGCCGGAGATATGCGTAGCCATCTTCCCCGACCACGTGAGGCTCGACGAAGTCTTCTCCGTGCTCGCTCCAGCCGGTGTAGCGGCGGCTTCCGGGATTCGCGGAAGGGTATGGCACTTGCGCCCAGGCGTAGCCTTCCGGGGTCAAACCGTTTTCCAATTCGTAGTCCACAAAATTCTGGAGGAATTCCAGCGTGTGCGGATCGCCCGTGTAGGGATAGAGCCTCTCGACAAAACCCTGCATCATTGCGCGCAAATAACCTGTCGAATTCACCCAATGCCACTCCGGCATCAATTCGAAGGTTGTGCGGTCAAAATCGAAGCAGCAAAAAAAATAAGGAAGGCGCTGGCGATTGTACTGGTCCCAGACGATGGTCCATTGCGATAGGAAATAGGCGGAGTAGGAGTATCCAGTGTTGTTGGGCATTGGCCAGGGCAGGAGCTTGCCCTGGCTATCCAGTTCGACGGGCCGTCCGGCGATGAAAGATTCATTCACCGTGGAGGTTACTGGGAATGATTGCTGTCCGGCAGCTCCGGTGGCAATGGTCGCGCTTAAAATGAATGCAAGCAAGATTCTTAGCAATTCAGCAGCTCGCGGCATATCGCTCCAACAGAATCATAGAAAACAGCAGGATGGCAGCACTCTTCAGAGGATGCTGTGCACATGCGCCCTGGAGGCACCGTCTCAGAATGTAGTCGAAGATTTCAAACTTGGCTACTTTAGCGGCGTCCACTTCCTGCATTCCGCCACAGTGACCGGCAAGGTTACAGGAGAGCCGGTTTTGTAGCGAATGATGCCATCGGAGGTCGAGCAGAAGCTTCTTACTCCCGTGTTGTCACTGGTGGGCGTAGCAACTGTCACGTATTCGTCGCACTTGTGTAGCTTACAGATGGCTCTGACGCGGAAATGGTACCCGGACTTCACACACCACGCCTCGCCAGTGCAACTTTTATTGCCCAAAGTCTCATCAAGAAACCCGGCGTGCTGCGGCGATATGGCTTTCGGGCTACCGGGATCGGCGCCGAGCGCAGCCAGATCGGGCGCGTAGCCTCTCTGGGGATACGCGGCCGCGTAGGTAATTTCGGCGACGTTCACTGTGCGCACGCTGCCCACAGCACTCGCTTCATTGGCGGCCATTCTCGAACGCAGTAGGTTGGGAATCGCGATTGCTGCCACGACCATAACCGCACCGAAGTCATACGCACCGCTGCCACTCGCTTCGCGAATTGCACTCTCCTCGCCATAAACGCAGACGACCGCGGGCGTAATCTCTTTCGAACCCTGCGCAAGCGAATGAGCCATCTCTGGCGCAAACTGTCGCAACTGTAAAGATGCGATAGCGACCGGGTCCTGATAGAGCAATGCGGAAGCTTCCAGAGGATGGCCTGGTGGGAGTGACGCCAGGAAGGTTTTGGACTTTGCCAAGGACTCGCCTGTCTTATGGAGGCGGACCGCCTCGGCCGCCGCTTCACGGCTGGAAGCAAGGATCAAATGGCCATCCACAAAGGCGTAGCCGATTTCGAGAGGGGGAGTGGAGGAAGGAATATGGACAGTAGAGTAGGTAACTCCATCCTCGTCAAATTTCTCGGCCTCAATATGTGCTGCCGTGAGTAACGTGGTCAACGTCTGCTCTAAATGACTGGTATCTCGAACGCCGAGTATGGCCTTCCAGACTGGTTTTGACGGAGTAACGCTGTCCATCTCCAATGTGACTTCGCCCCCCAAAGTGCTGAGCAGATCGTCCTTCAGACTGAGTTTCAACATCTGTTCAAACGCCGGTAGCGACGCGAATGGATTCGAACTCGAGTTGCTGTACATTCCCTTCACATCTTCAAATATCTGTGCGGGGTTCGCGAGCAGCACGGTGCCCGCTACCATTGCTTTCGGAGAAGCAAAATCCAGGCCACTCAGCGGCCCCGTCTTCGCCAGCCAGGCTGCTGACCCGTGGCGC
>Ga0210405_10004506_pt1 | contig 13062 bp, 12 predicted proteins | sample IncBWH11MmetaG_FD_155492 | JGI IMG/M metagenome (GOLD analysis project Ga0210405, IMG submission 155492) | Forest soil microbial communities from Barre Woods Harvard Forest LTER site, Petersham, Massachusetts, United States - Inc-BW-H-11-M | ecosystem: Environmental > Terrestrial > Soil >... | reverse complement strand
GCGTGGGTCGGCGATTGCCGGGTCTGCCGACCCTCCAGGTCGCGCAGGATTCTCCTCGCTTCCTCGCTGCGTCCCGAAACGGCGTAGGCGTGCGCCAGATTGGAGTCGAACGTGGTGTTGCCTCCGGCAAGCTCGATCGCTTTGCGAAATTCCGCGATCGCCTCGTCGTACCTGTGCATTTGCACGAGGGTCTGGCCCAGTTGATAATGGGCGACGGCAAAACTCGGGTGCAACTCGAGCACTTTTCGGCTTTGCTGCAGCGAATCCTCATACAGGTGCGCGATGCACAAGGCATCCGCCAAATCCGCACCGAGAATGGGAGAGAGAGGATCCAGGTTCTCCGCCGTTCTCAACGCGGCGATGCCCTCGACCTGGCGCCCGGTCAACATCAAATGCCAAGCGTACCACTGATGCGCCGTCGCATAGCCGGGGTTGAGCGCGAGCGCGCGCCGGTACGCGCTCCCGGCGGCCTCCCAGTCCCAGGCATAAAGGTCGAGCGCAAACGCCAGCGAGGTGTGCGCCTCGGCAAGGTTGTCGTCGAGCGCCAGCGCCTTGGCGGCGGCCGCGTTGGCCTTCGCAAAGGCATCCTGCGGCGACAGGATCCCGTATTCCCAATCGCCCGACAACGCATAGGCGTCGGCAAGGCCGCTGTAGGCCGCGGCGAAGCTCGGATCCTTGCCGATCGCATCGGAGAAATAGTCGATGGCCTTTCTCAGGCCATCGCCCGTTCGCTTGTTCCAGAAATAGCGCCCCAACAGGTAGGCGTCGTACGCCTCCGGCTTCACCGTTCTGGCGTTCTGCAGCGCGGCCTGCTCCTGTCGATTCAGGGTGGCGCGCACCTGCTCGGCGATGGCGCCGGCCACCCGGTTTTGCAGCGCCAGGGTGTCGCGCATATCTCCTTCGTAGCTTTGCGCCCAAATGTGCTCGTCGGCAGGAACGCGAATGAGCTGGGCCGTGATCCGGACTCGTTCGTCGGAACGCAGCACGCTTCCTTCGACGACGGCGTCCACGTTGAGTTCGCCGGCGATCTGCGCCAACGGCTTGCGAACCCCCTTGTAGGCCATCGCCGAGGTGCGGGAAATCACGCGCAGCGTGCTGATCTGTCCCAGCCGGGTGGTCAATTCGTCCGTCATGCCGTCGGCGAAATACTCCTGCGCCGGGTCGCCGGACAGATTCTCCAACGGCAGCACAGCGAGGGAGCGAATCTTCGGCGCGCCGTCGATCCGGACGTTGAGAAACCAGGCCAGCAAAGCCGCGAGCACCACGACCGCGGCGACGCCGGACAGCACCGCGGCGAGAGGAACGCGCGATCGCCAGGCCGGCGCCGGGGCGTCGACGGCCCCGACCGGATCGGCGACACCCTCGCGCGCGGCCCCGGATGGCCCGCCGGGATGTTCGATCGCCGCGACCTCGGCGAGGAACCGGTAGCCGCGGCGCGCGACGGTCTCGACGAAGCGCGGATTGTCGCCTGAATCGCCCAGCGCGTCGCGGACCTTGCTGATCGCTTTGTTGAGGCCGTGATCGAAGTCGACGATCGTCCGCGGCCAGATTCGGCCCTGCAACTCCTCCCGGGTCACCAGCTCGCCCGGCTTCTCCAGCAGCGCGGCGAGGACCTGAAAGGGCTGGCCTTGCAGCCGGACGCGCGACCCGCGCTTGGTCAATTCGCCGGTCCGAAGATCGACTTCGAAGACCCCGAAGCGCAACCGCCGGGACGGATCATTGGCCTGCATGGCAAACTCGAGCGTGCATGCCGCACGGCCGCATCATTGCGCCCGCCGCCCGCACGAAGCAAGCGGAGGATGTCTCCCCATAAAGCGTTGATTTATTTGGTCTTTCGCGGGGACCGTCGTTCCAGGAATAAACCATCGCCCGTCCATTGAGGCGATATCCGTGCCTGATAACAACTGGCGCCTGCAGTGGGGACCAGCCTGCGGGAGCTGCAGATGAACGCCTTATCCAGCCGTCCGATGTCCAGCGTCGCGCTATCGTCCGATCCGGATTCGCGGACGCCGGGGAGCGTCCCGCGGGACGCCGCGGCGGCCAACCGCATGAGCGAGCGCGAGGCCAATGCGCGTTTCGCCGCCGTCGTGCTCCCCCATCTCGACGATGCCTATGCGCTGGCGCGATGGCTCACCCGCAATCGCGCCGACGCCGAGGACGTGGTGCAGGACGCCTGCCTGCGCGCCTTCCGCGGGATCGCCGGCTTTGCCGACGGCAACGCGCGCGCCTGGGTGCTGACCATCGTGCGCCACACCGCCTATGCCTGGCTGCGCAAGAACCACCCGGCCGCCCTCATCATGGTCGAGGACCTCGAAGCGGTCGAGCATCGACAAGCAGATCCCGCGGCGCTCGATGCCGACACGCCGGAAACGGCGCTCATCGCCAAGGGCGACGCCAAGCGGCTCGAGGCCGCGATCGCCGCGCTGCCGGCGCCGTTCCGGGAAACCCTGGTCCTGCGCGACCTCCAGGGCCTCGCCTACCGCGAGATCGCCGAGGTGACGCAGGTGCCGGTCGGCACCGTGATGTCGCGCCTTGCCCGCGCCCGCCGCCGGCTGAGCGAGATCGTCGCGGGCGAGGAGGCCTGGAATTAAGGATCCGTGCATCCGCGAAGTCCATGCCTGCACGACTACCCGACAAAGCCCGATATTTCGTGCTGTCGGTTTCGCTCAAGCAAGCGTGCAAAGAACCATGTCAATCTGCCGCGATGCCGCAGCGAGAAGCCCGTCGTAGGTGGTCGCGCCGGCGGCCGCCGCCTTCAGTACGATCTCGGCCATACGGGCCTTGGTCGACGGCGTCGCCCGCTCTACCGGGATTTGCGTCATGACGTCGTCGAGCGCAAGGCGCATGATCTGAACGAATTCCGGACTGTAGCTCGGCATGACCGTCTCTCCCCATGGAATCAACCGCGGTTCGAGCCGCGGGGCGAAGAAAATGCGCGGCGCCAGCGAGATTTTCCAATCACGAAGCTGCGGTTATTTTATCTTTTTTCGCACAGAATTTTAATGTTGAGTCCGGAATATATCTGCTTAATCCGAGAACCGGTTCTGCTGTGCGGTGACATTCACGTGAGGCAGATCAACCGTGCGCCGCGTCATCGTGATCGCTGCGAAACCCACCGACACTTCGCGCGCCGAAATAACCGCCCGCACTTTTCGGTCTCCTCGATTGTGGAACGAACGGAGGAACCGAATCGATGAGTGTCAAGCAAACGTTTGCCGCCCTGGCGGTGCTATCTCTCATGGCGACGGCCGGCGCCGCCCAGGCCGGCGCGCACCGAGCGCGCGACACCGTCGCCCGGGCGGTCCATTGTTACCAGGGCGAGGCGCCGCCGTGGAGCTTCGCTTGCATCAAGGACACGGGGTACACCGACTGCCGCGAGCCCATGTGGATCTGCGGAGATTGAAGGGCTTGCGGGCCGCTGCACAGTTAAAAGCGTCATTTGGGGAAACCCCCGCACCCCGTCGCGCTTGCGCGACGGGGTGCCGCGTCAGTTGCCGCCTCGGTCGATTTCACCTCGGCTTGTGTCGCCGCGGCGCGTATTGGCGGTGGGGCTCGACCGCCGCGCTGCGATAGCCGGGATTGGGCAGACAGAATCCATCGGTCAGGCCCGTCGTCGCGCGGCACTGCTCCCAGCTCACGTATCCGCAGGTGCGCCCGCCGTCGCCGCTGCCGTCGTAGATCACCGCGCACCACGGCTTCTCGCCCGCGCTTGAGGCATGAACCTCGACCGACGCCGCCGTCACCGCCGCAAGCGCGGCGAGGAGCATTCGCATGGCAAGCCTCCGTGAAGAAAAAGGGCAATGGTCGATGATACACCGGAACTGCGGTCCGCGGCGGACTTCACGGCGGAATTGACCGGCGGATAACGCCGAATTGAACCGGCGAAACACGATGCCGGCGCGCTTCAAGCCTGCGTAACCTTGTGCAAAGCGTGGGCCATGCCGCTGGCGGATCCTACGCCGGCCCTCCGTTTCGCGTGAGCGGTTGAACAAATTCTCACGCAGACTTCACCATCCCGCATGTGCGAACACATGCTGCGGAGCAGAAGGAATTCGCCGCTTGCCGCGGAGTCGTTTAGCCGTGTCAGCGCGGCGTCGCCGCGCCCAAAAAATGGAGAGAGGAATGTTCCGCACAGTTGCGATCGTTCTTGCGATCACGCTCGTTTCGCTGTCGGCCGCGCGCGCCGAGGATCCGGACGAAGAGTTCATCGCGCGTTATCACAGGTACGTCGCGCCCCCGCCCGAGGCGCACCACCACGTCGTGGCAGTTTCCGAACCGAAGCGGCCGTTCTGGCCAAATTGACACACGAACCCGAACAGGACGGCGACAGGCACGGGCAATGGGTGCCGGGTTTCGCTCGGCATCGCCGCCGTTGCCGCGCTCGTTGCCGCGCCAAGCCGCGCTGCCGGCGCCGTTCCGGGAAACCCCGGTCCTGCGCGACCTCCAGGGCCTTGCATACCGCGAGATGGCGCGGTCGGCAGCGTGATGTCGCGCCTTACACCCCGGGGGTTGCGCATAGACCTGCTCATAGAGGGTCGGCGAATGCTTCGATGCTTCAGAACTCTTTGCATCGAACGAAATCCGCCGCCTTGCTAGCGGGGAGAAATCAACCGCCGGTAACTCGCGAATCGTTCCTATTAAGACCAGCGCGCAAGCCGTCGAAATACGCCAGGCGCCCCCGCCATGCCCGTCCCGTGTAGCAATGTCCGCGACCCACGTGCGATCCATTTGGCGCCGATGATCACCGTCCCGCCGATGATCCAGAGGAGCACGATCGGTAGCCCAATTGCGACCGCGAGAATGCTCATGAAATCTTTGTCCCCAAACAACCTGAGCGCGATATCCGCTGTAGAATTATCCAAGTAAATATGCCGACACTGCAGCTCGCTCGAATGGGCCCACGTGAGGCATGCCTGATATTGCCTTTCTTGATCTGCAGAGATGTCCGACAGCATCCACGTCAGAACCGTGATGACCCAGAGTGCAGAAAATTGTTACGCCAAGGCGCTGCCAATTGGTCATATGTGCTCCTACGATCCCGTGTCCCTATTCGACCTATGCGATTTGAGTGCTGACCTAACGTAGCCCAAAAAGCGGGGCGCGCTTCGCTTACTGGGTAAGGCGCGCTGTGGCGACTGCCTGCTCGAACAACGCGTTCATGGCATCGCCGATGCCTTGCGTGGGCGTTACCTCGAAAAACAATCCCGGAGACGCGCAGGCTTTCATCGCCGGAGAAACCTGCGGCACGTACGGCATCACGTTCGTGTTGCTCCACGAGTCGCTGCCTGGTCCCGATTGCGGCAGCGTCAGGTAGGTCGTATACAGCACGGCGATGCGGATGCCGCGGTTCTTGATGGCCGTGCACAACGCCGTGTTGATCGGCTCGATGCACCGGCTCTGCCCGGAGATGAGGTTGCCGAAGCAGTTGCCCGGGTTGACCTCGTCAGCCATGCCATCGGAGACGAAAAATAGCAGCGCTTGGCGCGAAATTGACGACTGCCCGGTACCCGGATTGGGGATCAAGGCGCTCATCGCCGGCAGCATGGAGTCGAAATCAGTGGCGCGATCCGAGTTTTCGTTGTTCTTGTTGACGGTCATCAGGTCGACCTGTGACGCCGCGGTGGCAGCGGCCGAGAGATTGTTAGTGAGCGCGATCACCAGATTGGGGGCATAGTTGTTGGACAATTGTTTGGCGACATCGGAGGGAGCCGTCGTGCTACCCCAGGTGCCGAAGGTGTAGATGGCGACGCGGAACTGCGAGTTCACTGTCTCGGAGCTTGATGCCATTGTCATCATCTGCGCGGCTGCGCTCGCAAGGACGTCGATACGCTTGGTCACGCCCAGGTTTTTGGCGGTCGCATAGAAATTGTCGAACGCGCTATTCGAGGGGTTGCTCTGGTTGGTCCCTATGTCATGGCAAGCGAAGGCGCAGCCGAGCCCATTGGTGCTGGCGTATTGCTTCGTACCGTTGACCAGGGTGTTGATGTCGGTCTGAGTTGCCGGCAAGCCCATCGAGGGGGTGTTGTCCAGCAACAGATAGAAATCCATAAAGGCTGGCAAGCCGTTCGCGGCCGCCGAACTCCCGTTGACGGTCATATGGTCCCAACCGAGAATCTGCATAAGAACGGTCGGCACGGTGGCGGTGAACTGAACAGTCGACGTCAGCGTCCAGTTCGTCTTGGTGACCGCCGCGCTGAAGTTGGTAACGGTGAAGCCGGTTCGGCCGAGAGTCTCGCCGTTGAAGATATTGCCTGCTTGCGCCTGCGCGATGGGGACCGGCCCGTTGGCCGGCATCGACAGCGCATAGGTGTAGCCGGGCGAGGCTTGCGCCACCGAGCCGAGCGCGGACGCATCGGCGGCCGCCTGCAGGAAGGTCTGGATGCGAGCTGCCCTGCTGTAGTCGACACCAGCGCCCACCAATCCGATCATCGGAATCATGCAGAATCCGAACAGAATCGCAACGTTGCCGCCTTTGGCCGCGCGGAATGCCGACAGGCTGCGGCGCAGCCGGCGCAAGAGCTCGTATCGAAGCATGGGACCCCCCGGGGTAGCCAATCGTGCTAACCGGACTTAACGCAGGAGCTTGAAAGCGCGGTGAAATCGGCGGGCAAGAAGCCACGCATTTCCATAACAAGACGTTAATAATAGCCGGCGATCACGTGAACGTCGTTGGGCAGGCCGCGGGACCGCTAACACTCGAGGACAGACGCGGCGACATGAATATCTGGTCTTTGAGGTTGAGCGTGCCGGAAATCACGTACGCAATGGGTGGCGTGTAATTGTATTGGGCCTCGCCCCAGATCAGGTAGGAGTTGTTGATCGTCAGTTGCGGCGGAAGCGTCACCGGATCCCCAATATTCCGAGGTGTTCCCTGATAGCTGCAGCTGAACCCCCAGATTTTCGCATTGCCTTTGTCGTCGATGTAAATCTCCGAAACTGTGACCGTCAGGTTGTTAGGGACATAGGGTGAGATCACCGCGGCGGAAGCCGCGAGAATGTCGCTCATGTTGCCGGTGCTGATCGTACTGGCGCGCGTGACGAGGTCGGTCACCGTGCGTGCGGTGATCGTCACCTTGCGGTCTATGGCGATTGCATTGGAAATCTCGATCCCGGCGACATAGAGCGTAAGCATGACCGGCAGCAGTAAGGCGAACTCGACAGCCGATGTGCCATGCCGGTCGCGCCGAAACTCGGCGAAAGGCCAGGCGAGCAGGCCCGCGAGAGAGCGAGGGCGCGTCATGGCGCGGTCGCCTGGTAGGGCTCATTGCGGAACGCCGCCGTCGCCATCAGTAAATTGTCATTGCCGGACATGTTGGAGAGCGCATTGGAAAGCCCCAGAAGCGATACGTAGACCGGCCACTGATACATGACGCGAACTACGACGATGTCACCAGCATTTCCCGGCGCGAACGTGAAATTATTTTGGATTTTGCCGTTCTGGACCGGCAGGGTGGTGTTCGCGGACGAGAAGTTGGTCGCAGTGCGAACGTCGATAAGGAGATTGTTGCAATTGAAAAAGCTGGCGACACTCCCGCACACCGCCTGCTGAAACGAAGCCATGGTATAGCCCTGGTTCTGCGCTTGCCCGGTCAAGATTAGCCGGCCCGCGTTTTGCGCAGCGGTCTCAAGGGTCTGACTCGCCAGGAACATGAGGGCGCTTTCCATGATCGCAAAAAGCAGCGCCAGAAAGGGCGTAGCCACTACTGCAAATTCGATTGCAGCTGACCCGTCCTCGCATCGCAGCAATTTTCGCAGCCAAGCATGCGTCAACAGCCACCGTGAGTGCACTTTAATCCTGTTGGCGATCATAGCAATCACACCCTGACAGGTTCCCCCTCGTGTGACATTTCAACCGAGATGCGGTGAACGAGTTTTAGCAAAAGCAGTTTGGCGAAACATTGTACCGGCCGCGCATTTCCCATGCTGATCGTTTACCGTTCGATAACTATCTTCCACAACTGTACCGGTTGTGACCTCTCCAATGCCTATGGAAGTGCTCCGTGTTGGAATAGTCGGCCCGCAGATCTTTCTGAAGAATCTAACGTGCATCTTGGTCGTTTATTCAACATAAAAACAGTGACTTTCATCGGTTCACAAATGATTCAGCGATGATGGGCACGCTTATAAACGGAAGAGCGAGATAGCCTGCAAAAAAGGTGGCCAACGTGCGTGCTAACAACCTAATTATGCTCAGCTTCGCGGTCGTGTTCGGGCTACTCGCCGTGTTTGTAGCCCATGCATGGCTGAACCGGCAGGCCGACTTACGGTCGCACAAGGTTGAACCTCAGATGCCTGTCCTTGCGACCCGGACGATTGTGGTTGCCGCGGGTCCGCTTCGTTTCGGCACACATCTGTCCGCACAAGTGATACAGGAGGTGGCTTGGCCAGAAGCGGCGATTCCAGCAGGCACTTTTGGCTCGGTCAAGGACCTGCTGGGCCCCGGCAAACGGATCGTCCTTGCCGCCATCGAGCCCAACGAGCCGATCCTGCGCACTAAGATCACGGGTCCCGGCCAGCGCGCCACACTTTCGGCGGTAATCGAGCCGGGGATGAAGGCAGTGACCGTTCGCGTAAATGACGTGGATGGCGTTGGCGGCTTCGTGCTCCCAGGTGATCATGTCGATGTGATGATGACACGTCAGCCGGGCAACACCGACGTCGTGCTCCAGAATGTGAAGGTCCTCGCGATCGACCAACTCGCCGACGACAGCACTGACCGACCCACCGTCGCCAAGGCAGTCACGCTGGAGGTCGAGATCACTGCAGCCCAGAAGCTCTCGCTTGCTGCATCACTTGGCAACCTAACTCTAGCGCTTTGCAAGGCGGGGGAAACCGAAGTTGGAGGCACACGACGCATCACGGTAGGCGACCTCGGCAACCCCAACACTCCGCGCGGCACACCCAAACAATACGCCATAATAGCTGTCACGCGCGCGGGGCAGCGCCAAGAATATAACGTATCACGCGAATGATGCGGTGGGCCACGCCGCCGCACGGGCTAACGGATATAGATGCCCGCTTGCCCGATTGTTCTCGCTGCCGCTGCTGCCGTAGCTCGTCAGCCCGCCGGCAAGGACAAATTCGCGCACATAGTAGCTCGTGGGAACCCTGTGGCGGGCGGCCAGAGCGACGATTTGATCGCGATAAACGCTGAACAGCGGATCGTCCGCTACCAAGAGCGCGCTGTCCCGGTGTCGGGCGAGGCTGGTAAAGGCCACATCGATATCGGCTTCACTGCTGGCACGAATCACATCGATCTGTTGCCCGATCGACTGCGCAGCCACCTCGATCTCATTGAGATGGTCGTCGGCATTCGGGTTCTTGGGATTGCTGAGGACCGCGAGCACCGCAGGTGACGGGACCAGCTCGCGAATGATCTCGAGGCGCTTACCGCCGAGCGCGCCGAGAAGCTGGCAGATGCCGGCAAGGTTGCCGCCCGGCCGATTGAGAGTTGCTACCACGCCGAGCTTGACGGGGTCCGCGCCCATTACGAACACGACGGGAATGGTCGAGGTCACTTGCTTCGCCGCTAGCGCAGCCGGGAGCCCTCCCGCGAAAAGGACCGCCACGCGGAGGTTCACCAACTCGGTAGCGAGCGCCGGCAAGCGATCGTAATGCCCTTCCGCCCAGCGGTATTCGATCGCTACATTGCGTCCCTCGATGAAGCCACTTTCAGTCAAGCCGTGGTGGAACGCGGCGACCAGCGGGCTGGTATAGCGATCGAGCGATGTCGCGCTCAGATACCCGATCACCGGCATTGCTGGCTGCTGCGCACGTGCCCAGAGCGGCCAAGCCGCCGCACCGCCAACGATCGTGACGAAATCTCGCCGTCTCATGTGGCCGCCCCAGGCTCAGCACAAGGCATCGTACCGGCTCAAGGTAGCACACTTAAAGGGCCGGGTATGAGTTCAGGCCAGGTCGTTGAGGGGCCGGCGATGTCCGAGATGGGTCAATCTGCGACATGGCGGCATCGCTTGGCCATGTCCGATCTAACCATCCCAAAGCGGACATTGATCGGCGGCACGGCAATGTCCGCTTAGTGCCAAGAGGAGACATTTGCCGGCTATTCGATCACCTCGTCGGCGATGGCGAGCAGCTGCGGCGGTACAGTGAGGCCGAGCATCGTGGCGGTCTGGGAGTTGATGACCAGCTCTAACTTGCTCGACTGCACAACCGGCAGGTCCGCGGGCTTGACGCCCTTGAGGATGCGGCCGGCATAGGAGCCGGCTTCGCGCCACGCACCCACAATGTTGGCTCCGTAGCTCATCAGCCCGCCCGCTTCGGCGAAGTCCCGCGCGCGATATGATGCTGGGACCGCGTGGCGCGTCGCCAGGTGGACCAATTGGGTACGTCGGCTGTTGAGGAAGGGATCGCTACCGACGAAGAGGGCATCGGGTTTTTCACGCACAAACGTTGCGAACGCCGCATTGATCTCGCTGATAGTGCTGGCTATGAGGATTTGGATTTGCAACCCGATGGCGCGAGCTACCACCCCAACCTCTCTCACCGTGGTCTCCGCATACTCGGCATTGGCCGGATTGATCAGGACCGCCACACGAGTGGCTGCGGGCACCAGTTCATGCAGGAGTTCAAGCCGTTTCGCGGTTAACTCGCCGCTGAAAAAATTGATTCCTGTCAGGTTGCCGTCGGGCCGGGCGAGGTTCGCGACCAGACCGAGTCTGACTGGGTCGTCGCTCACAATGAAAACAACGGGGATCGTCGTGGTTGCCGCCTTCGCCGCCAACGCCGGACTAATACCGCTGGTCGCGGCTATCACGGCAACCTGCCGGCGAACCAAGTCGGCCGCCAGCTCTGGCAGCTGATCCATTTTATTCCCGGCCCAGCGGTAGTCGATCGCCACGTTCAGACCTTCGACGACGCCTGAATCCCTTAGGCCTTGGCGAAAGCCACGCAGACGGTCCGTCAACTCGTCAGGCGATCTTTGATCGAGGAGCCCTATCACGGGCATTGCCGGCTGCTGCGCGCGCACGGCAAGCGGCCACGTCGCTGCCGCGCCGCCAACGAGCGTAATGAACTCGCGCCGTCTCATGTCCGCCCAGGCTCACCACAAGGCATCGTACCGGCTCAAACTAGCACACTTAAAGGGTTGGGTATGAGTTCAGGCCAAGTCGGTGAGCGGCCGGGCGATCTCCGAGATGGGTCAATCTGCGACATGACGGCATCGTTTGGCCACGTCCGATCTGGCCCCAATACCGGACATCGGCCGGGGCCGCACGGAACGTCCGAAAAGTGCCACTTCCGGACTCATTCAGCGCTGCAAAACAGCATCAGTCGATCAGTTCGTCGGCGAGCAACAGAAACTCGCGGGGGATTGTCAGCCCCAATTCTCTCGCCGTCTTCAAATTGACGAGCAGCTCGAACCTGGTGGGCTGCTCGACGGGCAGGTCAGCTGGCTTGGCGCCTTTGAGGATCTTATCCACGTAGGTCGCGGCGCGTCGATGCAAGTCGGCGATGCTTGCTCCGTAGGCAAGGAGGCCGCCAAGTTCCGCAAACTCCCTGCCCATGGCCATTGAGGGCAGCCGATGCTTGGTGGCGAGGTCGACAATGCGTCTTCGTTCAGTAAAGAGCATCGGGCTCGGAAATACGATGAGGGCATCGGCGCGCTCTCCGGCAATCGCAGAGAATGCCCGGTCGAACTCGTCCGGGCCCTGCACAGCAACAAGTCGAAGGGTTACCCCTAAAGTCCCTGCGGCGACCTCTGTCTCCTTCATCATCTCACTCATCGTGCGCTCGCCATAGGCGCGGGGATGCCAGAGGGCGGCCACTTGCGAAACCGTGGGGACAGCCTCCTTCAGCAGGGCCAGCCGCTTGGGGAGCAGTTCCGGGCCAAGGAAGGTCAACCCCGTGATGTTGCCTCCCGGCCGCGCGAGGCTGGCGACGAGCCCGTCTCCGACAGGATCGCCCATAACCGGCACAACAACGGGGATAGTGGTGCTCGCTTGCTGTACAGCACGGGCAGAGAGCGAATTCGTTGCGACGATGACGTCGACCCCGAGGCGGACCAATTCGGTTGCCAGTTCCCGGAACCGCTCGACCTTGCTATCGGCGGATCGGGCCTCAATGACGATATTGTGCCCCTCCGTGTAGCCGCGTTCGTGCAATGCCTGCCGAAACGCGTCAAAACCCACCCGCGCCTCGGGAGATTCAAGCGAGCCTGTAATCAGGAAGCCAATCCGCGCAACTTTCTTCGGCTGCTGCGCGCGCACAGCACACGGCCACGCCGCCGCTGCTCCACCGACGAGGCCGATAAACTCCCGCCGCCTCATGTACGCTCCCAGGCACAGACCAAGTATCGTCCTAGGTCACACTAGCATCCTAGGCGGGCTTTGTGTGGCTTAAGGGTTGGTCGCGACGCGGGTCGGCCAATGTCCGAGATGGGTCAAAAGCGGTCCTCCCGATCCGGTCTGCCGCATGTCTGCTGTTCCGCCGAAAGCGGAAGTCCCAGCGCGCTCTCACCATGTCCGCGAAGTGCCATTAGCGGACAAGCGCATCATCGCGCGGCTGATGGGCGGGTGGATCGAACAATGGCATTTCCGGCTGTCTCGGCGTCTGCTATTTTTGATGCCAGCCGTTGCTGCCGAGACACGGAGCGGACCATGCGCGGGCGAGCCTTGCTACGCGATGTGGTCACGATCGGCATCGTGCTTTGTGCCGTGGCACCGCTGGGCGCCGCAGCGCAGGATTGGCCGACCCGACCGATGACCATTGTCGTTCCCTTCGCCGCCGGCGGGGCGGCCGACGGCACCGCGCGCGTGCTGGCGGGAGGGTTGTCGCAGGTCCTCGGCGAAAACGTGATCGTCGAGAACATCAGCGGCGCAGGCAGCACGATCGGCGCCAATCGGGTGGCGAAGGGACCGGCCGACGGCTACCAATTCCTGCTCGGCTCCACCGGCACCTTCGCGCACAGCCAGTCGCTCTACAAGCGTCCGCCCTACGACACGATGAAAGACTTCGCGCCGATCGCGCTCATCAGCCGGCAAGCACTCGTGCTGGCGGTCCGCAAGGACCTGCCGGCGGACGATCTGCAGGCGTTCATCGCCT
>Ga0210405_10004504_pt1 | contig 13064 bp, 13 predicted proteins | sample IncBWH11MmetaG_FD_155492 | JGI IMG/M metagenome (GOLD analysis project Ga0210405, IMG submission 155492) | Forest soil microbial communities from Barre Woods Harvard Forest LTER site, Petersham, Massachusetts, United States - Inc-BW-H-11-M | ecosystem: Environmental > Terrestrial > Soil >... | reverse complement strand
CGACGCGCTGAAGGAAAAGTACCTCATCGCGCCGCCGTTGCGCACCAACCCGCAGCCGGGCCAAAGCTGCCAGTCCACGGGCACTCCCGTCGAATCCACGCGTCCGCCTCGGCTGTTCCGCGCATATCTCGAAATCTCCGGCCGCATCTGCGGCCCGCCGGCCATCGATCGCGAATTCAAGACCATCGATTTCCTCACCATCGTCGATCTGGCAAACCTGCCCGATCGCGTCCGCAGCCGCTTCTTCTAATTTCCAACATCGCGCGTAGCGGCCACCTTTAGGTGGCCCTTCGTTTCCGAAAAGCGCATCTCATGTAGTATGGAACCATGTGCGCCGAGTTCAATCCTCTCGACTGGCAGCTTCTCTACCGTTTCCCCGACCGGATGCACAAAAAATCAAGTTGGACAGAGCATGTACCCTTCGCCCTGGCGCTCACCGAAATGTTGCGTCCTCGCACCCTGGTGGAACTCGGCACCCAGCACGGCGTTTCCTATTGCGCTTTTTGCCAGGCCATCGCGGAGCTGAAGCTCCCCACCCGCTGCTACGCCGTCGACACCTGGCTCGGCGACGCCCACGCCAACCATTACAAAGAATCGGTCTATCTCGACTTGCACGAATACCATCGCCGCTACGAATCCTTTTCCGCCCTGCTTCGCATGACTTTTGACCAAGCCTTGCAGAATATCCCCGACGCCTCCATCGACCTGCTGCACATCGACGGCCTGCACACCTATGACGCAGTCAAAACCGACTTCGAAACCTGGCGCCGCAAACACAGCGACCGCGCCGTGGTCCTACTTCACGACACGGTCGAAACCCAACGTGACTTCGGCGTTTACCGCCTCTGGGCGGAGCTATCTCCAAATTTCCCGAGCTTCAATTTCGAGCATGGTCACGGCCTTGGCATCCTTGCCGTAGGGCCGCAGCAGCCACCGGCTTTCCTCGATTTTCTTCGCACCGCAAACGCCAAGCCCGCCGCAACCCACGCCCTCTTCGCCTCACTCGGGCGCAGGGTTCTTCTCGAAACGGAAAAGCGCTGGCTCAACCAGAAATCCTCCGTCCAGCGCGCCCTGACCGTCCTCAAATCCAAATCCCTCTTGCGTTGAATTTGTTGTCTTAACTGCGGCTGGCGCTTTTTCTCTTCATTCTTCTATGTAGCGCTGGCTTTTATGCCAGCCTCTTGGGGTTTCCTCACAGCACATCCGTTCCTGCTTGTGCCCTTGCATTTTCCTTAGGAGGCCGGGGCTTCAGCCCCGGCGTAACAGGTCTGCAAAATGGGCTTCAGCCCATGAAGACAGTTTTTTCTGCTAACAAAAATCAGCTATTCCAAGGTCGCGACAATCAAGCGGCAATCAGACTTTTCGCCAGCTCCAGCGCAGCAGCGGAATTGCGCGGATCAGCCAGCTTGGCCCGCACAAAGTCCCTGCTGCCGCCTCCCTTTCCCGGATGCGCGGCCAACACACTCTTTAGCACGGCTCCAAGATCCTTGCCCGCACTCGGATGCTGGGCAAGCACCAACTGCCCGGACTCCTCTAAAATCAGCAGCGCCACCGTCCGCTCGTTCTTCGCAATTTCGGTGGCCAGAGGCTGCAACAATTCCGGATGCGCTCCCTGCAGCAGCAACGAGGCAATGCGAACTCCATTCGCCGTCGAAGAGGCGCTGGAAGCCAGCTGCACAGCCCATACCGTCGCCAATTGCTGCACCGCCGAGCGCAGGCTCTTGAAATTCGCGTCCCGCTCGGCCGCCAATCGATCCACCGCCGGCGGCAACTCCCCCAGCGCGCAGCCCAGCGCACCCATCAGCGCTCGCTCCCGTTCAAAATCCTCCGTGGCCACCTGCTCCGCGCGCCGCCCGCACACAAACTCCACCCGCCAGTCCTGCCGCACCTTGCTGCAACCCCGCACCAGAATCATCCCAATCTGCCCCGTGGACTTCACATGCGTCCCGCCGCACGGCTGCAAATCCGCGCCTTCAATCTCAATCGCCCGCAACAGCCCCGCACGCTCCACTTCCTTCCGCACGCCCAGTCCCGCCAGTTGCTCCCGCGTGCCATAGCGCACAGCGACCGGTCGATCCTCAAAGATCACTTTGTTCGCAGCGCGCTGCGCCCCGATCAACTGATCCCTCGAAGGCTCACCGCCGCGCAAATCAATGGTGCAGATTTCCCCGCCCAGGTGAAACGACACCGTCGGCAATCCAAATCGCTCCTGGAACATCGCCGAAACCAGGTGCTGCCCCGTATGCTGCTGCATGTGGTCGAACCGCCGCGGCCAGTTGACGCAACCCTTCACTCCTCCTCGCTCCACCTCGCGATCCACAATGTGCGCGATTTCATCATCTTCATCGCGAACATCCAGCACCACCGCTTCTCCCAGCAAGCCCAGGTCGTTCGGCTGGCCTCCCGACGACGGATAAAACGCAGTCTGGTCCAGCAGCACTTCCCACGCGGGCTGCATGCCGGAAGGTCCCTGCACCGGCTCAGCCGGAGCGCAGCTCAACACGCGCGCATCGAAATTCTGTAGGTAAGCATCGTCGAAATACAGCCGGTGGGTAGCCATGAAAAAATTCTAACACACGCCTTTTCGCGCGTACGGCCAGCCGAATCAGCTAAAATAGATAGATGTCCGTGCAACTCATCGCGCTCGATATTGATGGCACGCTCCTCAGCAGCCGTTTCACGGTTTCCGAGCGTAACCGCGCCGCCATCGCCGAAGCCACCCGCCGCGGCATCGAAGTCGCCCTAGTCACCGGCCGCCGCTACGACTTTGCCATGCCCGTAGCCAAGCAGATCGATTCCCCGCTGACCATGATCGTCAACAACGGCGCGCTCGTTCGCACAAAAGACGGCAAGACGCTGGCGCGCCACCTCCTGCCTCGCGACACCGCACTCCGCGTCCTGGAGGCAACGCAACCCTGGCGCGACGCCACCTCGGTCGTCTTCGACCGCCCCCTCGCCAAGCAGGTAATGATGGAAACGATTGACCTCGAAGACGGCATCCGCGGCGCCTACTACAAATGGAACAGACCGTTCCTCGGCGAAGCCAAGCCCCTCGAAACCTGCCTGAGCGAAGACCCGATCCAGGTGATGTTTTCCGGCCCCGTGCAGCTGATGCGAGCAGCCGAACAAGCGCTCCGCAGCGTCCAATTCATAGACGAATTCGCGCTGGCAGTAACCGCCTACGAGAGCAAGGATTTTTCGATGATCGACGTGATCAACCCGCGGGTTTCCAAAGGCGCCGCGTTGGCCGAATGGGCAGCCTTGCGCGGCATCGCGCGGGAGGAAATCCTGGCCATCGGCGACAATCACAACGACGAAGAAATGCTATCCTTCGCGGGAATACCCGTGGTGATGGAGAACGCGGTGCCCGAACTGAAAACGCGCGGCTGGCACGTCACCCACACAAACGACAATGATGGTGTCGCCGCAGCCATCGAACGCTTTGCCCTCCCGGAGCTGCCCGAATGCGCCTGAGCTTTCCCAGATGCGCCGCCGTTGCGGGCCTGATCCTTCTCTCCATGTGCGTTCCGGCGCGCGCCGACTATGTCGTCCTACGAAGCGGTGCCCGCCTCAACGTCACCGGCTACGAAATTCTTGGCAATCGCTACCGCTTGCACGTGCAGGGCGGCGTTGCCGAAGTTCCCATCGAGGATATTGTCGCTATTGAGCCAGAAGAGATTTTCACGCCCAGCACCGAGCCTCTGACTGAAAAAACGCCGTTTCAGAAGCTCATCCACGACGCGGCTACCCGCTACCATTTGGATCCCACGCTCATCCATTCCGTCATTGCCATCGAGTCCAATTTCGATCCCAAGGCCGTCTCTCGCAAAAACGCGCGCGGCCTCATGCAGTTGATGCCCCGCACCGCCGAACTCATGGGCGTCAAGGACTCTTTCGATCCCGGCCAAAATATTGACGGTGGTTCGCACTATCTGAGCGACATGCTGAAGAAATATGGAAATGACGTGACGCTCGCGCTCGCTGCCTACAACGCCGGCCCCGATAGCGTCGACAAGTACGGCCGCCGCGTTCCGCCTTACCTCGAAACGATGAAGTACGTGCAGCGCATCGCAAAAACTTACGCGAAGTTGAAAGCCGATGCGGCCGGACCCGCAAACGCAACGGGCGGCCTTTCTCTCCCCGAAAATTAGCCCCAACGCGCGTAGCGGCCCACCTTCAGGTGGCCCCTCCCGCCTTTGTAGCGGCCGCCTTTTGAGGCGGGCGCTTTTTGCACGTGCCGAATGGTTCCACCGGGTGGGCGCCTTTCGCGCGCAACGCAAACGGCCACTCGGCACAAGATTGCCGTTGCAATTCAACGCGTGCCGAACGCGCCCGATCTTAGACTCGCTGAATTTTCCTTCAGAAAGCGGAGTGAGCTGAAGAACTGTTGAACAACGCGCAGGCGCGCGTCGATTACTGCGGCATTTGGCCCGGTGGCGTCTGCCCCGGAGGCGGATTGGTGCCGCTGCCGGGATTCGGACTCACGGTAGGCGTACCCGTCGGCTGCTGCCCAAATCCGCTGTTTCCACCCTGGTTGCCGAAAATCCCGGGCTGTCCGTTCTGGGTGCCCGCTGGCGGCACTCCGATCACGCCCGCAGCCGCCCCGCCGTTCACCGGCTCCTTCGACGGATCCCAGATGAACTCAAACTGCCGGTAGTTCTTCGCCTTGTCGTACCAGATGATGGAAGCCTTGTTGACCTTGCTCCCCACGCCGATAATATTTCCGCCCACTAGCTCCGCGGTGCCATCCGAACTCGCAATCGCCTGCGGCGTGGACAGCGTATCCGTTGACAGGTCGCCCTGCGTTCCCTGCCCCGCGGCTTGCCCTTGCGGATTTGTCGCGGTCGCACTCCCGCCGTTGTTAAACGACGAACTGCCTAACGATGAATTGCCAGGTGACGAATTGCCAGACGACGAGTTCCCGAATGAGGAACTCCCGAACGACGAACTTCCAAACGACGAGTTATTCCCCGATGAGGATTGCGATCCGCCAAACGAGGAGCCAAATCCGCTGCTGCTACCGCTCCCAAAACTGGAATTTTGCCCGTCAGGCGTCAGCGGCCGGCTTTTCAGGCTGCCAATCAGCTGCCCGTTCGGCCCCACATAAATCATTCGCCACGAGCCATCCACCGGATTCACCGGATCCTTGTACGCCTGTCGCATGAACCGGATTCCCACCTTGTTTTTGGTCAGATCCTCCATCGAAGTCGGAAACCGCGTCGCCCCCCCGTGCGCCTGGTAGTAGCGCACAAACAACCGGATCCCCCGCACGTATTGCTTCCCCCGCCAGATCATCTCTTCTTCTTTTTCCCGCCGGCCATTGGTGATGATGTTCGGCGCAATGGCCGCGCTCGCAATCACGATCAACGCAAGCATGAACACGACCAGCGTCAGGGCGTAGCCTTCTTGCCCTCGCAACTTCCGCTGCATTGGAGCGCTGCTTCTCATGCCGTCGGATTAGCCTCTAGGTTCTTCGATCCCCTTTGGCCCGTAGTCGTGTCCTCAAAATCGATCTTGTCGTTGCCAATGTGCAGGATGCGATAGTGATTCAGCACCACGTCTCCCTCACTGACGATAAGCACTGGTGCATCTCCGGTCGGCTCCTTCAAAAACGCCTGGCGCGCGCCCCCCGCGGGCAGCATCCCATAACCAAAAAACACCAATGGCAATTCCGGAGGTGGCGGAGGCGCTGGCGGTTGCGGTTGGCGATAGACGACGAATACTTTCTTCGGTGGACCTTGGTTTGCCTTTTCCACCGGCATCGCGCCCATGACAAAAATATTGCGGCCCGCGCTCTTGTATTCCGTCCCCTGGGCTTTGGCCAGCCCGTTGATGATCAGGTTGTAGTCCTGCGCGTTGATCGGCGAATAATTGCTGGCGGAGGTCCCCGAGTTCGGCGTTGCCGACCGCCCCAGATGGAAATACCAGACCGACCCCGCGATCACCACCAAGGCGGCGAGCGCCATCATCTCTTTCTTTTGTCTCGTCTGCGCCATCACGTCTTCCTGAAATAAGAGCGCAAGTGTAGAGAAACTTTCACCGCGCCCGGAGGCGCCTGGCTTACGGAGCCCGCGCCAGTGCCCGTAGCCGAATCCAACCCCAGCGAGTCCACAACGTAAGTATTCTTCGAGCGCTGCAGCCGGTTCAGGAAGCGCACAATTCCCGCGTAATCCCCGTCCAGCAGCGCCTCGATTTCTACTTCATTCACGCTGCGCCCCGGAATCTCCTTCTCATGAAATTTCCGGTCCTGCACTTGCACATGCGTTTCGCGCGCAATGTCGTCGATTTCTTGCGACACCAAGGAATAGCCTTTCCCCGCCGGGGGCAACGTGGTCTCAAACTGATCGAAATATTTTTGCACTTCAGGAAGTCGCGCCTTGATTTTGTTCGCTCGCTCGACGTCGGCCTTCACCAAAGCCACCTGCCGCGACTCCGCCTTCAATCTCGCGTCCGGATTTTCTTCCTTCACCGCAAGCCGCGCGTTGTGAAACGCCAGTCCTCCGTCCATCGCCAGCAACAGCGCAAGAACCCCGAGGACAATCCGTTTTTTTAACTGAAAGTCGCCCATGGTCAGGTATTCAGAAACTCCGCCTCAAATTCAATCGTCAGCGGGTCCGCTCCTTGCTGCGTTGACGCCCGCTCGGACAACAGTTTCACTTGCGAGAACGAACCCGAATTCTCAAACGACTTCAGCAGCTTCATCTTCGCTTCCTGATTCGTGGCTCCCACCACGAAGTGCACCGAAACAATCCCCTTCTCCAGCTTCGGTTGAATGTGCACAATCCGCACGCCCGGCGGCAGCACCCGCTCCAGGTCCATGAACATCTGCGTCCAGTTGATTCCCCGTGCCTGCAGCACGCCAACAACAAATTTCGCGTGATCCTGGAATCCTGCGGCATCCTGTTGCGCGAAATAAATTTCCAATTCCTTGCGTTGCCCCTCGACGGTCGCCATTTCCTTCTGGATCTTGCTGCTCCGCGCTCGCAGATCCTCTTCCGCCTTGCGCAGGTTATAAGCGCGCCATCCAAGTCCCACGCACAGCAGCAAACCCAAAACCCCCACCAGGGCCGAGCCGGCAAGGAAACGCCGGTGGCTCAACAGTGGATTGGTTGCAAGATTCAGGCGAACATACATGGCGTTATCGGTTTCTCTCCTTCAGCTGCGGTGCATCATCCAGCCAACCAGGCCTTCCAGGTCCCGATCGGCCAGTGGCCGCGCATCGCTGCGCAAATGCCCTTCCGAGACGGCCGAATTCAAAAGCGAGCCCACGTCACACTTGAACTCATCCTGCAGCGGCCGCACAAATTCCGGCAAGCGCCGGCGCAATCCCGCCACCCGCACCGCTTGAATGCCTTCCTGCCACGTATCCTGGTAATACGCCGCCAGCGGATAAACTTCTTCCAGCAGCATGTGCGGTGTCACTTCCGAAGCGGTTGTGGGAAGTTCCGTGCAGCGATAACCGGCCAATACTCCCTCGCGAACGATCGCCGTTGTCAGCGAAGTTCCGGACAGCCGCGCCAGCAGTGTCGGCCGCGACTCCTCCAGCAACGAAATCGCCGCCAACGTGGAACTCAACACCACGCCGGCGCGCAGGCCTTGCGCCTCCAGCAGTGCCTCGTATTCCTTAATAATCCGCAGCCGCGCTATCGCCGTCACCACGTCAATGCCGTCGCCCCGCGGTTGCTGCCGCATGTACGAAAGCAGCGTCTCGTCCACTTCAAATGGAACGCTCTTCTTCAGCTTCCAGCGAAGCATCGGAATCGCTTCCTCCGTCGAACGCGGAAAGTCGTCGAAATGTTGCACGAACACGCGGATCACCGGATCGGGCACCAGCAGCGCCGCGGCTTCATCCTTTAATTTCAGGGTTTTCGAAACGGTGGCGACCGCCGCCTTCACCGCGATCGGGTTCGCAAGGTTCGTTTCAATCGCGGAGGGCACCAGCGCCCCCGGCGGCAATACTTCCACCGCGAATCCATCCAGCGATCCGGTTCGCGTGAAGCGCGCCGCGGACACCTGGTCCGGCGTGAACTCGATCGCCACCGTCGGATGCGGCGTCGCGTCCAGCCACCGCATGAACCGCCGGACGGCGTCAATCTTGTAGATCCCGCCCTGATATGCGCCGGCATTACTCAACGAAGGTCACCTTGTTGATTTCCCGCAGCGTCGTCAGGCCGCTTTTTACCTTGGCCATTCCGCTCTCGCGCAGCGTAATCATACCTTCTTCGATTGCCGCGCGCTTGATTTCAGATGTCGGCCGGCGGCTCACAATCATTTCCCGGATGTGGTCGGTCAGGTCTAGCAATTCGCAGATGGCCGAGCGGCCGTGATACCCGGTCCCCGAGCATTCCAGGCAGCCCGCGCCCTCCGAAAAAATATAGTCGGCGGCCTTCGCGGGATCGATTCCCGATTCGAGCAACTCTTCCGGCGAATGTTTCTTCGGCCGCTTGCAGTTGCTGCAGATCAGGCGGACCAGGCGTTGCGCCATGATGCAATTCAGCGCCGAAACGAAGTTGTACGGCTCCACTCCCATGTTGATGAAGCGCCCAATCACGTCGGTCACGTTGTTCGCGTGCACGGTGGTGAACACCAGGTGCCCCGTCAGCGCGGACTGAATCGCAATCTGCGCCGTCTCCTGGTCGCGGATTTCGCCCACCATGATCTTGTCGGGGTCATGGCGCAGGATGGAGCGCAATCCACGCGCAAACGTCAGCCCCTTCTTTTCATTCACCGGAATCTGCGTAATCCCGCGTAGCTGGTATTCGACAGGGTCTTCGATGGTGACGATCTTGTCTTCGTCGGATTTGATCTCATTAATCGCAGCATAAAGCGTGGTCGTCTTCCCGGAGCCCGTCGGCCCGGTTACCAGCACCATGCCGTAAGGCTCGCGGATATAACGGCGAAAGCGCTTCGTCTCATCAGGAGAGAACCCAACAACATCCAGGCTCAAACTCTGGAATTTCTCCGAAAGCGTTTCCTTGTCCAGCACGCGCAGCACGGCGTCTTCCCCGTGGCTCGCCGGCATAATCGAGACGCGCAGGTCAATGTAGCGCCCCTTATACTTCACGCGGAATCGCCCGTCTTGGGGCACGCGCCGCTCGGCAATGTCCAGGTCGCTCAGCACCTTGATGCGTGAAAGCACCGTGGAATGCCACTCCTTCGCGATCGGCTGCATGGCGTGCTGCAGCACGCCGTCAATCCGGTACTTCACCGCCACTTCCGCATCGCGCGCTTCGATGTGGATGTCGCTCGCCCTTCGTTCCAGCGCGGTAAAGATAATCGTCTCCACCAGGCGAACCACGGGACTGACCGTTGTGTCCCGCGTCAACCGGTCGCCGGAGATCGTCTCCTCACCCTCTTCCTCATCCTTCGAAACTTGCAGCGTAAACGCTTCCGTCGCCTGCTCCAGCACGCGCTGCGACTGCTCCGTGCGTTTCAGCAGGTCGCCAATCTGCCGCGGCGTCGCCACCTTATACGCCAGCTTTTTCCCTAGCAGCAGCGGCAATTCATCGCTCAGGATCACCATGCCGGGGTCCGCAACCGCAATCACCAGTGTGTTGTTGTTGGCCAGCAGCGGCACAAAGTTATAGCGGAACATCAGATCGGCGGGAATCGTGCGAAACAACTCAGGATCAATCCGCTGCTCGGTCAGGTCAATAAACCCGCAGCGGTAGCGTTCCGCAAGCCGCCGTGCCTGCTCGCGTTCCTGCGCCGCGTCCGCTGTCCCGCCCGGCAGGCTCGCATCGTGCAAATTGGAATCTGGCGTGGCCATGAAATCTTTTTCCTTATGCTCCCGGTCCTGATCCGTTGATCGAGAACGAGAAAATTGGCAGATACAGTGAGATCAGGATGAAAGCTACCAAAAAACCCATGAATACAAGAATAACCGGTTCAATCAGCGACACCATCGCGCCCAGCCGCAGGCCGACCTCTTCTTCGTAGAATTCAGCCACGCTGTTCAACATCGGCGCCAGCGCGCCGCTGGATTCGCCCACTTCGATCATGTCCAGCGCAAGCTCCGGCATAACGCGTCCTGCGGCCAGCGCGCCGTGCAGCGATTCGCCCTCGCGCACCATTTGCGTTGCGTTCTTCACCGAGCCGCGAACCAGCCGGCTGCTGATGGATTCCGCCGCCGTTTGCAGTGCCGCAACCAACGGCGTTCCTCCGGTCAAAAGTGTGGACAGCGTCCGGCAGAACTGCGACGCCTGAAACTTCAACAACGTGTCGCCCACCAAAGGCACACGGAACACCAGCCGGTCGAACGCCACTCCGCCTTCCTCGCTCCGCGACCAGAAAAACACGCCCACGATGCTCAGCAGGAACGCCACCAGCGCCGAAAGTATGTACACCCGATAATCCACCGTGATTGCGATCAGAAATTGCGTCGGCCCCGGCAGCGGCACTCCCAAATCCTTGTACAACGTCGCGAACTTCGGAATCACACCGGTCACCAGGTACGTCACGATGCACGTCGCCACCACCACCAGCAATATCGGATACACCAGCGAAGCCACAATCTTCTTCTTAACGCCCGTGCTCACCTTCTGATACGCAATGTAATAATCCAGCACGCCGGAAAGATTGCCGCTCTTTTCGCCGGCCAGAATCGCCGTCGAATACACTTTCGAAAAAACTCCCGCTTCCTCGATCGCTTCCGAGAGCGCCTTCCCTTCCCGCACCCGGTCTCGAATCTGCGTAATAATGGGCCGCAACTTCGGCGCGGTCGCCCGCGTGGCCAGCAAATCCAGCGCCCTAAGGATCGGCAGGCCCGCTTTGATCAGGGTATTGAACTGCTGGTTCAGGATCAGGAAATCGTTGCCGCTGATCTTACGCTCTTTGCGCACCCCCAGCATGCCGCTGATCAGGCTGCTGCGAGTCTCGACAGAATAAATGTACAGCCCTCGATCCGAGAGCTTCTGACGAGCTTCTTCAATGCTGGCGGCCGCCTCCACGTGCGAGAACACTCGCCCGTTGGCATCGGCTACGCGACAGACAAACTCCCCCATAGTCCTTTAGTTTACCTCATTCGAAGAGTACCCCAAAAAGGGTCTGGGGCTGGTGGGTTCACTGAGTCAACTGCAAGCTGGCCCGGGGCATCGACTGGATACCTGCATCTGAGCACCTACATCCTTACTGACGCATCCCGGGAGCCTCGGGTAGCAAGCCATTTACAATCACGGTTCCCGGTGGCGGCTCAAATTGAAAGAGAGTCTTTGCAAGCGCGGGGTTCCACTCCCAATCCTTAAATTCAAATTCAATCTGCATCCCCGCTTCCTGGGGAATCACAATGCGCGCCAGTTCTCCTTGTGGGGAAATCTCAAACAACACATTTTGCGCCGTGCCTCCCTTTTCGGTTTCCGCTCCTCGCAGGACGCAACGGTAGACTTCATTCCCAGCCTTCGACGGCTTCGCATCCTGCGCCGGTCCCACTTCAGAACAGATGCGCGATAGCTTCATTCCGGTTGTCAGGAAGGCAATCGGCGTGCGCCAGTCATCGCTCTTCTTTGCAGGCATTCGCGTCGCAGTGTGATCGTCCGGCGCGTAAAACCAAACGTATTTCCCATCCACCAGAAACATGCTTTTCTCGGGCTTCTCGTATTCCCAGCGCATTTTGCCCGGCCGCAGAAAATATGCCTTCCCCGCTTCCACGCGCACCTGCGTCCCATTCTCCGAGTACCGCTCCAGAAAGTTGGCCTGCAGCGTTGCGGCCCTGCTGTAGCGCGCTTCCACATTGCGCAGCGCCTGCCCCGCTCCGGACGTCTCCGCCCCAGGTCTGCCAGGCCACAGCGGGAAAGGCCCAGCCAACAAACCTGCGACGCTCAACAACGCAATGCGTTTCGGGATCACGCGAAGAGTATAGCAAACGGGTCGGCGCCCCCTTACCGAGCAGTCATCGCCATTCCGGCGAACACAATCGCCCCATATAAGCGTGCCCAGTTTAGTACGATTCAAATGGCGAAATTTCAACCACAGGAGAGAACCGCCGGGTGCGTAGCGTCGAGCAGCAACCAACGTCTTCATTGGAACAACATTCAGAGGCAGGATCGCACCACTCCAGGCAGCCGGTCGTTCCGCCCCAATTGACTTCTACGCTGTTACGCGCGAACGAGCAAACCAGTCCGCGCTCAAAGCGGCGGATCGTTGGGTCCCGCAACCGCGACGGGATTCACTCGCATCACGTTGGTCTGATCCGTATAAAAACTTCGCTGCCCGGTAACCGAACGGATGATTGGATCCGCGTTAAACGTATAGGCAGGATACGGAGCTACCCCAATCGGCGCATAGGTGAAGGTGTATCCGCTCTTCTGCCCGCCGGCCAGATTCGCATCAATATAATCGCCCTGCCCGGGTCCGAGGGCGAGTAGCGTTTGCGAAAATCCCGAAGGCGAACTGATTGTCGAATACGTGACCTCCGCGGTGATAACCGCGTGCAGGGACGAAACTGCCGAAGCTTCATTCGCCGAGATTCGAGCCTTCAGCAGGTTCGGAACTGCAATGGCCGCGATGATGAGAATGATCGCGACAACGATTAGCAACTCAATCAGCGAAAAACCTTGCTGTGGTCTTTTCATGGTCGATCTACCCTGAAATTTCCCCTCGTGAGTTAGCGTAGATACACTCTATGAAGTGCACGTCGAAGGCCAATCTCGCGCCTTCTAACCTGTTTCTCGCCTTCACTCCGGCCTGTTCTTTGCCCAATTAGGCTCTTGCGAAGCCTCCCGTGTCAACCCTGCTAAAAAAAGAAGGGGGAGCAAATGCTCCCCCTTCTTCCCTGCAATATGGAAGTCTCTCTATATTAGAGAGGAGCAGAGGCGTTGGTCGCCGGACCGGCCGGGTTCACGCGAATCACCAGCGATTCATTGCTGAAGAAATGGCGGAAGCCCGTGACGTTCGCCGTAATCGGGTCGGCGTTCACGTCAAACGTGGTGGTGATCGTGCCGTTGGCCGTGGTTCCAGGTGCGATCACAACGAACGTGTAACCGCTCTTGGTGCCCGTCGCCAAAGTCGCGTCAATGATGTTGGCTCCGGCTGGGCAAACCACGCCGGTATTCAGTTCACCGATGCTC
>Ga0210405_10004502_pt1 | contig 13067 bp, 9 predicted proteins | sample IncBWH11MmetaG_FD_155492 | JGI IMG/M metagenome (GOLD analysis project Ga0210405, IMG submission 155492) | Forest soil microbial communities from Barre Woods Harvard Forest LTER site, Petersham, Massachusetts, United States - Inc-BW-H-11-M | ecosystem: Environmental > Terrestrial > Soil >... | reverse complement strand
GGTTTCATAAATATTTTTCACCACGTGCATCAGCACATCCAGACCCACGAGGTCCGCGGTGCGAAATGTGGCCGACTTCGGCTGGCCGATGGCGGGCCCGGTGCAAGCGTCCACTTCCTCGATGGTCATTCCCAATTTATTCATCAGGCGCAACGCGTTGAGCATGGAAAATGTGCCGATGCGATTGGCGATGAAGTTTGGGGTGTCCTTGGCGACCACTACGCCTTTGCCAAGGCGGCGATCGCAAAACTCGGCAAGGGTATCCAGCACTTCAGGCGAAGTCCTCGGTCCAGGAATTATTTCGACCAGCTTCAAATAGCGCGGCGGATTAAAAAAGTGGGTCCCAGCCCAATGCTGCTGGAATTCTTCGCTCATGCCTTCGGCGATTAAATGCACGGGCAGGCCGGAAGTGTTGGTGGTGACAATTGATCCGGGCTTGCGAAACTGGGCCACGCGCGCGAGCAGGCTCTTTTTGATTTCGAGATTTTCGGCTACGACCTCGATAATCCAGTCCGCGTCCTTGATTCGCGGTAAGTCATCGTCAAAATTTCCAATGGAGATCTTGTCCCCCAGCGCAACGGTAAAAAATGCCGCGGGCTTGGACTTTTTGGCGGCATCCAGGCCGGCACGCACAATTTTGTTGCGATCCGCTGCGTCGCTGGAGGGCACCCCGGGCGGCACGATATCCAACAACAGCACAGGGACGCCGGCGTTCGCGAAGTGAGCCGCGATTCGGGCGCCCATCGTTCCCGCGCCGAGCACCACGACCTTTTCGATGCGACGTTTCATGGCTGGCCTTTTTTTTCTGATTTGTACGAACGGACAGGTTACAAAACCAACATACACGGGTCAATCGAACTGACACAAACGTCATTAGCGCCTAAACTGGTTACGGCGTGTCTGAACCCGTCATTTCGAGCGTGTTGCGCAGGTGGCTGGACGAAAAAGAGCGCGTTTTGTCCGCGGAAGTCACCAGTGTGCACGATATACCAGGGCGACCAAAAGTTGGTCTGGCGTTGGCCGGGGGGTTTGCTCGGGGTATCGCGCATATCGGAGTGTTACGCGTTCTGCGCGACGCCGGCATTCACATTGACGCGGTGGCGGGTACCAGCGTGGGAGCGCTGATTGGCGCGGCTTTTTGTGCCGGGACCCCGCTTGAAGAGATGGCGCGCATCGGCGAACACACTAGTTTCACCGATTTTGGGCGCTGGACACCGTCATGGCTCGGTCTGGCTACCAACCATCGCCTGGAAAAATATCTTGCAAGGCTCACACCGGCGAGAAATTTCGAGGACCTGGTGACGCCGCTGGCTATCGCCGCGACAGATCTGAACGCGGGTATCACCATTTACTACACGCGAGGGCCCCTGGCGCCTCCGCTACGCGGGTCCTGCGCCTATCCTGGACTTTTCGTGCCGATACAATTTGAAGATCGCACTTTAGTGGACGGCTTTCTGACTTCACCGGTTCCCGTAGAAGGCGTTGCGCTGCTGGGCGTCGACATTGTGATCGCGGTGTATCTTGAGCCTTCGAGTCTGGAGCCCCCGCGTACGTTCACGGATGTGTTGAGCCGCTCGTTTAATATTATTCAGCGGCATGCGGACCTGGCCTGGCGGCAGCAAGCGGACGTGATCATCGAGCCGGATATGAAAACATTTTTGTGGGACGATTTCACGCGGACGCCGGAGCTGGTGGCGGCTGGAGAAGCTGCGGCTAGGGAAGCTTTGCCGAGAATTCGCGAATTGCTTGGAAGCGATTCGCCAGGGACTGGCGGAACCGATGCCCTTAAAAAAGATGTTATTTCGCGCCAGTGAAGTGAAGCTTAGGACCGAACTTTAAGAACGAACGTCAAATAACGAACCGTAAGAGCGAACCGTAAGAGCCACCCTACAAATCGAGGGTGGGACACCCTCCGTGATTGTTTAATTTGTAGGTGAACGCGAAAGAAAAATTTTCAGGAACTATTTCGCGCTTCCGTCGCTGGCGGACGTTCGGGCTTTGGCTTAGTTTCTAATGGGGTGACTTGCACGATTACGGGCTGGCCTTCGCCTTTGCCACGTTGCGTGAGCCATACGGCCAAGCCTTCGGCGAAGCGTTCGGGAGTAAGGCGGAAGCTGGTTTCAACCTGGCCGTCGGCAAGCGGCAGAGTGTCGTCGAATTCGGCGGCGTTGGTGAAATTGCGCATGCAGAATTGATCGAGCCATTCGAGCGGGCACGGTTTGGCCACGCCGCGAATCACGACATTCACGTTAAATTTTTGCGCATACATGCCGGTTAGAAGTGCGACGAAGCGGACATTTTAGTCCGAGCTGAATTAGGATGCGCGCGGGCGCTTCACGGAATGCGCGAGGCCCATGGCTTCGAGCATCCAGATGAAATACCAGCCGATGTCCGGCTGCCACCAGCGTAGACCCAGGCGTGCCGAGCCTGCATGAGTGTGGTGATTCTTATGCCAATTTTCGCCCCAGGCGGTGAGCTGAAAAGGGCCGAGCCACCAGACGTTTTTGCTGGAATCACCTTCGGCGACGTGATCGAGGTGAGTAAGGCTGTTCACAAAACACTGCATGTGGAGGGTGTACACCAGACGAATCGCGCCCAGCCAGAAAAAGCCCATCCAGCCAAGGCCCAGGATCGGCCCAATAAAGATGGACAAAATAATTACCGGCGTCTCGGCATAGCCCCAGATTTTGTAAATGCCGCGATCTACTTCGGGAGCCCAGCGTTGACGGTCGGCCGGCGGCGTTTGATACAGCCAGCGCAAATGGGCCCACCAGAAGCCACCTTGTTTGGGGCTCGAAATATCGTTAGGCGTGTCGGTGGTAGAATGATGCTGGCGGTGATAAGCGACCCAACTGGCGGGATGACCGGAAGCATTGAATACCGCCCAGAAAATCAGCATCTGCTCGATGAAGCGATTGGTCTTCAAAGTTTTGTGCGCGAGCATGCGATGGTAGCAGACGGTGGTTCCGAGTCCGCCAAAAGCAATAAAAAGCGCCGCGAGTCCGAGCACTTTAAGGCTGGGCAGGGGAAACAAAATTATTCCCACGATGGCCAGCACGTGAATTAATAATAGGAAAGTAAAAACTCCTTCTTTACGTCGAACAGGTTTCCAAAATGGACGGTCCCAGGGCCGAGCTACTGCGGTTGCTGCTTGATTCATGTACTCTCCGGATGAGCTTGGGACAAGGCCAAGCGGTTAGCTATATAGAGGTGTAAAGTCTTTGTGAGACCTATACACAATACCATTTTCTTGGAATTGTTCGTTGGCTTCTGTTCAAAAAGAGACAGTTTTAGTTACTACCTTAGATTAATTAACGTTAACCTTCGAAGTAATGCGCAATAAAACCCACGAAAGATTCACGAACTATTATTGCCAGTGGAGCAAGATAACATACACAGGGTATTTCTAAAGCTCGCTGAAAATCACTAAACTCCAGGTCACGGTATTTTGAAAGGGATTTCGCACCTTGCGCTATTTTTGTCTGATTTCTGATTACGACGGAACCTTGGCCCACGATGGACAGGTGACTCCCAGCACTTTGCAGGCGCTCAAGCGCGTGAAAGCTTCGGGACGCAAACTGGTGCTGGCCACTGGCCGCGAACTTCCTGAATTGCTGCGCGTTTTTCCTGAAACGCCTCTTTTCGACCTCGTGGTCGTTGAAAACGGAGCGCTGCTTTACAATCCGGCCACCGAAGAAAAACGTTTGCTGGCTGAAGCACCGCCTGCCGCTTTCGTGGAGAAACTTCGACGTCGCGGAGTGAAGCCTTTGTCAGTCGGCGAATGCATCGTGGCCACCTGGCATCCGTACGAAAAGGAAGTGCTGGAAGTAATTCGCTCCATGGGGCTCGAGCTGCAAGTGATCTTCAATAAAGACGCGGTAATGATTCTTCCTTCGGGCATGAATAAGGGTGTCGGGGTAAAAGTGGCGCTCGATGAGCTGGGACTTTCGACGCATAACACTGTGGGTGTAGGAGATGCGGAAAACGATCACGCGTTTCTGGGTATTTGCGAATGCAGCGTGGCGGTCGGCAATGCCCTGCCGGTTTTAAAAGAGCGCGCCGATGTGGTGACCGGGCACACCCACGGAGCGGGTGTCGAAGAAATTATCGAGCAATTATTGGCGGACGATTTGCGAAGCCTGCAGCCGCGTTTGAAGCGCCACGATATTCTTCTGGGCCACAAAGAAAACGGCCAGGAATTCTGCCTGGGGCCATACGGCACGCGCGTCGCCGTAGCTGGACCGTCCGGTGGCGGAAAGTCCACGGTGGTGACGGCTATCGTGGAGCGGCTGATTCAAAAACAGTATCAGGTGTGCGTCATCGATCCTGAGGGCGACTACGACGATGTGGCGCAATTCGTTACTTTGGGAGCAGCCGACCGGGTTCCGGGAGTTTCAGAAATTCTGGAAGTGTTAAAAAATGCCGGTAGTTCGATTAGCGTCAATATGCTTGGCGTACCTCTGGCTGATCGCCCCAGTTATTTTGTGGGACTACTTCCCCGGCTACAGGAGCTGCGCTCACGCACTGGCCGTCCGCACTGGGTTGTTATCGACGAGGCTCATCATCTGCTCCCATCCGAACTGGATTCCGCGAGTTTGAGCATTCCTTCGAGTCTGGGCAGCTTTGCGCTGATCAGCGTGCACCCTAAGAGCGTTTCCAAATCGTTGCTGGACACCGTGAATTGCGTGATCGCCATAGGGCCGCAGCCTCGAGAAATAATTCAGGAAGTCAACGAAGGCTCGGGCAAAACCTGGGCGCCGCCGGAAGAGACCGCGCCGGGTGAGTCTGGCCCGGAGGTGCGTTCCGGCGAAATGATGGTCTGGCAGCTTCCCGAATCAAATGCCCCTACCAAGGTCACGCTGGAACCGGCCAAAATCGAGCTGCGCCGGCATAAACGCAAATACGCCGCAGGGGAGTTGGGCGAAGACAAAAGCTTTTACTTTCGCGGTCCGGAAGGAAAGCTGAATATTCGTGCGCACAACCTGAACCTTTTTGCGCAAATCGCGGAAGGCGTGGACGAGGACACCTGGTCGTACCATCTGAAGAAGCACGATTATTCGGTGTGGCTGCGGGAGGCGGTGAAAGACGACGCCGTTGCAGATGAGATCGCCACGGTGGAGGGAAATACGAATTTGCCGCCGGCAGAGAGCCGCGCGCGAATCCTGGAAATGATCCGTAAGCACTACACCAGCGCCGCTTGAGGCTGTTCCCTAGGAATCACAGCTTTCAAGGGAATTAACGTTTTTCTCAGGGGTGATTACAGCAAAGACCTTATTGTAGAGTTTGAAACCTGCCGCTATCTTCGTTTTATTATTTTGCTTCAAATACCTCACAACGGATAGGCGCTTGGCCCCGAACACAAGTGCCTATCCCCCCACCTCTTCTAAGACATAATCGGTATAACAGCCATGATAATTATGATTTCGCTACCGCACGGCGATCGACGTGCTGCGAAACCTAGCCGAAAACCGGTCAGTTTCGCCAGTTTCGGGTGAACTTGCGCGTAAGTGAATTCCTAACATAAACTGGATTGTCGTAGCACGTCGCTCTGTCGCTTCAGCTTTTCTTCCCGCCGCACTGTCTGGGTTGGCAGGGCCGGTTATCACGAACTGAACTACCCGATTCAAGTATCTCGGCCCAGACGACGGCCGGGTGCGCGGTTCAAGGGGACACATCTTGGGCACTCCGCTGGAAAATTGGGTGAACGAAGCAGCGCAATTAACCCGGCCTGACCGAATCGTCTACTGCGACGGCTCGGAAGCGGAAAACCAGAGAATCCTGGCCGAAATGTTGCGCGGCGGGGACGCCCTGAAGTTAAACGAAACCACTTACCCCAATTGCTACCTCAGCCGCAGCAGTCCTAACGATGTGGCCCGCACCGAACACTTGACTTTTATTTGCACGCCCGAGAAGGACGACGCGGGACCCACTAACAATTGGATGGATCCTGTGGGAGCCAAGCACAAAGTTGGGGCGCTGCTTAGCAACGCGATGCGTGGCCGAACGATGTACGTCATTCCGTATATTTTGGGGCCGGTGAATTCGCCCCTGAGCAAGATCGGCGTGGAAGTCACTGATAGCCCGTATGTAGTGGCCAATATGCGCATCATGTCGCGCATGGGCACGGTGGCCCAGGATCGCTTGAGGGCATCGGCGGACTTCGTGCCAGGCCTGCATTCCCTCGGCGATCTGGACCCCATGCGGCGGTACATCGTGCACTTCCCGCAGGAAAAGTTGATTTGGAGCGTGGGATCGGGTTACGGGGGCAACGCCCTGTTGGGCAAGAAATGCTTTGCGCTGCGCATCGCCAGCTTCATGGCTCGGGAGCAGGGTTGGATGGCGGAGCATATGCTAATCCTGGGCCTGGAAGCGCCGAGCGGCAAAGTGACCTACATGGCCGCGGCGTTCCCAAGCGCTTGCGGCAAGACTAACCTGGCCATGATGGTGTCTGCGCTCGAAAGCCAGGGTTACCGAGTCTGGACCGTAGGCGATGACATTGCCTGGATGAGGATTGGGGCTGATGGGTATTTGCACGCCATCAATCCGGAGGCGGGCTTTTTTGGGGTAGCGCCCGGGACGGGTTTCCACACCAATCCCAACGTGATGGAGGCGATCCATCGCAACACCATATTTACGAATGTCGCGGTTACCGCCAAGAACGAGCCGTGGTGGGAAGGCATTGGCGAAGCGCCGCCGCCCGGGTTAATCAACTGGAAGGGCGACATGTGGGATTCTTCGAAGGGTCCGGCAGCGCATCCCAACGCGCGTTACACGGTGCCAGCCAACCAGTCGCCCAGCATTTCCTCGCAGTGGGAAGCGCCGGACGGAGTGCCCATCTCGGCATTCATTTTTGGGGGTCGCCGGGCGCGCCTGGCGCCGCTTGTTTACGAATCGTTTGACTGGCAGCACGGCACGTTTGTCGGGGCTACGATGGCGTCCGAAACTACCGCGGCGGCCACGGGAGAAGTTGGCATTACGAGGCGCGATCCGATGGCCATGCTGCCCTTTTGCGGCTACAACATGGCGGATTATTTCGGGCATTGGCTGGAAATGGGTAAGAAGATCCCGCACCCGCCAAAAATTTTTCATGTGAATTGGTTTCGACGCGGCGCGGACGGGAAATTCCTGTGGCCGGGTTACGGTGAAAATGTACGGGTGTTGAAGTGGATTTTGGAGCGGGTGGAAGGCCGCGGCTCCGCGCAGGAAACACCGATTGGCTACGTGCCTGGTGCCGGCGGGTTAACGCTGGATGGGTTGAAGATTTCTCCAGCGGCTATTGAGGAATTACTGCGAGTAAATCCCGACGATTGGCAAGCAGAACTGGATGATACACGGCAGTTCTTCGATAAATTCGGCGCGCGCCTCCCGCGCGAAATGCGCGAAGAACACGAAAGACTTGGCCGCCGCCTGCAGCGCACCGTGACCGCATAGCAGACCCTGTTGTTGCCTTAACGTTCGAATCACACGCGGTTTCTAATTAAATCTCTACAGACTTATTGCGCGAGCGGATGTTTGCACTATTACGATTTCCCGGGGATGCTGTAGCGCTGTTAATTGGTCGTTTCTTGATTCGTCTCAAGAATGTGTTCAACATCGACAAACACACCCGGGCCTTACCGGTAAGCTCTTCGACGTCGGCCCCAGCGACCGGAATAAGTGGTGGAAGACCAGCAAAACTGTTTTCGCCGACTATCGAATAAGCGGAGCCCACATCGGTCTTTCGAGGCTCTCCCTGGCCAAGAGCGTACCGTCCACCGAAGAACACGGTGGCGAGACCAACTGTCAAGATAACGCGTGGTGCGCGGTGCATGTACCATTTTTGTCAGAGAAGGCCTAAGGAAAAATAGTACTTCCGGTTCATGCGCTGCAAAGAACTCCAAAGCGTAAACAATCTGTGCGAGTTGGTAGAGGAAGAATATTTTGCGCGCACTCGAACGGGGCCCTGTACTGCGGTCCAACAAGAATGCCCGAGTGGACATGACGGGCAGGTCCAAATGATTCTGATACCACAGACGGTTGCCCGGTGGCGTGTGACTAGCGCGTGAGTGGCGGGTGACGGGCATGTTAAGTAGTTCTGACAGAAATGGTTGTAATAGTACCACCCGCGGTATATAACCATAATGCATACGAGCGAACGTATGTAAGGTACACAACCATGCCGTTAAATCCGCCACGCGTTCTGATTGTCCGAGCGCACGCGCTTGAATTATTTCTTTCGGTTGCGTCCATAACTCTAGGGCTCTTTGTGTGGTTATCCATGAAGGACTCGAATTCCGGCGTTAATATTCTGGTTGGTGCTGCATTGCTCGTAGCGGGAGTAATTTTGTTAGGTTCAGCGATGCGAACTATTCTGAAATATTAAACGGCGCGCTGCTACTCGATGCGCAGCGCCTGCATGGGCGAGATTGATGCGGCGCGGCTGGCGGGAATAATGGCTGCGAAAAACGAGCAGATGGCGAGCGCGCAGGCGGCCACGCCTAGCGCCAACGGATCCCAGGAAGAGACACCGTAGAGCTGCGCGGAGATCAATCTTCCTGCGCCGACAGCCAAAGGCAATCCTATTAACAGCCCGATCAGCACACGCTTAAAGGCACCCCGCAGCACGAGGCGAATCACCTTCAGGCGATCAGCGCCCAACGCCATGCGCACGCCGATTTCGTTGATGCGCTGATTCACGGTATAAGCGGTCACGCCGTAGAGGCCCACGGCGGCCAGAAGCAGCGCCACAATTCCGAACAGCCCGGCAAGGCTGGCAACGGCGCGTTCCTGGTCAAAAGATAGTTCTACTTGTTGCTGCATGGTCCTGATGCTGGTAATGGTCAGGTTGGGATCTACCTCCGCGAGGGTTCGAGTGAGCAGCGGCTCAAGCGTTCCAGTGGGTGTGTTGGTCACCAGCAGGATTCCCTGAATATAGTGGGTGCTGAGCTCCAACCTGGCCATCAGATCGTTTTTGTAATCGACACCCTGAGCCAATGGGACGTAGAACATCGGACGTGCCGGCTTGCTCAAGTTAAAGCCAGCAAATTTCGCGTCGCGCACGATGCCAATGATGCGATACGTGCCTACGTATTCAGGCACGTCTATACCGAAATGTTGATCCATGGGATTTTCGCCGTTCTTGAAGAAGCGCTTCACAAAGGCTTCGTTCACGATGGCCACTCCCGCAGTGGTCTCGTTATCCGCGGTTGTAAAATATCGCCCACGCAAGATGGGCACACCGAGATTTTGCAGATAGTTCGCGCTTACGCGGTCCCAGGACGCACCGGATTCTTCGCCAGGCGTAGGAGCGGGGTGGCCTGCCACTAAGACGAGTTCACCCCAGTTATTGGTGAGCGGATTGTAAAGCGCCAGGCCGGCGCCTTGTACGCCAGGGAGGCGGTCGAGGTTGGCTTCCAGCTGGCGATAACGCGCGGCCAGCTGAGGCATGGTGTAGTTTGCGATTGGGTTGTGCAACTCCACGAGTACACGAGCCGGTACTTGAAAGCCAAAATTCTGATGTTCCAGTTTGTTCAGGCTGCGCCCGAGCATGGTGGCGCCAGCAACTAACACAATCGAAACAGTGGCTTGTACCACGAGGAGCGCCTTCCGGCTGAAAGAAGATCGATCGGTGGCGCCGCGGCCCGCTCCGCGCAAGGCTTCTGCAGGATCGGTGCGCGTGGCAAACCAAGCGGGAGCTGCGCCGAAAATAATGCCGGTCAGCAACGCCAACGCAAAAGCGAAGGCCAATACGCCAAGTGATGGCATGGCGCTGATGGGCAGGAAACTTGCGCTACGGAAGGCCAGCGCGAGCAGCAGCCGGGCGGCCACCACAGCGAAGATGAGTCCGAGTATGCCTCCGGCAATCGCCAGCAGGACACTTTCCGTTAAGGCCTGGTTAATGACTTCGCGCCGGGTGGCTCCGATGGCCATGCGAAGGGCGGTTTGCCCGCGCCGAGCCACGGCGCGAGCGAGCAACAGGTTCGCGACATTGGCGCACGCCACCAGCAGGACCAAGCAACAAACGGTCAGCAAAATTTGCAGGCTACGCCCGTACTCTTCTTTCATTTCGGCTACACCCGCGCCCGCAGGCACCACGTTCAATACCTGCTTGGGCAGATCGTGTAGAACTTCCGGCATCCAACTGGACGGATAGCCAGAGTCATGTTGCATCCACTCACGCAGAAATACCGTAAGGCGTGGCGACATCCCAGCGGTAGATGCGCCCGGACGCAATCGGCCAATCATACGCAGCCACGCCGAAACTGGTTGACGGAGCAGCGATACGTCGCCGTTAATCATGGGTTCTTGTTGCAGGGGTATCCAAATATCAGGAGGATCACTGCGGAGCGTTTCACCAAAGAATCCGACAGGGGCGACGCCGATTACCGTAAAGGGTTTACCCTCCACAATGAAGGTGGAACCCACCACCTTGGTGTCGCCACCGTAGATGGTCTGCCAGGCGCGATGACTAAGGACCGCAACCGGAGGGGCGGCAGGCTTGTCATCGTCGGGAATAAACACTCGCCCGCCAAAGGCTTTGATACCAAGGGTCTGGAAATAATTACCGGTGACATACTCGGACCGTAAAGGCCTGCTCGCCACATCAACGCCCTGCCGGCGGACACTTAATTGTCCGCGCCCTGCCTGAAAGGCCGTCACTGCTTCGAACTCTGGCGTTTGGGCCTTCAGGCGTTCGAAGAGAGGATAGGAAAACATGCCCCAGCGATCCTGCGGGCCGCCTTCCACGCAGCAATCATCGCCCTCTCCTACGCGATAAAGCTGGGCGGGGTCGGAAACCGGCAGGGAGCGCAGCATGACCGCGTGAATCAACGTGAAAATGGCGGTCGTACCGCCGATTCCGAGGGCCAGGGTGAGCACCGCAGTCGCGGTAAAGACTGGGGACATCCTGAACTGTCGCGCGGCGTAGCGCAGGTTACCTAGCAGATTGTGCATCGCGCACCTCTTCTCAGTCCTGTACGAGGCAGAGCGGCCTCAAGTTCCCTATCCAATTAGCGTTTTTTGATCGACCCATGGAGAGCGCTCCGGATTGCTGACGGACGGGTATTCACGGTTTGGGGCCTTTCTCGCCCCATAGGCGAGCTACAAGAAAGGCCCGATGTATACCGCATGAGGGCGCACGTAACATCCGAGCCTCTGTTGCGGTATGAGGAGAATGTATGCACGAGAGAAAAACATCAGTTAATGGCTTTTGGGCTCGCCGAGGTCGACTGGCATGTGCGGCCGTCACTGGCATGGCTTTGATTGGATCAACACAGATAAGGGCGCAAGAGCGCGAAACTACACCGGACAAGAGATTGGAAAATGCCACGCTTTCGTTTCGAGAGGTCATGCACGAGCCTGACAAGGGCATCCCGCACGATTTGTTCGACAAAGCGCGATGCATCGTGATTATTCCAGGGGTCAAGAAGGCGGCCTTTATCGTGGGAGGCAAGTATGGGCGCGGGTTTGTATCTTGCCGTCGCGGCGGGGCAGGCCGCTTTGGCGCGCCAGCAGCGGTGAGAATTGAAGGCGGAAGCTACGGATTGCAGATTGGCGGGTCGTCGACGGACGTTTTCATGCTGATCATGAACGAAAGCGGCATGAGGAAGCTGCTGTCGGACAAATTCACGATTGGCGGCGAGGCGGAGGCAGCGGCAGGACCGGTGGGCCGAGAGGCCAGCGCGAGAACCGACGTGATGCTGCACGCGGAAATTTTGTCATGGTCGCGATCGCGGGGTTTGTTCGCGGGATTGTCGCTGGAAGGTTCCACGCTGCGGCCGGATGAAAGTGAAAATGAAAAGTTGTATGGGAGAAAAATTTCCAATCAGCGAATTCTCGAAGGGGAAATCGGCGTTCCGCCTGCATCGCGGCCGCTGATAGCGGAGTTGAATCGCTACAGAAATGAAGGGGAGCATCGCGAACATGCCGAGGTTGGGGCTTCGCTCGGCGAGAGGGGACGAGTCACTCTTTCGAATGTACATTTCGAGACTGGAAGAGCGGACCTGACGTCGGACTCTGAACCAGCATTGAACGACGCGGTCAATGTGCTTAAGGAGCATTCGGACTGGAGGATTCGCGTTGAGGGATTCACGGATAATCGGGGCTCGAAGGAAGTTAACGAAAAATTGTCGAGCGATCGCGCAGAGGCTGTAGCGAACTGGCTCGCGGATCATGGAGTAGACCACGACCGTTTGAGCTCCAAAGGTTATGGTGACCGCCGGCCGGTCGCGAGCAATTCCACGTCGGAAGGTCGCGCGAAAAATCGGCGAGTGGAGCTTGTCCGAGTGCAAGATTAAGGTTGGCGCGACCTAAGAAATTTACGCCGATAAATTCCTGCAAATGGTTGGTGGACAAATCGGCGTAAAATCAATTTGCTCGGCCACCATTACAGCGGCCAACACAGGTTGGAAATTATGAATGTCGAAGAGTTCCAAGCTTCCATTGCCGAAGAACAGTCACCGCCAGCAGGACTGTCCATCCCGCTCGCAGCGTTGTGGTGGGACGCTAAGGGGGATTGGGCGCGGGCCCACTCCCTGGTTGACGAACTCGAAAGCGTGAATGGCATGGCCGTTCATGCCTATCTGCACCGCAAAGACGGTTCTACCTCTAACGCCGATTACTGGTACGCCCGATCCGGGCGCAGTTTTTTCCGACCAACGCTCGACGCGGAATGCACCGCGCTAATTGAAGGGCTGCTGGCCGCAGACGGGAAAGCTTGAGCGGAGCGAGCGCTTTTTGCGAACCTATTGCGAGGTTGAAGCCTCGCCCCGAAATGAACTTGTTTTATTTAGGCACGCGCGACGGCAGCCGTGAGTTGTTGGTTGACTGCCGGGGCCACGCCCGTGCCGAGTAGTTCGATAGCGCGCAGCATCTTCGGTTGTGGAACCGCTGACACACCCATTTGAAAAGTTATTCGCGTGACGCCGCCGAGGGCTTCGTTCACGTTGAGAATTTTTTTCGCTACGGTGTCAACATCGCCGATCAGCAACGCACCCTTCGGGCCGCGCAGAGCGTCGAATTGCGCGCGAGTGGTTGGCGGCCAGCCGCGTTCCTTGCCAATTTCGGTGAAGGTGTGGGCATAGCCTGGA
>Ga0210405_10004500_pt1 | contig 13069 bp, 12 predicted proteins | sample IncBWH11MmetaG_FD_155492 | JGI IMG/M metagenome (GOLD analysis project Ga0210405, IMG submission 155492) | Forest soil microbial communities from Barre Woods Harvard Forest LTER site, Petersham, Massachusetts, United States - Inc-BW-H-11-M | ecosystem: Environmental > Terrestrial > Soil >... | reverse complement strand
AGACTTTTCCAAGCAGAAAACCGAGGGCCAAACCCCCGCCGTGCGCCCAATTGTCGATCCTCATCATTCCAAAAATCCCGAGCGCAAACAAGAAAACAAGCGAACCAACTAACCGGGATCGCAGCTCGCGCATGTAGGCGCCGCCGCGCTTCGTGGTGATGGCCAGTATGGCTCCCATGACTCCGAGTAAGGCGCCGCTCGCGCCGAGAGAAAAATGTCCGGTGAAGGCGCTGGCGAGAAATCCGAACGCGCCGGTGACTACATAAAGGAACAGGTATCGCGGCGAGCCATAAACTTCTTCCAGCCCGGGGCCAAACTGCATCAGCGCCATCATGTTGAACCCGATATGCAGCAAACCGCCGTGCAAAAACATGGCCGTGACAATCCTCCAGTATTCATTGCCATAGAAAATTGCAGGCGGATAGCTCGCTCCGAGCCGGTAGGAAGCATCGCTGCTCACCCCGAACAGAGTCTTGACGCCTCCGCCTTCTCCGCTTTGCATGGTTAGGGCCAGGGTGACTCCGAAAATCAAAATATTTGCAACAAGCAGTACCGTCGTCACCGGCGCGTGCTCACCCACTAGCCCTCCAAGTTTTTTGCTAAGAGCAGCGAGCGAAAAGGTGACGCTCGAGCCACACTCATGGCATCGCGTCGAGCTGATACCTACGAGCGTGCCGCACACGGGGCAGATTTTTGGACGCGGCTGATTGCTTCCACCCCCACCGCCGAAAAGTCCACCCATGCTGCTCTTCCAGCGCTCCAATCGCCGCTGCCACTCATAGGAAAGCGCCAATTCTCCTCCTTGCGACTCACGCACCGCGTTCCTATAATACAGAATTCGCAGCCTTTTACCCGGAACGAGGAGCTATGGGCGACACTATGGACAAATTCGAAGAATTCGGCCGCCGTATCGACGAAGAACTCACCCGCCTCCGCAAATACATCGACGAAGAAGTGGCGCCCGAAACGGAAAAGCGCACCGCGCAGTTCCTGCGCGAAGTTTCCGAAAAGCTCACGCAGGCCGCCTCCAAACTCGAATCGCACAATTCCGCGCGCGCCGAACGCGATTCGCAGAAACCGCCGTCGCAGCCATGATGCGGGCCAACTTGTGACCGATTCCCGGGCCACACCCCCCCACACCAGCCTATTCTCTTCTCCGAACTTTCCCCTGAACTTCGCCTGCTTCTTCCTGTACGTCGTCATCGCCGGATGCGCTTCGCGCCACGTCACTGCCGATCGCCGGCCTGCTCCTTCGCCCGCTTCGCCCGACACCGTAGAATCGACCAAACGCGCGACCGACAGCGAGCCAGCGCAACCTTCGGCGACACCTCCTGCCAGGCCTGTGCCCAAGCGAAGCAAACCAGGGCAGACTCCCGCGCCCGCAGGTTACTTGGAAGAAGGCAACGCCTCCTGGTACGGTGTGCCCTTCAACGGACGGCGCGCCTCGAATGGCGAAATCTACGACATGTACAAATTGACGGCGGCCCACCGCACTCTGCCTTTTGAAACGATGGTGCGCGTGACAAATCTCAACAACGGCAAATCGACGACTGTGCGCATCACGGATCGGGGGCCGTTTGTGGACAATCGCATCATCGATCTTTCGCTGGCCGCGGCGCGCGAGATTGAGTCCATTGGGCCGGGCGTTGTGCCCGTGCGCGTCGAGGTTCTTACGCCTGGAATTGATCCCACTGGCGGTTTTTTTACGGTGCAGGTCGGCGCGTTTCGCGATCAAGCGAATGCACAGCGCTTGCGTGACCGCTTGAATCTTTCGTATTCGCCAATTTTCATTCAGCAGTACGATTCGCCTGACGGTCTGTACTATCGTGTGCGTGTCGGCAAAATTGCAGGCGAAGACACCGCACGGCAGCTTGGCGAGCAGCTTCGCGGCCGCGAAGGATTTACGCCGTTCGTTGTTCGTCTCGATGAACAGCAGTAATTGCAAAATATATCGTCCTAATCGATGATCGACCGAAGGGCACGATAAATCCTGCCCCTACAGTTGCGGTTATAGACGGCCCTTTCATCCACACAGGTTTGCGGCTATGCTTTTTTCGAAGAATTTGCGGGGAGCCACTCATGTCCGCTGACTGCTTGTTCTGCAAAATTTCCGCGAAACAGATTCCGTCGAAGATCGTTTACGAAGATCCCGACATTTTCGCGTTCGAGGACATCAGCCCCCAGGCGCCCACACACCTCCTGCTATGCCCGCGAAAACATTTTGCTTCGCTGGACGAAGCAAAAGCCGAAGATCAAGCGGTGATTGGCAAGTTGCATCTGGTAGCCGCGCAACTCGCCCGCGAGCGCAATCTGCTGGATGGTTACCGCACGGTCTTCAACAATGGCACCGGTGCCGGCCAATCGGTATTTCATCTCCATCTACACCTGCTCGGCGGGCGCCACTTCCGCTGGCCGCCGGGGTAATGGTGGCGCTGCCGTGATGTCCGACGATGATTGGCGGTCGCTGGTCATTCGAGGCTTAGTCCGGGATCACGGCGAGAACTCCTTCCTGCGTGCGCCGCTAGCTTTTCGATACGCTCTCTTGTTCAAGTTGCGGAATGCAGTTGCGGAATGGCGCGTTCTTGGGCGACGATAACTACAGGCAAATAATAGGCCCCCAGCCCGCAGCGAGAAGTCGTGAGCACATTGGCTCCCAGTATGGGGGGCGTGCGCCTCGCGGCAAGCAAGGAGCATCAGGCTCACATGTACATCTACTGGGGAGAAGCCCACCCGTGGTTGTTTTCTGGTTTGCTTCTAGGAGGCGCGGTCCTCCTGGCGCTCATTATTCATCAAAGCGTTTACTATTTGCGGGGCAAGACCTTCGAGCAAAAAAAACGCGCGCAGGTCGGAAGTTTGCTTGCCAAACACCTGAAAGGGCCAACGCGCTTTATTCTTCCGCTTCTCGCGATCGTTCTAGTTCTCCAGGTCGTACCGCTGCCAGAGAATTGGCGCGCGTCCGTGCAACATATTGTGCAGCTGGGAGTCATCGCCTCGATCGGGTGGGGATTTGCGAGCCTGGCGCAATTCATCACGGAGCTTATAGATTCGCAATACGCAGACGCTTCCTTTGAGGACATCACCGTCCGTCGGATTCATACCCAAGCGCAAGTTATCGAGCGAATCGTGGTCGTTCTAATTACCGTCGTGACGCTTGCGGCGATGCTGATGACGTTTCCGAGTGTGCGCCAGTTGGGGACAAGCATGCTGGCCTCAGCCGGACTTGTGGGTTTGGTGGCTGGCGTTGCCGCCCGTTCGACTCTTTCGAACATCATTGCGGGGTTGCAAGTGGCGATTACGCAACCCATCCGAATCGGCGACTCGGTAGTCCTCGAAGGCGAGTGGGGTTGGATTGAAAAGATCACAACCACGTATGTGGTCGTGCGCATTTGGGATCTGAGGCGTCTGATTCTCCCACTGACTTATTTCATCGAGAAGCCCTTCCAAAATTGGACACACACCTCATCCGATCTGTTAGGCACGGTGATGCTATACGCCGACTATACGGTACCCGTGGAAGAAGTTCGACGTGAGCTGCATCGCATCCTGCTTTCGACCGAGATGTGGGATGGGAAAGTCTGGGCGCTGCAGGTTACCGATCTCACGGACCAAGCCGTTCAGATTCGCGCCTTAATGAGCGCCTCGAGTGCTTCAAAAGCATTCGACTTGCGCTGCCATGTCCGAGAGAACTTGATCAAATTTCTGCAAGAACAGTATCCACAGTGCTTGCCTCGCAGGCGCGGAGAACTGCTGCCCGTCCACGATTTGAAATGAAATTGTCGCGATGATTAGTGGTCGTTGGTCTTCCGAGGCTTGACCCTCCCTTGATTGTCCCGATGGTCGGCGTGATCGTGCCGTGAGTCTTACGCGAACTCTGCAATCAGCTCAATTTCGACGCAGGAGCCCAGCGGGATTTGGGCGACGCCAAAAGCGCTTCTTGCGTGCTTGCCGAGTTCTCCAAAAATTTCACCGAAAAGTTCGGACGCACCATTGGCAACCAGATGCTGCTCGGTGAAGGCCGGAGCGCTATTGACGAGCACCATCAGTTTCACGATTCGTGTGATTTTACTCAGATCTCCAGTGGCGGCGTGAAGCGTTCCCATCAGCTGGATGGCCACATCTCTTGCTGCTTCTTTTCCCTGAGCGGTGGTGAGATCAGCGCCGAGCTTTCCCGTCCAAGGCTGGCCATCTTTTTTGGCGATGTGCCCGGAAACGAAGATCAAATTGCCGGTGCGCACAAAGGGCAGGAAAGCGGCGGCTGGCGGTGCGACTGCGGGCAGAGAAATTCCCAGAGCCTTCAATTTGCCGTAGACGGACATCTCAGTCTCCTTTTATCGATGGGAAGCAACTTAGTTGGTTGAAGACAGCGAGTGCAGTTTTGCTGCCGGGCCGGGACGGCCAGCAAAATCAACCGCAGTGGTATTTCCTCCGCACACGAGAATGCCAATACGTTCGCCGGGCCGCGGTGTGTAGCGGCCGGAGAGTATCGCCGCGAAAGAGGCAGCACCGCCGGGTTCGGCGACGATGCGCAGGATTTTCCAGAGAGCTAGCTGAGCTTGCCGGATTGCATCGTCGGTCACAAGAGTCACGCCACTGACAAATCTTTGCGCGATGGGAAACATCAGCATGCCTACTTGCTTAGGTGCCAGCGAGTCCGCGGCGATTCCTCCCGCGGGACTGTCAACGGGATGTCCGGCCTGCAAGGCGTTATGCAAGGTCGGTGCAGCCTCGGGCTCGACGCCGACAATCTTGACGCGATTCGCATACCAGCACGCGACGCCACCGATGAGTCCGCCGCCGCCGACCGCGACCAGAAGTGAATCGAGATCGGGAGACTGCTGCTCGAGTTCGATGCCGACGGAGCCTTGGCCGAGGAGTGTTTCGCGCTGGTCATAGGCGTGTAAGGCGAGCGCGCCAGAGTCGGCAGCCCAGCGTTCACTGGCGGCCAGAGCTTCCGCGTAGCGTTCGCCGGTCACGACGAGTTCGGCGCCATAGCTGCGAATGCGCTCGATTTTTTCGGGCGAAGCGACGGTGGGGACAAAAATCCTTGCGGGTACTCCGAGTTTCATCGAGGCATACGCAACGGCCGCGCCGTGATTGCCGCCGGAAGCGGCGACGACGCCGGCTCGCGGAATTTTTCGCAGCAGCAAGTTCGCAAAGGCTCCGCGCGCTTTGAAGGAGCCGGAATGCTGGATCTGTTCGAGCTTGAAGATAAGCGGGATAGAAGGGAGGCCGAAGTCAGCGCCGTCCGCCTCGATGATGGGCGTGTGGCGAATGTGTGGCCGGATGATTTTTTCCGTTGCGATGATTTGATGGCGATCTATCTGGGGATCGGGCATGGAGTTACCTTCCGAGGCTTGGAGCGCGGCCCGTTCCGTGGCGGGAAATGACCGTGCGCGAAAAAGGTTTGCTTTCCTGGGTGCATTTCGCGCTAGTATACTTAGGGAGTTGGCTAATTGTCTATATGAATCTCGAACCGGCGCTTGCGGCGCTTTCCAGCACAAGGCGGCTGCAGATTCTCACCTGGCTAAAGAATCCGCGGGGGCACTTCCCGGCGCAGGTCTACGGCGACCTGGTTAAAGACGGGGTTTGCGGAGTGTTTATCGCCAGGAAGATGCGGGTCAGTCAGCCCACGGCCAGCGAGCATTTGAAGATCTTGCAGCAGGCGGGGCTGGTGCGAGCGAAACGGATCAGGCAATGGACTTTTTACCGCCGAAACGAAGTTCAGATCAAGAAAATCAAGAAACTGATTTCAGCCACGATCTGACCTGCCCCATGTCCGTAACGAGCTCTCCGCAGAACCGCATGAGACGTGGACAGGCCCTGGCTGTAAGTGTGGTGTGCGAAACCAAAAAAAGCTTGACAACTCGTGGTTGCATACTAAGATACCTAGTAAAATGTATTCGTCATATAGAATATGAATATGAAGTCTGCTACTCTCTTGCACGTGAAGGTTGCTGACGAAGTCTGGATTTCGACTGCTTTCCTTCACCGAGAGCATCCGGGAGCTCTCGACTTCTCGATTGAAGAGATCGTGGAGCGAGCCAGGAAGCAAGGCTTGCAAGTGCCTCTTCGGCCGGGAGTTTACGTTCACGTAGTTCAGCATTGCGTGGCGAACCGAGCACCTAATCCAGGCCGCTACCGAATTCTGTTCGAGACCTCCGAGGGCCGCAGGCGGCTTTTCCGGGAGGGTGATCCCTTCCATCCGGATAGAGAAGAAGGGAAAGTCACTCCGAGTTTTGAAGAGATTCCTCTTGCTTACTCTGATCTTCTGAGCTGGTACCGCGATTGGTCGGCACAGGGAACGCGCGACATGATTGAGAACGATCCATTACTCGGCGCGTTGGGGTCAGGGAAAACGCTTTGGGCTGAGGAGCGCGCGGATGAATACGTCCGGCGGTTGCGGGAAGGATGGGAATGAGCCGCATCTTCTGGGACACAAATCTGTTCATCTATCTCTTTGAGGGATCGGGGGCGTTTTCGAAGCAAGTAGTGAATTTGAGGCGCCGGATGATGGAGAGGCGGGATCAATTGTTGACGTCGACGATGACGCTGAGCGAGGTGCTGGTCAAGCCGATCCAGATGGGGGACCAAAAAATGGCGGCCTATTACCAGAGGCTGATAACCTCGAGCGCCATGGTCATTCCGTTTGATGAGAAAGCGGCGGTGGTTTATGCCGGCCTACGGACAGACCGTGCACTGAGACCGCCCGACGGGATTCAACTCGCCTGCGCTTCGTCGGCGGGAGTTGATCTGTTCATCACGAACGACGCAAGGTTGCATTCCAGACAGATTGTTGGCATTCAGTTCATTGTTCCTCTCGATCGCGTGCCGCTGTGAATGGGAAGGAGGGGTGTGCTGCTCGCATACAGAGAGGAGCTTCCTGGGGCCTGCGAGAGGCCTAGGGCGCGACTACATCTTTCAGCTTGGGCTTAACCTGGACAGTCGCGAGGCTCGAGGCATCCCAGCCGCCGCCGAGCGCTTTGACGAGTAGAACGCTGGTTACCAGGCGCTGGCCTTGAATCACGGCCGCTTCCTGCTCGTTGATGAGCAGGTTTTGCTGGGCGGTAACGACATCCAAATAACTGACAAGCCCGCCCTTGTACCGGTCCTCGGAAAGATCAAGAGTGCGACGCGCGGCATCGACCGCGAGTTGCTGGGTTTGGCGCGCTTGTTCGAGGACGCTGAGCCCGGTCACGTCGTCCTGCACTTCCTGAAACGCGGCGAGGACGGACTGGCGATAGTTCGCGACGTTTACATCGTAACCGGACTTGGCAAACTCGACTTGAGCGCGACGCGCTCCGCCGGTGAAGATGCTCTCGGCCACGTTTGCTCCCAGGGCCCAGAAGGTGCTTGAAACGTTGGCCAGCTTGGCGATGTCTGCGGCCTGCCAGCCCCCATTTCCGAACAAATTCAGCGAGGGATAGTACGCCGCTTTGGCAACTCCGATCTGGGCATTGGCTACGGCCATCTGCCGTTCGGCTTGGGCAATATCCGGCCGCCTCTCGAGCAAATCGGAAGGAAGGCCCAGGTCAATGGGCGGCGGCTCGGCGTTCAGTTCTTTGCCCTGGATGTGGAAGTCCGGCGCGGGTTTGCCAACGAGCACGGCGATGGCATCTTCAAACTGCTTTCGCTGCTGCAATAAAAGTGTGGCCTGCGTGCGCGTGGTCTGAAGGAGCGTTTCTTCTTGCGCGACGTCCAGACCCGAAGCGACGCCACCCTTGTGGCGCGAATCGACAAGCTCCAGGCCGCGCTTGAGCGTGTCCACGGTGCGGTTCAAAATACCCAATTCGGAATCGAGTTGCCGAAGGGTGAAGTAGTCGCCGGCAAGTTCCGCGGTGATGACCAGGCGGACATTTTCGAGGTTAGCCGCACTGGCTTGGTACGATGCTTCCGCGGCTTCGATCGTCCGGCGGCGCTGGCCGAACAAATCCACTTCGTAGCCCGCCGTGAACGGCAGCGTAAAAGTGTTTTGCGTGACGGGCTTCAGCGGGACGGTAGCCCCGATTGTCGGCCGGCTGCCGGAAAGCCGTTGGCGTTGAGCGCTCGGAGCGACACCGAAAGTGGGAAAAAGCGTTGCGACCTGAATGGCGGCTGCGGCGCGCGCCTGGTGATAATTTCCGGTAGCCGCTTGCAGCGTCTGGTTGGCTACGAGGGCGTCCTTCTCCAGAGTGTTAAGCTCGTCGTCGTGAAAAACGCTCCACCATTCGCCCTTCGGGGCGGCGTCTTTCGGATCACTTTGCCGCCAGGGTTCCGAAACGTCCCACTTCGCCGTTGTGGGCGCGGTGGCGCGCTGGTACTTGGGCCCGACGGTGCATCCGGCCAGAAATAATATGCAGCCGGCCGGAAACAAAAATAAGAGGAAGAGTTTCCGCTTGGGCATTACCGCTTCGCTCCGGGCGCTCCGTTCGTGTTCGGAGCTTTGGATTGCGGCGCTTTCGGCGGTGCTCCAGCGGCGTCTGGTTGCGCGACTTGTCTGACACGCACTTCCTGGCCTTCGTCGAGCGAATCCGCGGGGTTCAGGACGATCCAGTCGGTGGCCTCGAGGCCTTGCAAAACTTCAAGCGAGGTTCCGTAGTCGCGCCCGATAGTCAATGGGCGGAGATGAGCTTTATGATTGGCATCCACCACCACGGCGCGCAAACCCTCCGAGCGGAACAACAGAGCGTTCACCGGCACTTGCACACGGGAAGCTGCGACTTTTACCTGCAAGTGCACCTGAGCATATCCGCCGGGGAAGAGCTGAGCGGCCTTGTTCGGCACATCCACTTCTGTCAAAAGCGTTCTTGTGCCGGGATCGATGGCTTCCGCTGTGCGCACCACTTTTCCCTGAAAGCTCTGGCCCGGGTATTGCGCCAACTCGAGAAAGCCGTCGAGTCCCGCGCGAACCGATGGCGAGTACATCTCCGGCACGCTGACATAAACGCGAATCGGATCGGTCTGAGCGAGTGTGAAAAGCTCCTGCTGAGAGCCGCCATTGCCGGCATTGATCAACGTCCCAGTATCTATGTTGCGTTTGGTGATGACGCCGCTGAATGGAGCGTAAACGTGTTTGAAGGATTCCAATTCCTCGAGCCGCCGTACATTCGCTTCCGAAGATTTGACGGTGGCCGCCTTTGCTTCATAGTCGCCGACGGCGTTATCGACTTCCTGTTTGGAAACTCCGTCCGTTTTGATCAATTCCTGATAGCGCCCTGAAGTAATTCTGGAAAGATTGGCGTTAGCCTGGGAAGTGTTCAGGTCGGCGCGCGCTTGCGAAAGTTGTTGATCGACTTCGGGCGTGTCGATGTCGGCGAGCAGCTCGCCCTTTGGCACTCGAGTGCCGATATCGTGGTACCACTTCTGGAGGTAGCCATTGGTACGAGCGTAGATCGGCGATTCCACATAGGCCTGGAGAGTGCCGGGCAGCACGAGATCTTCCTGGGCGACCTCCGATGTAGGATGGGTGACCGCCACCGTAGGAATGGCCAGCGCTTCCGTGTTTTCCGCTAGGGCCTGGTATTGTGCGCGGCGCTGGAACAAGGTGAAAGCGCCCAGGATCACCAACACAATGACGCCGCCAATTAGAAACTTGAAAAGCCGCGTGCCCTTTTCGGGCCGTTGCGCCCCTTGCTCGGGTTCCATTTTTGATTCGCCTTCTTTCATAATCCGGACTCCGCTCTTTCCGTTAGTTCTTTTTCGACTAGGCTACCGCAGGCGATGGCGATTGGCTACGCTGCTTTCTGCGCTCACGCCGGCCATGAATCAACGAGAAGACGCAGGGAACGAAAAACAGGGTCGCAAACGTGGCGAAAATAAGTCCGCCAATCACTGCGCGTCCGAGCGGGGCGTTCTGTTCGCCGCCCTCTCCAAGGCCGATGGCCATCGGAACCATGCCAATAATCATGGCGAGGGCCGTCATCAGTACGGGGCGAACGCGCACAAAGCCCGCTTGCAGAGCGGCTTCGCGCGCCGACTTTCCTTCGCTCAGCTGCTCGCGAGCGAACGAGACCATCAAGATGCTGTTGGACGTGGCCACGCCCATGCACATGATCGCGCCGGTAAGCGAAGGCACGCTGAGAGTGGTGTGCGTCAGAAGCAGGATCCAGCAGATGCCCGCAAGAGCGCCGGGCAACGCGGTGATGATGATGAAGGGATCCAGCCACGATTGGAAGTTCACGACGATCAATAGATACGCGAGGATAATCGCGCCAATCAACCCGTAGCCCAGGCCCCGGAACGAGGAACGCATCGTTTGGACCTGGCCGCGCACTTCGATGTGGCTGCCTCGCGGCAGCTCGTTCTTTACGGCGGCCACGCGCTTCAGGATTTCATCGGAAACACCGCCGAGGTCACGGCCATCCACCGCGGCGTAGACGTTGATCATGGGCTGGATGTTGTAATGGGAAATCTCCGCTTGTCTCGCCGTGTTTGTAGTGCTCACCAGATTCCCGATGATTTGAGGTTGAACGCCGGGAGCCGTACCTGTAACCGGAGTATTTTGCAGCGCCTGAAAGCTGTCTACGCGATATTGGGGCGATTGCACGGCGACGTTGTAGCTCACGCCGTTCTTTGGATCCAGCCAGAATGCCGGGGACGTCTGAAAACTGGAACTCAAAGAAACGAGAAGGTTGCCTGCCACATCCCTGGCCTGCAAACCGACGGATTGCGCGCGCGTGCGATCCACATCCATATGAAGCGTTGGCTCGTCCAGGGCTTGCTGCACATGCACGTCGACAGCTCCGGGGATATGCCGGAACTCATTGGCGAGCTTTTCGGCGACTACATAGTTGCCGCGCTGGTTCGCTCCCGTTACCGCTACATCGATGGGAGCCGGCGTTCCGAAATTCAGAATTTGGGTCACGATGTCGGCGGGCTGGAAAAAGAACTGAGTTCCCGGAAATCGTTGCGGCAATTTTTCGCGGAGATCGTTGATGTACGCGCTGGTTGGTTTGCCGCGCTCATTTTTCAACTGCACCAGAATTTCGGCGTCGGAAGTCCCAAAGGTTCCGGAGTTGCTGTAGCTGAGATTGATGCCGCTGTAAGGGACGCCGATGTTGTCGAGCACGGTTTGCAATTCCTTGGGGGGGATGGTCTCGCGAATGACGGTGTCCACTTCATCGGCGAGGCGCGCGGTTTCTTCGATGCGAAGGCCGGTGCGGGCGCGGAAGTGCAAACGAATTTGTCCGGCATCGACCTTGGGAAAGAAATCTCTTCCGAGAACAGCGACGAGGCCGACGGAAAGCACGCAAAATATCAGAAAGCAGGCGCCAAACAATTTCGGCCATTCCAGGGCTGCATCCAGACCGTGACGGTAGCCCTCGCGGAATCTTTCAAAGCCGTGCTCGAATTTTTGCTGGGAGCGGCGGAAGAAGCCCTGTTTTTCACCGATATGCTCTTCAGGTTTGTATTCGTCGGCGCTACTCAGGAGGTACATCGCCATGGTTGGGACAATGGTTCTGGACCAGCCGTAAGAAGCCAGCATCGCAAAGCTCACCGCTTCAGCAAGCGGCACGAAAAGGAACTTCGCCACGCCTGAAAGGAAAAACATGGGGAGAAAGACGATGCAAATGCAGAGCGTCGAAACGAACGCGGGTACGGCGATTTGCTGAGCGCCATCGAGAATCGCCTGAACCGTTTCCTTGCCCATCGCCAGGTTGCGATTGATGTTTTCAATTTCCACGGTGGCGTCGTCCACCAAGATTCCCACAGCCAGCGCCAGCCCGCCGAGGGTCATGATGTTGATGGTTTCCCCGAGAGCGCTGAGTATGAGAATGCTGACGAGAATCGAGAGCGGAATGGAAACCGCGATGATCAGAGTGCTTTTCCAGTTTCCGAGGAACACCAAAATCATAATCGCGGTGAGGCAGGCGGCGATCAGGGCTTCTCGCAACACGCCTTGAATGGATGCGCGCACGAACAGGGATTGGTCGAAAAACGTCGAGACGCGAAGGCTCTCTGGCAAAGAGGAAGCGTAGTTCTGTAAAACTTGTTTAACGCGGTCGACGATATCGAGCGTGGAAGCGCCGCCGGTCTTGTAAGTGGCCATAAGCACGCCGCGCTGCCCGTTCACACGGACGATGTTGGTCTGCGGCGTGAATCCATCGCGAATATGCGCGACATCCCTCATATAAATCGTCGCGCCATTCACGGTCTTGACCGGCAGATCGTTTAGACCTTCTACCGTCAACGGGCTCCCGTTCATCTCGACGAGAAACTCGAGCGAACCGAGTTTCACCGTTCCGGTCGGCAGGATCAGGTTCTGCGCATTGACCGCGTTTACGATGTCCACGGGAGACAGCCCCTTGGACTGGAGGGACGTGGAGTCGATGTCCACGGAAATGACGCGCTGTTTTCCGCCGTATGGGAAGGGAAGCGCCGCGCCTTGCACGGTGGCAAGCTGCGTGCGGATGAAATTGTTTCCGAAATCGAAGAGCTGCTGCTCGCTCAAGCTGTCGCTAGTCAATCCGATTTGAATCACGGGAACGGTCGAAGCGGAAAAGATAGCCACGAGGGGAGGCGTGGTGCCCGGCGGAAGTTGTCTCAAAATGGTTTGGACAATAGCGGTGGTTTGGGCGAGCGCCACTTGCACATTGGCGGTCGGCTGGAAATAAATTTTAACCACTCCAATGCCATTGAGGGATTGCGATTCAATGTGCTCGACGTCGTTTACGAGCGTTGTGACGGCCCGCTCCGAGTTGCTGGTGATGCGCTGCTCCATCTCCTGAGGCTCGAGTCCCGTGTAGTTCCATATCAGGCTGATCACCGGAATATTGATTTCGGGAAAGATGTCCGTCGGTGTGCGCAGGAGGACTACAGGCGTCAGAAGGATGATGACAAGAGCGAGAACCACGAATGTGTAGGGTCTCGCGAGCGCTAATCGGACAATCCACATAGAGCTTCGAAATTTCCTTTAAAGGGCTACTCGCCTAGCCACGAAATTTGAAACAATTCTTCCGTCAAGATGCTCTAGTCTTAGATTCCTGAGCTCAATTGTTTGGGTACGCCCCAACACCCCGGTACGATATATCGTCCGCCCGGATAAGTGGCAGAAGAATGGTCCCCAACCCAGCTCATTACTAGGAATGACCAT
>Ga0210405_10004499_pt1 | contig 13069 bp, 8 predicted proteins | sample IncBWH11MmetaG_FD_155492 | JGI IMG/M metagenome (GOLD analysis project Ga0210405, IMG submission 155492) | Forest soil microbial communities from Barre Woods Harvard Forest LTER site, Petersham, Massachusetts, United States - Inc-BW-H-11-M | ecosystem: Environmental > Terrestrial > Soil >... | reverse complement strand
CGCCGCCGCAACCCCCCGATGTTTGATCATGTTTAAATACGCGCGTCTCCGAGCATAGGAACACACAGCCCATTTCTGGGTCAACCGGCCGGAGGTGCTCATGCGTCGCGTCCCAGTGGTTTCCGCCGTCTGCGCCCTGGCCGTGGTCCTCCTGGCCCTTCCGTCGGGAGCCCGCGCCGCCGCTGGCCAGGTTCCGGGCAGTCCGGTGCAGGAGCCGGTCGCGGTCGGCACCGGCGGCGGGGTGGCCTCGATGGACACCGACGCCACCCAGGCCGGCATCGACGTCCTCGCCCACGGCGGCAACGCCATCGACGCCGCCGTGGCCACGGCCAGCACGCTGGGCGTGACCATCCCGTTCGTGGCCGGCCCCGGCGGCGGCGGGTTCATGGTCATCTACCTGGCCAAGACCCACCAGGTCGTGACCATCGACGGCCGCGAGAACTGCCCGGCCGCGTGCACCACGACGATGTTCATCGACCCGCAGACCGGCCAGCCGTACGGCTACGACTACGCCTCGGATCAGCCGCTGGCCACCGGCGTCCCGTCGATGGTCGCCACCTGGGCCCAGGCCGTGAGCCGGTACGGCCGGAACAGCCTGGCCAAGGACCTGCAGCCCGCCATCGGGGTGGCCGAGCGCGGGTTCCGGGTCAACGCCGACTTCCAGCAGCTCACCGAGTCCGGCCTGCCCGAACTGCAGGCCTACCCGGCCAGCCACTGGCTGCTGACCGCGTCCGGCCAGCCGCTGCCCGTGGGTTACCTGCTGCGCAACCCCGACCTGGCCAAGACCTACCGGCTGCTGGCCCGCTACGGCCCGTCCTACCTGTACAACGGCCCCCTCGGCCAGGCCATCGTCCAGGCCCGACGACCACCCGGTGCTGACCCCGGGCAGAAGGTGGTCGCGCTGCCCGGCATCATGACCATGAACGACCTGCGCGCCTACCAGGCCCGGGTCCAGGCGCCGACCCACGTCCGCTACCGCGGCCTGGACATCTACAGCATGGCCCCGCCGTCCAGCAGCGGGACCACGGTCGGCGAGGCACTGAACATCCTGAGCGGCTACAACCTGTCCGCCGAACCGCGGGCCACCGCCCTGTTCCACTACCTGGAGGCCTCCCGGCTGTCCTACGCCGACCGCAACGCCTACGTGGGCGACCCGCGCTACGTCAGCGTCCCGGTGTCCGGCCTGCTCAGCCCGGCCTTCGCCGCCACCCGGCGGTGCCTGATCCACAACCAGGCCCTGGTCTCCCCGGTCGCCCCCGGCAACCCGTACCCGCCCTTCGCTAGTTGCCCCAGCCAGAGCACCACGCAGCCCGCACCCGAAGGCGGCCACACCAACAACATCGTGACCGTCGACAAGTGGGGCAACATCGTCGCCTACACCAACACGATCAACTTCTTCGGTGGCAGCGGCCAGACCGTGCCCGGCTACGGGTTCCTGCTCAACAACGAGATGACCGACTTCGACTTCGCCCCGCCCGCCCCGGGGGCCGCCGACCCGAACCTCCCGGCCGGCGGCAAGCAGCCCCGGTCCAGCATGGGCCCGGTCATCGCGTTCCGCGACGGCCAGCCGGTGTTCAGCGTCGGCGCGGCCGGCGGGTCAACGATCATCACGACCATCCTGCAGATCATCATGAACCACGTGGACTTCGGCATGTCGCTGCCCGCCGCGCTCGCCGCCCCGCGGGTCAGCCAGACCAACTCGGCTACCTCCCTGGCCGAGCCGGCCTTCTACAACAGCGCGCTGGCCCGCCAGCTAACCAGTCAGTTCGGCGAGAAGTTCACCCTGGCCACCGGGCCGATCCTGCCCCTGGACAACTACCCGGGGGACGCGACCGCCGTGGCGATCCTCGGCCACGGCCTGGTCGAGTCCATCGCTGAGCCGGTCCGCCTCGGCGGCGGCAGCGCCCTGGTCGTGCACCCCTCAGGGTGATTCGTCAACGGCGATCCACGCCTGGTCACCCGCCGCGTTCCATCCGTGCCAGGTACCAGGGGGCACGGCGGCCAGCCTCTCCTGCAGCTCGCTGCTCGGGAACCACACGGCGTTAGCCGGCGCCTGGCCAGCGTAGCCCGGCGACGCTATCTCCTCCAGGAGGCCGGCCTGGACACGATCCAGGTCGACCAGCTCGGCCAGCGCCTGGGTCGGGATCGCGTCCCGGTCCCGGATGATGGCCAGGAACAGGTGCTCGACTCCGACGTACGAGTGCCCCATCTCCCGGGCCACCGCCACCGAGTTCTCGAGCACGCGCTTATAGCGCGGTGTCGGGGCGGGCCCGTCCTCATCGCTCATGCGCTCACTGCCCCTCTCGACCGTGCCATGTGGGCGCCCTGTCCGACCGCGTACGCCTCGCGCACCCACCCGTGGAACTCCTGGTCCAGGTCGTCCGGCGTGGTCAGCCGGATCTGATGAACGAACAGTCGGCGGGTGTAGGGTGCGACGCTGATGACGCGCCGGTCCTCGATGACCCGTTGCAGGTCGAGATAGACCGACAGGCCGCGCCGCGTCGGCAGCGCCCCGGCGAACCCCCGTCGGCCGCCCTTGAACGTGATGGTCGTCTTGGTCACCGAGTAGCTGAACGGGCCGCACTCCTCCAGCATCTCCACAAAGCGCCGGTACAGCGCCACCGAGTCGGCGGGCTGCCAGGTCAGGTGACCTTCGACGGTCCAGGTTCGAGGTTCCATGCCAGCCACCCTATGCATATCGCCGTCATTCCGGCGGAGTAGAACCGTGACCGTGAAGGCGGATGACTTCGCGGTCTTCCTGGCCGACCGGTTCGCTGGCCACCCCGGCCACGCCCCGCGCCGCCGGGTGCGGCCCGGCGCAACCGGGTGAACCCGCGGATCCGGCGCGCTAGAACCAGGTGGGCCCCGGGGTTCACCACCCCCGGGCCAGGCCCCAGGGCCGCGCCTGCAGCAGGGGAGGCCCGGCGCCACGCCAGCACCAGACCGCCGTGGCGCCGCCCCCAGGACGGGGCCTCGGCGCTCGGCCACCACGCGGCGCGCCCTCGCTCGAACCGACGGATGCCACAACGTGATGGGAAGAGCCGTTAGCCAGCCACAACCATCGGTTGGCCGAGCCGTCGGACGCGTGACGCGAAGGGCTAACGGGGCTTTTGTGGCCAGTGTGGTGAGCCCCGCGGCCTACTCGGGCGAGCCCGGGGCCCCCGCGACCGCTGGCCAGACCCCGTCGCGGCCGGGCCAGGGGACCCGGCCGAGGTTCAGTGCGAGGGGCGCCCCAGGTCGGGGTCGTCGGGGGGCGTGAGACCGTTGCGGCGCAGCCGGGAGACGCGGATGTCGTCGGCGTATATCGCCACGATGCCCACGCTGGAGATCAGGAACAACGCGGGCACCATGATGTGGATGAACAGCGGGCCGGGGAAGGCGGCCAGCGCGGCGGCCACGGGCAGCGTGACCAGCAGGTGCCGGATGGTCAGCCGACCCCGCCACCCGGCGTCGGTCAGCTCGTGCCGCACCCACTCCCGGTTCCGGTCCGGCAGCCGGAATCCCAGCGCGAACAGCACCTTCCAGGCCGCGTTCGGATCGCCGGGAAGCCTGCTCACCGCGGATCAGTCCTTGAGCTCGCAGATGGGCGCGCCTGCGGTCACGGTCTGGCCCACCGCCACGGCCAGCCCGGTGACCGTGCCGTCCTTGTGCGCGGTCAGCGGCTGCTCCATCTTCATCGCCTCCAGGACCACGATCACGTCCCCGGCCGCCACCCGCTCTCCGTCCGCGACGGCGATCTTGACGATCGTGCCCTGCATCGGGCTGACCAGCGTGTCGCCGCTGCCAGCGGGAACCGAGCGTCGCGACCGGCTCGCACCACGGACCCGTTCGGCCGAAATAGGACCGGGCGAAACGCGGCGCGCCTGGCTGAGTGCGGCGGGGACCACGACCGACAGTCGTTTGCCGCCCACCTCCACCGTGATGGCCTCCCGGTCGGCCGGGTCCGCGACCGACGCCGGTTCCTGGGCCGGCATCGGCGCGCTGAACTCGGTCTCGATCCACCGGGTGTGCACGCCCAGCGAGCCGCCCGGCGCGGTGAACGCGGGATCGGTGACCACCGCCCGGTGGAAGGGCAGCACGGTCGGCATGCCGCCGACCTCGAACTCACCCAGAGCGCGGGCCGCCCGCTGCAGCGCCTCGGCCCGGCTCGCGCCGGTCACGATCAGCTTGGCGATCAGCGAGTCGAACACCTGCGGGACCGTCATCCCGGCCGTGTACCCCGAGTCGAGCCGCACGCCGGGTCCGGACGGCGGGCGGAACACCGTGATCGTCCCGGGGGCGGGCAGGAAGTTCCGCGCCGGATCTTCGGCGTTGATCCGGAACTCGATCGAATGCCCCCGGGCCGGCGGGTCGTCATAGCCCAGCGGCTCCCCGTCGGCGATGCGGAACATCTCCCGCACCAGGTCGATCCCGGTCACCTCCTCGCTCACCGGATGCTCCACCTGCAGCCGCGTATTGACCTCCAGGAAACTGACCGTCCCGTCCTGGGCGACCAGGAACTCACACGTCCCCGCGCCCACGTAGCCGGCCAGCCGCAGGATCGCCTTGGACGCCTCGTACAGCGCCTCGACCTGCTCGGACCCCAGGAACGGGGCCGGGGCCTCCTCGACCAGCTTCTGATGCCGGCGCTGCAGCGAGCAGTCCCGGGTAGAGATGACCACCACGTTGCCGTGGGTGTCGGCCAGGCACTGGGTCTCCACGTGCCGGGGCCGGTCCAGGTACCGCTCCACGAAGCACTCACCCCGGCCGAACGCCGCGGTGGCCTCCCGCACCGCCGACTCATACTGCTCAGCGACCTCGTCCGCACGCCAGGCCACCTTCAGGCCCCGCCCGCCGCCGCCGAACGCAGCCTTGATCGCGACGGGGTACCCGTACTCCGCCCCGAACGCCCGGATCTCCTCGGCGTCGCCCACCGGGTCCTGCGTCCCCGGGGTCAGCGGCGCCCCGGCCTGCCGGGCGATGTGCCGGGCCCGCACCTTGTCACCCAGCGCCTCGATCGCCTCGGGCGGCGGGCCGATCCAGGTCAGGCCCGTCCGGATCACGGCCCGGGCGAAGTCCGCGTTCTCGGCCAGGAACCCGTACCCGGGGTGCACCGCGTCCGCGCCCGACTCCAGCGCGACCTTGATGAGCTTGTCGATGTCCAGGTAGGTCTCCGGGCCCGTCGTCCCGGACAGCGAATACGCCTCGTCCGCCATCTGGACGTGCAGCGCGTCCAGGTCGGGTTCGGCGTACACGGCCACGCTGGCCAGTCCGGCGTCACGGCACGCCCGGATGACGCGCACCGCGATCTCGCCGCGGTTCGCGATCAGGACCTTGCGCACCTTCGGCCTCCCTGGTTCGCCGACCTGGCCTGCACTGCGCTGGCCTGCACTGCGCAGGAGTCTAGACGAGGTAGATCATGAGCCCGTTAATCCCGACCGGGAGTTACGGCAGCGGCGTCTTGTGCTCCTACCGTCAGCATGGCACCTTTGGCGTACCTGGGTCTCGGGGCCGGGCGGGAGTTTTGTCTCCCGCTGTACGCCCTTCCTCAACCACGGTATGGTCCTGACGGGCAAAACGGGATGACCCCTTCGGCGCACCGTTGACCCCCGAGACCTCTGCCGCCCCAGCGGCCTGACGGCGAGGGCCAGGCCCGACCAGCGTGCGGCGAACCTCCGTGGAGGCGGGTGCGGTTCCCCGAAGAGATCGCCAGACAGCTCGCCCTGGTGCCAGCGAGGTGAGCAGCCAGATAAATCCCCTCTGAGGGTTGAAGGTCGCCCTGGTGCGAGGTCGAATGGTGGCCTGGCGGTGAACGGGACGTAAACAGGTGGGCTAGGGGTGGCCATGACTGTGCAGACTGAAGATGCCACGCGGATCGGAAGGTCCGCAGCGCGGACTTCGCCTGGGGGATTCGCGGCCGCGGCGGCGGAACAGCTGAGTCGTGCGGACCGGGTAGCGCGGGGGAAGGACGCCAGGGCCTTGGCCCCGCTGCAGTCGCATGCGGAGTTCGCGCCGGACGCGTCGCGGGATCCGGTTGGCCTGCTGCTGGAGCAGGAAAAGAGCCGGGTGCCGGAGCTGGTGCCAGTCCGGAACGGACGGATGCTGGTGTCCCCGTTCACGTTCTACCGGGGTGCGGCGCTGCCGATGGCTGCCGACCTGGCCACCACGCCCACGTCCGGGCTTCGGGTGCAGTTGTGCGGGGATGCGCACCTGTCCAATTTTGGCGCGTTCGCGTCGCCGGAGCGGCGGCTGGTCTTCGACGTCAACGATTTCGACGAGACATTGCCCGGCCCGTTCGAGTGGGATGTCAAGCGGCTGGCGGCCAGCCTGGTCGTCGCCGGGCGGGACAACGGCTTCGGCGGCAAGGCCTGCCGCAAAATCGTCCTCGCGGGGGTCGAGAGGTACCGCAAGGGGATGCAAGAGTTCTCAGAGCAGTTTTTCCTTGAGGTCTGGTACGCGCGCCTGGACGTCGACGACGCTATCAGCGAGTTCCAGGCGCGGTTGAAGGCGAGCAAGGTCAAGGCCACCGAGAAGATGGTGGCCCAGGCGCAGACCCATGACAGCATGCAGGCGCTGAGCAAGCTCACCACTCTGGTCGGCGGGCAGCCGCGGATCATCAGCGACCCCCCGCTGATCGAGCCGATCGAGGAGGTCTTCCCGGATGAGAAGGCCAGCGCGATCCATGAGCTGGTACGCGGGGTGCTGGGCAAATACCAGCGCACTTTGCAGTCCGACCGCAAGTACCTGTTGCAGCACTTCACGCTGGTCCAGGTGGCCCGCAAGGTGGTCGGGGTGGGAAGCGTCGGGACCCGCTGCTGGATAGCACTCAACGGCGCCGGAGACAGGACCGAGCCCTTGTTCCTGCAAGTCAAGGAAGCCCAGACCTCCGCCCTGGCTAACTACTGCGGGCGCAGCCAGTACAGAAACCAAGGCGAGCGCGTTGTCGCCGGGCAGCACCTGATGCAAGCCGAAAGCGACATCTTGCTCGGCTGGACCCGCGCGGCCGACCCCGATGGAGTAGACCGCGACTATTACGTGCGGCAGCTGAAGGACTGGAAATTCTCCGCGCCGATCGAGCAGATGGCCCCCTCGGACCTGGCGACCTACGCCGGACTGTGCGGGTGGACCCTGGCCCGGGCGCACGCCCGCTCCGGCGACCGCATCGCCCTGGCCGCCTACCTTGGCGGCTCCAGCAAGTTCGACCAGGCAATCGCTGACTTCGCTGAGAAGTACGCCGACCAGAACGATCGTGATTACGCCGCGCTCCAGGCCGCCGTGAAAGACGGCAGAGCCGAGGCGACGACCAGCATCTGAGACGTCGGCCGGCGAGGGATAGGAAAACGGCATAGGGAAACACCATGCAGGTGATCTGGGCGCGCGCTGGCACGGTGATGGCATACGGCGGCGCGGTAACGGATTGGGGCCGTTTCCGACCCCTTGCGCCGCCTTGCGGGATAGTCGCGCCGTAGCCTGGGATTACCGCTAGCAGGTTGTCAGGGCTTCGTCTGGGTTCCGGTGCACTACAGTTCCCGGCCCTCAACCGAAGTGTGATCTCGGGTACGTAGAGTAAGCGCCACACCGGTTGCGAGGCCGCCTTGGGGCTGGGATCCCGGTGGTCGCCGGCGCTCGGTAATACGCCACGTCGGCGACATTTCGTTACGACGAGGTAACGAAAAGCGTGACGCAGCTATCTGTACTTGCCTGGCGCGCGTTGAGCTTTTGTAAACGGCACGACGGAACGGAAGGAGCCCAGGTGCGCCTGATCATCTCGGGATACCGAGCATGAGCGTGCTTGGCATGCTGGCGTGGTTCGCGGCGGCGGTGAGCCTGTGGCTCGGCGCGCGCCGCCAGCCCAGCGCCTTCGCCCGCGGCTACCGGTGGCTGGCCGGGGCCGCCGCCTTGTACTGCGCCGGGCTCATCATCCAGCAGGTGCTCGACTCCGCGCTCAGCCCCGAATCCGGGCTGTCGTTCGCCGACCTGCCGCCGCTGCTGGCCGTGGCCGGCGCCGCGGTCGGCATCGCGATGCTGACCACGGCGGAAAAGGAGAGCACCGGCGGGCGGCCCTCCGAAGGCCAGGGGAACGACGGGGTCGGCCCGCTGGAGAGCGTCGCCACCCCGGTCCTGCCCGGGCTGGCCGACGGCTATGTCATGGCCGTCGCCCTGCTCGTGATCGGCTGGATCACGCTGTTCAGCGCGGAGTTCCACCGGTCCGCCGAGCGGCCCGGCACCTTCCTGCTCGCCCTCATCCACCCGCTGGCCGACCTGGCCGTGCTCGGCGCGCTGCTGCCCATGGTCACCACCGCCTGGCGGCGGGTCATGCTGCCCTACCTGGCCCTGGTCGCCGTGCTGGTCGGGGACGCCCTGGCCGTGGGCCAGCGGGCCCTGGGCGGGCACCCCGGCGTCGCGACCCAGGTGCTGGCCCTGGTCGCCGCGCTGCTGCTCGGCGCGGCCCCGTGGCGGGTGGCCGAGGCGAGCTGGACCCGCCGGGCCTCGAGCTCGGCCGCGGCCACCATCATCGCCGCGCTGACCGCCGCCGTGGCCACCATCGTGGTCATCGCCAACGGCCTGGCCGGTGCCCCCGCGTCCGGGGCCGCGTTGGTCGTGGCGGGCGGAGCGGGCGTGCTGGTGCTGGCCGTGCGGGTGTTCATGCTGGTCAACCAGAACGGGATCATCCTCGGGATCTCGCGGGAATCCAGCCGCAGCCTGCGCGAACTGGCCAGCCGGACCAGCGACGTGGTGCTGGTCTGCGACCCCGACGGCGTAATCAGCTACGCCAGCCCGGCGGTGCGGGACTACGGCTACGCGCCGGAGGACCTGACCGGGCGGCGGCTACTGGACTTCGTGCACCCCGAGGACCGCGGCGCCGTGCGCACCGCGTCCCGGCTCGCGCTCGGCGGCCGCCCAGCCGCGGACCGGGCCGCGGACCCGGCCGCGGACCGGGCCGCGGATCCGGTCGCGGCGCCCGCCTCGGCCGGACGGTTCCCGGCCCGGGTGCGCGCGGCCGACGGCACCTGGCGGCACGTCGAGTCGACCGTGCTGCGCTACCGGGTCCCGGGCGCGCCGCGCCAGATCATGGTCACCGCGCGCGACGTCAGCGATCAGGTGGCGCTGCGCCAGCAGGTCGCGCACCTGACCTTCCACGACGGGCTGACCGGCCTGCCCAACCGCGCCTACGTCGAGGAGCGGACCCGGGACGTGCTGCGCGACGCCACGCCCGCCAGCCGGATCGGCGTGATCTTCCTCGACCTGGACCGCTTCACCGCGGTCAACGACTCGGTCGGGCACGGCGCCGGCGACCTGGTGCTGGCCCAGGCCGCCCGACGGCTGCGGGCCATCGTCCCGGTCCACGACACGGTCGCCCGCTGGGGCAGTGACGAGTTCGCCGTCCTGGTCGAGAACGCTGGCGGCGCGGCGGAGGTCTCCGAGATCGGCGAACGGCTGGTCGGCGCGATCGCCGCCGAGCCGTTCCGGGTGGCCGGCCAGCAGATCGCGCTCACCGCGAGCGTGGGCGTGGCCCTGGCCGGGAGGGAGCCCCAAAGCTCCGGCACCCCGGACCACCCCGACGACCCGACCGGGCTGGTGCTGCGCAACGCGGACGTGGCCATGTCCCGGGCCAAGGAGGCCGGCGGTGACCGGGCCGAGGTCTACGCCGCGCACATGCACACCGACGTGGTCCGCCGGCTCGAGATCGTGAACGACCTGCAGCACGCCATCGGCAACGGCGAGCTCACCCTGCAGTACCAGCCCATCGTGGAGCTGGCCACCTCGCACGTGATCGGCGCCGAGGCGCTCGTCCGCTGGTGGCGGGGCGGCGAGGTCGTCGCCCCGCGCGAGTTCCTGGGCGCTGCCGAGGAGTCGGGCCTGATCGTGCCGCTGGGCGAGTGGGTGCTGCGTCAGGCCTGCGCGCAGGGCGCCGCGTGGCGCCGGGCCTCGTGGGACGTCGGGGTCGCGGTCAACCTGTCCGCGCGCCAGATCACCACGCCCGGCTTCACCGCCCAGGTGGCGGCCATCCTGGCCGAGACCGGGCTGCCCTCGACCGCGCTCACGGTGGAGGTAAACGAGCGGATCCTGGTCGAGGAGGACGGGCTGATCGCGGATCGGCTCGCTGAGCTGCACCAGATGGGCGTAAGGATGGCCATCGACGACTTCGGCGTCGGGTATGCCTCGCTGGCCTACCTGCGCCAGTTGCCGCTGGACATCATCAAGATCGATCCCTCGTTCGTGGCGGGCCTCGGCCACGACGACACCCTGACCCTGTTGACCAGGACGGTGGTGCAGGTGGGCCGCGAGCTCGGGCTGCGGGTCATCGCCGAGGGCATCGAGCAGCCCCGCCAGCTCAGCGCGCTGCGCGAGATGGGCTGCGATTACGGCCAGGGCTTCCTCGTCGCCCGGCCGATGGCCGCCCCCGCCCTCGAGGCGCTGATCAGGGCCTCCGGGGAGGCGGCCGACAAACCGAATGAGCCGGCCCGTCTCGGAATGTGAGACAGTTTGCCCGTCAGTTGACGTTCCGCTCACCGAGCGCAGTATGGTGTTATCCGTGAAGCTCTCGCAGATCCTCGTACTTGGCCGGCGCGCAGCCTGCTGACCAAGCCAGCTCCTGCGCGCTCCCCTCGACTGCCGACCGGCACGGGGGGATTTTTTATGCCGCTCGCCCCCACAAGCCAACAGTAAGCCAGGGAGACCAACCGATGACCGAGCAGATGACGGGCCGCAAGGGTACCGCCGGCCCGGAGAGCCCAGCGGGCAGCCCCGCGCCGCCGGCCTCCGCCGTGCCCAGCCCGCGGGACCTGGCCGCCCGCTCGCCGCACCGCGACGCCGCGCGCGCCGCCGATCACTCCCACGCCGAAGCCCCGGCGCCCGCCGAACATGGGTCAGCAGAGCACGCTCCCGCCCAGCCTGGGTCAGCAGAGCGGGAGCCCGCCCAGCACGGGTCGGCCGAGGCGCCGCGGGTGCCGGTGACGGGTCCCAGCCGGGTCCGGGCCACCGGCGCGCAGGCGCTGGTGTACGCGCTCGAGCGAGTCGGCGCCGACGTGGTATTCGGCATCCCGGGCGGCGCCGTGCTGCCGGCCTACGACCCGCTGCTCGACTCCAAGATCATCCGGCACATCCTGGTCCGGCACGAGCAGGGCGCCGGCCACGCGGCCACCGGTTACGCGCAGGCCACCGGGCGGGTGGGCGTGTGCATGGCGACCAGCGGGCCGGGCGCGACGAACCTGGTCACGCCCATCGCCGACGCCTACATGGACTCGGTGCCGATCGTCGCGATCACCGGGCAGGTGCCGTCGAGCCTGATCGGCACCGACGGCTTCCAGGAGGCCGACATCTCCGGGATCACGATCCCGATCACCAAGCACAACTTCCTGGTCACCAAGCCCGAGGACATCGCCCGCACCATCGGCGAGGCCTTCCACGTGGCCTCGACCGGGCGGCCCGGGCCGGTGCTCGTGGACATCTCCAAGGACGCGCTGCAGGCCACCACCGACTTCAGCTGGCCGGTCCCGTTCGAGCTGCCCGGCTACCACCCGGTGACCAGGCCGCACGCCCGGCAGGTGCGCGAGGCCGCGCGGCTGATCAGCGAATCCCGGCGCCCGGTGCTGTACGTCGGCGGCGGCGTGATCAAGGCCCGGGCCTCCGCCCAGCTGCGCGAGCTGGCCGAGCTGACCGGCATCCCGGTGGTCACCACGCTGATGGCCAGGGGGGCGTTCCCCGACCGGCACCCGCTGCACATGGGCATGCCCGGCATGCACGGCTGCGTGACGGCGGTCGGCGCGCTGCAGCAGGCCGACCTGCTCATCGCGCTGGGCACCAGGTTCGACGACCGGGTGACCGGCAAGCTGGACACGTTCGCGCCCGGCGCGATGATCGTGCACGCGGACATCGACCCGGCCGAGATCTCCAAGAACCGCCGGGCCGACGTGCCGATCGTGGGTGACTGCCGGGAGGTGATCGCCGACCTGGTCGCGGCGGTCCGGGCCGAGCACGAGCAGGGCCACCAGCCCGACCTGGGCGCCTGGAAGGCCCAGCTCGATTCCTGGCGGACGACCTACCCGCTCGGCTACGCCGAGCCGGACGACGGCTCCCTGGCGCCGCAGTACGTGATCCAGCGGATCGGGAAGATCGCGGGCCCGGAGGCGATCTACGTGGCCGGGGTGGGCCAGCACCAGATGTGGGCCGCGCAGTTCATCGACTACGAGAACCCGGGGACCTGGATCAACTCGGGCGGCCTGGGCACCATGGGCTTCGCCGTGCCCGCCGCCATGGGCGCCAAGATGGGCCGCCCGGACACCACGGTGTGGGCCATCGACGGCGACGGGTGCTTCCAGATGACCAACCAGGAGCTGGCCACCTGCGCCATCGAGGGCATCCCGGTAAAGGTCGCGATCATCAACAACGGCAGCCTCGGCATGGTCCGGCAGTGGCAGACGCTGTTCTACAACGAGCGCTACTCCAACACCGACCTGCACGCCACCGCGGAACCGCGCAAGCCGGCCGAACCGCGCAAGCCGGCCGGCACCCGCATCCCGGACTTCGTCAAGCTGGCCGAGGCGTACGGCTGCGAGGGCATCCGCTGCGAGGAGCCCGGCGAGGTCGACCGGGTCATCGAGCGGGCCATGGCCATCGACGACCGGCCGGTGGTGCTGGACTTCGTGGTCCACAAGGACGCCATGGTCTGGCCCATGGTCGCGGCCGGCACGTCCAACAACGACATCAAGTTCGCGCGCGGCCTGGCGCCCGACTGGGGAGGTTCGAACGAATGACCAGCCACACGCTGTCCGTGCTGGTGGAGAACAAGCCGGGGGTCCTGGTGCGGATCGCCGGGCTGTTCGCCCGGCGTAACTTCAACATCGACTCGCTGGCCGTCGGGCCGACCGAGCACGAGGAGATCTCCCGCATCACGATCGTGGTCAACTGCGAGGAGCACCCGCTCGAGCAGGTGACCAAGCAGCTGAACAAGCTCATCAACGTGCTGAAGATCGTCGAGCTGGAGCCGGGCGCCACCGTGCAGCGCGAGCTGATCCTGATCAAGGTCCGGGCCGACGCCGAGAGCCGGTCGCGGGTGCTCGAGACGGTCAAGCTGTTCCGCGCCCGG
>Ga0210405_10004495_pt1 | contig 13074 bp, 12 predicted proteins | sample IncBWH11MmetaG_FD_155492 | JGI IMG/M metagenome (GOLD analysis project Ga0210405, IMG submission 155492) | Forest soil microbial communities from Barre Woods Harvard Forest LTER site, Petersham, Massachusetts, United States - Inc-BW-H-11-M | ecosystem: Environmental > Terrestrial > Soil >... | reverse complement strand
CATTCCCACGGGCCCTGCCGCCGATCCCCGGAAGAATCCTGATGGCACCGCCGCCCCGGATCCTGCCGCCGTCGCCGACTTGCAAAAGCAACAGCAAGCCGCGGACCAAGCCGAGAAAGAGGTTCAGCAAGGCGCTCCCCCGGCGGGCGGTCCCGGAAACGACTTATAAAAGTCGTCTCCGTTTTCGCGTCTGAGACACTTCCGACGAAGCTGCTTCAAGAAGCTGCTTGAAGATATTGCTTCAAGCGGCGCAACAATCTGGGGAATGCCAGCTTGCGTCGGGGTTGGTATTCCCCATTTACCATCCTTAAACGCACCATCCGTCCGGGCATGAATCGGTTTCGCTTTTTGCGTTCCACTTTTGACCATCAACTGTCAACTGTCGACTTCTGTTTCCTCTGCGCTACACTACTGGCTTCGCAACCCGGAGAAACACATGCCCACACGCCTTGATGCCTGGAAGCTTCTGTGCGAATTCACAGAATCGGAGAGCCTGCGCAAGCACATGCTGGCCGTCGAAGCCTGCGTCCGAGCTTATGCGCGCAAGCAGGGCGCTGATGAAGAGACTTGGGGTCTCGCCGCGCTGCTCCACGATTTCGATTACGAACGCTGGCCCAACAACGAACACTCTCCCGACAAGGAGCATCCCGCGGAAGGCGCGAAAATTCTTCGCGAGCGCGGCTACTCGGAAGAAATTGTCCGAGCCATTCTTTCGCACGCGGATTATTCGGGCGTCGCGCGTCAATCGCCGCTCGAACACACGCTTTTTGCCTGCGACGAGCTTGCTGGCTTCCTCACCGCCTGCTCCTACGTCCGCCCGTCGAAGAGCATCCTCGATCTCGAGGTGGATTCCGTGAAGCGGCGCTTGAAAGACAAAGCCTTCGCCAAAGGCGTCAGCCGCGAAGACGTCCGCAAGGGCGCCGAAGAGCTAGGCATCCCGCTCGAAGAGCACATCGGCTTTTGTATTTCCGCGATGCGCGAGGAAGCCGACGCGCTCGGCCTGCGCGGAAATATCGGCGCACAAGCCGCTGGCTAGTAAACGGAAGGGCAATCGTTTTCGCGATCACTCATAGCGGAGAGCGACAAGTGGATCAACGCGCGTGGCGCGGCGCGCAGGAACGTAGCAGGCCAGCAGAGCGACCGCAGCCAACAGAATGGTCACGCCAGCGAACGAAGCGGGATCATAAGCACTCACGCCATAGAGCAAGTGCACTAGGGCGCGTGAGAGCACAAACGCAGCCGCCAAACCAATCGCAGCGCCCATCAAAAATAATTTAAGGCCCTGCGAAAAAATCATGCGCAGCATATCGCCGGGCTGTGCGCCAAGCGCGACGCGTACACCAATTTCCTGCGTGCGCTGCGTCACCGCAAACGAAAGCACGGCATAAATCCCGAGCGTGACGAGCAACAACGCCAATCCAGCAAAACCGCCTAGTAAGGACGCCTGCATTCTCCGCGACGATAAATTCTCGTCGACGAGATCCTCGAGCGGCATCACACCGGCAACCGGCTGTTCCTTGTCCACCGACCATATTTGCTGCCGCACGATTTCCGCAAGCGCCATCGGATCTCCAGATGTGCGCACGGCAAGATACTCGGGTTCATAACCAAAATCCTGCTGCTGATACGGCAAATACATTTCCGCTCTTGCGGGTACGTCGAGGCCTGCCTGGTGTACGTCGCCGACTATACCGATCACAGTAATCCACGGAGATTTTTCTTCGTAGGCACCAACCTTGAATTGTTTGCCAATGGGGTTTTCACCCGGCCAATAATTTCTCGCCAAAGTTTGGTTGATGAGCGCCACAGGAAGAGTTCCGGCCGCGTCGCGCGTTTCGATCCCACGGCCCTCGACCAGCTTCATGCGAAGCGTCTTCATGTAGTCGAGGCTGATGATGCGCGTGTTAGGAATAAGAATATCCCCCGGCGCGGGCTCAGGCTTTCCTTCGATAGTGATGCCTGTTGCCCCGCCGGAATTCGTCAGCGGAACCCACGTCGTGTAACCAGCAGAAACGACGCCGGGAATGGCTTCCACCTTGGCCAGAACTTGATCGTAAAAAGCCGTTCTGGGCGCAAAGGCTTCATATTTTTGGCGCGGCAGCGGCGTGCGCATCACGAGCACGTGATCCGCGCGAAAGCCCGGATCAAGGTGATAGAGATTTTGCAAACTCCGAATCAGCAGCGAAGCGCCAGTAAGCAAAACAATGGCGAGTGACACCTCACAGATGACGAGGGCATCGCGCAACCGATGTTCGCCCGACCCGACGCCGCTCTGCCCACCTCCTTGTTTCAATGAATACGTGAGATGAAACTGCGAAACGCGTGACGCCGGAATGACTCCGAAAAGGATTCCCGTTGAGAGAGAAATGACAAGCGTGAAGAGAAGAACACGGCCGTCGACACCAGTTCCCGCCATTGGCGCAATGCCGACAGGGATCAACGTCGCGAGAAACTTTGTTCCCCATACGGAGAGAAGCAGCCCCACTGCGCCGGCGAACAGAGAGAGCAGGATACTTTCCGTCAACATTTGCTGGATCACGCGGCCGCGCGTAGCGCCGAGCGCAAGGCGCATGGCGAGTTCGCGGCGGCGTCCCGTGGCGCGAGAAAGCAAGAGATTTGCGACGTTGGCGCACGCAATAAGCAGCACGAAGCACACGGCACCGACGAGCATCAGGATAGCCGGTCGAACATCTCCTGCAAGCTCTTCGCGAAGCGGCACGGCGAATGCGCCCACTTTGGCGTTCGACTCAGGATTCTCTTTTTCCAACTGCGCCGCAATCATGGCAAGATTAGCGTTCGCGGTCTTGAGCGGCATGCCGGGCTTGAGTCTGGCGACAACTCGCAGAAAATGATTTCCGTGATTGGTCAGCTGTTCCGTCGTAAATCGCGTGGGAACCCAGAGTTCGGTCTCGCGGTCGGGAAATTGCACACCGCGCTTCATCACGCCAACCACTGTGCACTTCTCGAAGTTCAGCGTAATTTCCTTCCCCACGACCTGAGGATCTCCGCCAAACCGCCTCAACCAAAGACCATGACTGAGAATCGCTACATGAGGCGAGCCTGGAAGATCATCGTCAGCACGAAAATCGCGGCCGAGCGCGGGAGTTACACCCAGTACGGAAAACAGGTTCGCTGTAACTCGTTTTCCAATGAGATCTTCGGGATTACCGTCCCCGGTGAGATTCAAGGAAGCATCGGCAATTGCCGCCACATCTTCGAACACCTTGTTTCGCGATTTCCAATCGACAAAATTGCCGGGCGCCGGCGTATCTTTGGGAAATCCGTAGGCGGAAGAGTCCTCCCAAACCATCACGAGACGATTCGAATCCCCGAACGGAAGAGGACGCACGAGCACGGCATCGGCGATACTGAAAATGGCCGAGTTCGCGGCGATGCCAAGAGCGAGAACACCGACGGCGAAGAATGTAAAGCTGGGGCTCTTGCGCAACATGCGAAGGCCGAAACGAACATCCTTCAACAAGTTCTCCAAATAATTTGTACGGCGAGCGTCGCGGCAGTCTTCCTTCACTTGCTCCACGCCGCCGAATTCGTGCACTGCCGCGCGGCGCGCCTCTTGCGGAGACATTCCGGCCGCAATATTTTCTTCGGTTTGCCGTTCAATGTGAAAGCGCAGTTCAGAGCCGAGTTCCTGCTCGGCCGCATTTTTTCGTGTCAGCGAGCGAAGCCAGTTTGATAAGTTTTGTGGCCACCGCATGACGAGCTCCTCCTCAGACGGTCTTCAAAACGAGTCCAATCGCCGATGAGAGTCGTTCCCAGTTCGTTTCCTCAGCCCGCAGATATTTTTGGCCCGCCTTCGTCAGCGAATAATATTTCGCGCGGCGATTATTCTCCGATTCGCCCCATTTAGCCTGAATCCACGCTTGCTGTTCGAGGCGATGCAACGCGGGATAGAGCGCGCCTTGATTCACTTGCAGGACGTTTTTGGAAACATGGCGAATGCGCTGAGCGATGGCCCAGCCATGCATGGGCTCAAGCGCTATGGTCTTGAGGATGAGTAGGTCGAGAGTGCCTTGCACAAGATCGGTCGGCTTAGACAATGCGGCTCCCCTTAGTTACTGACAGGAATTATGCAACCACTCCTGTCAATAAGCAAGGGGAAGGACAAGCCGGAACAAACCAGTGAAGGAATCGAACACCGGATTTCATATTCGAATCTAAGTCAGGCTAAAATGAAGGAGTAATGCTTACCCAGATTAAAGGTACAGATTCCACCGCGAGCGGCCGGCCGCGACGCAAGACTTATGGCGTCCGCGTTGGCCACGTGCTCGTGGGCGGTGGCGCACCGATTGTCGTGCAGTCCATGACAAACACGGACACCGCCGACGTGGCGACAACATTCAAGCAGACCGTGGAGCTTGCCGAGGCCGGATCCGAAATTGTGCGCTGGACAGTCAACGTGCCGGAAGCGGCCGCGGCCGTGCCGGGCATCAAGAGACGTTTGCTGGATGTTGGCTGCAACGCACCAATCATCGGCGATTTTCATTACAACGGGCACGTTCTCCTGACCAAATATCCGGAGTGCGCGAAAGCTCTGGACAAATACCGCATCAATCCCGGCAACGTGGGCGCTGGACAGCGTCGCGACGAACAATTCTCCACGATCTGCAAAATTGCGCGCGACAACGGCAAGCCGGTGCGTATCGGCGTCAATGGCGGCTCGCTGAATCAAGAGCTCGTCATGCTCAAGATGCAGGAAAACACGGATAAGAACCTTGGCAAGGAATCTGAAGAAATTATCAATGACTGTATGGTGCTCTCGGCGCTGCAGTCGACGGAGTTGGCACTCGAGTGCGGGCTGCGCCACGATCAAATCATTATTTCGTGCAAAACTTCGCGCCCGCGCGATTTGATTACCGTGTATCGCGATCTGTCCAGCAAGACGGAGCAGCCGCTGCATCTCGGCTTAACCGAAGCGGGCATGGGTATGAAAGGCCAGATTTGGTCCGCGGCGTCGCTGGGCGTTTTGCTCTACGAGGGAATCGGCGACACGATTCGCATTTCGCTCACACCAAAGCCGGGTGGCGACCGCCGTGAAGAAGTCTATGCCGCGTGCGAATTGCTCCAAGCGCTCGGCCTGCGCTCTTTTTCGCCGAGTGTAACGGCTTGCCCCGGCTGCGGCCGCACGACGAGCACAACTTTTCAAGAGTTGGCGGAGCGCGTCCAAGACTACATCCGCGAAAGCATGCCAATCTGGAAGACGCAATACGAAGGCGTGGAAACCATGACGCTGGCGGTGATGGGCTGCATTGTAAATGGTCCCGGCGAATCGAAAGCCGCGAACATCGGCATCAGCCTGCCGGGGACCGGTGAAGCCCCACGTTGCCCCATATATATTGACGGGAAGAAGGATGTGACGCTTGAAGGAACGTACGAGGAGTTGGCTGCGGCCTTCCAATCGCTCGTCGATAATTACATCGCCAAAAAATATCCGCGCAAGACCGCGGAAGTTGTTCCCGCCAGCCGCTGACCTGCAACTCTAAACGCAAACTACGGAAGACGCGGCGATTGGGGCGTTGCAACGCTGCGCAGCCTGTCGAGCGCCATCATGCGCGCTCGTGAATAGGCCTGGCGGTCCTCAAGTAGTTGATGAGCCCAATGTGCGCCTATGGCGATCGCGTGAAACTCAAACGCGAGGCGCGTGGCATCGAGTTTCGGATCGAGGTGGCCGGCTTCCTGCGCTTTTTGCACGGAGCTTGTGATGCAGCGAATCCATTCGTGCATGATTTCGGCGATGCGGTCTCGCACCACGCCCAGGCGGCCATCGAACTCGAACGAAGCGGCAGTGAAAAAGCATCCACCCTCGAAAACGCGTTTTTCGACGAGGACCAGCCAATGATCGATCAAAGACCATAATCGCGGCATGCCCTTGGGCGCGGCGATGGCCGGCAGCGTCACTTTCTCGATAAAAACTTGGCGCGCCATTTCGACTGTCGCGAGTTGCAATTCTTCCTTGGAACCAAAATGAGCGAAGAGGCCGCTCTTGCTCATGCCCAGCTGTTCGGCGAGAGAACCCACCGTGAGGCCTTCCAGGCCCTGCGCCGAAGCGATGTCCACGGCGCGCGCCAGAATGGCGTCGCGGGTGCGCAGTCCTTTGGCCTGTCGTCGCAGGACGGGCTTGCTGGGCTGCTTTCTGGCACCCTTCCTGCGCGGCTTTGTATGGGAACGCGAGCGGACGGCTTGCGGCATTGGGATACTGTAACATAGCCCACAAATTAGTACGAACGTTCGTTTTCTTGTGCTATGCTCTTCCGCCTGAGGTGTCCTTATGGCCTTCTCCACCGTCCTCCGTCCTCTTCTTGCCTCCAAGCCGCTGCGCCTCGCGCCCATTGTTCTGGCCTTCGCCTCCGCGTTCGCACCGCGCCTCGCACACGCACAAGAGCTTCCGCTGGAGCGCTGCGACGTTCTTCCCACGATCGAAGTACAAGTCGCGGGCCTGCATAAATGGTTCCTGGTCGATACGGCAGCCACTTCGATCTTGAATCTGGGATCGTTTGCCGCCGGCCAGGCGAAGGACATTCGCGTGACGTCCTGGAGCGGCACACTGGCAACCAGCGCAAAGGAAGTGACGTTGCCCGACTTGACCGTTGGCCGAACAAAACTGCTCGAGGTGAAATTGCCGGCCATCGACCTTTCCGCGATCGGAAAAGCCTGTGGCCGAAAAATCGACGGCATCCTGGGCGTCGATCTTTTGGGAAAATTGGGAGCCAGCATCAACCTGAAGGAGCAGACGATTCATGTCGCGACAGCGGACGAGGTGCACGGCGCGGAGATGGTCACCGCGATGCAGTACGAGATGCACCGCTGCGTGAACGCTTTCAATGACTCTGACGAGCAGAAATTCGGCGACTGCCTGGACCCGAAAATTGTTCTGTTCTCCACCGACACCGAACTTTATGGGCGACAACAAGTAGTGGGCTATTTCCGCGAGCGCTATTTTCATCAGCAGCCGGCGGCGAAGCTGGAAATCACCGAAAGAGCCTTTCATCCCATTGGCGAAGCGGTTTGGTACGAGTATGAATTTACCATAGACTCCGCGCGTGGCAGGCTGCACGGACGCGGTATGGCCATGTGCAAAAAATCGGATGGGCAGTGGCGGATGGCGAGCATGCATCATTCCATCGCAGAACTGGAATCCGCCGCGCTTCCGCGGGAAAAACCCTAAGCACAGAGCCCTTCGCTGATCGTGTCGGGCTGCATTCTTGAGGTTTCGCGAGGAACCTTTCTTCTCTAGAATGCGTAAAGCATACAGTCCTTGAAATTGTCCACGCTCACGGAGAAGAAATGAGAATGCATCGTGCTGCGGCGCTCGCTTTCGCCGCTTGTTCCTTATTGGCGGCTAGCTTGCGGGCGCAAAACGCGGCGTTTACGGAAACCTTGAAGAATAACCGCGTTGCGATTAGCGTGCAGGACGGCAAGCTGGCAGGCCCTGGCGCTGAAGTACTGCGTCCAGCGGTGGCGGAAGCGCAGTTTGTTGCGCTCGGCGAAGATCACGGCATCCGGCAAATTCCGGAGTTCGCCGCGGCGCTTTGCGCAGAACTGGCAACTCATGGATTTCACCATATGGGTCTCGAAATCGGGACGTATGTCGCGCCAGACCTCGAAAAGATGGCGCGCAGCGCGGATGGAGATAAGCAACTCGCGGAATTCGGGAAGAAGTATCCAGAAACGATTGCGTTCTACAACTGGCAGGAAGAGTTTGCCATGCTGCAAAAGTGCGAGACCGCCACTGCTCCAGGCCACACGACAATCTGGGGGATCGACCAGGAGTTCATGGGGGCAACTGGCTTTCTGGCCGACAAAATTCTGGCGACGAATCCAGGCCCAGAAGGGAAAGCCGCCGTCGAGACGCTATTAAGAGAGGCCAGCGAAGCGCGCACCGCAGCCGCAAAGAGCGGCAACCCGGGCGACCTCTTTATGATGACCGCAAAACAAGAAGAATTGGATCATGTGCGGGATCTACTGAAGAAACCGGCCAAGCCGGAAGCCCAGAAATTATTTGAAGCTTTTCTGGTCAGCCGCGAGATCTACCAGAAGAACATGACCGGCGACTACTACAATTCCAACCGCCAGCGCGCTCTGCTGATGAAAAAGAATTTCTCGGAGCCATTTGCCGCTTCATCGCAAACCAACGGCGTCCTACCCAAAGTCTTTTTCAAGTTCGGCGCATATCACATGTATCGCGGGATCAATCCGCTGCATTCCAGCGAACTGGGTAACCTCATCGGCGAAGCCGCCGAAGCCAACCAGCTCAAGTCAGTTCATATCTTGATCATCGGCGTGAAGGGCGAACAATTGCACTTTGTCGGCATCGGAAAACTAGCGGAAGCCGCGCCGCTCGATCTTGCGGGCGACAAAGATTCGCCATTTCTCTTTTTCAAGCCGCTGTTCGACACCCAGATCGAAAATTCCTGGACGCTCTACGATTTGCGCGCCTTGCGCGATGGCTTTTCGAAGTACGGAAAAATCGACCCGGAACTCGAGCGCGTAATCTTCGGCTACGATTTTGTGGTGCTTATCCCCGACCCAAAGGCCTCCCACGTGATCCAGTAGCTGCCCGGCCAACCTGCGGGGATATGCTAGAATTTTCTTCGTTGCGAGTGTAATGAAAGCGGGAAATCACCTTGAAAATCAGCCGCGAAGATGTGCAAAGAGTGGCCGAGTTGGCGTACCTGGATTTGAGCGAAGCCGAACTGGAGATGTACCGCACCCAGATCGACGAAATCCTCGAATACATCGGCAAGTTGAACGAGCTGGACACAGCCGGAGTTGAGCCGATGGCCCAAGTGCTGGCCGACGACCAAAGCGCCGACGCGACTCTGCGGGAGGACGTCGTGGTGCCTTGCAATGTGGCCGCGGAAATTCTGAAACAGGCCCCCGATCCCGAAGCCCCGTACTTTAGGGTCCCGAAGGTGATTGAGCGCTGAAGTAGGACAGACACTCTTGTCTGTCCGGTTTGGCCAGAATTTAAGCAACACCCAGGAAGGAGACGGGCCAAAATGCCCGTCCTACATGACGAACTGGACCATTGACGGAGTAAGAGAAGCGCTGGCGGCGAAGAAAATTTCGGCGCGCGAACTAGCCGCAGATTATTTCGCGCGAATTGAGAAGAAGAACCGCGAGTTGAACGCATTCCTGACGCTTTCCGAAGAACGCGCCTACGCGCAAGCGGGCCGTGTGGATGCTTTGGTCGCTTCTGGCAAACCGCTGCCGGCGCTAGCGGGAGTACCCATCGCGATTAAAGACGTGATCAGCACGCGCGGAGTGCGCACCACTTGCGGCTCAAAGATTCTCGAAAACTACGTCCCGCCTTTTGACGCCACAGCCGTGGAACGCCTCGAAGCAGCTGGCGCCGTAATTCTCGGCAAAACCAATTGCGACGAGTTTGCCATGGGAAGCTCGAACGAAAACTCTGCCTATGGCCCGGTCCGAAATCCCGAAGCGACTGACAGAGTGCCAGGGGGCTCGAGCGGCGGGTCGGCAGCCGCGGTGGCCGCTGGACTGGCAGTGGCGTCTTTGGGAACGGACACCGGCGGATCGATCCGGCAACCCGGATCATTCTGCGGGATCCCCGCGATGATGGGAAGCTACGGACGGGTCTCGCGGTATGGACTCATCGCGTTTGCATCCTCCTTGGACCGCATCGGCCCTTTTGCGACAAATACTCGAGATGTCGCCGCAGTTATGGAGGTAATAGCTGGACGCGACGCGAATGATTCGACGTCCACAACGGCGCCTGTTCCGGACTATCGAGCCTTGATGGAGAAGCCAGTCAAAGGACTTCGCATTGGCATTCCCAAGGAATATTTCGCCGAGGGAATGGACGCCGGCGTTCGCACAAAGATCGAAGCGGGGATCGAGGTTTTAAAGAAGCTCGGGTGCGAGTTGCGCGAAATCCACATGGCCCATACGGATTACGCGATCGCGACCTATTACATCATCGCGACGGCCGAAGCGAGTTCCAACCTGGCACGGTATGACGGCGTGCGCTATGGCCTGCGCGTGGAGGACGACTCCTTGCTGGCGATGTATCGCAAGACGCGTGGCGCAGGATTTGGAGCCGAGGTCAAGAGACGCATCGTGCTCGGCACCTATGTATTGTCCGCAGGCTACTACGACGCCTACTACTTGAAGGGGCAGAAAGTTCGCGCTCTAATTGCCCAGGATTTTCGAGATGCATTTACAAAAGTGGATGTGATCGTAACGCCGACATCGCCGATTCCGCCGTTTAAGCTAGGCGAAAAAACGAACGACCCGCTCCAGATGTATCTTGCTGATATATATACAGTTACAGGATCGCTCGCGGGAGTTCCCGGCATCTCCGTCCCCTGCGGAAAAATCGGCGGCAAGCTGCCCGTGGGCTTGCAAATCTTCGGCCCGGCATTTGGTGAAGCCAAAGTTCTGCAACTGGCCCACGCGTTCGAGCAGGCCGGTGGCGGCCTAGTCTGACGAGCTGGAGTGAAAACTAGCCGTGCCGCAGAAACTTGATTCCATCCTGAACTGTCTGGCCAAAGCGCAAACAGGACTTTTGTCAGCGGCGGATGTCGTGCGCGCTGATGAATGGAAGACCCGTCCAGGCGAAGGAAGATGGTCGGCGGCTGAGCTGGTCGCTCATTTGATGATGGTGGAACGAGCGGTTATTGGAAAAGCGGATCGTGTGGCTCAGAAGCCGCCGAAGCGCGTTTCTTTGTTAAAGAGAATTCACATTCCGATGGCGTTCGTGGAGTCGCGGTGGATTCGCCGCAAAGCTCCGGCTCCCGTTGAGCCCGAGATGCTGCACAACAAAGAGGAAATGCTTGCGGAATTGCGCACCGTGCGGGAGCGCTCGCTGGCGTTTCTGGAAGAAACGAAAAGCCGGAACATGGGCGAATACTACTGGGCTCACCCGGCGCTTGGTACGTTGAACGTTTACGAATGGCTGCAATTCGTCGCATCACACGAAGTGCGCCACACCAAACAGATGCGCGAAATTGCGGCGAGCCTACCGAAACCCATATAGAGTTTGCAAAAGTGGGACATTTTTTCCCTCTTGTCACCGCTTCTTTTCGATTCGTACCAGCCGCCTTCAACATACCCAGTTTTGGATAATGTCTTTTTACACAGGGGCTTGGAACAAAAGTACTAGGCATTTCGTTTTAAGTAGAGAGAACGGAACTACTATTGCTCTACAAATGGTACATCGCGTACGCTGCAAATAGCATCAAACGATTTAGGAGCGAGAAGTAGACGCGCGGTGTGGCGGACAGTAAGAGGGACAAGGCCATGGTCACCGTAAAATCGAGCCAAAAGATTTTTACCGACGCTGAGATTGCGAGCCTGACTGGGATTTGCGTCGATCACATTCGCAATTTCGCGAAGAGCCGCCATTTGGGCTTTATCGCGCGGGCTGCGGAAGCCGCCGGCAAGCAGGCGGACCAGTGGCTGTTTACGCTGTCCGACCTCATGGTGCTCGTAACGCTCTTTCCGCGCTGCACACACTAAATTCTAAACGATCCTCGATCCCTAAAAAGGCTTCTTCCATTCTCACGGAAGAAGCCTTTTTGTTTTACTTTCAGCCCCGGGGCCAGTTGCGGGGTAAAGGGCAGCGGGGTATGCTCGACCGGGGGCAAACCGACTCCCCCGACCGGCATCTGATAAGCCAGAAACCGCTATGAGATTGTCTTCTACATTCGCTTTGAGCCTGCCAATAGCCCTGCTGGGCTGGGTAGGATCGACCTGGCCTAGCGAGCCTTCAGGCGCATCTGCCACGCTACAGCAGCAAGATACAACCGCCGCCAAGAAGCCGGCCGCTGACACCGCAGCCACCCCAGCAACTGCCAGAAGTCTCCCACGGGGCAAAAAGCTGGTGCTGAAGGATGGGACTTTCCAGCTCGTCCGCAGCTACGAAAAGAGCGGCGATCGGGTTCGCTATTACAGCGTCGAGCGAGGCGCCTGGGAAGAGATTCCTGACGCTCTCGTGGATTGGGACGCGACGAAAAAAGCGGAAGCCGCCGACGAGAAGACGACCTCAGCTCTCCTGGAAAAGGTTCACATTCAGGAGGCAGCTGCGAAGGCGGAGACGCCTGTGGACGTGGACGCCAGCTTGATGGTTGCGCCTGGCGTGTTCTTGCCTGACGGGGAAGGCATGTTCGCGCTGGAGGGCAAGTCGATCCGGAAGATCGAGCAGGCCGGCTCGCAAGTGAGAGCAGACAAGAAAAATGTTCTGAAAACGCTCTCTCCCATACCCATGATCCCCAACAAACATTACATCGAACTTCCGGGCGCCAAAGCACCATTGCGGCTTACCACCAAGCTGCCGGAGTTCTATCTGCGTGAGACCACCACGAACCCTGATCACGATTCGACGTTGTACAGAACCAGACGGCAAAGCGAGTCGGGACCGGAATTGGCTTTGGTGCACGCCCTGGTGAAAGGCGACAAGCGGCGGCTTGAATCCATAAGTAGCCTATTTGGCCAGGAGATATCGCAGGACGTCCAAGAAGTTGCGATCCAGCGATGGGAAGTCGCTCCGGATATTTATCGATTCACGCTGAGCGCTCCGCTGCCCCCCGGTGAGTATGTGCTGGCGGAAGTCCTGTCGGATGGAATCAATATGTACGTGTGGGACTTCGGCGTGGACGCCGCTCCCCCATCCAAGCCTGCCCCTCACTAGGGTGGAAGTGCTGGTTAACAATAAGACCCCCCGCCCACCCCGGTTTTCCTGCAAATGTTCATTCTAAAGGGTTTTAAGTCTAACGTTTTGGAACTGCGTATTCTAAAGGGGTTAGGGGCACGTTTTGAGTAAGTGCGGATTCTATGGGACTTACCGGCGAGATGAGGGGCGCGGCCGGGCCGCCCCACCGATGCTCTGATTTTGCGCCGTTTTATCTTTTTTCACTGGAGGTGGCTTGGCGGTTTGCCGTGCCCAATCCAACGACCGCCTTCGCATCCCGCCGACAAATACTCCGATAGCTGTGAGTCAACATCTCGGTTCTCGTCCTTCAAATAAATCACGTCATCAACGACAAAGCGATCGTTTTCCCGAATCACTATCGCGGCCACGCGCCAATCCACGGC
>Ga0210405_10004494_pt1 | contig 13078 bp, 15 predicted proteins | sample IncBWH11MmetaG_FD_155492 | JGI IMG/M metagenome (GOLD analysis project Ga0210405, IMG submission 155492) | Forest soil microbial communities from Barre Woods Harvard Forest LTER site, Petersham, Massachusetts, United States - Inc-BW-H-11-M | ecosystem: Environmental > Terrestrial > Soil >... | reverse complement strand
TGGAGACCCCTACGCGCTCCGCGCCAGCGCGCCGTCGATCATCGCCACCGAATTCGGCAGGCCGTAGACCGCGACGAACGAGCCGAAGCGCGGGCCTTTTTCCTGGCCGAGCAACACCTGGTAGAGCATGTTGAACCAGTCGAGCGAGACGCCCGGCCGGCCATCCTTGCCTTTCTTTATCGCGTCGAGGAACGGCTCGCGCCGGCCGATCTCGTAGACCACGTTCTGGATCTCTTCGGCCGACGATTGCGGCGGCAGGTTCGAGAGCGCATCGCGCAGATCCTGCAGCGCGGCGCGCTCGGTTTCCGTCGGCTCGCGAAACTTCTTCGTTGGCGCGACAAAATCGCGATAGTAGTTGATGGCGTAGCCGACCATCGCGTCGAGCCTGGGGTGGGTCTGCGGCGTGACGCCCGGACGATAGCGCCCGATGAAACCCCACAAGGTCGCGGCATTCTCCGCGTTCGACGACGATACCAGCGTCAGCAACAACTGGAAGGTGACGGGCATGTCGGCCTTGGGCGGATGCCCGGCATGGATGTGCCAGGCCGGATTGGCGAGCTGCTGCCGCGCATCCTGCCGCGGATAGGCTTCGAGGAATTGCTGGTAATCGTCGACATTGCGCGGGATCACGTCGAAATAGAGCCGCTTGGCCGCCTTCGGCTCGCGATACATGAACAGCGACAGCGATTCCGGCGACGCATAGCGCAGCCATTCGTCGATGGTGAGGCCGTTGCCCTTCGACTTGGAAATCTTCTGGCCCTTGTCGTCGAGGAACAGTTCGTAATTGAAGCCTTCCGGCGGCATGCCGCCGAGCGCCGCGCAAATCTTGCCCGACAGCTTGACCGAATCGATCAGGTCCTTGCCGGCCATCTCGTAATCGACGCCGAGCGCGGTCCAGCGCATCGCCCAGTCCGGCTTCCATTGCAGCTTGCAGTGTCCGCCGGTGACGGCAAGCGTGACGCGTTCCCCGGTCTCCGGATCGTCATAGGAGACGGTCCCGCTTTTGACGTCATGCGCCACGATCGGCACCTGAAGCACCACGCCGGTGCGCGGACAGACGGGTAAGAACGGCGAATAGCTCGCGGCGCGTTCTTCACGCAAGCTGGGCAGCATGATCGCCATCACCTGATCGATGCGCTCCAGCACGCGCAGCAGCGTCGCATCGAATTTTCCCGAGGTGTAGTAATCGGTCGAACTCGCGAACTCGTAGTCGAATCCGAACGTGTCGAGAAAGGCGCGCAGCCGCGCATTGTTGTGCGCACCGAAACTGGGGTGGGTGCCGAACGGATCCGGTACCCTTGTCAGCGGCTTGCCGAGATGTTCAGTCAGCATTTCCTTGTTCGGCACGTTGTCGGGCACCTTGCGCAATCCGTCCATGTCGTCGGAAAACGCGATCAGGCGGGTCTTGATCTTGTCCTCGGTGAGCACACGGAACGCGTGACGCACCATGGTGGTGCGCGCGACCTCGCCGAAGGTGCCGATATGCGGCAGACCGGACGGCCCATAGCCGGTCTCGAACAGCACCTCGTCCTTTGGCTTCTTCTTCAGCCGCGCGACGATCGCCTTTGCCTGTTCGAACGGCCAGGCGTTGGACTGTTCGGCGAGCGAACGCAGTTCGCTCGGGCTGGCGGCAGGATCGGTCATGGACATCTAGCGGGGGTCTCCGGGCCGCGGAAACTAGCGTTTTCGCGGCAAAATGCAAAATGCTAACCCGTCATTCCGGGGCGATGCGAAGCATCGAACCCGGAATCTCGAGATTCCGGGCCTGGTGCTAACGCACCATCCCGGAATGACGGCGTGTGAAACCTCTAAAACGGACTGACCGAGAAATATCGCAGCCACAAATCGGTGTAGCGACCCTTTTCCCAAAGCCGGAACAGCGCCCAGTTGAGCGACTGCCGCAGCAAATCATTGCCCTTGCGCACGGCGATGCCGATGCCCTCGCCGAAATAGCGGCTCTCGACAAATGGGCCACCGGAGAACGCGCAGCATTCCCCGGAATCGGTGCCGTTGATCCAGAACGCCAGCGAGATCGCGTCGCCGAAAATGAAATCGACCTCGCCGCGCCTTAAGCCAAGCCGCAGCGCCTCGTCATTGGGATAAGAATGCAATTCGGCGTCCGTGAACATCGCCTTGAGATAGGCCTCGTGCGAAGAGCCGGCGATGGCGCCGATCTTCTTGCCCTCGAGATATTCCGGGCGAACCTCCCGCATCACGGCGTCGCGCCGCGACACGAACCGCGCCGGCGCCCGGTAATACGGATCGCTGAAATCGAGGCGCGCGCGCATCTGCGGCGTCACCGCCAGCGAAGCGATAATGGCGTCGCCCCGGTTGCTGGCGATCGCATCGAGCAGCGTCTCGAAGCGCCGCATCTGGATCGTGCAGGTGACCTTGATCTCGTCGCAAATCATTCGCGCCAGATCGACATTGAACCCGGCCGGGTTGCCGTCGGGACCGGTAAAATTGAACGGCGGGTAGTCGGTCTCGGTCAGAAACCGGACCACGGTGATGCGGGACAAATCCGGCCGGTCTGGCCGCCGCCGTGGGTCCCAGAAGCCCGGCACCGCCTGCGGCGCAGCCTCCACGCCAGGCCTGGCGATGCCTGGATTGGCGGGGCCCTGGGCGGGGTTGCCCGGATTTGAGGGTCCCTGGGCGTGGACGGCACCGGCGGTCAGGACCAGGGCGAACCAAATCAATGCCAAAAAACTGCCTGGTTTCGGCGCCGCGCCGATCGGCCGGGGTAACTTTTCCCCTATCAACAAGGCTTTATCAAATCGCATCGCTGCCGGTTTTCTTGGGAGTCGACGGCCTTATAGACCATCCGCCCGACAACGCGAACGCCGTTTGGGCCGCAAAAAGCCCCTCGCCCGCCGGCGGTTTAAGGTTCAGAGATAGCGCTTGAGGTCGGCCGCCGCTTCCTCGGGCTTGCGGTTGAGGTTGAAGGGCGCGACGAATTTGCCGTCGCGATCCATCAAATAGATCAGCGCGGTGTGATCCATGGTGTAGTCGCCATCCTTCAGCGGAACCTTCTTGGCATAGACGCGGTAAGCGGAAAGCACTTTGGCTATCTGCTCGGGATTGCCGGTGAGGCCTTTCATGCGCGGATCGAAACTCGACAGATAGTCCTTCATCGCCGCCGACGTGTCGCGCTCGGGGTCGACCGAAATGTAGTAGGCGTTGACGCGGTCGGCGTCCTTGCCCATCACCCGCATCACCTCGGAAATCTCGAACAGCGTCGTCGGACACACGTCCGGGCAATGGGTGAAGCCGAAGAAGATCAGCGTCGGGTGGCCCTGCATGGATTTTTCGGTCACGGTCTGACCGGTCTGGTCGGTGAGCTGGAACGGGCCGCCGATCGCGGCCGGGGCTGCGACGTTCCGCAATCCGCCCAGCGCCCACAGCATCAGCACCAGGCCGACCACCAGGCTTCCGGCGAATGCTCCGACAACGACCAGCGGACGGGTGGTCCGATCCATCTCTGAATTCCCTTTTTATCGGTTTAGAAGCAGGCGGAGATGCCGGAGACGATCATCTCGAAGAAGACCGCCGTTCCGTAATGGAACCATAACACCAGCGCTCCGAGCAGGAGGGCCACGCCAACAGCCACACCTGCAAGCAACATCGCGGACGCGAGCTTACGGGCCCGCGGCATTGCCCCCGGCGGCGGCTGCGGCGTGGAAAGCGGGTGAGCCATCTGCGACCGTCCGAGCGAAGCGACCAGCGGTACGGCGAGTGACCCATTCTCGCCGGTCCGTCCCATTCAGATAAGGCCAGCCGCGCAACCGGGCAAGCGCCGCGGCGGCGCTCGCAATCACGTCATGCTGATGTGGGATGCGCGGTCAGCGCGATGACGAGGCCCGTGCGTCGAGATAGCAGGGGTGGTACATGCTCATCAATTCCTTGCCGCGCAGGAAGATCATGCGCGACGTCAACCCGCCGCGCTGGTTGATCCATTTCTTCACCGGCGGGGGGTACATCGAATACAGCATGTGGGTCGCTTCGGGGTTGGTAATCGCATGACCGGCGTCATCGAGGTCCCAGGCCGCGTGGAACCCGAGGGCGGCGTGAGAGGTCACGCAAATCTTGTCGCGCGGAATGGCGCCGAGGACGATGGTGCATGCCGAGGCGCACAGGCCGTCGATGATCACCATTTCGCCCGAACTGCGGACGTCCTGGAATTTGTCAACATAGGTGCCGATCCGGCCTCCGCGATCCTCGCCAATGCGCACAACCGCCTGGCTCGCCCCCATGCCCGCCAGCAAGACAACCGCAGCGAGCAACCCCGTCATGAACTTCATGTCCAGCCCCAGTCCAAACCTGTCGAACCCAAATCTGACCGCCTTGCGTGATGCATCGCCAGCGTGTTGCGGGATTGGCATTTTGTCCAGATGCATGGTGCAGCTCAAATCAAATTCAAATCAAGTGTTGCATGGAGGCTGCACCCACTGCCTTCTGTAAGGTCCCGTACCGGAACATCGCGGCGGACCGGAGGCGTCGTGGTCGGCCAACGGCCTACCTAAAAGCCATTTACCGTTGACCGCCGCTGACGCCGCAGGCTTCAATCGTCCGCAAAAGCCCGGGGGATAAGCGATGGCTGAGGAAGCTGACGTAATTGTGGTCGGCGGGGGCCTCGCCGGCCTCGTCGCCGCCACCGAGATCGCCGACGCCGGCAAACGCGTCGTCGTGGTCGATCAGGAAGGCGAACAGAGCCTGGGCGGCCAGGCTTTCTGGTCCTTCGGCGGGCTATTTCTGGTTGATACGCCCGAACAGCGCCGGCTTGGCATCAAGGACAGCTACGATCTGGCTGTGCAGGACTGGCTGGGATCGGCGGGCTTCGACCGCGATGAGGATTTGTGGCCAAGGCGCTGGGCCGAGGCTTATGTGGCCTTCGCGGCAGGCGAAAAGCGCGCCTGGTTACGGGCCATGGGACACCGTATTTTTCCGGTGGTCGGCTGGGCCGAGCGCGGCGGCTACGATGCCATGGGCCACGGCAATTCGGTGCCGCGGTTTCACGTCACCTGGGGCACCGGCCCGGGCATTGTCGAGCCCTTCGAGCGGCGGGCGCGCGAGGCCGAGCGGGCCGGGCGGCTGACGTTCAAATTCCGCCACCGGGTCGACGCGCTCACCATCAGCAATGGCCGCGTCGATGGCGTCAGTGGGGCGATCCTCGAGCCTGACCATGTCGAGCGCGGGAAAAGCAGTTCGCGCAAGGTCGCGGGCGACTTCACGCTGCGCGCCCAGGCCGTGATCGTCGCCTCCGGCGGGATCGGCGGCAACCACGATCTGGTGCGGCACAACTGGCCCGAGCGGCTCGGCAAAGCGCCGGAAAACATGATTTCCGGCGTGCCCGAACATGTCGATGGCCGGATGATCGGCATCATCGAGGCGGCCGGCGCGCGGCTGATCAACCGCGACCGGATGTGGCACTATGTCGAGGGCATCCGGAACTGGTCGCCGATCTGGCCGCGCCACGGCATTCGCATCCTGCCGGGGCCGTCATCCCTGTGGTTTGACGCCACGGGCCGGCGGCTGCCCTCCCCGCTGTTTCCCGGATCCGACACGCTCGGCCAGCTGCAATACATCATGGGCACCGGCTACGATTATTCCTGGTTCGTGCTGACCCAAAGCATCATCAAGAAGGAATTCGCGCTGTCCGGCTCGGAGCAGAATCCCGATCTCACCGGCAAGAGCTGGCTGATGACCGCACGGCGCGCCACCAACAAGGGCGCTCCGGCGCCGGTCGAGGCCTTCAAGACCCATGGCGTGGACTTCATCGTGCGCGACAACCTCGCCGATCTCGTCAGCGCCATGAACGCGCTGGTCGGCAATGATCTGTTGAAGGTGGAAAATCTCAAGGCCCAAATCGAGGCGCGCGACCGCGAGATCGCCAATCCCTATGCCAAAGACACGCAAGTGCTGAACATCCACAATGCGCGCCGGTATATCGGCGACCGCCTGATCCGCACCGCGAAGCCGCATCGGATCCTCGATCCCGCCCACGGGCCGCTGATCGCGGTAAAACTCAATATCCTGACCCGCAAGACGCTGGGCGGCTTCGAGACCGATCTTGACTCCCGCGTATTCGGCCAGGACGGCAAGATCATGCCGGGGCTCTACGCCGCCGGCGAAGCAGCCGGCTTCGGCGGCGGCGGCATGCACGGCTATCGGTCGCTGGAGGGGACTTTTCTGGGCGGTTGCCTGTTCTCGGGGCGCAATGCCGGGCGCGCGGCGGCGAAGGCGAGCTGAGGATGAAGTCCGATCGCGCGCAATATTGCGAGAACGCTGTGGCGAAGCGCACGTCCGCGCGCTAAGCAGGCGACGACACATCCAGGGAGAACAGTATGAGCATCCAGCGTTTCGATACCGGCCCGCGCATGAGCCAGGTCGTGGTCCATGGCGACACCGTCTATCTCGCCGGCGTCGTAGCCAAGACAACGGCCGGCGAAAGCGTGGCAAAGCAGACGCAGGAGGTGCTCTCGATCATCGATGGCCATCTCGCGAAGGCAGGAAGTGGCAAATCGAAGCTATTGACGGCGACGATCTATCTTACCGATATGAAAAATTTCGCTGAGATGAACGCGGTGTGGGACGGTTGGGTGTCGGCAGGAAATACCCCGGCACGCGCCACCGTCGAGGCCAAACTCGCGGCACCCCAGTATAGCGTTGAGATCATGGTGACCGCGGCGCGCTAGCGCTCCAGGCATCCCTGCCAAGGCTGCAAATAACGGCTCGCGACGCCCTTTTTCGCCATTTTTCCGGGGCGCGCGGGAACCTATTTGGCTTTGCTGCATCCAACCCTTCAGCAGTAACGTGTCGTTGGATCCAGCGAAGTCACCATGGCCCCCGCACCAGCACCGCAAATTGACGCCGCCGGGATCGGCGATGCCGAACTGGTCCGCCGCGCCCGCGGCCGCGACGAAGCGGCCGTTCGCGCCATCATGCAATCGAACAATCGCCGGCTCTATCGGCTGGCCCGCGGAATCCTGCGCAACGACAGCGAAGCCGAGGACGTCGTCCAGGAGACCTACGTCCGGGCGTTCACCCATCTGGACAGTTTTCGCGGCGACTCAAGTCTCGCGACGTGGCTGGCGCGGATCGCCATGAACGAGGCCTTGGGCCGGTTGCGCCGCCAGCGGCCAGGCGTTGAATGGACGTCGCTGCCACCCGGAGCGCTGGAGGCCCAGATCATCCAGTTTCCGCTCTCGGCCACATCCGACCCCGAAAAGGCCATGGCACAACGTGAAATTCAGCACGTCGTCGAACACGCGATCGATGACCTTCCCGAAGCCTTTCGCATCGTCTTCATCACCCGCGTGGTCGAGGGGATGAACATCGAGGAAACCGCCGAGATCCTCGGGTTGAAGCCGGAGACGGTGAAAACCAGACTGCATCGCGCACGCAGCATGCTGCGCGACAATATCGAGAAGAAGATCGGACCGGTGGTGATCGAAGCGTTTCCGTTTGCCGGCAAACGCTGCGAACGGTTGACCGATGCCGTTTTGAAACGTTTGGGATTCCTCGCGTAGTTTCGGGAACCTTTGGGTTCGCGCTCCATCCAATCCCTGTGCAACCAACAATGCGCCGGCGGCTTCGGCCGCAGCGCCACGGGAGTGTCAGATCATGTTCGTCCGATTGAGCGCGGCGATCGCCGCGGTTAGCCTGTTGAGCGGTGCAGCCTTTGCGCAAACCGCCAAGCCCACAGATCCCCAGATCGCACATATCGCCTACACAGCCGGCGTGATCGATATTGCCGCGGCCAGGCAGGCGCTGGCTAAAACCGGCAACAAGGACGTCAAGTCTTTCGCGGAAGATATGGTGCGCGACCATGAAGCCGTGAACAAGCAGGCGCTGGATCTGGTGAAGAAACTCAAGGTAACGCCCGAAGACAACGACACCAGCAAGACCCTGTCGAAGAACGCCGCCGACAAGCTGGCCGAGCTCGGCAAGCTGAAGGGCGCGGATTTCGACAAGGCCTATGTCGCCAACGAAGTTGCCTATCACAAGGCTGTCGACAACGCGCTGGAGACGACGCTTATTCCCTCGGCGAGCAACGCCGAGCTTAAGAGCCTGTTGCAGACTGGCCTGAAGATTTTCCAGGGCCATGAGCAACATGCCGAACAGGTCGCCGCGGCGTTGAAGTAAGGACCGTTCGTGATGCCGAGATGGATTTTTCCGGTTCTTGCCGCTGTGACAGTCGGAATGGCCGTCTCGGCGCATGCGGCCACCATTCAGATCTCGATCGAAAACCTGGTGTTCGCGCCGGCCGAGGCTACTGCCAAGGTCGGCGACACCATCGAATGGATCAACAACGATGTTTTCGCCCATACCGCGACCGCGCGAAACGGCGACTTCGACGTGACGATACCGCCGAAGAAGACCGTCACGCTGGTTTTGAAGAAGGGCGGCGCCGTCGACTATTATTGCCGCTTCCACCCGAACATGAAGGCTCTGCTCACGGTCACGCCGTAGCGGCGGGGTACCCAGCCCCGTTGCAACAACCCTGTCCGCTTCCCGCCATCGCAAGGCGTCCACGGCTCCTCGCCGGATCAGGTTGACCCGCCCGTAAGCCGCGAGGCCCCGATGACCTGACCGTCCGGCGCTTCGAGCACCACCGCGACATCTTGCCCTTCGGGGAAGGGCTCGCTGACGCGCAGCGGCGTTCCCGACCACTGGCCGACGGACCTGATCGATCGGACCACGTTGGCTTCCGTCAAGGTCCGGCCGCTGTTTTCGCCGCGGCCGACCGCGGTGGTGTGTTCGTGGTCAAAGCCGATCAGCAATATCCTGCCGTTGCCGCTGCCGGCGCCGACCTGGATCGAGACCTGCTCGCCGTTTTTGGTCACGCTGACGGCGGCAGCCGTTCGGCCATTGCGCTTGGCGTTCTCGATCGCCGATCCGACGTCGCCGCGGTCCGAGCCGACCATGCTGGCGGCGCCATCGACCACGATCTCCGGCGTATAGGACCCGTCGCCAAAGCGGTGGCCATACACATCCTGGCGCTGGGTGGCAGCCTGCAGCGAGAACGGGTCTTTCCAGCCCAGGCGATCCCAGTAGGTGACGTGGAAGGCGAGCGCCAGCACATCATCGCGCCGGCCTTTCGACAATTCGTTCAGATAGACGTTCGCAGGCGGACAGGACGAGCAGCCCTGCGAGGTGAACAGCTCGACAACGACCGGCCGCTCAGCGGCGAGGCCAGCGACAGGCGACAAACCGGCGATCAAACCGAGTGATACGACAAAGCGCGAAAGCATGGCATTCCTCCTGGGGTCGTTCCACCCTCTTCGCAACCGCCGAGTGCATTGTTACGTTTCGGGGCCAGCACACGAAATCTTGAAGGCCGGCCGCGACCTCGACCATAACCGCTGCATCGATCGCAAAGCTATGCGTCAGTTTACGCCCGGCGCCGGCTCGGCCGCCGCGTACCAGTCCGCCAACCGGCTGCCCGTAAAGAAGCCGACATCGGACGACGCCGTCAGCAAGTCGAGCATTCGCTCCAGCTCGTGAATGCGATGCGGCACCGATATCAGATGCGGATGCAATCCGATCGCTAGAACAATCGCGCTATTGCGGCATTCCCGCTCGAACCGGCGCAGCGTGAATTCCAGCCGCCTGGCCATCTCGCCGGTCGCGTGCCGCTCGACCGCGTAGATGATGGAGTCGTTGATCTCAAGATTATAGGGCATCGCGATCAACGGCCCGGCTGTTGTCTTCATCCATGAGGGCCGGTCATCGACCACCCAATCACAGAGATAATCGATTCCGTTACGCTTGAGGATATCAGCCGTGTCGTTGGTCTCACGAAGTCCCGGGGACAACCAACCGCGCGGACGTCGTCCTGTAAAGTCCGCAATCTTGTCGAGGCTTGCACGGATCACCGCTTCCTCGCCGCCCTCGACATGATTGATGGCTTTCTGATGCATGCCGTGACCGATGAATTCCCAGCGCGCCTCGCGCATGGCGATGGCGGCCTGCGGATAGGCATCGATCACGCCCGCATTGAAGCTGGTCGACGCCGGCAGATCGCGCGACGAAAACGCTTCCAGGATGCGCGGAAGGCCTGCGCGCATGCCGTAATCGGCCCAGGAGAAATTCGGCACGTCCGGCACCGTCTCGCGCCCGTGCGGCGGGGTGATGATGGTGCGCGGCATCGGCTGGTCGAACTGCCAGTTCTCGACGTTGACGACCAGATGGACGAGGATGCGTTTTCCGTTCAACGCCGGCAAAGCCGGGCGAGCTGACGAAAGCACATAGGGAATACGCGGATTTGCCATTGCTGCTCACTTCTAGGAGATGGTTTCGAACTTCATATCGGACATGATCCCGGCCTTGTAAGCCATGAATTCAGGGCTTGTCAGGCTCGTAATGGAACGCGGCCGCGCCAGCGCGATTGGAATGGTCCGCATGATCCGGCCGGGACGGGCCGTCATCACGCAGATGCGATCCGATAACAAGATCGCTTCATCGATGTCGTGGGTGACGAACAACACGGTGGTGCCGAGCGACTGCCACACGTCAAGCAGCAATTGTTGCATGGCAAGCCGGGTCTGCGCGTCCAGCGCCCCGAAGGGCTCGTCCATCAGCAGCGCCCGCGGTTTCATCGCCAACACCCGCGCAATACCGACGCGCTGACGCATGCCCCCCGATAGCTGCACGGGCAACGCGTCGGCAAACGCCTCCAATCCCACGAGCTTCAATAGGTCGCGCGCCCTCGATTCATATTCGGAGCGCGCGACGCCCTGAACCTGTGGCCCGAACACGACATTTTGCCAAACGTTGAGCCACGGGAACAGCGCGGCCTCCTGAAACACCACGCCGCGGTCCGGACCCGGGCGCGTCACGGTTTCACCGTCGAAAAGCAATGTTCCTTCGGTGGTCTTCTCGAAGCCGGCAAGCAGATTCAACAGCGTCGACTTTCCGCAACCCGATGGGCCAAGCAGCGCGACAAATTCACCTTCGTTGACGCTCAGGCTGATGCCGTCCAGCGCCCGGACCTCGGTCTGGCCCGAAAACGTCTTCGATACGTTTTCGAAGGTGATGGTGCCCATGATCGTTACTTCAGGACTGGAACGATTGCAGGCGGCGCCATGTAAGAACCCACCTCTCGATCAACAGGATGACGCGGTCGCTGATGAGCCCCAACAACCCGATGGATGCCATGTCGGCAATGACCACATCCATCCGTCCGACGTAATAGGCATCCCACAAGACATAGCCGAGGCCGGATTTTACCGCGACCATCTCCGCGACGATCACGGCGGTCCAGGCAATGCCAAGACCGATCCGCAGCCCTGTGAAGATCGACGGCAGCGATGCGGGAAATACCACCCGCCTCAGCACCGTCCATCTTCCGGCCCCCATCATCAGGGCGGCGCGAATGAGATTGCGTTCGACGTCGCGCGCGCCCTGCGCCGTGTTGACCACAATCGGATAGAATGCGCCAAGCGCGATCAGGAACACCGCACCGAGATCCTTGATGCCGAAGACAGCGATCGAAAACGGCAGCCAGGCGGTGATCGGGATCGGCCGCAGCAGCTGAACCGTGGGGTCGAGCGCGCCTGACGCTATTCTGTTCCATCCGATCGCAAGGCCGACCGGCACCGCGACCAGGATGGCGGCAACAAACCCCTTGCCGACGCGCTCAGCGGAAAAGATCAGATTGGCCAGCCATGTACCGCTGTAGGGGTTGAGGCTCAGCCCGGTCGAGCCAAACGCCCAGACCTTCCACGCCTGCCAGGCGCGATCCGGAGTTGGCAGCACCCCACCAAAAAGCGAACCGTCTGTCCCCGCCATCTGCCAGACGACAATCACCATCGCCGGCAGAACAACCGCCAGCAGTCCTTGCCGTAAACTCCTGCGTCCAGCGCGCGAAAAGATCGGCGATGCCGAGTCCGGCGCGCGCGACGTGGCCGGCTGTGAGCCTATGCGCTCGGTCGAGAGCGACATGTCATCCCAATCCTCTCACGACGGCACGACGCCTCACTTGCCGAGAGCTTTCTCCAAGAATGAGCTGTCCCAATGTGCATCGATCTGTGCCGAAACGTCCTTCTGGATCACGCCAAGCTCGGCAAATGCCTTGGCCTGACGCTTGATCTGCTCGGGCGAGATCACCTCTCCCAGTTTGATGATCTGCGACGCCTGAGCGGCGATGTCGGGCGCCATGCCGGAGAGCTGAGCGTAGGCTGCGGCGAATTCCGCAGGCGACCTGGCGAGCTCTTCCTGTTTCTTGAGGTAAGCCCAAACGAAGCGCTCCAGCGCGGCGCGTTTGGCATCGATGGCCTGCTTCGTGGTCATGAACATTCCGAGCTCGGCGCCAACCGCCTTCGACGAGCCATATTCGAGGCCCTTGGCAAAGAAGCCGTACCCATCCATGGCCGGTATCGACTCGAAGGGCTCCCATGTGACGAGGCCATCGACGTCACCCTTTTTCAAAGCCTGATCGAAATTGGCGCCGCCGCCCTGGATATTCACGGCCTCGAAGCTGTTATAGGGGATGCCCTTTTCCACCAGCGTTGCCGCGAACTGAAACCAGACCGCGGAGCCCGGCGCGATGGCGATCTTCTTGCCTTTCAGATCGTCCCAGGTATCGAACCGCACTCCCTTTCGGCCAATCACGTACTTCGGTGACGAGCCGACGCCCATCAGCCCGACGACGTTGGTCGAGCCCTGCGCCAGGGAGATGGCGAGATCGGCGGGTCCGACCGAAGCGGCGTCGAGGGAGCCTGCCAGCAGCGCCGTGCGCGCATCGGCATAGCGGACAAACTCGACCAGCTTGAGATCGACCCCCAACTTCTTCAGTTCGTCGGCGATGAGAATGACAGGCGCCAGATGGCCGACTTTCTGGTAGCCAACCGTCAATTGAACCGGCTGCGCCAACGGAGCCGGCTCAGGTCCAACGGCGCCGGCCGGTAGGGGCAGCAACCCCAAGACTCCTGCAACGAAGGCTCCCGCAAGGAAGAGAATCGTCCTAACCCGTCTTGATACCCGCAAGATCCACTCTCCTCTTCATCACTGGCCCGAAGAATATGGCCTTATCATAGGCGAGGACAGCATCATATCACACCCTGCCGGCAGCTTGTGG
>Ga0210405_10004490_pt1 | contig 13089 bp, 7 predicted proteins | sample IncBWH11MmetaG_FD_155492 | JGI IMG/M metagenome (GOLD analysis project Ga0210405, IMG submission 155492) | Forest soil microbial communities from Barre Woods Harvard Forest LTER site, Petersham, Massachusetts, United States - Inc-BW-H-11-M | ecosystem: Environmental > Terrestrial > Soil >... | reverse complement strand
ACCAGTTGCTCCAGCAGGCCGGGTTTAGCAAGCCGTACCCGGAGTTCCCCGATAACTACACGCTGGCGCGCGCGCTGCGCCCCTTTCCGCAATACAACAACATCCTCACCGGCAGCGGAGGCGATCACAGCGGCCACTCCAGTTATCACTCGGGGATCGTGAAGGTCACCCGGCGGTATGGCTCGGGCCTGGTAGTGGATGCCTCTTACGTGTTCTCCAAAATGTTCACCGACTCCGATTCGGTGTGGGGCAGCGGCGCCGCGCTCGACCAGTACAACCGCCGATTGGACAAAGCGCTCTCCGCCTATGACCGTACGCACGAGGCCAAAATCAACTACGTCTATGAGGTCCCCATCGGGCCGGGCAAGCATTTCCTGAAGCACGGCATTCTGTCGCAAGCGATTGGAGGTTGGCGCATCGGCGCCGTTCAACGCTATGCCAGCGGCACGCCGATCGCCTTCACCGGCGCCTTCGCCTTTCCGATCATCGGCAACCGCCCCTACATTACTACCTACGACGATTGGCGCGCGCCCACCGCCGGGAGCAAGTTCGATCCTTATGTGGACCGCTACTTCAAGACGCCCACCACTGCCAGTTTTTCTGGCGACAAGGCCACTATCACCAGCCAGGGATGGTTCCCCTTGCAGCCGCGCGATCAGATCGGCAACATGACCAAGAACAATCCGAAGATGCGCAACTTCCCGCTCTATAACGAGAATGTGTCGCTCGCCAAGACGTTCACTGTGTCGCAAGAGCATCGCCGCACGGCCGACGTACGCTTTGAAGGCTTCAACGTCTTGAACCGCACGCAATTCGGCACGCCCAACACCAACATGAGCGACGCAGCCAACTTCGGCCTGGTGCGCTCGCAGGCCAACACGCCGCGCACATTGCAGCTTGCGGTGAAGCTGAATTGGTAAAGAAGCTTTTAGCGGTTTAGCTATTAGCTATTAGCTTTTAGCTTTGAGCTTTGAGCTTTCAGCATCGGTTTCGCTGAAGGCTGAACGCTTTCTCACGCTAAGATGAAATATCGTAATATCGTAACGTGCTCCAAAAGGCTAACCGCTAAAAGCTAACCGCTAAAAGCTAAAAGCTAAAAGCTAACCGCTAAAAGCTAACCGCTCTCCTCTATGCCGCTCCTCTCGATTCTGGTTCCTCTCTATAACGAAGAGGAGTTCATCGGACCCTTGCTCCAGCGCGTACTGGACGCTCCTCTACCGGAGGGTATGGACCGCGAGATCGTCGTAGTCGACGACGGCTCCACCGATGGCTCGGCGGAAATCGCCGAGGAGGCTGGCCGCGCTCACCCCGAGATCCGCGTCATCCGGCATGCGCGCAACCAGGGTAAGGGCGCGGCCATTCGCACCGCGGTGGAACAGGCCCACGGCGATCTCTGCCTCATCCAGGACGCCGACCTCGAGTACGATCCGCGCGAGTACGTGCATCTGCTGCATCCGCTGATCGAGGGTAAGGCGGACGTCGTCTATGGCTCGCGCTTCATGATCGTGGGCGAGCGCCGCGTGCTGTACTTCTGGCACTCGGTGGCCAATCGGCTGCTCACCGAGCTGGCAAACCTGGTAGCCGACCTGAACCTTACCGATATGGAGACCGGCTACAAGGCCTTTCGCACGTCGCTGTTGAAGAGCATCCCCATTCGCAGCCTGCGATTCGGCGTCGAGCCGGAGCTGACCATCAAGCTGGCCCGCCGGCAGGTTCGGATCTACGAGACTCCCATCAGCTACCACGGCCGCACTTATGAAGAGGGCAAGAAGATCGGCCTCAAGGACGCGTTCGAAGCCATCTACGTAATACTGCGGTTCGCCTTCACCAAGGATATTTACAAGGATGAAGGAGCCGAAACGCTGCACGCGCTCTCCGGCGCGCCGCGCTTCAACCGCTGGATGGCGGACACTATCCGGCCCTATGTGGGGGCGAGGGTCCTCGAGATCGGCGCCGGCATCGGCAACCTGACGCGCGCGCTAATTCCGCGCAGGGCTTGCTATGTAGCTACCGACATCGATGCGGAGCACCTGGCGCGCCTGGCCACGCGCTTCCAGCACCGGCCGAACCTGCATATCCGATACTGCGATCTGGCCCAGCCCGCCACCTTCGCCGATCTGACGGCCAGCATGGATTCGGTGATTTGCCTGAACGTCCTCGAGCATGTGGAAGACGATTTGCAAGGGCTGCGCAATATTCATTCGGCTCTGAAACCAGGCGGCCGCGCGATCATCCTGGTGCCGCACGGCCAAGAGATCTTCGGCACGTTGGATGTCGCGCTGGGCCACTTTCGCCGCTACTCGCACCAGGAGCTGAAGGAGAAGATGGAGCAGGTTGGCTTTCGCGTGGAGCGGATTCTCGATTTCAACCGCATCTCCCGCCCACCCTGGTACGTGAGCGGCCGGATCCTGAAGCGGACAACTCTTGGGTCCGGACAGATGAAGGTGTTCGACCGGTTCGTGTGGCTCTGGCGGAAGATCGATGGACGCCTGCCCTGGCCGCCGACCTCGATCATTGCGATTGCGCTGAAGCCGTGACTGCCGGCTTGTTCGGAATCGTCATGGTCCAAATGTTGCCCGTGGTCTTCCCCAGGTTCAGCGTCAACCGGTCCTTCGCCACCGCGATACCGAGCTCCGTCGCTTTCAGGAAGCTTATGCCCAGCCCTGCGGAGTGAAGATGCAGGATGGCCGTGGGTGCGCCGACCGGCGCCTTGCCTGGCCCTAGCTTCTGCGTCCAGATGCAGTGGAATCCGTCCCGCTTGGAACGGAAGTACAGTACGGAGCCGTCCGGCGACCAGGCAGGGTCGCCGGCCCCGTCGGATTCCACCGCGATCCACTCGCGCTCGGGGGGCGGCGAGCTTCGCAACGGCGCGATGAAGACCCGCGCACGCGCGGCAGTCGAGCCGGCGGAGAATGCGATCCAGCGGCCATCGGGTGAGAAACGCGCGCCGAACAGATTGCTGGTGGGGTGCGAAAGTACAGTCTGCCGTACGCCAGTGTACATCTTCATCAAGTCCACGGTCTTCGCCAGCCCGGCCTGAAACGTCAGCAGGCTCGAGGCGTCCGGCGACCAGTCCCATACACTGAAACAGCCTTTCAGCAGGATCGGCGGTCCTGGCGGTGTCAGGCTCTGCAGCACCACCAGGCATCTCTTGTTTTCGAAGAGAGGAAACACGATCTGCTTTCCATCCGGTGACAGTAACGGCCGATACCCGATATCCTTAAACGCCGTTACCGCCTCGTCGGCTTTGCCGTTCGCATCGCTGACCCAGACATCCCGCTTGCCGGACCTGTCGGAAAGGTAGACCATCTTCGAGCCATCGGCGGCGAGCCCGGGCAGTTGCGCCCTGGCCGCATCGTGGGTGAGCGGCTGGAGCTTGCCGAGAGCTTTGGCCTGGTTGGCGTCGATGGGCAGAGTCCAGATATCGGAGGACAAGTGCAGACCCGCGTACAACAGCCGTCCGGCAGAGCCGGCGGCGATCTGCTGCTCCTGGTCCGCCCCGTCGGTCAGACGCCGGGGAGGCCCGGTCACCTGCATCGTCGAAGCTGAGATCGGCAACTCCCAGATATGCGAATCCCGGTCCTCGGTACCGGACAGTAGGATGGTTTCTCCACGCCACTGATCCGGATAACCGACGGACCGCAAGGATCTATTCAGCCATTCCAGGGCGTGGGTTCGCGACGCTTCCCCGCCCTCGATCGGGGTGAGCCACCAATCCCTGACGTCGTCTTTGCGGACACCGGTAAACAGCAGATGACGGCTATCGGGAGCCCAGATCGGATACCGCGCGTACAAGAAGGATGGCTGGATCCGCTGGGGCGTTCCGCCCTCGGCGGGGACAATGAAAATCTGGCCCTGGCCTACCGTGGCGCTTATATCCTCCGATCCGGTGAGTGTGAAGAAGGCGATCCACTTTCCGTCCGGAGAGAACCTCGGTTTCCATCCATTCTTGGCGATGAGCTTGGGTGAGCCGCCCGGGGTCGTAGGATGAACGTAGATTCCGCCGCCGTCACGCTCGGAACGGTAGACGATCAGGCGGTCGTCTGCCGAGAAGTCCGGATCGGTGTCATTGAATTCGCCGTCGGTGAGCCGTGCAAGTTTGGGGGAATCAAAAGGGCGTATCCAGATGGAGAGCGTCCCATTGCCTTCGCGATCCGACGCGTAAGCCACAAGCCTGCCGGCATGCGAGATCGCCGGCGCCAGATTAAAACCAGGTTCCGAAGTCCACTGCGAGGCACGCGCGAAATGCAGCACCGGAACCACGGGCTGGACCACCTCCGGCTTCCAGAAACGATAGCCAACCGCGCCGGCCACGGCCAGCGCGCCGATCCAGCCGAACTTCAAAATCGATTCCCACATGGGGAATAGCTTGTTGGTGGGAACCGGTTCGTAGGTGTTCAGGCCTGCAAGCGCTTCGCGCTTTTCTGGCGGCTTGTCAGGGGAATCTATCATTTCGGCCAAGCTTACATTATTTCAGTTGCCGCTGGAAATTTCACTAGTCGGGCGAGGCGGGCGAGGAGCTGGCGGCGGACCTAAACTGCGCGCCGTCTGGCAAGGCCGGCGAGAACGGCCAGCGCCGCGGCGAGGAGAACCCCTGTGCCAGGCTCAGGCACAGAGCTGGTCAGGGTATATCCGATCGCATCGAGTACGGCAATTTCCGATCCGCCATCGTTGGTGATGTTAAAACCATTTGTACCTGGGGTTCCGAAGGCATTCTGAACGCGATCGGAAGCCGAATTCCAGTCGCCGTAATCAGCGCCGTTGGGCTGATTATTGTAGCTGGCTATATTCGTTGTACCCCCGTTAATCGAAAAGTACGCAAGGCTAGCGTTGGCTGTAGCGAGGTAGCTGCGGGTTCCCGAACTGGCGTAGCGAAACAGATCGGGCGCACTGACGCCGACGGCGGGATTTGCAGGAAGGTGGTTCGTGCAATTGACGCTGGTGGCGATGGTGGCTGGGTTGTTACCGCTGCCGGTGATGCACGACGATGTTCCGAGAACTTCGTCCGTCTCATGCTCCACGGCCGTGTAGAAGTCGTACGTACCGGCAGGCTGGCCTCCGCTGCGGTAGTAAAACGTGTTCGCCGCGTTCGTAAGCGTGACGACGCCGTTGTAGCAACCGGCGGTTCCCAAAGTGCATTGCGCATTGGTAGAAGTTATTCCACTCGACCCCGCAGCGACGGCTAAATTAAGAGTCGTGGCGAGTGCACTGGTTAGCGCTACGCCGTCGCCCGAGGCAACCGGATTGGTGGTGGTCCCGCCCAGGCTGTTTACCGCCGTTACGTCGTTGGCGTCCGTCTCGTCAAGAGTCAGCGCGTTCGCGTAAGCGGTATAGGTTACGTTGGTGTAATATTGAAGGCTCTGGGCAAGCCCGGTCGTGCCGTAAGTAATGTAAATTTTTGCATTGGCATTGCTGAACGTGCTGCTGTATATGCCCGCGATCGTGCTATTCAGAGTGAGACAGGTTCCCGCCACAGCCGCATCAATAGTGGGGTCGCAGGTATAAACGATGGCGCTGGCGCTGGCCAGAGCAACGCCGAATACTATGCCAACTGCCAGACAAAAGAACCTTTTCCAACTCATAAGACGCATGTTGGCACTCTCTCCCAAGGTAGAGTTGAAAAGTAAGAATACCCGTGATGAGAGTTCGCGTCAATAACTTAGTCGCTACTATCCAATACTGTAGTGTGATAAAGGTGGATGGCTAGGGCGAAGGCCTTAGCTTTATTCCTGCAACCGGAAAATATCGAAGTCACCTAACGGCGCTTTTCTGGCGGCTTGTCAGGGGACGTTCCCTAAACCTGCGCGACGCTCGGCCAGCGGCTTGGCAGACTCTGTGGGGGTGGATTACGCCCGCTTGCGGCGGGCAGCGGCGAATATGGCCAGACAACCAAGGAACATCAGCGCGATTGTGGACGGCTCCGGCACAAAAGTATATCCGATAGCAGTCAGTGCGCTTATTTCGCTGGCTCCCAGGGTCGGATTAGTGCCGGCAGTGCCGGCCTCACTCTGCGTAAACCCCGCGTTCGACCAGTCGCCGAAATCGTCTCCATTGCACGTATTGTTAAATTGGTTAATTTCTCCCGTCGAAGGACCATAGCTGAAAAACGCACTTGTTGGCGTAGCGCAGTTGGTGCCGAGAGTGCGGGAGCCACCCGTGGCTGCGTTCCAACGGAACAAGTCCTCGGGCGCCGGGTCGCCGTCGGCGAAGGGGGTGGTGTTCCACACGCCGCTGGCCGCCGAGTGGTTTTCGAGCGCCGATCCCAGGCCGAGCACTTCGTCGATCTCATGCTCAGTCACGGAGAGCAGACCGAAATGGCTACCATCGTTCGGTCCCGGGGGATCGGTAATTGGTGTATTCAGGCTGATAATGCCATCATAAGCGCCAACAGTCCCGTTGGTGCAGGTGTTGGGTACATTGCCGCCTGAGGTTCCCAGCCCGGTGGGATTCGGGACGCAATTGGGAACCTGACTGATCCCTAATGCCCTCATATTGGCCGATTTCATCTCAATGGTGGCATCGTTCGTCACCGGGTTGTTCGTGCCGCTTCCCCCGTTGGCATTGAGGGCCGCAATCGCCGCCGGGTTGGCATTATTTGCGACAAGACCCGTGTGGAAACTCAAGTAAGACGGGTCGTAAACAAAAAAATTGCTTTGTCCAAGCCCGCCACCCTCCTGAAAGTAGATTTGGACGGTGATCGGATTTTTGAAGTCGGCTTCAAAAGCATTGATCCCGCTCTGGATCGTGCTCTCTATGGCAACGGCGTTGGCGTCATTCTTGATCGTACTGTCGTAGGTCGGGGTGATAACCAGATTCGCCCACGCCGGCGCGCCGAGAATGAGCGCAATGATAAACGAAGCCGACACTAAGTTCGCAAGACGCACAAACCCTCCGAGAAATGACGTGAAGTTTAAGAATACCTTAGAAGGGAATACGTGTCAAGATTGATTACCTTACTACACCTTACTACCCCTAAGGGCCGCGTACTCTGGCGAGCTCCAGGCGAGCTTCCCGTCTTCACGCGTCGTAATTCGGAGTGGCAGCAATGACTTTGGTATTGCGGTGGACCTTTGACAATGTATATACGTTATCGATATTCTGTCGGATGCGGCCTCCAATCCGGAGTTCGACTGGGACGCGCGGAACGTCGCCCATCTCAGGAACAAACCCTTACCTCACCACCACCGGCTTCGCGTCCGATTTCACCCACACTGGCGAGCTCCAGGCTATCTGCCCAGCTTCCTGCAGCACGCGCACATAGTAGTAATTTTCGCCCGCGCCGAAATCCTGATCGGTGTAGTCGAACGAAGCTTCCTTCACCCCAGGCCGCGCGGTATAGACGAACTTCTGGTTCTTCACCACATCGATCTGCTTGATCGCGCCGGTACCGATCGTGTGCACACTCAATTGCGGAGCGGCGTCGGCTGAGAAGCTGTCACCCATGATGTAGGTAGTCTTACCCGAGCGCGCGCGGAAATCGAGGATGATGTTGTCGGTCGCGCCATAGGTGTGCCGCTTGCGAATCGCGTCCAGCAGGCCTTCCCGCGTGAAGTTTTCAGCCAGCAGGCAAGCGTAGGAAATATGCGTCGACCAATGGTCCGAACTGGACTGCACGCCCAGCTTGTAGCCCTTGGCAAGCGCGTTCCACCAGAAGCCCTGGGGTTGCCAGCCGCTCTTCTGCGCCGGCATGTTCAGAGCCGTGGCTGCTTTGGGCGCGCCTTCATATTCATAACTGTTGCGATAGCCTTGATAAATTTCAACCAGCGGCTCGACTTCCGGATCGTTATCGCGCCAGTCGGTACCCTGGTTAGTAGCCGAGGAGTGTGGCATGGAGATGCCGTTGTTCTTCTTGAGGTACTGATACAGCTTGGCGGCGCCCACTTTCGCCGACGCCTCCTCGGGCGGAATCGGCAGCGTGCGGACGCCGCGATGGGCGAAGATCGTGTTGCGATGTCCATTCGGGAAATTGAGGCTGCGCTCGGATCCGTACAGCGGCGTGAATGAGCCGGCGATCAGAAACAAATCGACCAGCTTCTGGTTTTGCCACCAGGTGAACTCCTGGTCGTAACCCGTCTGATGGTCGGTGAGCGCGATGTAATCGAAGGACGCGGCATCGAGCCCATACCGGTAGCCCTCGAGAAGCGAGCCGTCGTACTTGAAATCCTGCGATACGTCTGTGTGGCGGTGCATATCGCCGCGATAGATCTTGTACTTCTTGCTTTCGTTGGTAATGGCGAAGGCTCGGACGGCGCGGACGTCGGCGGCATCGTTGTTGTGAACGGGGATCGCCTCGACGAAGGGCTCGGTGAAGAGTTGGAAGCTGGTCAACGTAAAGGCCGCCGGCCCGCCCTTTCCCAGGCGCGCACAATATACGTCGGCGTTTTTGGGAACCATGTTGGCGAACGAGCGGGCGTCGGTCATCCAGGCGGCCCACACGTCACCGGCAGGATCGCGCGCGAGAGCCGGATTCTTCTCGATGGACCCCACGCTCGCAGGCAGCGGCGTCGGCTCGGTCCACTTCACTCCATCGAAGCGGGTCACGAAGTTCTCCCAGGTAAGCGGGCTGCCGATGGTGCGGTCATTGCGGCGCGTCCAGTGCCGGAAGACCATAGTGAGCGTATTGTTGGCATCGAACGCGATTTGCGGGTGCTCGGCATTTTGCCGCATGTTTTCGGGAAAGGCATCGCTCGGCTTCTGGCGTAATTCGAGCCAGCCGGTGCCGTCCCAGGCGGCCAGCCTGACGGCGCGCTGCTGATGTATGGGAGTAGCGAGCGGAACGGGGATCAGAAATCCCTGATCCTTGGCCCAGTTCACACCGGATTCATCCCAGCCCACCCAAGGCTGACCGCGGCCGTCCACGGCGATGGTGGCATGCGCTTGGAATTTCGGGCTCGTCGTCAACGGCTGTAGGGCCGAGAGTTTTCCATTCTGATAGGAGCGGAACTGGACGTCGTAATTTCCCTTGTCGTAAGTGTCCCAAGCGATGTAGGCCGCGCCGTCCGGCCCGGCGGCGATGGCCGGCTCCCAATCATTGGCGGGCGATTCACTCACGCGCATTTCGGCGGACCAGGCCCCTTGCGCCAGCGCGCGCAGGAAAATGTCGCTTTGTCCGTCCCGATAGCTTTGCCACACGAGGAAAATCTGACCGTCGGGAGAGGAGGCCGCGCGCAGGAATGTGTTCGATCCCTCCGACGCGAGACGCTCGGCGCGCTGCCAGCTCTTCCCTTTCTTCTCGCGGCCCCAGATTTGCCAGCGGTCGTTATCTCGCTCGCTCCAGAAGACCCATAGGTTGCCCTCCTTGTCGGCAGCGATGGCGCAGCGGAACACATTTGTTGCTTTGGGCGTTACTTCTTCCGGGGCCGACCAGGCATTATTGGCGCGCGTGCGCAGAAATACGCGATCGGCGCGATCTTTGTAGGCAACCCAGGCGGCGGCAATTGTCCCGTCGGGCAGCGCTGTAATGGCGGGCTCGTCATCTTCATATTCGGCGGTGGAGAGCTTCTCGGCGCTGCCGACGCGCACAAACGAGGCGCGTCCATCGAGGACGGCGGTGGGCGTGTCCTTGATGTCGTCGAGCGCGAAATCGAAGTTGCCTTGCGCAGTCTCGACAGCGACGCGCGTGGCCTGGCTCGGATGGATGGTGAGAAACACGCCCACGGGATGGAAGCGGACCTCGGGCGCATCACCGGGCCGCATTTCTGTGTAGTGAATATCGGCGTAGGGCGCGACTTCATCGCGGCGCGTGGCGCACTTCCAGGCGCCGGGGGCGGTCACTGCGTCACCGGCGGAGAAGTGGCGTCCTTCGGTGGATTCGAGAGAGCCCCCGGAAACGCGCGCTGTTCCCTCCCAGCTTTCGACTTTGGCTGCTCTTTGGCCCAGGGTGAGTAGGAGCGTGACTGAGGGTGGCGCGGGAGTGACTTGTTGCGAGGCTGTGCCTCGGTAGAGGAGGATTACTGCTGCCAGGATTATACTGGCGGCTAGATAGAGAGCTTTCTTGGGCATGCTTGCTTGTCCAGTATAGAACAAGCGGTCTAGCTTTTAGCTTCTAGCTTTGAGCTTTTAGCTTTGAGCTTTGAGCTTTGAGCTTTGAGCTTTCGGACAAGCACGCCGCTGGCACACGTAGGTTCGGACCGCTCGCTGACGCGCGGCTCTGTGTTCGCTATGCTGATCGCGAGAAGCTAGAAGCTAGAAGCTAAAAGCTAGAAGCTGAGCGCTTACTGGAACAAGCAGTAGATTGTGTATCCGATTGTTGCGCCTAGTGCGGAGCCTACTAGAATGTCACTTAAGAAATGCAACCCCAGCACGATGCGGGAGAGCGCGATGCTGATGGCGCAGAATAACAAGCCTGCTTCGAGTGATGGATAGAAGAGGCTCAGGGGGACGGCCACGGAGAAGGCCGTCATCGAATGGCCCGATGGGAAGGAGAACTGGTCCGGAGGGAGCAGCGTGGCCCAGCAATTCTGGCCGATCTCACAAGGGCGTTTGCGGCCGGCGAGCTTTTTGATCGCAAGGAAGATCATCGCCGAGACGGCTTCTGAGATTGCCGCAGCGCCTACGGCGCGAAAACGCTGCGGTCCGCCGAAAAGGAGTAGCATCAGGCCGATTGTCCACCACAGCCAACCATCCCCCACGCGCGACGCCAGAGTCATCCAGATCCGAACCCACCGCGGTGGCCGCCATCCATTGAGCCGCCGCATCAGGCTGTGATCGCGCGTAGAGATGTAACGGAACATAACGCGAGATGCGCTAACCACTATCATACCCCATGTATCGCTTAACCCACGTTACAATCGATTGACGCGTTGCGGAAATTCCGATGAATTCCATTTATTTTAGTAGGCCATGGGTCACTCAATATAGGTCGCCAGGCGAATTGCCTATTCCGGACTGGAGCATGATTGATGCGTTTGAACGGAGCGCCGGCAACACTCCGAAGGCGCCCGCTATTTATCATTTCGACCGCATAATTTCCTTCGGCGAACTGGACGATTTGGCGAGCCGCTGCGCCGCGCTGCTGGGGAACTGGGGAATCGGCAAGGGAGACCGGGTGGCGGTCTCGCTGCAGAACGATCCGGAGTTCGCAATCGTTCAACTCGGAGCGTGGAAGCGCGGCGCGATTCTGGTTCCGCTCAACCCGATGTTCAAGGAACGGGAAATCGCCTATCATCTGGCGGATTCCGGCGCCAGGGTCTGGATCGTTCTGAAGGCCGATCACGCGGAGCAGGCGCGGGCTTCGGGAGTGGAGCGAGTGGTCATCGCCAGCGACATGATGGCCCAGTTGGCCGGCCAGCAACCCGAGACCGGCGATCGAGTGGACGTCGGACCGGAGGACATCGCGCTGCTGGTATACACGTCCGGCACCACGGGGCCTGCCAAGGGCGCAATCATCCTGCATCGCAACGTGGCCTTCAACGCCGAGGTGTACCGGACGTGGATGCAGATCGGCCCTGGTGACGTGATTCTGGGGCTCGCGCCGCTGTTTCATATAACCGGCCTGGTGGCGCAACTGGCGCTCTCACAGGCGGCGGGAATCCCGCTCATGCTGTTCCATCGATTCGATGCGGCCGAGGTGTTGCGGCTCGCGCGCAAGTGGCGGCCGACCATGTGTGTCGCCGCGATCACGGCCTATATCGCGCTCATGAATGAAAGCGGCGAGTGTCCCGACTTCTTGCCAAAGTGTTTCAGCGGTGGCGCGCCGGTAGCGCCCAGCCTCACCGATCGCTTCCAGGCGCGGTTTGGAACTTACATCCACAATATTTACGGATTGACCGAGAGTGCTTCTCCGACGCATGCGGTGCCGCTTGGCGCGCGAGCTCCGGTGGATCCTGTGAGTGGCGCGCTCTCTATTGGTGTCCCGGTGCAAAACTGCGACGCTAAGATTATCGGGCTCGAAGATCCGGACAAGGAAATGGCGCCGGGCGAGGCGGGCGAGCTGGCGCTGAAAGGTCCCATGATTTTTCCGGGCTATTGGAATAAGCCTGAAGAATCCGAGCGCGCGTTTCACAACGGGTACTTTCGGACTGGCGATGTCGCCATTATGGATGAGCAAGGGTGGTTCTATCTGGTCGACCGCAAGAAGGACATGATTATCGCTTCAGGCTTCAAGGTTTGGCCGCGCGAGGTGGAAGATACGCTGTACCAGCATCCGGGCGTGCAGGAAGCGGCGGTGATCGGCGTGCCGGATGAGTATCGCGGTGAGACGGTGAAGGCATTCGTGGCACTGAAGGAAGAGTGCGTGGGTCGGGTGCTCGAAGCGGACATCGTGCTGTTCTGCAAGGAGCGGATGGCGGCTTACAAGTATCCGCGTGAAGTTGTGTTTGTCGCGGAGATTCCTAAGACGGCGACTGGCAAGTTTCTGCGGCGGGAGTTACGGGGTAGTTAGGGTTCTCGAGCAACGGAATGCCCGCACGAATGCGGGCATAGCCGGCCAGAAGGCCCGCTCCACGGTGAGGCGTAGCAGTCGGTGGTTACAGCAGTTTACTGATTCTAGTGATGGTCTTCGCGGAAATCGCGGCTGTGCTCGCGGTCCCAATGATGATCGTGCTCGTAGCGGCCGCGGGCGCCGTCCCAGTAGCCGTTGTAATACCGCTCTCCGTCGTGGCGCGGGGCTACCCAGCGAGCTCCCTCATAATGCGGGCGGGTATAGTATCCGTTATGCCATCTGTAGCGGCCCCCAACTGGGTACCAATAGCCGTCTATCCAGACAAGATTGGGACCCGGGCTCACTGGCCGAACGCGAATTATGCGCGGGCGTGGCGGCGGGCCAATCCTGATTCCCAAGGATAGGTCGGCCGCAAAGGTCGTTCCTAGTGTCAGCAACATCAAGGCGAGTAGTTTCTTCACGATTACGTAGGAAGCACGTAGCTGGCCTAACCCGAAAATCAGCTCCGGGCGGCGCGAGAGATGAGCCGCACTAATTTGCGGAATGGTAGCTTTTCCGGGGCGTCGAAAGCCAGCCACTCGCCCTCGCGCCAGCTCGAATAATACCAGCGAGACAAGAGCGCCAGGTGCTCTTGCCGCTGCCGCGAATCGAGCGTCTTCCATTCCATGGCTGAGACTGTCTCGCTCAGCCGCCGGTCGAGCGATACG
>Ga0210405_10004486_pt1 | contig 13100 bp, 11 predicted proteins | sample IncBWH11MmetaG_FD_155492 | JGI IMG/M metagenome (GOLD analysis project Ga0210405, IMG submission 155492) | Forest soil microbial communities from Barre Woods Harvard Forest LTER site, Petersham, Massachusetts, United States - Inc-BW-H-11-M | ecosystem: Environmental > Terrestrial > Soil >... | reverse complement strand
GGCTGGGGAGTGGTTGGTGCTTGTTCCGGAAGTGAAATTATTCGCTCCGAAATTGCTACGCGGTGAGAATATGAGGTTGATTTTAGGAATAGTCCCCGCCGATGGTTCCGGAAGGGTGGCCCCTGAGAGTTTATTAATAATCGGTACGTATGATGTCGTGAGTGGAGCTAATATGCAACGTACAACTGTCAGCCAAATAGTGAAAGTTAAGCAATGAAATATACGTATCTCGAAGGCTCATGGGCGCTAGAAAACTTCAAGGAGGGTATGAAAGCTCTTTTCAGCGTTCCCAAAGATGCAGTTGTGGAGGCTGAAAAGAAGCGGAAGAAGAAGTCTTCTCGCGTTTCGGTCTTGCGTAAACCACGGCTTTCCGACAAGGACTAGAAGGGGACTTCCGCTTCCCCCGCCCTTGTCGGCGACGTGTGGAGCGAGTCGGTATCCTTGCCAGTCAGATCGCTGTAGGTAAGGCGTGTTCCAGCGACCTGAGACATAGCGAGAGCGAAGCGGTCTGAATCGTTCTTGTCTTTGCGGTTATTGAAGCGAAAAACTTGTTCGTCAACGTACCTATCGAGATGAAAAGGTTCAACAGCAACGTAGGTTCCGCGCAAGGTTCGCTTCAAAAGCGACCAGAAGTTTTCCAAGCTATTCGTGTGCACGCGGCCACGAACATAGGTTTCGGCGTGGTTTACCACGTCATGAACAAAGCGATAACTAAGGGTCTCGTATCCGACTGCGTCATCGGTGTACACGGTCGAGCCGTATTTGACGTTTCTCAAAATCTCATTCTGCAAGGTCTCGCGCTTGATGTTTGGAACCACCGTGGCCCTAATCTTACGAGCATCGCGGTCAAAGATGCCCTGTACTACAGCCTTCCCTTTGAACTTGTCGCCAAGTTGGTTGATCTTTACGCGCTTGTCCTTGTGCATGTTCTTCATCTTGCCGCCGACAAAGGTTTCGTCAGCTTCCAATTCGCTTCCAGGTCCACCAATTTTCCCGCGCCCAAACTTGCTCTCCTTGAGAGCTTCACGGAGTCGTTGAAGCATAAACCATGCCGACTTCTGGGTAATGCCGAGGGCACGGTGAATCTCCATACTACTAACACCGTTCTTACAACTAACCAGCATCCAAAACGCTGTCATCCACTTATCGAGTCCAAGCGGCGAATCCTCAAAGATAGTATTGACCTTAAGCGTGAACTGTTTATTGCAGCCACGGCACAGCCACAGCTTGCGCGTCTTGATGAAATAGTGCTTCTCGGAACTGCAACGCGGGCAAACGATCTTGCCATCGGGCCAGCGCAACTTGACAGCAAAATCGAAGGCGCGGTCAGGATCGGAGAAATAAACGATGGCTTGCTGTAAAGTCTTTGGTTCTTTCATGCCCCAAATATACGCCGGATGTTCGCGTGTGTCAAGTATATATTTACCAAAATTAATCGTTTGTTTTCAAGATTTTGCACGCGACAGGGGGAGGGGGGTGTCCAGTACCAAACAGTAAACTTTCCCAATCTAGGAAAGCTTGGTTTTACTGCCGGCCAAATCCACTTCAACGTCAAAAGGCGCAGGCCGGTCGAGATGGATTACACTCTGCGATACCGAAACTCATGCAAGACGCGACGAAAAATCTACTGCTGGTTCTGGTTGCTCTGTTCCCCATCGTGGACCCGCTCGGAGGCAGCCCCTTTTTTCTGGCGCTGACCCGGGGATACACACCGGAAGCGCGAAAAGCATTGTCCCGGAGCATTGCCGTCAACAGTTTTTTCTTGCTGGTTGGATCGTATTTTGTCGGGACATACGTGCTCGCCTTCTTTGGGATTTCGCTGCCGGTGGTGCAGGTCGGCGGAGGCCTGATCGTGATTGCGACCGGATGGTCGCTGCTGAAGCAGCGCGATGACGAAAAACACGATGTACAGAGAGGCGTCCAGCCGCAGGACACATTCCGCCAGGCATTCTATCCCTTGACCATGCCACTGACCGTTGGCCCGGGATCAATCTCCGTGGCAATCACGCTGGGCGCGAACGCGGCTCACCATCACGCTTACCATCCGTTAACAATCTTGACTGCCCTAATTGGATTGTTGTTGATCGCGGTCAGCATTTGGCTTTGCTATGGATTTGCTGACCGGCTGGCGCGCATCTTTGGAGCAACGGGGATGACGGTGATTACGCAATTGTCGTCCTTTTTCCTGGTTTGTATCGGTGTGCAAATCGCGTGGAACGGGATCAAAGCGTTGCTGGAGTCGGTGACGCTGCATGTTGGCTGACCAGTCGGCATTCTTCCTCGGGCGTCACTCACCGTTCAGGAACAAGGACTTGTTCCCCCCGCAGGAAACCGCTGCTATAGTACGATTCGCCAAAGCGGCGCGTAGCTTATGAAGACAACCAGATCGGCCTGGGGCACAGTCCCTCGAAAGACAGTCATTATTTCTCTGATCGGAGTTTTCTTTACCTTCAGCACGATCGGGTTTGCCAACGACATTATCGAGATGGGCCGCGCGCCTGCGCTCCGCTTCGGGTTGGCCATTTTATTAACTGGTCTATTCTGTGTGGCGTATGCGGTTGCGGGGACCATTCTTCGGAAGCATTGGTGGAAGGCGGGCTTGCCAATCTTTATCGCGCAGTTCGTGGTGATGAACGCTCTTGGTTACTTGCTTCCGGGCCTGCCCAAACCAACCTGGATGGGCACGGCCGAGATCGCTCGTTTGCAAAGCCGGCTGACCCTCGATGGTATAGGCATCATGCTTGTGGTTGCAGTGGGCTATGCATGCTTCGCTTACGTCTCGATTACCGAGGGCAGACGGTATTTCCGCGTCCACGCGGAGATGGCACTGGCCACCGAGATCCACCGCGTGCTCGTCCCCACCATCGATATGAAGAGCGATGGGTTCGAGTTTTACGGACGCTCGCTGCCGAGTGGCGAGGTAGGTGGCGACTTGGTCGATGTGTTTCAGAACGATCGGGGCTGGATCGCTTACATCGCCGACGTCTCCGGCCATGGTGTTGCTCCGGGCGTCGTCATGGGCATGGTCAAGAGCGCCGCGCGCATGCAACTCTCGTCCACTGAAGAGAGCGCTGCGCTGCTCGAGCACCTGAACTCGATCCTCATCCCCATCAAGAAACCCGAGATGTTCGTTACGTTCGCTTACCTGGCATGGAATGGGGAACGATTACAGTACTCCATGGCGGGACATCCCCCAATCTTGCACTACCATGCCGCGACCGGGGAAATCTCCGAATTGGCGTGCTCCAACCTGCCGGTGGGAATGTTTGGCGGGCAACAGTTCGTTAGCGGGTCGGTGCAGTGCGCTCCTGATGACTTGTTCCTGCTATTTACGGACGGAGTGCTCGAAGTCGCGAATGCCAAGGACGAGGAGTTTGGCCTGGCTCGCGTAAAGGAGGTCATGTCGGCGCACGCCGGCAATCCGCCCAGCGCAACCTTACAGGCGGTTCTGGATGCTACAAATCGTCATGGACATGCGACTGACGACCAGTCGTTGTTACTTGTTCAATGCCACCTTCGCACCGCCTGATACGGACGAGGAACTTCGCCCGCTTCCACAGGAGCATCAATCAACCGCAGCGGACAGGAGTGTCCGCGCTACACGTTGGGAACTTTTTGGGTGTTTTGGACATTACAGGTATGTGAGGCGAGCCGGGAGGTTGCGCTTACGGCTATGACGAGTGACGAAGCCTTGATGCTGGAATTCCAGCGCGGGTCGCGTGAGGCGTTTGAGGAACTGTTTGCGCGCTATCGGGAGCCGCTTTACGGGTTTTTCTGCCGACGGTTGGAGAGCCGTGAGCGGGCTGAGGATCTGGCGCAGGAAACTTTTCTGGCGGTGATTCGCGCCAGCTCGCGTTATGAGCCTCGCGCACTGGTGCGGACTTACCTTTATGGCATTGCGTTGAACCTGGTGGCGGCGGAGCGGCGCACACGGGTCAGGAATGCGGTCTTGGTAGAGGGCGATTCGGAGCTTGCTACGAATTCTGACTCTGATGCTGCGTTGTGGGTCCGGCGGGCGGTGGAAAAGCTCGATGCATCGGAGCGCGAAATCCTCATGCTGCGTGAATATGAACAGCTCAGCTATTCCGAAATTGCGCAGTTGCTGCGAATTCCAGTGAACACGGTCCGTTCAAGATTGTTTCGGGCGCGTCTGGCGTTGAAAATCTGGCTGGAGCCGGAGAAGAGAGCGCACCGCTCTGAAACGCCGATCAACGCACCGGCGCGGCCAACGGAAGGCGAGGTTTGAAATGAGCCAAAACCATCCTATTGAACAAGAAGAGTTGATGGCCTATCTGGACGGGGAGTTGTCGACGGACCGGGCGGCTGCGGCTGTGGCGCATCTGGAGCGGTGCCCGGACTGCCAGCGGGTTGCGGCGGTTCTCCGAGAAGTTTCCCAAGGCCTGATGGCTTGGGAGGTGGGCTCGTCGAACCAGCGGATCGAGGTAGGGATTTCTTCGGCGCTGGAGGAGCGCGGACGGGAAGGGGCGGGATCGACTGCTGTCAGTGGGGAAACCCCGGGCGGCGTCTCTCGTGTTCGTCACTTCGCGCCGTTGGTTTTTGGATTTGCAGCTCTGGGTTTGGTTGTATTCGTTGGTTTGAGCGTGAAGAATAGCCGCTCCAAGCGCACTTTTCAGAGCGTGGCATCCTCGGTTTCGGTTGGGGAGTCGACGGCGGAGGGGGCGCCAGTGAATGGTCGATCCTTCGACAAGCTTCAACAGCTTTCGAAATTCCGGCAACCTGCTTCGCCGCTAAAATTTAAGGCTGATTCGAACGGCCTTCCTCAGGGAACGGGCGATCACGCTGGGACGTCGTTCTCTGTCAACAGCCAGCCCCGCACCGACATAAGCGCAGTTCACGCTGAAATTTTGATGGCTCCCGACAGTGTAATCCCGCCTTCCAACGGGCCGATGATCGTCCGCACGGCTGGAGTGACCCTGACGACCAGGGATTTCGACCAGGCGCGAGCTGGTCTCGACGACATTCTGAGAAGGCACCGCGGATACGTTGGTGAGCTGAACATTAATACCCCGGTTGGGGTTGGACGCACGCTTACAGCAACTTTGCGCGTCCCTGCCGATCAGCTCGACGCAACTTTGGCCGAGCTGAGAAAACTGGGGCGGGTCGAGGCCGAGTCACAGAGCGGACAGGAAATCACGGCGCAGTACATTGACCTTGAAGCGCGGCTCTCGAACGGCCGTAACACCGAGCGGCGGCTGATAGACGTGCTGCAGGAGCGAACTGGAAAGCTGGCCGATGTGCTTGCGGTCGAGACTGAGCTTAGCCGGGTTCGCGGTGAGATTGAGAGCATGGAGTCGCAGAGAAAGAGTCTGGCAAAGCAAGTAGACTTTGCTACGCTCAATGCGACTGTTAACGAAGACTATAAGGCGCAACTCCAGGTTGTGCCGCCTTCTACTTCGACGCAATTTCGCAATGCGGCCGTGGACGGTTACCGGAGCATGGTTGACGGGATCATCGGCGTGGCGGTGTTTCTTTTTTCCTACGGGCCTAGCCTTCTTTTGTGGTGCGCAGTCTTGTTCTTTCCTGTTCGTTTCTTTTGGAGGAAGTTGCGGCGGGTGAATCCTGAGTAGGTCCTTCGCAAGTCATTCCTCCACACAGGTCAACGGCAGCGGACAGGAGTGTCCACTCTACATGAACTATAATTGCGCGCACGGATGACCCTTGCTTCTGGCGCAAAACTTGGTCCTTACGAAATTCTGTCGCCGCTCGGTGCGGGCGGGATGGGTGAGGTGTATCGTGCGCGAGACACTCGTCTCGACCGCACTGTGGCGATCAAGGTTCTGCCGTCGCATCTTTCTGCTGATCCTGGATTGAAGCTTCGCTTCGAGCGGGAAGCCAAAGCGATTTCTGCGCTGCAACATCCGAACATCTGCACGCTCTATGACGTTGGGTCGCAGGATGGTGTGGACTTCCTGGTGATGGAATGCCTGGAAGGACAGACCTTGGCCGACCGGCTGGTGAAGGGTGCCCTGCCGTTAGAGCAGGTTTTGAAGATCGGCGCAGAGATTGCGGAGGCGCTCGAGAAGGCGCACCTACAGGGGATTGTGCATCGTGATTTGAAGCCGGGAAACATCATGCTGACCAAGTCGGGCGCGAAGCTGATGGACTTCGGGTTGGCAAAACCGGAGTTGGCGGTGGCGACGGGGACAAAAGGATTGTTGACGCCGTCCACGCCGACTATGAATCTGGCTTCGCTGACTTCGGCTGCGTCGCCGCTTACGCAGAAGGGATCGATCGTTGGGACGTTTCAATACCTGGCTCCGGAGGTGTTGCAGGGATCGGAGGCCGATGCGCGGAGCGATCTCTTCAGCCTGGGTTGCGTGCTTTACGAGATGGTAACGGGGCGGCGGGCTTTTGAAGGGAAATCGCAACTCGGTGTGCTGACCGCGATTTTGGAGAAAGAGCCGGAGCCTATCGCCACAACGCCTGCAGCGCCACCGATGCTGGATCGAGTGGTGCGCGCTTGTCTGGCGAAAGATCCGGCAGATCGTTACCAGGCTGCGCATGATGTGGCGATGGACCTGCGGTGGATGGCGGATTTCGCCAGCGGTGAAGAGGCGAAGCCGGCACGGGAGTTCAAGAAATCCTGGGTGATGTTACTGGCTGCGGCTGTCGTGGTGTTGGTTGGGCTCGCCGCTCTGGGTGGAAGTTGGTGGTCGAAACACGGCGAAGGTGGAAAGGCCCTTCACGCCGAAATACCGCCGCCAGACAAGTTCTCGTTCGACGCCACCGGAGACAACGGCGGCATGCCGGTGCTGTCACCCCAGGGCGACAAGATTGCGTTTGTCGCTCATTCCGCGAACGCCCAATCCCTTTGGGTGCGGTCGCTGGAAAGTGACACGGTGCAACAACTCGAAGGCACTCAAGGTGCGATCCATCCCTTCTGGTCGCCGGATGGTCGGTATGTCGGTTTCTTCGCTTATGGGAAGCTGAACAAGATCGCTGTGTCGGGAGGACCGGTCTCCGTCATAGCCGATGCTCCGAATCCGCGTGGTGGCACGTGGAACGGGGATGACGTGATCGTGTTCAGTCCAGACTTCCGGGACGCGCTTTTGAAAGTGAGCTCACAGGGCGGCACGGTGGCCCCGGCCACCGTGCTGGACAAAGAAAAGCACACCACCCATCGTTGGCCGTGGTTTCTTCCGGACGGGAAACACTTTATTTTTCTGGCGACCAGCCACACGGCAGGAAATCCTGAATATGACGGAATCTACTTTGGGTCGGTCGACAATACTCAGAGCCACATGGTGGTCGCGTCGGATTCGGGGGCGCAATACGCGTCAGGCCATCTCCTTTATCATGCGAACCGGGCGCTGGTGGCGCAGCCATTCGATCTAACGGCGGGCAAGTTGTCGGGCTCGCCTGTGCCTCTGATTAGCAATGTCCGCTACGACTCAGGAGTGTGGCGCAGTATTTTCGCGGTATCGCAGAACGGGCTCATGGTGTACCAGACAGGGAGTGCCGCCGCGGCGGGAACACGCCTGGTATGGTTTGACCGCTCCGGGAAACAAATTGGTGACGCGGGTCCGCGCGAGAATGGGCTGTTTGACGTGACTCTCTCGCCCGATGGCAAGCGGGTGGCGTTTGTGGCGGGAAACCCTGCCACGGACATATGGGTGCTTGATCTGGAGCGCAAAACCAAAACTCGTATCACGTTCGAGGAAACAGTTCAGTATCCAGCATGGTCGCCCGACGGCAAGACATTGGCGTTCGCAGTGACCCCGGGCCAAGGCGGAGGCCTGGTCGAAATTCGCAGTAGAGCCGCGGATGGCAGCGGAACGGAGAAGACTCTAGTCAGCGCGCCGCGTTCGTACCATTATCCAGGATGGTCGCCGGACGGAAAGTACCTGACCTACATTCTTGGCACGGGTGAGAAAATGCTGTCGCTGTGGGCAGTGCCGGTTGCGGGAGACGCTCAGCCGGTTGCAGTGGTGCAGCCGCCCTCGCAGCGATCCAATATTTATGGGTATCGAATTTCGCCCGACGGGCGCCTGGTTGCGTACATCTCCGACGAGTCCGGACAAAACGAGCTCTACATTACGACGTTCCCAGAGGGTAAAGGGAAATGGAAGGTGTCGAGCGGCGGTGCGTCATATCCCAGATGGAGCGGAAATGGAAAGGAAGTGTTCTTTAACAATCTGAACGACGATTTTTTCAGTTGCCCGTTGACGTTCAAGGGTTCGGAAATTGAGGTGGGCACGCCTCAACGTCTGTTCCATGCCAGCATGCCCGGAATCGGAGTGCCTTATGACGTTTCGGTGGACGGTCAACGCGTTCTGGTGAACCTGGCGGAAGAGGAAGGCGTGGCGCCACTGTTTCTTGTCGTGAACTGGCCTGCGGAGTTGAAAAAATAGCGCTTGCTGGTGGATTTAAGAAGGCATTCAGGCGTTCACTTCGAACTCTTCAAATCGACGCCACTTGTAGACTGCGATCGAGACAATCCAGCTCAATGCGAAAAGGCCCACGATGAAATATCCGAGCGTGCCGAAATGATCGTTAAGACTGCTGATCCCATCCCAGAATCTTCCTTTCAGGTGAAATTGCCCGGCCAGGAGTCCGAGAGCCTCGATGCCTCCGACGACGAACGCAACGATCACGGAAATGCATGTGATCGTGATGTTGTAGTAGAGCTTGCGAATAGGCTTTACGAAGGCCCATCCGTACGCTCCCAACATAAGGATGTTGTCTGTGGTGTCAATCAGCGACATTCCTGCCGCAAAGAGGATGGGGAATACGAGGACCGACCAAAACGGCAGGCCCTTCGATGCTTCGGTGGCGGAAACGCCGAGTAGACCAATCTCGGTTGCAGTGTCAAATCCCAAGCCAAACAACACACCCAGGGGATACATGTGCCAGCTGCGAGTGATCATGCGGAACATGGGGCGAAACACTCGCGAGAGAAGTCCTCGACTGCCGAGTAGGAGATCGAGATCCTCTTCAACGTAAGGCTCACCGCGACGGACCCTCACGAAGGTGCGGTAGATGGATCGCAGAACAATCAGATTGACGAGCGCGATGGCGAACAGAAAAAACGCAGAGACCAACGTGCCGATGACTCCAGCAACATTTCTAAAAGCGTCGAGGCGATGTTGAAGGGCCAGTGCCGCCCCAGCAATCGCTGCCGAGCCGAGCACGACGATAGTCGAATGCCCCAGTGAGAACATGAAGCCGACCGCAACCGGCCGCTTTCCATCCTGCATTAATTTGCGGGTTACGTTGTCGATGGCGGCTATGTGGTCGGCATCGACCGCATGGCGTAGGCCAAAGCTGTAAGCGAGAAGCGCTGTTCCCAACAGAACCGGGTAATGGTGGAAGGCGATGCTGGCCCAGAGCCATGCCGCGATGTTGAACGCGAACAAGATGGCATAAATTGCGACGATCCTGGCGCGAAGATTATCGGCAGCATCGTCGAACAAATGATTCAGTTTGGGCTGCAGGGTTGATCTCACAATAGAGAAACCATAAGCGCTAGGGTGCGCCAGTGCGTCCGAACCTGTAAGTGAGGGTCGCGCTGGCATAGGATGGAATGCGAACTCCGACGACCTCCTGAATGTCGGAGGGATAGAAAGTTTCCGTGGTTTGACCGGTGTAGCCGCTGGCGATGAGAAAATTCACGCCGGCAGTCAAGCGGCCATTCAGAAAAGGGCGGACGAGAGCGCCGCGAAATTCTTTCACGGGAGTGCCCGTACACTCGTTAAGCAAGACGGGCAGGCATCCTATGCCTAGAGGCTTGGTGCCGACATATTCGAATTCCCCTCGGGCCTGCAAACCGAAGGGAAGCTTCTGAATCGTTCCCAGCAGATCAAAGATGGTGCGGGGCGCTTCGGGCGTGGGTTGTCCAGTGTTGAGGTCTCTCGCGTCGGCCTTGGAGAAAGTCGCCAACAACGAGGCCGAGCGAAAGTTCCGACGCACCGTGAAAGTCATGAAGCGAAGGCGGCTGGGACCTTCATCGAACGGCAGTCCAGTGTCGGGATCGATTTTGGCGAGTTGTTGGCTGTTGGTCACGTGGCCCAGAGTGAGTCGCACGTCCGTCTTGTGTATGGTCTTGCTGGCGACGAGTTGATACGCACGCGCGGTGGCCACTGGGGTGCCTGCGGCAGTTCCAATACCGATGCGGGGATCTTCGGTGAAGAAAGCCTGACCGAAACTAAAAGAAATGAGCGGCGCGTACCACGAATCACTGGGGAGAAAGGAAATGGCTGCTTTCGGCGAATTCACGCCCGCCCACTGTTGAAATAAATTCTGTGAGCGCAAAAGATCTTGGTTATCAAAATTAATTTCATCGCGGCGCCAGCCGAGATAGTACCGGAAGTAGCGGCTCAGCGGTCCCTGGACAGCAATGTAGGGTGCCACCGTTCCTATCGTGATGTTATTTGAGTCGATGGGAACGAATGGGCCGTAATACGTGGGGTTGCTGGGATTGAAGAATCCATAGTGATCGAGATCGTCGCGCCGCGGGGCTTCGCGGACGTAGTCAAACCCTCCCAGCAACGAAACATATTCCGAAATCTTGTTCAGATAGTTTGCGCTTGCGCCCGCAACCGTGCGGAACTCGCTCTGGCGGATGAGACCCTGTCCGAAATCCGAAAACAAGGAAAGATTGTAGGTGCGAAAAAAGCCGGATAGCTGCAGTTGCTGGCTTCCACTAAGCTGCCAGACATCGTTCAGGGCTACGAGTGCGGTGTGAGTCTGGTCTTTTTGGCGGGGATCGATGGTGTCTCCATAGTTGGCGACATTGGCATCGGCGGAATTCGTGGCGAGGATCGGGACCAGTCCTGGGACATAGGAGAAACCGTAATATCCAATGCCAAACAAAGTGAGCCGATGCTGGCCGACCTGGAACATTCGCTCGCCGTTGAATTTGTACTGTTGGCGATGTTCCAGCCGATCGAGGAACCCGTTGCCATAAGAGGCTTCAAAAGCCATCCACGATTGCGGAGAGGGGCTTATCCCCGCGACCACATCGAGGTCGCGGTAGTCTCCCGTGACCGTAATAAATGGATCCAGGCGTGAGCGCAGCCCGTAGGTCGCGGCTAGGTCGACGGAGTGATTTCCCTCGCGAACGTTGAATGCCCCGCCATCGATTTGAACGCTTTCCAGCACTTCGGGAATAAAGATGTTCGGGTCGGCGTAACCATTTCCGTGCGCATTCGCAGACAGGTTGTTGGGCACGAGGTAGGTACCTACCGCGATGTACTGGGCGATGGGTTCGCCGTGATCACCGGCGACCCCGGGCGCAAAGTATTGGGGCGCTTTGATGCCGCTGGATGCGGTTTCAATGGGATATCCGGGGATGGACACGGGCGCGCCGGGACGGCCGGGGTTGGCGTCAAGCAAATCCTGACGAACAAAAACCTTCTCTCCGAGGTCGGGTGAGAGCACGTCGCATTGGTTTACGTCGGCCGTTACCGTGACGGTCTCGGTCCGCGAAGCGAGCTGGGTCATTTGAATCTCGATCGGGGAATTGCCACCGAGGCGAACGGTGATCGGGCGGGTGACCGGGCGGAATCCGGAAGATTCTGCTTCGATGATGAATTCGCCGGCCGACATGACCTTCACCAGAAACTTTCCATCCGCCCCCGACGCCGTCTGGGACAGGACTTGTTTGTGCTCCATGAGTTGGATCGAGGCATCTGGCAGAGCGTTTCCTTCGGGATCGATGACTCGGCCCTTCAGCACGATCTCCTGCGCAAGGCAGGGCGTGAGAAGCAGGACGAAAACGACGATCTTGATCCCATCCATATTACGTTTTCTGCTTTCGCGCTACCAGAGGAGATCGTGGAGTACCTATACAGGTTGTGCTCCTTTCAACTATTACGGTTTTCGATGAGGGTTTGGATTGCCTCAAGTCAACGGCGGCGGACAGGAGTGTCCGCCCCACACGTTACAATATTGGAGTGAGTGCAGTGACTACGTCGCCGGTTTCTAGTGGGCCTTCCGCGCAAAGCCGTCCTTATACCTTGTGGCAGAGATTCTTGCTTTGGCTGATCACGTGGACGGGAGTTGTGGTGGTCCGGCTGATTGGCCCGACGCTGCGTTTTTCGGCGTCGTATGAAGATGGGGCGCCGCCCACTCTCGAGACGCGCCCCATAGTTTATGCGTTTTGGCATAGCTGCATCCTCCCCGCGATGTATCTCTGGAGGAATCTACAGATCAGGGTCATGAGCAGCGATAGTTTTGATGGGGAATGGATGGGCCGCATCATGCGGAAATTTGGTTTTGTGAAGGTGCGCGGATCGAAGAGCCGAGGAGCTGTGCGTGCTTTGCTGGGCATGCGCCGGGAACTCGAGCAAGGCTGGACGGTTGCCTTTACTATCGACGGCCCGCGCGGTCCGCGATTCGTCGCCAAGCCGGGGCCGGTGCTGCTGGCGCGTGCGACCGGTGTGCCCATGGCGGTGTTTCATATTGCGCTGGAGAAGGCCTGGATTCTGAATACGTGGGATCGGTCGATGATTCCGAAGCCGTTTTCAAGGGCGCTGATGCGGGTGAGTCGCAAGATTCCGGTTCCTCCGGACGCGGATGATTCCGAGAAAGAACGATTTCAGGCTGAGCTGCAAGCTTCGTTGGAGCGAGTTCGCGAGTTCGCGGAGGCGAATGTGGGAAATGTGGGAACGACGGAGTTTCCGGTGATAAAGAGTTAGATCGTGCGGGGTTTTGTGGAAGGGCACGGCTTCAAGAGGTGTCGCCGAGACGCGAAGAAGACGAGCGAGGCGCCCGTCACCACACAGGCTGCGGTGGTTTACGATACGATTCGCTTTTAGCAGAAATGAGGATTGATGGCTGCGATTATTCTGGACGGCAACAAGATCGCTGGCGAAATTCGAGCGGAAGTCGCATCTGAAGTGAGGGCGATGACAGCAGCGGGCGTACGTCCAGGCTTGGCCGTGGTTCTGGTCGGCCATAACCCGGCGTCGGAGGTTTATGTCCGGGGAAAGGTGAAGAGCAGCGGCGAGGTCGGAATCTACAGCGAGCAGCACACGCCGCCTGAGACGGTTTCGACGGAGGAATTGCTTGAGTTGATCGCTGACCTGAACCGGCGCGAGGAGATCGATGGCATTTTGGTACAGCTTCCGTTGCCGCCT
>Ga0210405_10004485_pt1 | contig 13102 bp, 12 predicted proteins | sample IncBWH11MmetaG_FD_155492 | JGI IMG/M metagenome (GOLD analysis project Ga0210405, IMG submission 155492) | Forest soil microbial communities from Barre Woods Harvard Forest LTER site, Petersham, Massachusetts, United States - Inc-BW-H-11-M | ecosystem: Environmental > Terrestrial > Soil >... | reverse complement strand
AAGTGGCTAACGCGCGCACGGACTCGTCTCACCCGTTCCATCAGAAATGGAAAATCGACGTTAACATCGCGAGGAGTTCGTGCGCCAAAGTTTTCGGCATTACGCATTTCCGCGTATAGTCTGGAAGTACGAATGATCGTTTTTGAAGGTATGCAGCCGGTATTTAGGCACTCTCCTCCCAATAGGTCGCGCTCGATGAGAGCCACTCTCGCGCCTTGCGTAGCCGCTTTATGAGCCGCAAGTAATCCGGCCGGGCCGGCGCCAATGACAACCAGATCGTATTTTCCGGAAGGCTGTGGATTTCGCCAGGTCGAAGGATGAACGTTTTCCAATAACATGCGGGCGTCATAGTCAGGGGGCAAGGTGTGCGGTGAACCTCTATCGTCCATCATTGGGAGAGCAATGCCTCAATAAAGATTAAGCGCTTACAGCCATCCGTTTCTGAACCCAGCGCGGCGCAAACCTTTTCTGATGTAAGGGCACTTTTGCATCAACTTCCAAATCAGTTGCGATCGGTAGTTCTCGATCATCAATACGATCATGCCTTGGTCAAGTCCGAAATAACCCTCGGAGATCCAGCCTTCAGGATTGTTGCCTGAAAGCGTCGGGTTAAAGCCGCTCGGCATCTTGTACTCACGTGTAATCCCCGGATAAACCTCGCATAGCTGACGAACCATAGATAAAGCGATTGCTGGCGTGAACGGCAGCGATGCGAGGGCCGCCGATGGCGCGATAGTCCCGTCGTCTGGCCCAAATGGTACGCCGCGGGCGGCATAACCAAGAAAATGGCGATCTCGACCGTCTACTCTCACCATTTTCGGGCCTGGCCCTTCGCAAGCTGTGAAGCCCCAGCAGTTTTCGCCATAGCCCCTAAATTCGTGCGGATTTCGTAGCGCATATTCCCGCTGGAGGTAGATCGCTCGACGGGTATTCTCGAAATAGTCGCAGTTCTTCTCTCGCATAAACTGATCTTGTAAGCCCCTGAAGTCAATCCAGGCATGGGAGTATTCATGCGTGAAGAGCGGTCCCGAATAAAGAACATCATGGCCATAGATATTTTCCCATTGGTACGTCGACGTCCACGTCTGAAAACTGTCTCGCGACAACGGATAGGTGGGGGAAGCCAAGCCTAACACGTAGAGAATGGCTGCCTCATCGTACCCTTCCCAGCCGTAATGCAGGAATCCACATTCAGGTTTCCACCCTTGCCAGACAGAGGACTTCCCGTTTTGCGCCCAATGCCAATCCATGCGGCGATAGAGAGTATCGGCGAGGTCGCGAATCTCGGTTTCGATCTGGATGTTCTCGTCAAAATAGACTCCGGCCGTCAATATGCCGGCGAGCAAAAAAGCCGTGTCTACGAGTGACAGCTCCGATTGCCATACGCGTTTGCCGCTCTCTAAATCCAGGAAATGATAATAGAAGCCTTTATAGCCGGTGGCATCCGGCGTGTCACTTTGCGAGCTGTTCAAGAAGAAACGCAAGGTAACGAGCGTGCGTGCCGCTGCTTCCGCGCGATCCATCCATCGGCGTTCCACGGCAACCGGGTAGGATGACAAGGCAAATCCCACAACGGCGATACTGGCGGGGGCGCCTTCGCGAGTTCTGTCTGCTACCAACCCATTGTGTGGGTTGACCTTTTTTAGAAAATAATCGAATGCGGCGCGCTGGAATCCGTCCAGCAAAGCCTCGTCCGATTGCGAATGTTGTTCGCCCACGAATCGTCTCCCAAATCGTAATGGCGGCAATTCGCCGGCGCTGGTCCGTAACACAACGTTAACAAGCCAAAGTTTTCATCACGGCGAATAACAGAGTTTACATCTTAGGCGTCCGTTGCGAACTTGAAGTTGGTTGTCCTGCCCAAACATTCCCGTCCAGGTTTGTATATACCCGTTCCAACGTGGTCGGGATGATCTACTCTGCACAGGATCGCTAGCGGAAGCTGCGTAGGGCTTTTTCTTCCTCGGATTGGACGTCGAAGACGGTGAAGAGGCGGGTGATTTGCAGCAGATCGTGGACGCGCTTGGTGAGGTTCAGCAGCTTTAGCTCGCCTTCGGCGTTTCGGACGGTGGTGTAGGCGCTGACAAGTTCGCCGATGCCGGAGCTGTCGATGTAGTCGACATCCTCGAGATTGATCAGCAGCTTCTTGTGGCCGCGCTCGATTATCTCTTTGATGGTGCGCCGCAGCAGGGCGCTGCCTTCGCCGAGCGTGATCTTGCCGCTGAAATCGACGATCACGATATCTTGCACTTCGCGTGTTGTTCCCTGAAGAGCCATGGCACCTATTCTACTTCATTCCAATTCATTCTAGTCGCGCTTGCTCTGCCCGTTGCCAGAAACTGCGCTGGGAAAATTCTTGACCAACACGAGTTCGGCGCCGCCGCCTTGGGGTCGCCGCACTTCGAATTCGTCCATGAAAGCGCGCATCAGAAAAAGGCCGCGCCCCGAAGTGCGCAGCAGGTTTTCCTCATCAAGGGGATCCGGAACGTGCGAGACGTCGAATCCCTTGCCTTGATCGAGCACGCGCACCGTCATTTTCTCGCCCGCGAGATCTACGGTCATAAAGATCTTCTTGCGGCGGTCCTGCTGGTTGCCGTAATTGTAGGCGTTGATCACGCCCTCGCGCACCGACATGCCGATTTTGTGGATGTCCTCTTCGCTAAACCCAATCGACTCAGCGACCCGCATCACGATACTTTCCGCGAGGTCCACGCTGTCGAGCTGCGTTTCGAGCGTAACTTCCATCCGCTGAGATTTGGCCGCCATCCGAGGTCGAGGGTTACCCCATTAAAAAAAGAGGATGTATGGGTACCATAGCGCGAGAGCGCAAGTCAATGAGATGCGGGTACTGGACCTTTGGCACTAAGTTCGTCAGGCGGAATTCAGCGAACGCAGGAGCGCAAAATGGGCGCGAGTGCGGAGCTGAGTTGCGGTCAGGCCCAGTAGGTGCGGTCGAGCGTCCGGTACTGGATCGCTTCGCTTAAATGCTTAGGCTCAATCGACGCGGCGGCTTCGAGATCGGCAATCGTGCGCGAAACTTTGAGAATCCGGTCGTGCGCGCGGGCCGACAGCCCCAGCCGCTGGATCGCCGACTCCAGGAGCTTTTCTCCCTCCACCGAGATTTCGCAATATTTTCGGATCAGCCGCGTGGGCATCTGCGCGTTGGCGTAAAGCTCTTTTTCGGCGCGGAAGCGGTCGAGCTGAATTTGCCGCGCTCGCAGCACGCGTTCGCGCACCGTCGCCGAGTTTTCGATATCGCTGGTCCCGCGCAGCTCTTTGTACTTCACCGCGGGAACTTCGATGTGAATGTCGATGCGGTCGAGCAGCGGCCCGGAAATTTTCGAGACGTAGCGCTGAATCTGCGGTGGCGAACAGTGGCACTCGCGCGTGGGATCACCGAAAAATCCGCAGGGACACGGATTCATTGCTGCCGCCAGCATGAAGCGCGATGGAAAACTAACGGAAAGCGCAGCGCGGGCAATCGTCACAGCGCCGTCTTCGAGCGGCTGGCGCATCACTTCGAGCACGTTGCGCTGAAATTCCGGCAACTCGTCGAGAAATAGGACGCCGTTGTGCCCGAGCGAAACTTCTCCGGGCCGGGGTATCGCTCCGCCGCCGATCAGTCCCGCGTCGCTGATCGTGTGATGGGGTGCGCGAAACGGGCGAGTGCCTACGAGTCCACGCGAATCTTCGAGCACTCCGGCGACGCTGTGGATGCGCGTGGTTTCGATTGCCTCCTCGAGCGACATCGGAGGCAGGATCGTGGGAATGCGCTTCGCAAGCATCGTCTTGCCCGCGCCCGGCGGCCCGATCAGCAGAATATTGTGACTGCCCGCGCAGGACACTTCCAGCGCGCGCTTCGCAGACATCTGCCCCCGCACATCGCGCAAATCCACCAGATACTGGCTGGCCTCCGCGAGCATCTGCCTTGTATTCACCTCCACCGGCCGAAATGACTCCGGCGCGTTCATCAAGTCCACCGCCTGCGGCAGCGACTTGATACCGAAAACTCGAACACCCTCGACCACCGCCGCTTCCCGCGCGTTTGCTTCCGGCACCACCACATTTTTGATTCCGCGTTCCCGCGCCGCCAGCGCCGCTGAAAGAGCGCCTCGCACGGAGCGCACGCTGCCATCGAGCGATAATTCGCCAAGAAAAACATGCGAGTCGAGAATTTTGCCGAAAAATGTTCCCGAACACCCTAGCAGTCCAAGTGCCATGGGCAAGTCGAATGCAGAGCCTTCTTTGCGGATGTCCGCGGGAGCAAGATTTATGGTGACCAAGTGGCTTGAGGGAAAATCAAAGCCGCAATTCCTCAGCGCGGCGCGGATTCGCTCCCGGCTTTCCTTCACGGCAATATCCGGCAGCCCGACCACGTTGAAAGCGCCTTGGAAGGCGGGGCTTACGTCCACCTCGACTTCGACGAGGTAGGCGTCGATTCCGAACACGGCTGCGCTGAAAGTCTTAAATAACATGGCGAGAGGGAGATCCTGTCCTTAGCCCGAGTCGCAGAGACTAACCCAAAATGCCACGTCACGCCAGCGATACTAACGGCCAACGTCCCGCCCAATTCCAGGCGGATTCCTGTGCCGCGTCGCAATGTCCCGAATCAGGGTTTATGCATATCCTTTACACTGACACGCCCGCGCCGTATGCTGAGCCGCAGCTCCCAGACGGACTCGCAAACCGGGGCGCAGGCGGAGGAAAGCATGTGGATTCCCTTGCTATTTTTGGCCGTTATCGTGATTGCCGTATTCGTGGTGATCTCGATATACAACGGCCTGGTCGGCCTGAAGGTGCAGTGCGACAACGCATGGTCGGATATCGACGTCCAACTCAAACGCCGCTACGACCTGATTCCGAATATCGTCGAAACAGTGAAAGGCTACGCCGCGCATGAAAAAGGGACGCTCGAGGGCGTGGTCGCCGCGCGCAACCGCGCCATGAGCACTGAAGGGCCCGCCGCAAAAGCGGAAGCCGAGGGAGCGCTCACTTCCGCGCTGCGGCAGGTGTTCGCGCTCGCGGAAGCCTATCCGCAACTTCGCGCCGTCGAAAGCTTTACGCAGCTTCAGCAAACGCTCGGGCAAATTGAGGACAGCATCCAGAACGCGCGCCGCTATTACAATGCCGTGGTGCGCGACCTGAACACGAAAATCGTTCAGTTCCCTTCGAATATTATTGCCGGGATGTTTAACATCAAGGCGCGCGAATTCTTCGAGATCAGCGCTCCGGCCGAGCGCGAAACACCAAGGGTCAGCTTTAGTGGCGGGGCCGCCGCCAGTTAGCGTGCACCGCTTCTCATTCTCGAAATTTAGTATCGGGGCAACAGGTCGCATCCTCGCGATCGGTTTGTTCGCGGTTGCCGCCGTATTCTCCTCCGCTTCCTTTTCCTTCACCGCGGGCGCGCGTCAGCTTGTCATTCAGCATTTTGACGACACGGTCGTCATCGGCGCGGACGGCACCGTCGAGGTTACAGAGAACCTCGAAGTCCGCTTCAACGGCACGAACTGGCACGGCATCTATCGCGCCATCCCCGTCGAGTACACGGACCCTCACGGATTCGATTACAAATTGCTGATCGACCCGATCTCTGTCACCGACGACACCGGCCATTCGCTCAAGTACGAGCAATCCCGGCAAGGTCGCAACACCCGTTTCAAAATTTATGTTTCGAATCCCGATAACTCAACGCGCACCGTCGTGATTCGCTATCGCGTGCTCGATGCGCTTCGGTTCTTCGAGGATCATGACGAGCTCTATTGGAACGTCACGGGGAACGAATCCGATATTCCGGTTGCATCCGCAACTGCGAGCATTCAATTGCCCAGTGGCGTAACTGGCTTGCATGCGACTGCCTTCACCGGCGTCACCGGCTCGCGCGCCGAAGATGCGCGAATCGACACGATCGAAAACATCGTGAATGTTCGCACCACGCGTCCTCTCGGGCGCTATCAAGGGCTCACGGTGGTGGTCGGCTGGGACAAGGGAATCGTTCACGCGCCCAGTTCGAGCGCGAAGTTCTGGCTATTTCTGCGCAGCAATTGGCCGCTCGTTATTCCGCTTGGCGTTTTCGCCGTGATGTTCTGGCTTTGGTGGACGCGCGGCCGCGATCCGGCGCGCCAGGCAATTGCTGTCCAATACGAACCGCCGGACAAGCTCACGCCCGGCGAATGCGGGACGCTCGTCGATAACGAAGCTGCGATGCGCGACATCACGGCCACGCTCGTCGACCTCGCCGTGAAAGGCTACATGACCATCGAGCAAACCGACGAAAGCCATTTGCTCGGCCTGTCGCACAGCAAAGCCTACACATTTCACCTCAAAAAGCCGGCCGCTCAATGGAACACCGCGCGCCCGCACGAGCAGCAAATGCTGTCCGCCATATTCGACGGTGGCGCGAATCCGGACGTAAAGCTGTCGCAACTTCAAAATCATTTCTACGCGAGTCTCCCCGCCATTCGAAATTCGATTTTTGACGCGCTGATGGCCGACGGTTACTACTTGCATCGCCCCGACACAGTGCGGCAAGGCTACGTTGGCGCCGGAATCGTAATCGGCATCCTGATGATCGTGATGGGCGGTGCGGTAGCGAGCCGCACCGGCGCGGCGGCTTTGCCGTGGATCGTTAGCGGCGTCATTTCCGCCGCGGTTATCTGTATTTTTGGCTGGTTCATGCCCGCGCGTACGCTCACCGGCGCGCGCACGCTGGAAAAGGTGCTAGGCTTCGAGGATTTTCTCGGGCGCGTGGAAGGTGATCGCATCGAGCGAATCGAACGTACGCCCGAGCTCTTCGAGAAGTATCTTCCGTATGCCATGGCGCTGCATGTCGAGAAAAAATGGGTGCAGACGTTTTCGGGAATCGCCATGCAGCCTCCGAGCTGGTATCAGGGCCCGTACGGCAGCGGTTTCGTTCCTTACATTTTCGTAAGCGACCTCAACATGATGTCCATGCAGGCCGCGAGCACCATGGTCTCCGCACCGCGAAGTTCCGGCAGCTCAGGTTTCGGCGGCGGAGGAATGTCCGGCGGCGGGTTCGGCGGCGGCGGCGTCAGCGGCTTCTAGAGAAAAAAACGCTCAAGTCGTTCCACACGCCCTTGCGCGCGGATTTATTTTGGCCCCTCCGCCGTTTTCGGTTGCCGCCATTTCCGAAACCACCCGTGCTCGCGTAGCCCCTCCTCGTCGATTTGCCGCGTCCAGGCGCTCAACAAACTCGCGCGATTCAAATACCCAACTAAGCGGAGAGGGTCCTCGCGGCTCACCACTGGCAGCCGGCCTACATCGCTTTGTAGGATTCGATGCAGCGCATCGACCGCGAGTTCGTCCGGATACGCGAGAACCGGTTTCTTCGTGCCTGCGTCAAGAACGGAACCGCGTCCTTTTGGATCCTTTTCGAGCGCGCGCAATAGATCGCCTTGGGTCACGATCCCTGCCAGCCGTCCATCAGCGCCCACAATCGGCAGTCCCTCGGTCATGTTGAAACCGGATTCTCGCCGGCTCATGCGTTCCGCCAGTTCTCCAACGGTCATTTCTGGCGCAATCGGCCGAATGTCTTTGCGCATCACTTCGCCCACGCGCACTATGTTCAGAACACCCGCTTCGAAATATTCCGGAACCATCAAGCCTCGACGCGTCAGTTTGAGCGTCATGATCGAGCTCGGCAGGTATTTGAGCGCAATCATGTCCGCAATCACGCAGCCGAGCATCAGCGGCAGAATCGCGTTGTAATCGCGGGTGATCTCGAACGCAAAAACAATGAAAGTAAAAGTCGCGCGCGACGCGGCGCCGAACACCGCAGCCATAGCCACCAGCGCAAACGCCCCCGGCGAAAGATTCGCGCCCGGAATTATGTGATTCACAACGATCGCAAACGTGCCGCCAAGCGCTGCGCTCGACATGAACATCGGCGCAAGCAATCCTCCCGATGTCCCCGACCCGAGCGAAATTACCAGCGCCAGCGCTTTGAACACGGCGATCAGGATCAAGAGATTCAGCGCAAGATTGTTGTTCAGAATGTCAGAGATGGTGTCGTATCCCACGCCCAGCACGCGCGGAACGAAGAACCCGACGATCCCAAGCCCCAGCGCGCCGATCGCCGGATGCCAGAGATCGTCAAACGGCAGCCGCTCGAACTGATCTTCCACCCAGTAAAGAACTTTTGTGAAGCCGATCGCCGCGCCGCCGCAGAGGACGCCGAGCAACACGTAATACGGCAGCCCGCGCAGCGCGTCGAAATTCACATTGCCCATCGTGAACATCGAGCGCTGCCCCAGCAGAATCGCGCGCACGCTGGTCGCGAGCGTGCTGGCAATCACTAGCGGAATAAACGAGCGGCTGCGAAACTCGAACAGCAGAAGTTCAATTGCAAGAATCACCCCGGCAATCGGCGTGTTGAACGTCGCCGCCATTCCCGCGCCCGCTCCGCATGCGAGGAGCACTTTGCGCTCAGCCGCTGTCGTGGAGATCACCTGCCCGATTAACGAGCCGATCGCGCCGCCCGTCTGAATGATCGGACCCTCCGCGCCAAATGGTCCGCCGGTGCCGATCGCAATTGCAGCCGAAAGCGGTTTAAGAATCGCAACCTTGGCTTCGATCCGGCTGCGCGACATCAGCACAGCTTCCATCGCCTCCGGAATTCCGTGTCCTTTGATTTTTGCGGAGCCGTACTTCGCCATGAAGCCAACGATCAAGCCGCCAATCGCCGGAATCAAGATTACCCAGGGCCCGAGCTGTGTGTGCTCCGGACTTCGAAAGTGAAACGACCATTCGTGGTAGTACGCCAGGTTTGTAAAAAGTCCGATTAGATCGTAAAGAATGTATGCGACGAGGCCCGCAACAATTCCTATACCGGCCGCAAGCAGCGAGATGAACCCAATACGAAACCCAGCCGGAGGCTCGGGCCGAACGCGAGAAACAGGTGAAGTCGAACTTGCCACGCCAATCCCTCCTTTCCAAATGTGCGCATCGCCTCGCTGGACTCAACCGAGCGAATGTTTCGCTTTCCACCGCAAAGCTGCTAGCGGCGTGCTCTTGCTTTCTTCCTCGGGCGACGCGGTGGCGCTTTGCTGAATGCGCTCTGAAGGTTTTTGCTTCCGCCGCTGCGATACCCGTCCATGTGAATCGCTGAATCCAGCGCGCGCAGAAGCGTCGGCCCCGCCGAGCGCAATTCCGCGCGGTGAGGCAGCGTAAGTTCGCGCAGCAATTTCTCTCCCCGCCGTGTCAGGCTCAGCAAAACCTCCCGGCGATCGCGCCGGCTGCGCGCGCGGCGAATCAATCCTTTCGCTTCGAGCCGCACGCTTAACTCAACCGCGCTGTGATGCTGAATCTGCAGCCGCTCGGAAAGAACGCCCACGGTCGCCCGCCGGCCTGGCGGCAAGCCCTTGATGGCCAGCAGCGCTTGATGTTGCTGGGGCTCGATTCCCGAGTCGCGCGCGGCTTGTTCGCTGAAACTTAAGAAGCGGCGAATTTCATAGCGGAAGTCCGCCAGTGCGCGGTAGTTCATTGAATAGCCGCTTTTTCGTTGCATGGCATTCATATTATATCGTATTACGATATATATTGCAGAAAGACCGTAGACGCCATAAAGTAGACTAAGAAACCCCAGCTTGAAGGATAAATCAAAAGATGGTCGAGACTCGGAAGGAGGAGAGTTCCAAAGAAAGCGTTACACGTTGTTGCGGAATGACTTCTGCGTTTTGTGGCGCCGGCAACCGTTGCGCTCGTAGAAAGCATGCGCGCCGTCGCGAATCATCGGAGGGCTTTCTTTAGAACAGCGATCTGCCCCGCGTGATACAGGTCGTGCTGAATCAGGCCGTGCACCATGAAATAGATCGAATACTCTTCTCCCGCAGCTTTGTGCGCCAATTGCTCCTCGCGAAGCCGTTCGATCACGCCGCGCAAACGCGCATGGCTTGCCCTCAAGTCTTCGAGCGCCCGTGTCCACGCCGCTTCGCTCACTTCGAACGGTGGCGGCCAGTCCTGCTCGGCCGTAACGTCCTTAACAGCTTCGCCGGCCGCGCGATGCTGCACGATCGTCTTCCACGCCGCGATGTGGTTCGCTAGCTCCCAGATCGAGTGTGCGCCGCGAATTGGGTGCTCCGCCGCATCCTCCGGGTTGATCCCTTCGAGCAACTGCATCAGCGAAGGACCGTGCCACGCCTCGCCCGCAAATCCGCGGTCCAACTGATCCATGATTCTTTTGATTTCGCTCATCACAAGCCTCGCAAACTAAAACGCTTTATCGGAGTCGAGCAGAATCGTCACCGGCCCTTCATTCACGAGTTCTACCGCCATGTGCGCCTGAAACACGCCCGTTTCGACGCGCACGCCAAGCGCTTTTAGCGCCTGCACGAATTCCTCATACAGCGTCTTCCCTTGCTCGGGCGGAGCAGCCTGCAGAAAACTCGGCCGCCTCTGCCCGCGCGCGTCGCCATAAAGAGTGAACTGCGACACGGCAAGAATCGCGCCCCCGGAATCGAGAAGCGATCGGTTCATTTTTCCCTGCTCGTCGTTGAAGATTCGCAGGTTCACGATCTTGTCCGCCATCGACGCAGCCGTGGCGGCGGAATCTTCCCGCCCCACGGCTACCAGCACAAGGAGTCCCGGCCCGATTTCACCCTTCACGCGCGCCTCCACCGCCACGCTCGCTCGGCTCACTCTTTGCAGCACCGCCCGCATGAATTCCTTTCTCCTTCCCGCCTCCGCTTAATTCCCCGCCGCGCATCTTATTCCCCTAAAGGCGCGGCGCGCAAAGAGAGTTTCGACGCGGCCTCGGCGGCAGGTTGTTCTCACGCGCGGAAAAGTATGCTAGAACGAAGCGTCCCTGCGCGAAAGGCGGCAAATTGAAACTCGCTTTGATTGGCACGCACGGCGTTGGCAAGACCACCCTCGCGTACGAAATCTGCTCGCTACTGAAGAAAGCGGACTACAACGTCGAACTGGTCACTGAAGTCGCGCGCCAATCCCCGTTCCCGGTAAACGCCGCCACCACGCTCGAAGGCCAGCTCTGGATCCTGCACGCCCAAATCGCCGCCGAACTTAGCGCTTCCCGGCACGCGCCCCATGTGATTTGCGACCGCGCCGTCCTCGACAACTATTGCTACCTCGTGAACAAGTTTGGCCGCCAACCGCATCTCGAGTCCTGGCTCGCGTGGTGGATGGATTCCTATTCGCTGCTGATCGGCGTGCCCCCCGTCGACGCCGGGATCATCGCCGACGGTTTCCGCTCCGAAGATCGCGCGTTCCAGCAGCGTATTCACGAGTTCCTCACACAATTGCTCGCAACCCCGCCATTCAACAAGATTCGCGCGCCGGTAATTTGGCTCGTAGCGGGCGACCGCCGCGTTTGGGCCGAGCGCATTTTCGCAGCCGCTGCTCCGTTGCTCGAAGCAAACTCTTCAGTCCAGGCCCGCGACGCGGCCGCCAAATAGCTCGAACCCAGATCACATGAGCAAGACTGCATCCGCGTCTCCCGCTTCGAGCCCGCCTTCAAAACGTTGGCTTACAGCGGGCGTTTGGGGCATCGGCCTCGCCAGCTTGTTCTCCGACTGGGGACACGAAGCTGCCACCGCAATCCTTCCCGCGTTTCTCGCCAGTATCGGCGCACCAGCTTTCGCGCTTGGTGTGATCGAAGGCGTTTCCGACGGCCTGTCGAGCTTTGCGAAATTGGGCGGCGGGTGGATCGCAGACCGCCCACAATGGCGAAAGCCTGCCGGGTTCATCGGCTACCTCGCCACCGGACTCTCGACTTTCGGCTATGCCTTCGCGCACACCTGGCCCACGGTGCTCGTAATACGCGCCGCCGGTTGGTGCGGCCGCGGCGGCCGGGGCCCATCTCGCGACACTCTTCTCGCTGGTTGCGTCACCCCGGGGCAGGAAGGACGCGCGTTCGGTTTCGAGCGCGCGATGGATACGCTCGGCGCGGTGCTCGGGCCTCTTTGCGCTACCGCCCTACTCGGCGTGTTAGGCGCACGCGGCGTGCTGCGGTGGACTCTTGTTCCCGGAATCGCGGCCGCGATTGTGTTCGCGATACTCGCCCCGGCGGGAAAACGTGACAACGCGCATCACGCCCCGAGCTTTGCTTCGAGCCTGGCGCGACTCCCCAAGAAGTATTCGCGGTTTCTCGCGGGAGTTTTTGCTCACGGCATCGGCGACTTCGCTCCAACGCTCCTCATTCTTCGCGCGATTCAAATTCTAACGCCGCGCCTGGGCTCTGCACGAGGCGCCACCTACGCAGTCGCCCTCTACACTTTTTTTAACATTGTCAGCGCGGCGGTGTCTTATCCGGTTGGAGCGCTCGGCGACCGCATCGGCAAGCGTGGACTACTCGCGCTGGGATACCTGGTGGGCGCGCTCGGATTCGCAGGGTTCATCTTTGTACCGCCCACAATTCCGGTGTTAGCGATGCTCTTCGGACTCGCAGGTATTCACGTCGGCGTCCAGCAATCGCTTGAAAAGTCGCTCGCTTCCGAATTGTTACCTACTGAGATTCGTGGTTCGGGCTTCGGCGTTCTCGCAGCCGTAAACGGCGTGGGTGACTTGGTGTCGAGCATCGTGGTCGGCGCGCTGTGGTCAGCCGTAGGCACAACCGCCGGTTTCGTCTACGCAGGAGTTTTCGCTTTGCTCGGAGCGATCCTGATTTATCGCTGGCGCTGAGGCCTTTTGCGCTTCGAGCGCCTCGCGGATGCGCGTGATACCCTCGGCGCCCTCTGGCAGCTCGGGCAGAAATAACTGCTCCGCCCCGCCACAATCACGCGGCGAATCAACGCCCGGCAACGGAAACACTTCTTTCCCTCGCGCTGGTACACGCGATGGCGCAACTGAAATTCGCCCGGCTGGCCTTCGGAATCCACGTAATCGGAAATCGATGACCCGCCGAGCCGAATCGCCTCCGAAAGCACCTCGCGCATCGCGCGATAAACCCGGCGCACTTCCTCGACCGTCAGATTTGCGCCGATTCGCGCCGGATGAACGCGCGCGCGAAAGAGGCTTTCGTCCGTATAGATGTTCCCCATTCCGCGCAGTACATGCTGATCCAGCAGCAGCGCCTTAATCCGCGCGCCACGCGAAGAAATCTGCGCGCGAAATTCTTCTTCGCTCGCCTCCA
>Ga0210405_10004484_pt1 | contig 13104 bp, 11 predicted proteins | sample IncBWH11MmetaG_FD_155492 | JGI IMG/M metagenome (GOLD analysis project Ga0210405, IMG submission 155492) | Forest soil microbial communities from Barre Woods Harvard Forest LTER site, Petersham, Massachusetts, United States - Inc-BW-H-11-M | ecosystem: Environmental > Terrestrial > Soil >... | reverse complement strand
TAAGTACGATCACAATCTGCCTTCGTACTCAGAGTGCCCCATGGGTATGTGTTAAAAATGCTCCGCAACAACGTTTCTATTTCATGACGCGAAGCTTCACATACATTGTTTTTGCAATGTTAAAAAAGTGCCGCATGAAAAATGTCCTAAAGGGAAGAAGTTTGTACCATCGGTTATACCATATGTAGGTGAGCTTCTCGACGCGAAAATCACACTTCAATCCGTAATCGGGGAGCGCTCCTTTCTCGACATATCGTTTGTCAAAATATTCCCACGTCCGTTCGTTCAGAAATTTTACATGCGTCGGGTCTTTAAAGGCAGACGTGGAAAGAAAATACGGCAGTTTGAATTCAACGATCGCATCCGGTTTACAGACCCGATAAATCTCTTCCATCATCGCTACCGTGTCGGGGATATGTTCTATGAAGTGGCTCCCCCATACTGCGATCACCGTATTATCGCGCAGCGGGATTCCCTTCTGCAGATCGCACACAATATCGACCCCCGGGAGCGGCAATATGTCCACATTGAGGTACCCTACAATCCGATCCGATCCGCCGCCGAGATTGAGCTTGACGTTGTCGAGACGCTCGGTGTCCATGATGACGAGCAGTATACCAGCCGCCTCCGTGCAACACTAGATATATACACGAAGTGCCGTATACTTCAAAAACTATCGGCATTAGAAGCGTGGCACATGGAATTGAAAGATACGTTGGTGCAGATCAAAAACTCATTCTCGTGGTTTCTGTTGACGGTACGCGTGTTTCGCAACTGGCCGGAGATCTACCGGCACCGCTTTTTCAAACGTTCAGTGCCGCTTTTGCTCGAACTGCGCTCCGGGCCAATTTTTTGTGTTTCTCACAAGGATTCCATGCTGCCCGTCATTACTGAGATTTGGGACAGAAAAGTGTATGGTTCGTTACCGGAACTTTCAGGTCTCGATAAGCCCGCCATTATTGATATCGGTGGACACATCGGTGCATTTGCGCTGTTCGCGCTTTCGAAATCTCCGGGCGCGGATATCTATGTCTACGAGCCGAGCCAGGTGAATCTCGATTGCTTGCGAGCTACCGTGAAGCTCAATCACGCGGAACGGCAAGTTCATGCCTTTGGTACGGCCGTCTGCGCAACCGCGGGCAAACGAGACCTCTACATGAGTACGAACAGCGCCACCAATTCGCTCTTCAATGCTGAAGCGGGGACGCGCTCGAGTGCACAGGTCGACTGCGTTACACTCGAAGACATTTTACGATCGAACAATATGGCGTCGTGCGATCTGTTGAAGTTGGATTGTGAGGGTGCGGAATACGAAATACTGATGAATACGCCGTCAGAACTGTTCTCAAAAATACACAATATTATATTGGAGTGGCATGACGTGCGCGGGCGACATGTTCGTGATCTCGAATCTTTTTTACAGAAATGTGGTTATATCGTCGAACTGAATCCAAAACCGGCAATGCCGGTCGAAGGTTTTCTGCGGGCTCGACGCTCGGCCTGAACATATCCTATGCCTTCGCGCCCCCTTCGACGCAGCGTACGAGTGATCGTCTTCACGGGAGGAGGAAGAGAGACAGCAAGTTGTAAATATCGATCATTCCTGCTGGGCACATAAGGCCGGCGGTCGGGGATAGTTTAATCAGTCCCACTTGAAACCGTTCCCGAAGTGTCCGTATTTGGCGGTCTCGCGGAAGATCGGCTTGCGCAATTCGAGAAATTCGATGATGGCCTGGGGGTGGAGATCATAGCCGGTCACTTTTTCTTCCTTGCCGTCGATCTCGACGACCGCCATTACGGGATCTGCCACCCCGATCGCGTAGGCGACCTTTGCTTTCACTTCTTTCGCACCCTTGCGCACGTAATCACACGCGATCTTGCGGGTGATGTAGGCGCCGGAGCGATCGACTTTCGTCGCGTCCTTGCCGGAAAAACAACCGCCGCCGAGCGGGATGTCGGGGCCGTAGTTGTCGACCGCGAGCTTGCGGCCCGTGAGGCCGGTGTCGGCGTTGAATCCGCCAATCATCCACGAACCGTTGGGATTTTTGCGCCAGGTAAAATTGTCGGCGAGCGGGAACGTTTTGACGACCTTTTCAAGTATGGTCCAATCGAATTCTCCGCACACTGAGGTGATAATGGTCGTTACTTTTCCATTCTCGGTCGTCACTTGTGATTTGCCATCCGATGGCATGAGGCGCGCCAATTTTCTGGAGAGCATCACCTCAAGCGGCATCAACTCGGGCGTTTCGGCAGTGGCGTAGCCGATCATGATTCCCTGGTCGCCCGCCCCGCCCTGATCAACGCCTTTGGCGATCTCGGGGCTTTGCATGACGATGTTGGTCTGTACGCCGATCTCTTCCTTATAGCCGCATTCTTCGTACACTTTTTTTGCAATGCTCCGGATATCGACATACGCGTGCGTTGAAAGCTCGCCGGTGATCGTGATGATGCCGTGGCCGCCCATCGTCTCGATCGCCGCGCGGCTCTTCGGATCCGTGGCAAGACACGCGTCCAAAATCGCGTCCGATATCTGATCGCAGACCTTGTCGGGATGCCCTATCGCAACTGATTCGGCGGTTTTCATATATGTTGGCTAGAGTAGCAAACATTTGCTTGATTGGGTAGTATATACTGTGTAGAAAGCTAAGAATAGTATATGCAGAGCAGGCTGATTACATTTCTCAAATCACGCTTCAATAGAGCAAATAGACTCTATGCGACTCCCGATCCGTGGCACTTGGAAACGCCGCGTGAGCAATTTCGGTTCGCCGAAACGAATCGTTTGATCGCAGAGCACATCGGGGAACACTTCGCCTCCATCCTTGAGGTAGGATGCGGTGAAGGTCATCAGACTCAATATCTCGAACAACTGGCTAACAAAGTGTATGGGGTAGATATAAGCGCACGGGCAATCTCACGCGCGACAAGGAGATGTCCACAATCAAAGTTCTCCGAAGGAGATATCTTTACATTCCATTTCACAGAACCATCCGCGTCGAAGTTTGACCTGGTAACCGCATTCGAAGTACTGCACTATCTGTCCGATGACAGTTTGGCGAGCACATTGGAGAAAATGTGCGAGCTCGGTGCCGCGTGCATGGTCAGTTATGTCGAGAAACACCGCCCGCATGTCGACCCGCATATACGGAAAATCCCTGGGATCCAAACGGCGTCGCTTTCGTTCACCGATACCCGTTATGTGAAGTGGGAGGTTGCGTGGTGGAAGAATTAGGGGTCCCAGCATAAGACGACAGCCCTTTAGGCGGGCAACAAAGCCGCAAGCTCGTGAATAGCAGATGTGATGTATTCCTTCTGAGCCGCGAGTTCGGAAAGCCACCCCGTGGGGGCACCCAACGCTACAAAACGGCTAGCGAGAGCCTGGAACCCTTTTGTGCACTTATATTCCAAGGTATTTTCGGAGAGGGTAAGTTCGGAAAAGATGACACGAATGATTCGGTCCTTTTCTTGCGGATTCGCTAAATTGTAATAGGTTGCAGCCTCTTTTAGCAGTTCGGAAAGTCTCACTACCTCTTTCATTGTTTCCTGCATTGAGACATCGGATACCTCCTCGGCGTCGCGTAGCGCCGCCAGCTCGTGGTTGAGCGCCGCTTCCTCCGATGCGAATTTCTCGGGACTGTACGCGCCGGTCTTTAGGAGGACGAGCCGATTTGCATTTAAGTATGCAAGATCCTCCCGGATTTTCTTCTTCCTGCGCTCGGCGGCTTCTAGTTGCGTCAGGCGTTGCGCGTCCAGGACCGCGATATCGGTGCTCGCTCGTGCATCGATCTCTTCCAGCTCTTGGTCCGTAAATGACAAGCGCCCAATCAAGTCACCGACTGTGGCCGTAATGAAGTCGAAGTTAAAGCTCTTGATCGAATTCGCGCAACTCTTATCGCATCGTGCGCCGTAGTACATGATCCCCTTCCTAGAGTACGGCGTGTACACCCGCCCGCAGACGGCGCAATAGACCAGGCGGCGCAGCGGGTGATTTAGCAGCTGCTTATAGTGGGCGCTCTTCCTTCGCTTACGAAGCTGCTCCTGCACGCGGCCGAAGAGTTCCTCTGAAACCATCGCCTCGTGGCTGAGGCTCGGAATTCTGGTTCCGTCGTTGCCGAGGGCCATTCCCTTGTAAAAGGGGTTGGTGAGGATCTTGTGGATGCTGTTGAAGGTGGGTACGTGGGATATCGCCTCGATTTCGAGGCGCACGTCGTCTTCCTCTTCCGCAAGGATTTCCTCTGCCGTCCTGGGACGACGCACGGGCGGCATGGTGAGACCTTGCTCCACGGCCCAGCGAGCGAGATCGGCAAGGCTCCATTCTCCGGTCGCCGCCATCTCAAAGAGCCGCTTGATGATAGGGGCGCGTACCGGGTCGAATGGCTTGTGTTCCATCCCGCCTGGGTTGAGGTAGCCCACTGGCGCTCTGTGCATCCAGTACCCCTGCTCGCGCTTATTGCGAAGGGCGATCATCACTTTCTCCCGGGTTACGCGGGAGTGGTGCTCCGCGAACATGCCGTCAATATCCATGTGGAGTTCGCCCGAGCTCGTCTTGTCGTACTGCGCGAGCGTGAAGCGCATATCGATGCCCGCTTTCATCAGCTTGCGCAGAATCGTATCGTCGCCCTTGTTCCTGCTTGCCCGGTCCCAGCAAAGGAATATGACGCCTCGGAAATATCCCTTGCTCAGCCACTCCACCAGCCGGTGGAACTTCGGACGCTCAACGCGATACTGCACCGTATTGCCTTTGCCAAAGGTCAGCTCTATGTCCTCTTTGAAGCCGGAGTGTCGTTCTGAGACGATGCCCTCCGTTGCAAACCCTTCGAGATTGAGCGACGCAATTGCAAGATGCTCACGAAAGGCAAACCGAGCATTCTCCGCTTTTTGATACTTGATCGAGTTTTTCTGATTATCCGTGTCGTCTGTGCTTTTGCGATTATAAATCAGATAGCAATCCCGGTACTTGCCGGCTCGAATGTCAGAGAGCGTGTTGTTATCTTTTTTGTTCTGTCGATTGATCATACGTCGATGGATTAATTATACCCTTTTCCGATGCGAGTCGTCTACGAATGGCGAGCAGGATCGCCCCGAGCTCTTTCAGCGCGACGATCGTGTCGTCGTCGAAGCGATCTTGCTTAGGCTCGCGCGACGAAATCTTATCGGATTTTGATTGCATGGCGCCATAGAGTACGCCCCAGCGCCGTCGAGTGGTAGGGGGCAGAATATGCCATTTCGGCAACTTTTCGCCCCTGTGATTTTTTTGAAGTTGTGGTCTGCTACTCAGGTGGACAGCAATTCGACCCAAAGAAAGAGACGACTTGAGTCTACGGCAGGCCCAAGTTCTCGGCGGGCGATACGGGGTGGGGGTAATTACGGACGCGGTTTCGGCGGCATAGGGATAGTTGCGGGGGACGTGGGGACGTGGGGGACGTATCCCGAGCATATCTCTTCCCGCTACATAGGCTCAAAAACGGCTAATCGTAGCGTGGTCCCGGCCACCGTACGACGTCCCCACGTCCCCACGTCCCCGCACCTGAGCCGGCATGCGGACCCGTCCGTTCGAAGACAGTTCGGACAGTCGAGTCATACTCCGTCATACGCAGTATCAAAACCTGCCAATTTGGCAGTTTGACCTCCCAGCACTGATCGCGTTCCAGCGAGAGAATGCACTCATGGCACGCAAGACAGTGATATTCACGATCTCCGTTCCAACTGAAATGGCCGCCGAGATCGAGCGTGTTCGGAAGGAAGAGCATTCCACCCGCTCAGAGTACGCTCGCGAAGCGTTTCGACGGGACTTCGTGGCTAGGTCGCGAATTTCTCACACGCGACACAAGTTGATTTCACAATAGATAGGGGATGGGAGCAAGCTTAAATGAGAACAAAAGTTATCCCCGTCGCGATTTTCCCACGCCCTATTCGAGTGTGGTATTTGCTTATACAATGCTCTTATTCTATGTCTGATGGGGGCAGTGATAAGCAGCATGAACTTGAATTATTGCAAGATCTCCACTCCGAAGAAGACGTCAAGGTAAAAATTGTAATTCCATATTTCAAAAAGTTAGGGTATCTCGATAAGGATATACACCTCAATGTGCCGATCAAAGCCTATTTGGGTAGGCAATCAAAAACGGTGTACGCTGACATCGTCATCTACGATGGGAAAAATCCAATTGTTATCATCGAAGTAAAGAAACCGGGTCTTCAGCTCGACGAAATCCACAAAGAGCAGGGAATCTCTTACGCCCGCCAATTTGAACGTGTGGTTCCGTTTGCTGTAATCACCAACGGGATTTCCTATAAAACGTACGATGTCAAGACAAAACAGCAGATTCCAAATATTCCTAAAAAGAGCGAGCTTGTGGCCGCTCTGTCTGACATAAAAATCAGTAAAGAGGAGATAGAGGAGGCGGGGCGATTCATAATCGAGGGGTATCAGAATGTACAGGAAATCAGAGCGGCGCTCGACAAGTGCCACGACATCATACGAGGAAACGATGGCCTCGACCCGATCAGCAGCTTTGATGAAGTGAACAAGCTTATCTTTGCAAAGATTCAAGAAGAGAAGCGCCCCGTTAACAGATTTAAGCGGGAATTAATGAAAGATAACCCCGAAAGGGAAATCAATCGAATTTTCCAGGATGCAAACAATGATTTCAAACACAATAAAATCTTCAGCGAAGACGAGAAAATCAAACTAAAGCCCGCAACGATAATGTCCATCGTCGGGCTTCTTGAACAGAAAGCGATATCTCATACTAAGGACGATATCATTGGTCTAGCTTATGAATCCTTCCTCCCGTCAATCTTTAGAGGGGAGCGACTTGGTCAATTCTTTACGCCCAACCGGATTAAGGAGTTCATGGTTGATGTGCTGGATCCCCAGGTGGGAAACCTCATTATCGATCCCGCTTTTGGCAGCGGTGGTTTCCTTGTTATTTGTTACAAACGGCTGCTCGAGCACATTAAGAGCAGCAATTGGAACCAATCCAAAAAAGACGATGAACGTTTAAAGCTCTCGGCAGACTATCTCTACGGTGTTGAAATTAACCCACGTCTTGAGATCGCTTGTAAGACCAATATGTATCTCCATGGTGACGGAAGAACTCGGATCTACCGAGGAGACGGTCTATTAAACATTGGCGAAGTGGCGGAGGATATGTTCGATATTGTGGTCACAAATCCCCCTTTTGGAGCTAAAGTCGACAACAGAGAGATATTAGATAGGTTTGAACTAGGGATTAAACGCAATAACCAGCAATCGGAAGTTCTTTTTCTGGAGCGTTGCGTTCGGATGGCGAAGAAAGAAACCGGCAAAATCGCCATAGTCCTCTCGGAAAGCCTCCTTATGAACACCACCTACCAATATGTGCGCGATTGGCTTGATCAGAATGTGACCATCGAAGCTATATTCAAGATGCCTAGCTATGCCTTTAGCCCTGCGGGGGCCAGGGGCATTCAAACGAGTTTGATTTTCATGACTCGAAAGAGGCCGGAGAAGCGCGACTACAAGATCTTCATGGGGAATGTCACAAAAATAAGCTTTGATGCCAATAACCGACCTGATGCCGATCTCTTTCCAAACGCCGCTTACCATTATCGTGAATTCCGACTCAAAAATAAGGAGGTCTTTGATGACGAGAATTTTTACGTAATCAATCGAAATGATGGGGAACTGCTATCTGTGAACTTTTATAAACCAAAGTACCTTAAGCTACTCAAGAAGTTGAAGAAGGAGAGGCACATGCGCTTGGTAGATGTGGCGAAGGGCGACAAAAATGCCGTTGTCGATGGTCCGTTTGGCACGCAACTCCACGTGTCAGATTACACGAAGGCTGGAATTCCTGTTATACGGGTCAAGAACATTGGATACAACGAGTTCCTCAATGAGGATTTAGTCTACATAAGCAAAGAGAAGCACAGAGAACTTCTTAGAAGCAGGATTACGAAGGACGACGTGGTTATCGCAAAGACGGGCGCAACGTTTGGTAAGGCATGTCTGTTCCCAAGTGAACTATTCCCTGAAAGCAATATAACGGCGAGCTGCTGCAAAATCAGCGTGGACCCTAAAAAAGCCAACCCGGCTTTCATTGCCGAGTTGATCAATTCTCCGATTGTTCACTCACAACTAGAACGATACTCAGAAAAGGCCGCGCAGCCAGGTTTTAACCTGATTGAGCTTAAGAAAGTTCTTATACCGAATATCCCACTTACAAGACAAAATGAGATCATGGGAAGCATTCAGAAGAGGAAGGACCTAATTGAGAAGTTAAAACTTGAAGTCTCACGAGAATCATCGTTAATGAGCGAAGAGATTGAAGCACTGTAAGTGGCTCACGTGGTCTTTCCTGACCGCCGGGCCTTATTGGAGTGGCCATACGTCGGAAGAGAAACAAACGCGACCAAACGCTGATGTTTGCAATACAGCGGAGTTATCTACCCCCAGTAGATGCAGAGATTTGCAACGGAGTCAGAGTTCCGAGTCTATGGGCGACTCGCGGAAAAAGTACACCCCTCAGGCATTGCGACGCTGGACGAACCGATGATTGAGCGGTTACTTGTCCCTGATGTTTCCGGCAATGATTTCGTCGATCAAGGAGGCATCCCACACAAGCCCGATCTGGGCCTCGTGCGGATGCTCGGTCGGTACCCGGCCGGAATAAACCCCGATGAACTTGTTCAGCGGCGTGTCTACCAGGGCAACAACGCCTGGCTGGACCATGTGATTTGTCCAGCTTCGACGGATCACCGGCGCTCCGGACATGCCCGGCCGAGACGCGGTATCGACCAGCATGTAATTCGTCCCCGTCAGGCGAGTGAGCTGCGGTTCGGATGCGATGCTTCCCCGCTTCCAGACGGGATATGCGGGCGGCTCGATCTTGAACGGGTAGCCGAGAATGAAGACTTCCATCCCGATCTCAATGCGGAGCGCCGCATTGGCCAGGACGTTAAGCGGGTACAGAGCGATAATCAGCTCTTTCGGTCTGAAGGGGATGGGCAGGACGGCAACATCGACACGCCCGCCCGGGTGCACGAGCCATAGCGGCTTATCATCGTCGTCCCTGATCTTGATGTCCCATCGCTGTTTGTCGAATGACCCAGTTTGAATGTTGAAAAGCGTGCGCAAGATATTCGGCCGGCCGGCGTCTTTTCTTAAATTGGCTCGTGTGAAGAAGTCACACATGGAGAGCACGTGCCAGCTAGTCACAAGGTAGTACTGCTCTCGAATCAGCCACATAAATCCCGTCGCATGCCCGAGCGGAGTGTCGTCGAAATATTGCTCTATTGGAACGGTTGTGAGCGTGAACTGATCCAGGGTAGTCATCGCTTCGCTCCCTCCATCTCATCCGGCGCGTCCGGATTTCTGAGGCCGAGCAGATCGAGCGCCGCCCTTTGATGCGGAGCTCCATTCACGCTGACATGCTGGAGCGTGGCCTTTTGTGTATCGATCCAAAGGAAAAGATCGACCTTCCGCGCAGCATTCAGCACCTGTTCTTGCATCTTGCGAGATAACATGAACACTCGCTTGCGATCAGGCGCGGGGAGCCCCGCCACTGTCGCGTGGAGATCACGCCGCTGAATATCCGGAGCGTGGTTCACAAAGACTAGAATGTTTGGGAGGCTATGGTCCGGGTTGACCGCATCAAACTGCGAGGCCGCATAACGAATGTGGCTTCCGAGTTTCCTGTGGAAAGGCAGATTCTCCCGGACGGCGGCTTCGCCTTCCGCAGGAGGTTCAAATATGAAGTCGTCGCGAGGCGACTTCAGCTCACAGAAGCCGCATAGTTTCCCGTCCTTAAAGAGCTTGAAGTCCGGTGTCTTTCCTCTCCTTCGAGCCGCGTCGCTGTAAGGCTCCAGAACGATGTCGTTTGCGTCAAATGCAAGCTCGCGCATCAACGCCGCGTCTTTGGCCTCGTCATACACGGGCGGCACGCGAGGGGCTTTCGGTGCCGCCGGATCGTGATTGACTTGAACGAGATGGGAAACCTTATGGATCATGCCGCGGATCGCCGGCGTGTCCGGCACCCACCTGACACATCCGATCCGGTTGAGGCCAAGCCCGATGAGCGTCGCCCGCTGGCTACCGTGGCGTCTTAGCATCGCCCGCTTACTGCCGGGGCGCCTTATGGGACTGCGGATCTGTTGAATCTCAATGAATCGCATGCTCGACGGTCCCGCGATGAAGTTCACGGACTAGCTCTATCTTGGAGTCGGATCAAAGGGTTGACTCGAAAGAATCCCGCGCCTACGTTCCTGGTTTGTTCCGGGATCGCGCCATGCAGGTCCGTCGCCTGGTCGATTTCCCGTATGTCCTCGTCCGCTTGCGCTGCGAGCTGTGCAAGCGGGCCGGCGCGTATCGGCTTGCCAGGCTCGCCGTGAAGTACGGGTCGGAGATCCTTCTCGACGACCTTATCGTCCGCCTCTCGGCCGATTGTCCCTGGCGGGACGACCCGCGCGGGAGCGGGTGCGGAGCGCGGTTCTCCGACCTGCCGCCGCGCCGGCCGCCGGACATGCCCACGGCGCGCCGGCTGCGGGTGGTCGCCGGCGGCAAGAGCTAGCCGGGGAGGGAGAAAGACCGATGTGCGGCAGATACGCGATCACGACCGCCCCTGAGGCGATCCTGCGCCTATTCCAGGTGCCCGGACCGGTCCCGAATTTCGCGCCCCATTACAACGCAGCGCCCGGCCAGGACCTGCCCGTCATCCGGCTTCACCCGGAGAGCGGCGAGCGCGTGCTCGGTGCCGTGCGTTGGGGGCTCATCCCGTACTGGGCTAAGGACCGCAAGATCGCGTGGAAGTGCATCAATGCCCGTGGAGAGACCGTGAAGACCGCACCGGCCTTCCGGGACGCATACAAACGGCGCCGCTGTCTTGTGCCTGCAGACGCGTTCTACGAATGGAAAGCCAACGGCAAGGCGAAGCAACCCTATGCCATCGCGATGCGCGACCGGCGTCCGTTCGCCTTTGCGGGCCTGTGGGAAAATTGGAAAGACCCGAAAACCGAGGAGTGGGTCCGCACGTACACGATCCTCACCACGAAGCCCAATGAGGTCGTCGCTCGCTTGCACGACCGGATGCCGGTCATCCTCGCTCCGGGCGACTACGACCGATGGCTCGACACAACGGCCGACCCCGCGCCATTGATCCGGCCGTACCCGATCGACGAGCTGGTGACGTGGCCGGTGAGTACGCGGGTTAACAAGCCGGAGAACGATGACGCTGCGATTTTGGATCGTCTCGAAGTCGCAACATGAGCATTCGCAGAGTTTTGCGTAAATCACCTAATGTTAGTGACGGGGTACTCGGTATCTGCTATCTGTGTCTGCACTGATCATCGCCGACAACCGCCCTTATCGGGCGAACAATCATGTCTCCGCCTGTAACGGCTGCCATGCTGTACGACCTGGTCGCGTGTCCCCATCGCGTGACCATGGACCTCTATGCCAATCCTGCTGAACGCGACAAGCCGAATGCGTTTGTCGAACTTCTCTGGGAAAGGGGGGCACTCTACGAACGCGAGGTAATTGCCGGCCTCAGAGAACCATTCGTCGATCTCGGCCCCTTCGCCGGTGACGAAAAAGAGCGACGGACCCTCGAGGCGATGCAGCGAGGAGAACCGCTCATCTACGGAGCGCGCATCCAGGCGGATGATCTGTTGGGCGACCCCGATCTCTTGCGCAAGGAGGGGGCGGGTTACATTGCTGGCAACATCAAGTCAGGTTCGGGCGAGGAGGGACCTGAAGACAATTCGAAGCCGAAAATCCATTATGCCGTTCAGCTTGGCCTCTACACCGACATTCTTGAGCGAAAGGGTCTGTCTGCGGATCGTCGTGCCTTCGTATGGGACGTGCACGGTAGGGAAGTGCCCTATGAATTCCGAACGCCGTATGGCAAACGCAGTCCGCGAACGCTTTGGGAGGACTACGAGGATGCGCTCCACGAAGCGCAGGCGATCATCAACAGAAGCGAGACGACGCTTCCGGCCTTCGGCGCTGTTTGCAAGCTCTGCCATTGGTATACCGCTTGCGTCAAGCGTCTGAAGGAAACCGACGACCTGACCATGGTTCCCGAACTTGGCAGGTCAAAGCGCGATGTGATGTACGACCGCATTCCAACTGTCACCGAACTCGCAAACGCCGATTTGGATATACTCGTCACCGGCAATAAGACTGTGTTTTCGGGAATTGGACCCGACACTCTCCAAAAGTTCCGTGAGCGCGCGAAACTTCTCTCTACTAAAGGCGCCAAACCGTATTCCCATGCGCCTATCCTGTTTCCGAATGACGACCGTGAGCTGTTCTTCGACGTTGAAGTCGATCCGATGCGGGACATCTGCTACCTGCATGGGTTTGTCGAACGATTGCGCCGCGACAATACGACAGAGAAATTCGCTTCCAGTTTCGCCGAAGAGCCGACACTGGAAGCCGAGAAAAAAGCATTCGCTGAAGCCTGGGCGTACATCCATCAGCGCCGGCCATGCACCATCTACTACTACTCAAAATATGAACGCACAATCTATCGCGCGCTTCAGAAAAAATACCCGGACGTCTGTAGCGCGGATAACGTGGAAGAGCTTTTTGACCCTGCACATGCAATCGATCTCTACGACGTAGTGAGAAAGGCTACCGAATGGCCAACTTGGGACTTCTCTATCAAGACCCTCGCCAAGTATCTCGGCTTTTCATGGCGCGATACCCATCCCTCTGGCGCGGCTTCAATCGAGTGGTTTCATAGATGGATTGAATCGGGCGATTCGCTCATCCGACAGCGAATTCTTGACTATAACGAGGACGACTGCCGCGCGACGCGAGTTCTACGCGATGCTCTCGAAACCTTGCCGGTCATATCGGGAGCTGCGGCATGAACGGAGAGCAGCAATCGCACGATGCACAGAAGACGCTTGCTGACCTGAGGGATCACCTCGCGCGGCACGACAAGCCAATCGCGTTTTTCTTTGGCGCGGGCACATCGTGCTCCGTCCTCGTGCCTTCCGCGGATGGATCGACGAACCATCCGCTGATACCCGCCGTGCCGGGACTGACCGCATCTTGCAAAAAGGATGCTGGCGATCTCGGTGAGGAATATGCAAGGGCCTGGTCCTCTATTGAAG